>Ga0315279_10004352_pt1 | contig 19040 bp, 19 predicted proteins | sample YL17G06_20_MG_FD_203694 | JGI IMG/M metagenome (GOLD analysis project Ga0315279, IMG submission 203694) | Sediment microbial communities from Yellowstone Lake, YNP, Wyoming, USA - YL17G06_20 | ecosystem: Environmental > Aquatic > Freshwater > Lake > Sediment | place: USA: Wyoming | collected... | reverse complement strand
GAAGCAAACGGGGAATATGTTCCAGTAGAAAATGGACAACAATAAAATGGTAGTAACTAAGGTATATCCGAGAAATATGATATTGGCCTTCAACTTCCGTCCAAAAAAGAAGGGGGCTAGGAAGAGAGAAAGACTTTCCGTGTAACGGGCAGCGATCCAAAGTTGGGTGGGCAAATTGGTTTCATATCCATGAAATACACCCATTCCTTTGTAGGCCAATGTGTGGATGAGATCCAGACCGCCAACAAACAGATAGGCGATACCGATGAAGAGGAGATAATTGTTATCGAGAAATTGGCGTGAGTTCCAGGCAATCATGAAAATGCCGCAGGCGATAACGATAGAGAATATTTCGGCAAGGCTATGAAAAAGGAGGTAATTGTAGTGGCTGGTCAAGTATATTCCAAGAAAGACCAGTACACCCGTTAGGAAATATGCATATTTTTTATTGGTAACAAATGCTTTCATCTTTTTCTCCCTTAATTGAAGTTGAATGAATCAGGATGAAGAATTTAATAAAAATTTTAGCATAAAAATTGGGAGGAAGGGTAGTTTTATTGAATTCCTCGGTAAGGATGAAAATACTTATACTCTTCTTGAAGGCGAACTCTGTTCTTGAGGCTTCCAACCCAGTGGCCCAAAGGTAATCCGCCGGTGGGCCTATCTCCTATCAGAATTCTCGGCTTGTTCACTTTCAATCCCTTTAATCCTCCATCCCATGTTGAGGATAGATCCCTTTTCCTCTTTAGGAGCCAATCTCATTATTTTCGCCACTTCATCTAACCAAAGAATAACCCAATTTGATAATGTTTTCACTCTATCCCACTTTATGAAAAATTTTTATTGACATCTTGGAGTCCAGAGTGCAATTTTAATTAAGAGATTGACCTTTCATCGTTTCTCAGGAAGGTGGTGGAGATGCAAAAAGAAAGGGGTATTGAAGCTCAAAATCTTTTGAGAAGGAGGGGAAGATGAAGGTGCGTGTAGATCCAGAGATATGCGTGGGGGATGAAACGTGTGTGGAGATCTGCCCTGAAATCTTTGAAATGCAAGAGGATGTGGCTGTAGCGAAAATGGAAGAGGTGCCTGAAGAACTTGAAGGGAAGTGCAAAGAAGCGGCAGAATCGTGTCCTGTCGAAGCTATTCTCATCGAAGAATAGCCTCCCATCTAACCCATGGAAAAAAACCGATTCAAAGAAGCCCTCCTGGGCAATAAGGAATTCATCTATACTCTCGAGCTCGTCCCTGGAAGGGGCTCACGGGGAAAAACCCAGGATGATATTATGAGGATTGCTGAAAAGGCGGCAAAGTCGAGGCTTTTCCACGCCCTCTCCATCACCGATAACCCTGGAGGGCATCCCGCCCTTTCTCCCGATGTAATCGGCCGAGCCAACCAGGCGAAGGGAGTATTGGCATCATGGTCGTGGAGCTGATTCAGAAGCTGAATCCATCCAAACTCATCCTGTTCGTTTGCCTATTCGAGAGATTCTGACCACCAATACTTTACCGCAAATCCGACATCCAAAGATTCGTATTCTCAATATTGTCCCTCTTATCCTCCAATCCCTATAGACGTAAATCTACTGACTCCTGGAGCAAATGTCGAGCAATGATTAACCTCATGATCTGTGCTGTTCCTTCATAAATCTGGATCACTTTTGCATCTCTCATCAATTTCTCAACGGGATGCCATTTCGTATATCCCATTCCTCCGTAAATTTGAACGGCATCCGTTGTCACCCGCATCGCCGTATCAGCAGCAAAGGCTTTGGCTATGGCTGCCTCTTTCGAATTCCGAATCCCCTGGTCCGCAAGCCAGGCCGCTTTCCAGACGAGGAGTCTTGCCGCTTCAATATCCTTCGCCATATCGGCCAAGATGAATTGTACGGATTGATGCTGAGCAATCGGAACTCCAAATTGAATTCTTTTTTTTGCATATTGAGTGGCCAGCTCCATTGCGGCTCGTGCAATCCCCACTGCTCCTATCCCAATCATCGGCCGGGTGATATCGAGGGCAGCCATCGCCTTTTTGAAGCCCTCCCCTTCTCCTGCTAACAGGTTTTCTTTGGGGACTTTGACATTTTTAAATGTCACAGCAGTCGTGTTCGATGCCCTCTGCCCCATCTTATCGATAGGCTCCCCATGGCTTACCCCCTCTAAACTGGAAGGGACGATAAGGCTGATAATCCCTTTATGTCTTTTCTGGGGATCCGTGGTGGCAAAAACGAGATAAAAGTCGGCATATCCTCCATTGGTGATCCACATCTTTGTTCCATTGAGAAGATAGTGATCTCCATCAAGGATGGCAGTTGTCTTCATTGAGGCAGGATCCGATCCCACTGTCATTTCACTCAAACAATAGGAAGCGAGAGTATACTTTGAACAAAAAGGCCTGAGAAATCGTTCCTTCTGCTCCTCTGTTCCAAACATAATGATGGGATAAAGAGCCAGGGTGCTCACAAAAATAGAGACGTAGATCCCCATACAGCCTGCTGCCAGTTCTTCTGAGATAATGCAGGTATCCAGAATCCCCAATCCTCCCCCTTCATATTCCTTTGGGACCAACGGGGTCAAAAAACCTTCCTGATGTGCCTTCTTCATCACATCGATAGGAAAAGTGCCATCCCGATCGTGTTTTGCTGCCACCGGCAGAATCACTTCTTTAGAAAATCGTCTTGCCCTTTCCTGGAGGGCTTTCTGTTCTGATGTCAAGTCGAATCCAATCATCTCTTTTCTCCCTTCTCTCCATATAGATAGAATCCTCTGCCCGTCTTCACACCCAAATATCCTGCATTCACATATTTGACGAGAAGTGGACAGGGCTGGTATTTATCCCCAAACCCTTCCTGAAGCACTTTCATCACAGAGAGGGTAGTATCTAAGCCAACAAAATCGGCCAGTTCCAGAGGCCCCATGGGATGATTGGCTCCCATCTTCATGATTGAATCGATCTCTTCTGCTTTCCCCACTCCCTCATAAAGGACATAAATGGCCTCATTCATGAAATTGAAGATCAAGCGACTCGACACAAAACCAGGAAAATCATTGGCTTCCAAAGGCGTTTTGCCCAGCTTTAAACTGAGTTCCTTGGTGATATGAAATGTTTCATCTGAGGTGGCCAGACCTCTGATGATCTCAATCAATTTCATCACAGGTGCTGGATTGAAAAAATGCATTCCGATCACACGCTCTTGTCTCTGGGTAAAAGAAGCGATCCGGGTGATGGATATGGATGAGGTATTACTGGCCAGGATGACCTCTTTTCGAGTGATATGATCAAGGGTCTTAAAGATCTCTCCTTTCATGGGGATGTTCTCAATGGCTGCCTCAATGACGAAGTCACATTTTACAAAATCCTCCAGCCTTGTTGTCGTAGAAAGCCTCTTGAGAATGGTTTCTTTCTCACCGGAAGTCATCTTTCCCTTTTGAACCCTTCTCTCAAGATTGGTCTCAATCCTTCTCCTGCCTTTCTCAACCGCTTCTTGGTTGATATCCCTCATCAAGACATGAAATCCAGAGCCAAGAGCCATCTCCGTAATACCACTGCCCATCTGACCCGCTCCAACCACTCCAATAATATTCATCTCCATTCTTATGCCTCCTTGTTTTTGATTTTATTGAGAAGCCCCGGCCTGCAACAGTGCGGTTCAGGGCCCTATGAACAGAGAGAGATTCATTTAAAAATTTCGTTATCTTCCTTCATGCTATCCCAAAGGCCTTAGGAAAAAAATATGATGAATCGTGTATTTTATTGTAAAAAATACTGTATTTTGAGATTTGTTTAAGAAGGCTCGAGAGATCGGTGATGATAGAATCAATATAAAATGGATGATTTACAAGAAACTCCCATGAAGGTATCGTGTTATAAGAGATTCCAATTAGTCAAACGAATAATATCTTCTAATTCTTGGAGGAACTACCGTCGGCTGGATACTATCAGCATTGGGTTATGTTTAAGTTTCATGATCAAGGAGGGAGTACATCAGTAAAGGAGGAGCTCATGGGAAAGATAAAAAGGGGATATAAATTTATTGTGAAAATAGCTTTATTGCTTTTAATCGTATGTTTTGCAGGCTCGTCGCTTGGTGACAACGGAGATGAAGACTTGTTGAGGCAGGCTAAACAGGTTTTTAGCCCTTTGCCACAGGTTATGTCGTCTGATAAAAATCCAATCACTCCTGAAAAGATAAAATTAGGGAAAATACTTCTTTATGAAACCCGGATCTCCGTAGACGGGACTGTAAGCTGTGTCCGATGCCATCCGATCGGTTTGTACGCGGCTGATGGGTTAAAGAAGTCTATCGGGAATAATTGCAAAGTCAATCCGAGAAATGCACCTACCCTTTTTAATGCAGCAGGACAGATTTCGGCGCATTGGATAGGAAACCGAGCAGATGTTGAGGACCAAGCAAAACAATCCGTGATCGGACCGCCCTCTTTTGGAATGCAGTCTTATGAGGCAGCAGAAAAAAGGCTTAAAGAGATTAAAGGATATATGGATCTGTTTAAAAAAGCATTCCCAGGAGATAACGAGCCTGTAAAGGTAGATAATTTTGCAAAAGCAGTCGGAGCTTTTGAAAGGACACTCGTCACTCCATCTCCTTTCGATATCTTTTTAAAAGGTAAAAAAGGCGTTTTGAAAGAAAATGAAAAAAGAGGTTTAAAAACATTTATAGAAACAGGATGTACAGCTTGCCATTCCGGTACCTATGTTGGTGGACAGATGTATCAAAAGTTTGGAATCGTTGAACCCTATTGGAAATACACCAAGAGCGAAGAGATAGATGAGGGAAGGTTTTTAGTTACAAAGAATGAATCTGATAAATATGTTTTCAAAGTCCCAGGGATTCGAAATGTTTCAAAAACATCTCCGTATTTTCATGACGGTTCGGTTGACAAATTGGAAGACGCTGTTTTGATAATGGGTAAAGTTCAACTGGGAAGCAGCCTCACCCGATTGCAGATTGAAGATATCGTTGCATTTTTAAAATCATTAACAGGTAAGATCCCTGAAGATGCCTTGAAGATTCCTTTACTCCCATTAAGGGAGTAAGTTCTTCCCTTCATAGTTATCGTTTATTGGGTTGGAATGGTTGAGTCAAGGTCGAATAAGACAAGATAAGATATGATATGATTAAAATGACCACATAGGAGATGAAACCCACAATCAGATTAAAGCTTATCGGTGTTTTTGAAGTTAGGTAATAGGAGTGAGTTCGAATCCTTTGACAAGTCCTTATTTTCAACCTTTTCATAAAATAAGTTCAGGTTTCCTTTTTCCGTCAAAACCTGACTCCTTCTATCCTCTGACTCTAAAAGCACTGACAACCCCTTAACCATTTTCACTTCATATACTTTCCCTGTTAAGATACTCTTTAATCTGTCCCCTATCATTGTCATCGGATTTCACCTCCGCCCATTCCTTGTCTTTTTTGGCCATCCTGCCTTTAAATCTCGTCGGTTCTCTAAAGCCACCTGATCAATAATTTCTCCACAAAAGATGCATTTCCACCCCAAAAAATGTTCGTGAGGACCATAGAATTTTTCATAGAACATGACCCTTCCACAGCGATAGCAATTCATGGGATACTCCTATATTGATTTTATATCTTGCAAAAATAGTTTATTCTTACCAAAGGGAGATATAAATAAGGTGAACACTGTATTTTTTGAAAAAAAATGCTGTATTTTGGGAAATTGTATCTCCTCTATCAAAGAAAGCATTGCAAGGGCAAAATTTGTGAAACCGTTTGCAAACTCAGTTTATACAAAGCCTGGAAGTTGAGGAGATATTTTGGTTAGTTTGCTTGACAACATATAAGATGGAGGTTGTTATTTCTTCTACTTTTTTCAAATAGGAGGTGAAAAGAAGGCTATTTTATAATGAAATACCCTTTAAGGTCTTTGTATTTCTTTTCCCCGATTCCTTTCACTTTTTTCAATTCTTCAACCGATCGGAATCCTTTTCTTCTTTCTCGATAGGTCACAATCTCTCGGGCTAATGACTCTCCGATTCCAGGGATTAGACAGAAATCCTCTACCGTGATTCGATTGAGGTCGAGAGGAATAGAGAAAACGAGTAATTTCCGAGCCTCCATCCTTCCGATTTTAATCTTAATTACATCTTGCTTAATCCCCGCATGCTCCCCCTTTACCAAAGGCCCCTCACCCTGTGCCCTCTCCCCATGGGGGAGAGGGGAGGGGTGAGGGGGGAATGCAGAGATTACCGAAGATTCTTTCGCAACATTGAGGAGGGTGCCTGTTTCAGAAGTTTCTGAGGAAGAACCCACATCGAAAAGAGCAGCGTCCTTCACCCCCCCTGCTTTTTCGATGGACTCCTTTAACGTAGGGGAATGATGAAAGATTTGGATCCCGGGATTTCGAACTTCTCCCAATACCTCAACCACAACCTCCTGATTCAACTCCTCTGAAGGACGGGGTAGGGGATGATAGTCAAATTGAAAATAGAGGATAACAAGGATGAAAAGCGCTAAGCAGAAAAGAATTCGCTGTTGACCAAGGGAGAAGTACCTTTTTAAATGCGGAATGCGGAACGCGGAATGCGGAGTAAAAAATGAAATAAAAGATTTAATTCTTTTGATGAGTTCCGAAATCCGCATTCCGAAATCCGAAATTGTGCTTATTCCTTTGCTTCTTCTTTTAGAAGTTTATAATCGATCGAATCGACGAGGGCCTGCCAACTCGCCTGGATGATATTCTCAGAAACTCCCACAGTTCCCCATTTTGATACCCCGTCACCTGATTCAATGAGAACCCTGGTCTGTGCCCCGGTTCCATCCTTGCTTGAGAGAATTCTCACTTTGTAGTCCATCAGTTTGACCTCTCTCAATTGAGGATAAAACTTCTCCAAGGCTTTCCGAATCGCATTGTCTAAGGCATTGACCGGACCATTTCCGACTGCCGCAGTATGTTCTACACGATCTCCAACCCGGACCATGATGGTCGCTTCTGAAAGGGGAGGGTCTTCCTCTCTCCTTTTCTCTACGATGACACGAAATCCCATGAGCTCGAAAAATTTTTTATGTTCTCCGAGAGCCTTCTTAATCAGGATTTCGAAAGAGCCCTCTGCTCCTTCAAACTGAAAACCCTGGTTTTCCAACCGTTTCAGGTCGTTGAGGATCGCCCGGACCTTTGGGTCTTTGCTTTCAATATTGATTTTGTATTCGGCAGCTTTGTAAAGAATATTCGATTCACCAGAGAGGTCGGAGATGAGCACCCTTTGGCGATTCCCAACTCGTCCCGGTTGAACATGCTCATAAGTGGCATCGCTTTTTCGAATGGCGCTGACATGAACACCACCCTTATGGGCAAAGGCGCTGTCACCTACATAAGGCAGGTATTTATGATGTGGGAGGTTGGCCAGCTCTGAGACAAAATGGGAGACCTCCGTAATTTTCCTCAACTGAGCATCCGTAATACAATGGATTCCCATCTTCAATTTGAGATTGGGAATGATCGAACAGAGATTAGCATTACCGCACCGTTCGCCGTAACCATTGATCGTCCCCTGAACCAATCGGATTCCCTCTTTGACCGCAAGGACGGAGTTGGCCACCGCCACCTCCGCATCATTATGGACATGGATTCCGAGAGGAAGAGAGATTTTCTTCTTCACTTCTTTGATGATGGATTGGATCTCGTCGGGTAAAGTTCCTCCATTGGTATCACAGAGGACAATCCAATCGGCCTTGGCATCCTGGGCGGCCTGAAGCGTTGCGAGAGCATAGGGGTGGTTGTTTTTGAACCCGTCGAAGAAGTGTTCCGCATCGAAAATAACTTCCGAGACCCGATTTTTGAGGAATCGAATTGATTGGTCGATGATTTCGAGATTCTGATCCAGGGTGATATTCAGCGCCTCAAGAGGATGGATATCCCAGGACTTCCCAAAGATGGTGACCACCTTTGTGCCAGCTTCGATTAGGGCTTGCATATTAAGATCCTTTTCAGGTGGGGTGCCTGCTCGACACGTGCTTCCGAAGGCCACGATCTTTGCATGGGAAATTGGGATCGATTTGATCTCTTGGAAGAACTGGAGATCCTTTGGGTTGGAACCCGGCCATCCTCCCTCGATGTAATGGATACCCAACTCATCCAGCTTTTGGGCAATTCGAACTTTATCCTCCGCTGAGAATGCAATGTCTTCACCCTGAGAGCCATCGCGGAGGGTAGTGTCGTAAATCTTGATTGAATCGAACTTACTCAAAGTGATTTCCCTCCTTACATAAAATCAATGGTCAATGACCAATAGTCAATTATCATTTATCATTGATTACTGACAATTGATAATTGATCATTCATAATTTTTCATTGATCATTTTTCTTCTTTCACCTCTGGTTGATCAAGTTGAAAGGCATCATGGAGGGCACGGACCGCCAATTCAGTATATTTGGCGTCGATGATGCAAGAGATCTTAATCTCCGAGGTGGAGATCATGTTGATATTGATTCCCTCTTTAGCCAGGGCGGAGAACATCTGAGTGGCAACACTGGAATGGCTTCTCATTCCTACCCCCACAATCGATACCTTGGCAATGTTCTCATCGGCTTTGATCTCTTTCCCACCGATCTCCTTGAGGGATTCCTTGACGATTTGAAGCGTCTTGATGAAATCAGATTTGGGAACGGTAAAGGCCACATCTGCATAGCCCTTGTCAGTGCTGGAAGTCTGAATGATCATGTCCACTACGATATTGGTATCGGCGATGGGCTTAAATAATTTGGCAGCTACTCCAGGGACATCGGGGATATGCATGATCTCGATCTTGGCCTCATTCTTATTGTAAGTTACACCGGAGACAACGACCTTTTCCATCTCTTTATCCTCCTTGCAGACGAGGGTTCCTAGATTATCATTGAAAGATGATCTTACGTGGATGGGGACATTATATTTTTTAGCAAACTCCACAGAACGAATCTGTAACACTTTGGCACCCAGGCTTGCCATCTCAAGCATTTCGTCATAAGAGATCTTGGATAACTTTCTCGCCTTTGAGCAGATGTTGGGGTCGGTGGTATAGACCCCATCCACATCTGTATAGATTTCACAGACGTCCGCCTTGAGGGCTGCGGCGATGGCTACGGCGGTGGTGTCAGATCCACCTCGACCCAAAGTGGTGATATTGTCTGATTCATCTACGCCCTGAAATCCTGCCACGACCACAATCCGCCCATTTTTTAAGTCGTTAAATATCCTTTCTGATTCAATACCCGTGATACGGGCCTTGCCAAAGACACTGTCTGTGGCAATTTTGATTTGAAATCCTAAATAGGATTTGGCATCATACCCTATCGATTTGAGGGCAATGGCAAGCAAGGCAATCGAGACCTGCTCTCCTGTAGACACAAGCACATCCATTTCCCTTTCATCAGGGTTTGAGGTGACCTGTTGAGCCAAACGAATGAGTTTGTCTGTTTCTCCTGACATTGCCGAGACAACCACCACTACCTCGTGCCCTTGATTTTTGGTGGCAATGATCCTTGAGGCCACGGTTTTTATCCGGTGAATATCCCCTACAGAAGTACCACCATATTTTTGAACGACCAATGCCATTGATTCACCCCCTTTAAATTGCGGAATACCGAATCTATCTAATGCGGATTGCGGAATGCAGAATGCGGAATATAAATCTTTTACTCCGCATTCCACATTCCGAATTCCGAATTTAAGAGACTCCGCAATCCCTACCTACCGGCAGGCAGGCGCAATCCGAAATCCGCATTCTATTATCAGTTGCTCATACCGTTTCCCTTTTCCGACCATTTCTATGGATCGGGTTTGCTTCCCAGTATAACGCATGTGTATCCAGAGCATTTCTTGGGGAAGGAAAGACGGCATTTTATCCGCCCATTCGATCGCCGTAATCCCTCCACCTTTAAAATATTCTTCCAGGCCCAGTTCCTCGGCTTCTCTCTCCGACTTCAGCCGGAAAAGGTCGATATGGTAAAAGGGCACCTTCCCGGCATATTCATTGATCAGTGTAAAAGAGGGGCTTGATATATAAGTCGGCTTCCCAACCCCCACCCCTGTGGCCAGTCCTTTGATGAATTGAGTTTTTCCTGTCCCTAACTCACCCACCAAGGCCACGACATCTCCAGACATAAGAAGGCTTCCGATACTCTTTCCGATTCGAATGGTCTCTGATGTACTCTTAGTCTGAAAAACCACCTTTTCCACAAATTCTTAGTCAACGAAGTCTTTTTGGTTTCTTTGGTCTATTTGGTCAACTAAACAAACGAAAGAGACCAGAGAAACCAGATCAACCAAATTGTTAGGCTTTATATTTAAAATCATCCGGGTTCAGGTTTTCAAGCCATTCCTTCAATTGGTCTCCATCCTTCTCCAGATCAATCGTTCGCGCTTTTTCGATGACATGCTCAGAGACGAAGATCGGGGCATCTACAGCAAGGGCAATGGCGATGGCATCGCTGGGCCGGGAGTCGATGATGATCTCTTCTCCTCCCCGATGGAGGTGGATTAAGGCATAGTAAGTATTTTCCTTCAGGTCATTGACCACGATTTTCATCACTTGAGATTCGAGACCCTTTAAGATGTTGTGTATCAGATCGTGGGTCATCGGCCGATGGGAACCCATCTTCTTCAGCTTCATCGCGATGGCATTGGCTTCAAAGGGGCCAATCCAGATGGGAAGTCCTGTTTTATTCGCCAGGTCCATCAGAAGGACGACGAACCCATTCGATGTGGAATCGAATGTCAAAAACTTAACTTTCATTTCGACGTACATTCGCTTTCTCCTTTCATATGAGAACCTCGAGGAACTCTCAGTGTAACCTTCCTCACCCCATCCGTTCGGCTGAACCCTCGGCTTTGAGACTTCGGCGTGAACTCAGTCGAACGCTCAGGCCGAAGGATCGCGACGAAGCCCTCTTCCCTCTGGGGAGAAGGATGAGGTAAGGTGCGTATTTATCAGCGAAATCTTAAAGAAGCCCCCACGCCATCGTTTTCTTTTAAAATGGGATTCTCGTCAACCCATTTGACCTCTCCATCTTGGCGGAGGGTTGCCCCCATCATCTCATCCCCTAAATCGACGGGTTTGGCCTCCCCTTTGCGTAGGTTACAGGGAACGGAGAGATTTCCCGTAGGATGGATGATATTGAGAGACCCGCACCGACGACACTTCCCCCCAGAAAGGGAGAACGAGGTCAAGAGATAAAGTGTGTAAACTTGCCCCTTGTTCAAGGTCTCCAATGTCCCATTCAGGCCTAATGTTGCCCTTCCAACCTTGAGAGCCCTCTCTGCGATGCCTTGGATCTGAGAGACCACTTCCCCTCTTTCTTTATCAAGGAGTCGTTCAAGGACGTGAAGTATCACTTTCGATCTTTCTTCTAAAAAGTCAATGGAAAAGGTATCCACCATATGCTGTTTGACCCGTTCAGGAAGAAATGGTTTAAAATTGGCAACAATTCGATCCTGACCGATGAGAACGATCCTTTTCCATTTACCGGAGTCAAAAAGTTAAATCAGTTGTTGAGCCACCTCCTTATGGTGCTTGTCCATATGATCCTTAATATGACGCTGGTACCTCATCTGGGCCCATCCCCCTTGGTCGTGGCGTCCCGGTACATAACTTTCGATCGAAGATTCAGCCAAAACTCCTTCCAACGATATCTCGAATAATTTAGCCGAATCTGTCTCCACCATGACCATGAGCGTATTCTGATATTGGGAGGAGTGCCGGACCAGAGGATGGAGTATGGGATGATCTGAGATAAAACATTCATTTTCATAGGGTATGATGGAAGGGTAGGTCAAAAAAGTTCCAAGCCCACTACAAGAGAAGATGGCGATTCCTTTAATCTCCTCATTATAAACACGGCGAACCAGACCTTCCACATATTTTTCAATCCATTGCTGGTCTTCGGCAAAAGCCTTTCGCCGATCCTCCTGGTCTTTAAATTGGTCATAGCCCTTCTTTAATTGATTCTTGATAAAGAGGCGAATGCGTTCCCGTTGTTGTTCATCGTCCCATTTGGTATTGAGATAGAGGGATAAGAAAGGATATTGCCCCTCTTCGATACGAGCCAATTTTTTAATTTCGCTCCTCATATCCATATGGAACTCCGTTCAAATATCAATAAGCTATTGTGATGGGCGATAGTGGTGGTATATGTGCTTAATATCTTAAATGAAGAAGAAATGAAAATCAACTCTTCGGCTCTCTCCAGCTTGAAAGCCGGAGTGCTCAGAGTTGATACTGAGCGGCACTTTTAACACCGCCTTTTCAGGGGGTGTCTGGCACTGCCGAAGGATCAAATCCTCCCCTGAAGAAGGGTGGGGATCTTTTTAATGATGTCCGTCGCTACCAGAGATTTTTCTCCCAATTCTTGGGCCACAGCATCCCCGGCCAATCCATGAAGATAGACGGATATCTGAAGGGATGGGAGAATTTCAAATCCTTGGCAGATCAGCCCGCCCATCATTCCGGTGAGCACATCTCCGGTTCCTCCTGAGGCCAATCCTGGATTTCCAGTCGGATTGATAAAGATCTCACCCTTTGGAGTAGCGACCAGGGTGCGATGTCCTTTGAGGGTGAGATAGACATGATAGGATTGAGAGAAATTTCTACTGACACCGATCCGATCCTCCTGAACCTCTTTGGCAGTAGATCGAATCAGCCTTGCCATCTCTCCTGGATGGGGAGTAAGGATGAGAGGTCGTTTGGTAGCAAGAAGGGTTTTGGGTTGGGCCGCCAGTGAGGTCAGTCCATCCGCATCGAGGATGATGGGGAGATCCAATGTTTTTATCAGCTTGAGGACGAGCGATTGGGTTTCTTTATATGTCCCAATACCAGGACCGATGATCACAGCCCTTTTGTTTTCACAAAGGTGAAGAATGGGGTTGAAAGCCCGAAGACTGAGGGTCTGTTTGGGAGTCTCTGGAAGCGGTTCCGTCATGACCTCTGTCAATTTCACTTCCATGATCGAATTGAGGCTCTTTGGAATAGCCAGGGTGACTAAACCCGCTCCCACTCTCAGAGCAGCCTCACAGGCCATGGCTGCTGCTCCGGTCTTGCCGACCGATCCAGCAATGACCAATAGGTGTCCATAATCTCCTTTATGAGTATCGGGTCGTCGTGGTATCGATAGCCATCTATATATCTCTTCATGTTCCAAAAGATGCGTCTGAATCTTCTCCTCCTCCACCAATCTTCTGGGAATACCGATATCAATAACTTTCAGCAACCCGACATAATCGATTCCGGGAGAGATGAGATGTCCCACTTTCGGTAGGCCAAAGGTAATAGTGAGGGAGGCCCGGATCGCTGTGCCTAACGGTTTACCTTTATTGGCGTCTAACCCGGATGGGATGTCGATGGCAACGATAGGTTTTTGCAGGGTGTTGAGATGGTCGATCACCTCCCTGTAGTAGCCCCTCACCTCAGCATCGAGCCCTGTGCCAAAAATGCCATCAATCAGAATATCAAAGTTTTCCAGGCTCTTTTTTACTTTTTGGTAATCTTTGGAGGAAGGGACGGGGATCACCTCCCCTTTCATATGGTGGAAGATGTTGAAATTGGTCTCCGCATCCCCCCGGAGGGACCTTGGGTCGGTGAGCAGGAAGACTTTCACTGCAATTCTCTGATTCAGAAGGTATCGAGCGATCACAAAACCATCTCCTCCATTATTTCCTTTTCCGGCGACAATCGCTATTTTTTTCTTCTGAATGTCAGGAAAGGTTTTGGTGATGACCTCTGTCGCCCCTCTTCCTGCATTTTCCATCAGAACGATCCCGGGAATTCGGTATACCTCCATACTCTTTCGATCCAATTCTTGCATCTGTTCAGCGGTTGCTACCTTCATCACTGTGTCCCTCTTCTAAGTTCTGAGTTTAGAGTTCGGAGAGTTTAGTAATTTAGTAACTGAGTTCGGAGTCTCCGAACTAAACTTCTCCGAACTAACTACTCCCAACTAAAATCACATGAGCCACGGCGTAAGGTCGCTCGTGGGAGAGAGTGAGGAGAGCCTTTTTGATTCGTTGGGTTTCGAGGACCTCCTTTGCCTTTCGATGGAAGGAGAGGAGAGGTTTCCCCAAGGGATCATTCTCCACTTCGATATCCGTCCATTGGATCCCATTTCGAAGGCCCCTTCCAATGGCTTTGAGAAAGGCCTCCTTGGCTGCAAACCGAATGGCAAAACATTCGGGGGAGCGGGTCCGTTGTTGACACCAGACGATTTCTCCCTCTGTAAAGACCCGACCAAGGAAGAGGTCTCCCCAACGAGCCATCATCCTTTCGATCCGCTCGATATTCACGATGTCGATTCCGGTTCCAATGATCATTTTAAAATTCGGAATTCGGAATGCGGATTTCGGAATGATAAAGATTCCGCATTCCGCAATCCACAATCCGCAATCTATCGAATGAGGTCAATCATTTCCCGGACAGCTCGATCCAGTCCCACCAGGACTGCCCGTGCAATGATACTGTGGCCAATATTGAGTTCTTCGATCTCCTTAATTTCTGCGATCCGTTGGACGTTGATATAGTTGAGTCCATGTCCTGCTGCAATTTGGAGATCGCGGTGAGTGGCCTCCCCGACAGCATCAAGGATCTTTTTGAGCTCCTCATCTGCCTGAGCCATGGTCTTTGCATCGCAGTAATGACCGGTATGAATCTCAATTTCATTGGCTCCTACCCCTTCAGAGGCTTTGATTTGATCACTTCTGGGATCGACGAAGAGGCTGACAGGAATGCCTCCTTTTTGAAGACGCTGAATCGCCTTTTTGAGGAAATGAAAGGATTTGATAACATCGAGGCCTCCTTCTGTTGTCAATTCTTCCCTCTTTTCAGGAACGAGGGTGACGATATCTGGTTTGGTGGCTAAGGCTATACGGATCATCTCCTCTGTAGCAGCCATCTCTAAATTCAATCGAGTTTGGATGACCTCTCTTAGAAGTCGGAGGTCTCGATCCTGAATGTGACGCCGATCCTCCCTCAAATGGCACACAATCCCATCTGCCCCTGCCAATTCCACTATTCCAGCAGCAGCGACCGGATCTGGATACATCACCCCTCGAGCCTGTCTCACTGTTGCAACATGGTCGATATTGACACCGAGTCTCGTCATGAATCCTCCTTGAAATTTTCAGTTTACTATTAGCTATCAGCCATAAGCTATTAGCTATTATCTTTTCCGATATGTTTTTTCACTAATGCCACAAGATCCTGAGCAAACTGATGGAGTTTCGTTTCATCCTCGCCTTCGACCATGATTCGGAGGAGAGGTTCAGTCCCTGAGTAGCGAATTAAAATTCTTCCAGAATCGCCCAATGTCCTTTCAATCTTTCTAATTCTTTTTTCAACCTCTGGAATCTCGGAGAGATTCTTCTTCTCCTTGACCTCAATGTTATAGAGTACCTGAGGGAGAGGTTCCATCACCTTGGCCAGTTCGTCTAATGGCCGCTCCTTCCGTTTCATGATGGCAAGAAGTTGGAGGGCTGTGAGAACACCGTCGCACGTCGTGTTGTAATCTAAGAAGATAGTATGGCCTGATTGCTCCCCTCCCAAATTGTAATCTCCCCGTACCATCTCCTCGACGACATAACGATCTCCCACTTGGGTTCTGACCACATTCCCTCCAAATTTTTTTATGGTCCGATCCAACCCGATATTGCTCATTACCGTAGTGACTAAAGTGTCCTTTTTCAACCGAGATTCTGACAACATTTGGAGGCCACAGATAGCCAAAATATGATCTCCATTCACCTGTTTTCCGTGTCGATCCACAAAGATAATTCGATCCCCATCGCCATCCAGAGCCATTCCGATGTCTGCTCCCTTCTCAAGGACGAGGCGACTGGTTACTTCTGGGTGGAGAGAGCCACAATCTGCATTGATATTCTCCCCGTCGGGCTCGACCCCAATTGGGATGACCTCTGCTCCTAATTCCTCAAGAACCATAGGCCCTACTCTATAGGTGGCCCCATTGGCGCAATCTAAGACAATGCGAAGGCCATCCAATGTCAAGTCAGTGGGGAAGGTATTTTTGAGAAAGACGACATACCTCCCGATAGCGTCATCGATCCGGTGGGCCTTTCCCACCTCACTGGCTGTGGGTCGAAGGGAATGAAGGTGGTTCGAAAAAATCAGCTCTTCAATCCGATGTTCCATCTCATCAGGAAGTTTGAAGCCATCCCGAGAAAAGATTTTGATCCCATTATCATAGTAAGGATTGTGGGAAGCTGAGATCACTACACCGGCATTTGCCCTCATACTGGTGGTGATGAAGGCGATGCCAGGAGTGGGCAGCGGCCCCACCAACATCACATCGGCTCCCATGGAACAGATGCCAGAGGCCAGGGCTGTTTCCAACATATATCCTGAGAGTCGGGTATCCTTTCCTATCACAATCCGATGCCTTCCTTTCACCTCCTTAAAAATGTGGGCGATCGCCCTGCCAAGCTGCATGGCCAACTCACCTGTCATAGGGTCTACATTGGCGATACCTCTGATTCCATCTGTTCCGAATAACTTACGCGTCATCTGTTTTACCCCGTTAGAAAACCCCGCTGCTTTCAGCGGGGATGAAGGCAAAATTACTTTTAAAGCGAATACAGGTTTTAAAGCTCTGTGTAAGCTATCCCGTTGGAAGTTCAAAGGCCTTCTAACGGGGTTTGCCCGTTTTCTAATTTCCCCAGTCCCCCTTTAGGAAAGGGGAGAGAGTGAGGATTTTCTCAATGCCTTACCACAATTGGTTCGTAAAGGTCAAGTTTTGAGCTGTCACTCTTAACTCCGAACTCCTGACTCCGAACTATTTTTCCCCGGCCAGACGGATCGCATCGGCAACTGCAATCGCTTTTTTCGCTTGCAGTACGTCATGGCAACGAATGATGTGAGCTCCATTGAGGACCCCGATAGCAATGCTTGCAAGTGTTCCCTCCAGTCGCTCGTTTACTTCTGCATTCAGGATCTTTCCGATGAATGTCTTCCGGGACGTCCCCAAAAGTAAAGGCTTTCCAAGTATTCGAAATTCCGAAAGATTTTTTATGATAAGAAGATTATCCTCGAGGTTTTTCCCGAAGCCAATGCCAGGGTCGATGATAATTTGCTGAGGATCTACTCCAGCAGATTCGGCCCTTTGAACAGAATCTTTCAGATATTGAAGTATTTCAGAGAAAAGGGAGTCATAATGGACATCTTTTTGCATCGTTTCAGGTGTTCCACGCATGTGCATCAAGATGAGGGGGACTCCCTCCTTTGCAGCCACTTGTGGAAGGTATGGATCGAAATGTAATCCACTGATATCATTTATCATTTCAGCCCCTGCATCAATGGCTCTCTGTGCCATGGTCGACTTATAGGTATCGATCGAAATTGGGACATCCACCTCTTTTGCAAGAGATTCGATCACAGGGATCACCCGACGAAGTTCTTCTTCCAATCCAATGGGTTTTGAATCTGGCCTGGTCGATTCCCCTCCAATGTCTAAAAAATCTGCTCCCTCTTCAACCATCCTCATTCCATGTGCAATGGCCTTCTCTTTATCAAAGTAGAGGCCTCCGTCTGAGAAGGAGTCTGGAGTGACATTGAGAACCCCCATGAGAAGTGTTCGTTTCCCCAATGTGAATGTTTTTTCCCTGCAGCGGATGGAGTGATGGGTTTTGGAAATGTTTTTAATTGTTTCTCTAAAGGATTCGTCGAGTGGTTGAAGATCGGGGTATTGATCCAGTTTGAGGAGAAGTTTTTCGAACTGTTTTTGAGTGCCCATGAGAATGGCATCTGTCTGTTTGGCACTACAATCGAGTCCCCTTCCATCGAGGGCAGCATCCCCGCCCAAGGAGAGCATCTCTTGCTTGAGCAGGTTGGCAGTTCGAGGGTTGATTCCTTCAACCTTGAGGTTGAAATGGAGGGCCTTTCCCTTCATCAACTTGATACCAGTAGCATCCACTCCCACCCTTCCCATTTGGTGGATAGCTTCTCTGGCATTGGTGATCTGAAGGCACCGAATCAAGTTCATCTCATAAAACTAAATCATCTCGCCCTTAATAATAGAATCGATCTGGCGACCGTCAAGAACCTCTTTTTCGAGAAGAGAATTAGCTAATTGATGGAGGGCAGCCATATTCCTTTGGAGGATATCTTTTGCTTTTTCATAACTATGGGTAACAATGGCCCTGATCTCATTATCGATCAGACGAGCCGTCTCTTCACTATAATCTCGGTGCTGAGCAAACTCTCTTCCCAAAAAGATTTGTTCTTCTTTTTTTCCGAAGGTGAGTGGGCCAAGTTTTTCGCTCATCCCCCATTCGCATACCATTTTTCTGGCAATCTCAGTGGCTCGCTCAATGTCATTACCAGCCCCGGTCGTTTGATGGTTCAATACCAATTCCTCTGCCGCCCTTCCTCCCATCATAATAGTGATATTGTTCAGGAGGTAGTCTTTTGGATAAGTATGTTTTTCGTCGATGGGAAGCTGTTGTGTAATGCCCAAAGCTCGGCCTCTTGGAATAATCGTTACCTTGTGGATGGGGTCTGTTCCAGGGATCATCTTGGCGACCAAGGTATGGCCAGCCTCGTGAAAGGCTGTCATTCTCCGTTCTTCAAGAGAAATGATCATTGATTTACGTTCTACACCCATCAGGACTTTATCCTTGGCCTGTTCCAGGTCAGCCATCTCGACTTTTTCCTTTCCCAATCGAGCAGCAAGCAGAGCGGCCTCGTTAACCAAATTCTCGAGATCTGCTCCAGTAAGTCCAGGGGTACCTCTGGACAGATCTGTGAGATTGACATCATCAGCCAATGGTATCTGTTTGGAGTGAACTTTTAAAATCTCTTCTCTACCCTTCACATCAGGGACGGGCACAACTACCTGTCGGTCGAACCGGCCCGGCCTGAGCAGGGCGGGGTCTAAGACATCGGGTCGATTCGTAGCAGCGATCAAGATCACTCCTTCATTCGATTCAAAACCATCCATTTCAACTAATAATTGATTCAAGGTCTGTTCCCGTTCATCATGCCCGCCACCCAGGCCCGCTCCTCGATGCCTTCCAACGGCATCAATTT
>Ga0315279_10004351_pt1 | contig 19042 bp, 19 predicted proteins | sample YL17G06_20_MG_FD_203694 | JGI IMG/M metagenome (GOLD analysis project Ga0315279, IMG submission 203694) | Sediment microbial communities from Yellowstone Lake, YNP, Wyoming, USA - YL17G06_20 | ecosystem: Environmental > Aquatic > Freshwater > Lake > Sediment | place: USA: Wyoming | collected... | reverse complement strand
ACCAGGAGGTTGGGGGGATAACCGCCGCCCAGGCCGGAGGTCAGGACAACATCCCCAGGTTGAACCGTCACATCCTGGGAGATCATATCGAGCGAGAGATCGCCGGTTATCGAACCAACCAGCATGGCTTCGGTTTTGGAATTCTGCAAACTGACATTCACAGCCGAGGCCGGATCGGCGATCAACTGAACACGCGCCGCGTCGGCGGTGACCGCCTCCACGCGCCCGACCAAGCCCTGTTCGGTCACGACAGGCATGCCCTGGCGGATGCCGTCGTTCGAGCCGATGTTGATGATGACATAACGGAGGAACGGGCTGGGGTCGCGCCCGATGACGGTCGCGGCTTTGTAGGTGTTCTCCGGGCTGGCACGTGCAAAGTCCACCAGCGCGGAAAGGATCTGCGTCTCTGTGACCTGCTGCTGAAGCTCGATGACCTGGGTCTGCAAGCGAGCGACTTCTGCTTCCAGTTCGACATTTCTTTGCCGCATGGAGGCCACATCTCTCGGAACGGTAAGGAAGTCAACCACGGCCAGGTAACGGGTGGAGATCCAGGTTTGCGCCTCCACGAAAGTCTGATTGATAAAATTCGATAAGGAGGTCAAATACCCGCCCAGTGCAAGCGCCACCACCCCAATTGCCAGCAAGGCAATGACAATCGTTTGCAAGGAGCGTGGAAAATTCTTTTTCATATCCAATTGTCTCTCGAACACCGCGCCGCTGGCGCGGCCACGCGATTACGAATGACGCGTGCTACCGCGCTCCAGGCCAACCAGGTAGCGGCTTAGGGCAGGGAAATCTTCGAGCACCATGCCCGCACCCCGCACGACGCACGTCATGGGATCCTCGGCCACCCAAACGCGTAGGTTCAATTCGTCGCTGAGACGTTCGGCCAATCCCTGCAGGAGAGATCCGCCTCCGGCCAGGCAGATTCCACTGTCCATCAAGTCCGCCACGATCTCGGGCGGGACTTCGTCAAGCGCATCTTTGATCGTATCAATGATAACCTGCGTGGAAGCCGACAGCGCCTCACGCACTTCCACCGAGGAAATCTCGATCGATTCAGGCAAGCCGGTGACCAGATTGCGGCCGCGCATTTCCACAGTTTTTTCCACCGGCAGCGGAAAAGCCGAGCCGACATTCCACTTGACCTGTTCGGCAACGCGTTCGCCAACGAGCAGGTTGTACTTGTTGCGGATGAACTGGACGATCTCCTGATCCATCTCGTCTCCCGCCACGCGCAGCGACCTGGAGACGATCACCCCGCCTATCGCCACGACCGCCACCTCGGTGGTGCCACCTCCAATGTCCACGATCATGCTGCCGCGTATTTCGCCAATCGGCAAGCCTGCGCCCAATGCAGCGGCAACCGGCTCTTCGATCAGGAAAGTTTCACGCGCGCCGGAAGACATCGCAGCATCGTAAACGGCGCGTTTTTCCACCTCGGTCACGCCGGAGGGAATTCCGATCACCACGCGCGGACGAGGAAGCGGCACCACGGTCTGCTCGTGGACTTTACCGATAAAATACTCCAGCATGGCTTCGGTGATCTCGAACTCTGAAATCACGCCGTCGCGCAAGGGACGCACGACGATGATCGTGCTGGAGGTCCTGCCCGCCATCTCCTTGGCTTCCAGGCCTATCGCCAACGGCCTGCGGGAGCGTTTGTCTATCGCCACCCACGATGGTTCGTTGATGACAATCCCCTTTCCGCGCACATGTACCAGAGTGTTTGCTGTCCCCAGATCAATGCCGATGTCTAGTGAGAAAAGCCCAAGAAGCCAATTTAAAGGGTTAAAAGCCAAGTGATGCTCCTCGCAAGGGTTTTTTGGTAGCTCTCCGAGCTACCATAACCGGCGAAATTATACCATGAGGCTCAATCCTGCCCACCAATGCTGGCCCGGTGATCGTCGAAGTGGTCACGCTGGAAGGTAAGCCGGAAGCTTAGTAGACTTTTCGCCGTACAGCCAGCATGGTCAAATCATCATCAGGGGGAAGCAAGCCCATGTGGGTATTAACCGCGGCTTCAATTGTGCCCAATAGTTCGCGCGCAGAGAGGGTTAAGTTCGCCTGAATGATTTGGCGCAGGCGCTCTACGCCAAATAGTTCTTCCTGCGGCGAGAAGGCTTCCGTCAGGCCATCTGTGTAAAGCAATAGATTATCGTCCGGCTCGAGATGGATCGTCCGCTCCTCGATCAACGCCCCCTCGACCACGCCGAGCGCCATGCCAGTGCGCGTGAGGGACTCGATCTCATCGCGCCGGGTACGCATCCACAACGGCGGGTTGTGACCGGCGTTGGCGTAGGTGAGTTCGCCGGTCTCCAGGGAGAGCACAGCATAGACCGCGGTGACGAACATCTCCTGCTGGTTATTCGGGATGATGAGGTTGTTGACCCGCTGCAAAGCCTCGGCCGGGGAAGAGGTTTCTGAAACCGCCGCCCGGACCAGGGTCCGGGTGAGGGCCATGAACAGCGCGGCCGGGATGCCCTTATCCGAGACATCCGCAATGAACAAGCCAAGCTGCTTGTCTGGCAATTCGATCACGTCGTAAAAGTCGCCGCCTACCTGGCGAGCCGTCTTCCAGAGGGCTGCCAGTTCCCAATCCGGGTATTCAGGCAAATGTTCGGGCAGGAACGTCTGCTGGATTTGGCGGGCTAATTGAATCTCGTGTTCCAGGCGTTCGCGCGCCACCATCTCGCGCTGGAGGTGTTCGTTCTGAATGCTGAGCGCCACCTGCTGGGAGATGCTGGTAATGATCTCGATGCGTTTCTGCCTGAAGCGGAACGCCTCGGAGGTCTCCTCGACCAGCATCACACCGTACAGGTCGCCCTTGATCATCAACGGGAAACCGATCAACAACCGCTCGCCACTCTGGAGAAAATAATATGTATCTTCCTCGGAGAGGGCCAGTTCTGTATCGAGCCAGTCTTCTGGGATGGAAGGTTCGAGCAGACCGATGGCGGTCTGGCCGCGCTCGTGGACAGAATCCAATAGGGGGAACTCGCCGGGAGTGAAAGCTGCCTTTTCCAGCACCGGTCGAACATCTTCCGGGAAACCATAGGCCTGCACTAACCGGAAAGCCTGCGCTTCCCACAGGTAGACGCCGCAGGCTTTGACCCCCACCAGGATGGGCGTGATGCGCACAATGGAAGCCAGGATCTCATCCAGGCTGTTGGAATTCGCCACTGTTTGAGCGACCTGCAAAAGGGCCGCCGAGGCGTAGGCCTGTTCCTGCGCCGAGTCGTACAGGCGGGCGTTCTCGATGGCCACGGCGGCGTAATTTGCAAAGGTGGCCGTCACGGCCTGCGCTTCATGCCCATACCGACGCGGGGTGTGATGCGCAAGGGTCAAAACACCTAGCGGTTGATCGCCAAGGCGCAGCGCAGCCGCGATCGAGGAATAGTCGGCGGCGAAACCGCAGGCTGCGCCAATCGGGCCTAATGGATCGGTCGGCTTGCGGATGGTCGGCTGCTCGGCGGAAAGGCTGCTCGCCAGGAAGAGGCTCGTCTCCGGCCAGCGGTTCTTAGCATCCTCCACTTCCAACGGGTCAGCCCCGTGAATGTGCGCCAGGTACAACTCGTCCCCGTCCAACAGCCAGATCGCCAGAACGTCGCTCGGAAGGTTGCGTTCCAATTCGCGCAGGGTGGCATCCAGAACATCCTCAGCGCTGACGTTGGCCGAGAGCAGACCGGTCACTTCACGCAAGCTATCCGTCACCTGACGCCGCCAGCGCTCGGACCGGTACAGGTCGGCGTTGTGGAGGGCCACGGCGATGTTATTGGCCAGGGTCTCGAAGAGAAAGCGATCCTCTTCGGCGAAAACGTTGGCGTGGGCACTCTGCAGGTCGAGCACGCCGACCACCCGGTTGTTATAGATCAGCGGAATAGCCATCTCGGCCAGCGTATCCTCGGGCGGGAACGGCGAGGGGCGGTAGCGCGGTTCCAAGCTGACATCATTCGCCAAAATGGTCTGACCCTCACGCGCTACCCAAGGGATCATGCCTCCGGCGTCATCCAGATCGAGTACGTACCCCTTGAGCGCCTGGCTTCTTTCCCCTTTTCCAGCCTCATAGATGATCTGCCGCCGGTTCGGATGGACCGTGAACAGGTGAACGTAAGGGTAACCCAGACGATCCTGGATCAGCGTCACCACCCGATCCAGCAGCTCGTCGAGATCGAGAATAGAAGAAATGTCTTCGCTGACCTCAGAAGCCAGCGAGAGCTGTTCGGCGCGTTTTTGCAGCGCACTGTAGAGGCGCGCGCCGCCGAAGGCAATGGCAATGTTATCGGACAGCGCACGCAGGACGAGCAGGTCATTGGGATGGAATGCGTTCAGCCGGTCGCTCTGGATGTCCAGCACGCCCAGCACGCGGTCTTCAATCTTGAGTGGCAGGACGACCTCCGAGAGCGTCTCCGGCAGCCTTTCGATGAAACGGAAACGCGGCTCGGTGCGGACATCGTTGCTGACGATCTCCTCCCCGCTCTGGGCGACGGCCCCGATCAAACCTTCCCCGAGCTTCACTTCGAGCACGGGTGGATTGCGGCGCTTGCCGCGACGACCAGCCGGCCCGGCGCTCGAACGGAAGCGCAGCCGCTCCTGGCCAGTCTCGCAGGTGAAGAAGGCCACAAAGTAAACCTTGAAGGTTTTCTGGATCAGGCCGCTCACACGGAGAGCCAGCTCGTCCACGTCAGACACGTTGGCGATCTGCACACCGACCTTGCGCACCAACGTCAACTGCTCGATGCGCCATTGCTCCACGGCGATGCGGTGCGCGGTGGTCAAGGCCAGCGCGGCGTGACCGGCAAAGCCATCCAGCAGCTCCAGGTCAGCTTTTCGGAATGGCGGGCCGCCAGGCCGTTCAAGACGCAACACACCCAATAGCAGGTTTTTATGGCACAATGGAACAGCAACGGCTGTTGCAGGCGCGTCATCCTGGCAGCAAGGCTCACCCGCCTCGTAGGCGCGGCGCATGAATTCATCAGGAAGCTGGGGAGGAAAGAGCGGGTCTTGATTCAGCCCGGGGAGTCGGAACAGGCTCTCGTCCAGCCAGAGATCCGCACGCCCGCTGAAGAGCGCTTCAGCCGCGCTGACGATCCGGTCACGCTGCCCGGCGAGCGAACTCGTCTCCAGCAGGTGTTCTCCGAGACGGACGATCTGCGACCAGCGCGAAGGCTGCGGAGCAAACGAGCGCGTCTTCATTTGCGGCCTTTATGCTTGACCATGGTCAGCAGGTTGCCCGCTTCGCCGAGCGTCTCGAAGCGCACCTCGTCCATGAGCTGGCGCATCAGGTAGACGCCTAGGCCTCCCAGAGGCCGCTTCTCCAACCCGGAGGACAGGTCCGGTTCCATGACGCTGGAAAGATTAAAGGGCTTGCCATGGTCACGTAGGATGACGGTCAAACAGTCATTTGCCGCAGTGCAGGTACATTCTATTTCACCCCCCTTGTCCAATCCATAGGCATGTTCGATGATGTTCGTGCAGGCCTCGTCAACGGCCAATTCCACCGCATAGACTTCAATATCGTCCATGCCGGCGTCTTTTGCCGCCTGGGCGGCGAACTGGCGCATATCATCCAGGCTTTTATACCTGGCCGGGAAAATAGCTGTACGCATCTGAACAGGCAGAGGCCGCCTCACGCCTAGCAGACAGGAGACGGCCTCGATCAGTCCGTGTTCTACGGTTGTCTAGAAACTTCCGACGGCGGCGGTGACATCGTCGAAGATTTTGAAGAGTGGGGTGAAACCGGTCAGCTCGATTGCCTCGTATATCCGCTTTGGCACGGCAGCTAACACGACCTCACCGCGATTATAACGCTTGCAGTTCTTCTGGCCGACGAGCAGGGTGCGGAAGCCTGCGCTGGACATGTACTCCAATCCACTCATGTCGAGCACGATCTTATAGCGACCTGCCTTAGTGACTGCTGCGATGACCTCGTTCAGTTGGGGAGCAGTGTAACTGTCCACACGCCCTTTCAGGCTGATCAAATCACAATGTTTATAATGGTGATTCGTGATTTCCATTTGGCCTCCGATAGTGCAGAAAAAGATGAGGCTCATCAGTGGATTGTGTGCGACTATGTGACAATCACTTCGTAAGCGACTGCCACATTGCACGCTTCATTCCGCATGAGCCGAAGATGATCATTTGGTATCTTCTCATTAAACTGGAGGGCGGGGGGTGTGCGGGCGGTCGCGAAGCATACCCGAAGGGTGCGAAAGCCGCCCGCACACCCCCCATCTTCCCTGACTTATTGAGAAGATTCATCATTTGTCTAAAATTATATCATGAGTATATTGACACGGTTATTCTCTTCGGGTATGCTTCATATGTCCGGGCGGGCCCGGCGCGGCGGAGTCCTACGAACCCCGCCAGGTCCGAAAGGAAGCAACGGTAAGGAGGTACATCCGGGTGCCGCCATCAGCCTGCCCGGATGCTTTTTCCAACACCTATGGCAAAATAACCCCATGTCACGCTGGATCAAGTTCTTTATCGTGATCGCCCTCGGGCTGGCTGCCGGTCTGGTCTATGGCTGGGTGATCAATCCGGTCGAATATACCAACACCACGCCCGTTACCCTGCGCGCCGATTACCGCAGCGATTACGTACTGATGGTGGCCGAGGTCTTCCACGCCGACCAGAACGTAGACCAGGCCGCCCGGCGATTGGGGATCCTGGGCAGCGAGCCTCCCGCCAAGATCGCCGCGCAGTCGCTGGATTACGCCCGCCAGGCCAACTTCCCCGCCTCCGACCTGGCTCTGCTCCAGAGCCTGACCGCCGCTCTCCAGACCTGGCAGCCGGCCTCGGGAGGCGCCTTGCCATGAGCGCCGAACATGAGCCGCGCCGCGGCTCCTGGTACCTGCTGACCGGTCTGCTGATCGGCCTGGCGCTCGGCTTGCTGGTGGCATGGGTCCTCGCGCCGGTCGAATATGTGGATACGGCACCGGCGTCACTGCGCCCGGATTTCAAAGATCAATACCGCAGCATGATCGCCTCCGCGTACGTGGTCACTGGCGACCTGGGACGGGCGCAGTCCCGCCTCTCGCTGCTCGGCGATGTGGACCCGGTACAGACGTTGACCCTCCAGGCGCAAAATGCCCTTGCAGCCGGCGACCCGGACGATTCTGCTTACGCCCTGGCCCACATGGCAGACGCATTGAAACAATCCCCCAATGAAGCCAGCCTCTCTCCGATACCAGAGTTGATTCCCTCGATAACACAATCCCCAGCGGGCAGCGCAAACCTCACGCCAACCCGCCGGCCGGCAGCCGCGCTCACGCTTATCTACTCCCCTACCCCACGCCCGACGCGTACCCCCACCCCGACGGTCGGCGCGGCCTTTGTATTGGTTTCACAGGAACCTGTTTGTGACGTGAACCTATCCGAGGGGCTTTTACAAGTCGAAATCCAGGACGCAGCCAGGCAGCCTATTCCAGGGGTCGAGATCATCATTTCGTGGGAGGATGGCGAGGAACACATCTTCACCGGTCTGAAACCGGAACTTGGGAACGGTTACGCCGATTTCGTAATGAAGCCCAACGTTGGGTATAGCGTTCAACTGGCTTCCGGCAGCCAATTTGTGACAAATCTGAGCGCGCCCTTCTGCCAGACAGACAGCGGCGATAGCTACTTCGGCGGCATACGATTGCTCTTTCAGCAGCCTTAATCTAGAAATAAGATTGGGGATTGTGTCCCCAATTCATTTCCCCTCCCCCGCAATTTGGGGGAGGGGTAGGGGTGGGGGCTAACTACGGCTGCCAATCGCCTCTCAAGAAGATGACAATGTCCACTGGAGAATTGGGGGTATATTTTAGCTGGATCTGTCCCGAACCTAGCCCCATCAGGGTCATCAAGTAACGTAACGCATAAGGCTTGCCGCTGTAATCCACTACAGTCGTATACCCATCTGCATAAAAGAAAATTGGGAATTCAGGATGCTCGATGGGATTGCCGGTCAATGTGACGTTCATCCCTTGCGAAGTCAGGAAGTCAGCCGCGCTCTGCGCCAGACCAGTAATCCCCGAGCCAGCATTCATTACCGCCACGCGTGCCCCTTCGTCGTGCAGCAACTGAGCTTGGTCGCCGGTTGCCATCGGGCTTAGGGCACCACCGCCAAAAACCTCATCCCGCAATTCACGGATCTTATCGGGAATGGGCTTGAAGATATCCAGGCCGTCTGGCGAGGTGCCGATGGTCATCATGCTGTAATTGATCACACCGTTCTTGATACTCTCCCTAGGAATCTGCCGGGCTAACATTGCCAGCTTCAGGGCATCATCCAAAGACAGGTTGGAATGGATACCCGCCGAAAGCTCCTGGTAAAGCACGGGGGCTTTGGCAACCAGCGTAGGCAACATATCCAACGAAAGGATTTTATCCCTAATCGCTAAGATAACCTGCTGTTGACGCCTTGCCCTGTCCACATCGCCGCCTTCTGTGTAACGAGCACGGGCATAAGCCAGAACAAACTCCCCGCATAAATGGTATCGCCCTGGCTTTACATCATATACCGTATTATGTTCGCCAATTGGGTCGAGCGTTATCGTCTCGGTAATGTCCAAATCGAGGCAACCAATTTCATCAATCATCCGCGTGAACGCCCCAAAATCTATCTGGGCATAATATTGAATGGGCACACCCAGGAAGTTTTCAACCGTCTTCATCGCCAGGCCAGGGCCGCCGCCGGGCAGCTTATACGCTTCACCCAAAGCATAGGCTGTATTGATCTTCCCATAACCGAACCCCCCCGGTATGTTCACCCACATATCGCGCGGAATGGATAACATTCCGGCAGTCTTGCTGATCGGATCAATCGTGAGCAGGATCATCGTGTCCGAACGTGGAGGGCCTTGGATCTCTGGGGTTTCTTGCGCGGCTAACCAGTCGCGATAATCCAAACCGATGATTAAAATCGTGACGCGGCTAGCACCATCCCAGGGTGGCGGCATTTGCACCTGAGGGGCACTAGTAGTCGGCGCGACAGGCGTCCCCTCGGCGTTCGCGCCGGGGGTCGCTTGCGGATTGGCAGCCACAATCCCACAACTGGCCAGCGGCAGACCGGGCAGCGAGGTCAATTGCCAGCAAGCGACAAAGCCGCGCAAGAAAATGAACAGGGCGATTGCCAGGATCAGACCCACTCCCAGCAGGATTAACTGCCCAATAGAGGGGCGCTTCAAGTTTCGAACAGTTTGGAGAATATCGGATTTCATATCGGACATACGTTTCTTTCAATCTGGTTTGAGATATACCATGCCCAGGCCGAGACGCTCGAGTCCCTCCTCGGCCCAGAACTGCATGGACAGGGAATTTTCTTCGAGAGCGGCCATCAGGGACGGGATGGCGCGCGGATCACGGATGACGGCCAGGGCGCGGACCGCCTCCACGCGCCCCTTGTGCGGTCCTTTCTCCAGCGCCTCGACCAGGGCAGGCAGCGCGTCGCCGCCGATCGCGGTCAGGGCGTCTGCTGCCAATTCCGCGCTGACAGGCTCAGGGTCCGCAAGCAGGTGGATCAATCCGGGGATGGCATTCCCGTCAGGGTGATGGCAGAGAGCAAGGGCAACGCACTGGCGCACCTCACTGGCCGGGTCCGACAGCGCGGCGATCAGCCAATCCGCCGGAGGCTCGGTCATCTGCGCCAGCGTGCGGACGGCCCACCAGCGCTCGTCCACTTCCGGCGAGTCCAACAAGGCTTTCAGGGAAGGTAGGATTTCGGTGCCGCGTCCGGCCAGTTCTGACACGGCGGCTTCGGCGCGCACATCATCCCTGCAGGTTAATTCAGCCAACAGGGTGCGAAGTTCTTCAGCCATACTATTTGACCGGTGGAGGCGGCACAGGCAGGTCCTTCTCGGCTACTTTGACCCACTTATCTCCTTCATCAATCAGCATGATCGGAATATCCTCCACAACCGGGTATTTGCGGTCGCAGTCCTGGCAGATCAACCAGGAATCTTTGTAGAACTTCAATAGCCCGTCCTTTTCACGGACACAGGCTGGACAGCGTAGGATCTCTAGCAATTCTTGACTGAGCATGGTGTTCTCCCGAAGGCCTACTCGGCGGTTTCAGACGGCTATTTTACCACGTCTGACAAGGGGTCCGTCGTCTCCTGACGCCGGGCATCCCTATCGGAGTCCGGCGTCTCCTGACGCCGTGGTTAGATCAGAGACCCTGCACTCCGCTTAATTCTGGCACAAATCTTTCTCTTGCGCCAACGACTCGGGGTCTTCTGTACCCGGGCCATACTCACAGACCGCTTGCCAGGCCGTATAGTGGGTCGAGATGGTGTCATTATACAAGACCTGCCCGCCGCGCCAGACGATGCGCGTCACGGTGACATTGGCGCCATCGGCGGCCCAATCCACCTGTTTCATTTCACCCGGCTCCAGGTCGGAATTTTCCTGGAAGAGCGGATCGGGCGCGGGAACCACGTCCTGTAGTCCGGTGGTAGTCCAATCAACGGTACGTCCGTCACTGGTCGAATAGAATTTCCAGGTCAGCCGGCGCGCCCCCTCATTGACATAGGTCTCCATCAGCAACCAGTAGGGTGTATCGTTTGTAAATTTGAGATCAACCAGCGGGACGAAAACCGTGGCGTCCAGTCCGGCCATGTTGCTGTCATAGCCATAGGCGCTTTGCTCATAATAATAGACCCGGTAGGCGTGCGCGTAGCGTTCGACAATCGGATAACCCCCGAAGAAGACGGTGCGGAACAAGGTGGTGCTGACCTGACACACGCCTCCACCGACGCCTTTGATAGTGCGTCCATTCGATATGATTAGGGCTTCCTGGAAACCGTTTTCCAGGCTGATATCGCCAAGCGCCTCCGCCATTGAAAAAGTTTGTCCCGGCGCGACCAACAGTCCTTTGAAGCGATCGGCAGCTGTCTGGATATTTTGGATGCGCTCGGAACTCGAGCCGCGGAAATAGGTGGATTGCTGGCTGACCAGACCGGTAATCCCAAGACTCTCGGCGGTGGCGTCGCTCCCCACTGCCGGCTGAGTGTAGATCAGCGCCAGCGGGACGTTATGCTCGCCCTGCAAGGCTTTCTCCTGGATGGCCGCGAGGGTGGCGTCCACGTCCAGCTTGCGGCCAATGACCGCTGGCTGGATCAAATCCAACTGCCGCGTGTCGTCGTTAAAGGTAAAGCGGGCATCCTCGGAGCCACGATCCAGGCTGGCGGCGATCCCCTCCAAGAAGGGCTGCAAGATGGTGGCATCCAGCGAAATCCGGTACTGCTCGCCACTGTCAGCCGGCACGCGTGTGACGAGCAGCATGTTCGCCAGGGTCTGGACATCCACCACCCACGGGCTGGGATCGCCACTCTGCATGTCGGGAATGCTGAGGGTCAGCGGTGCGCTGAGGATCTGGCGGGCAGTGGTAGCCGCTGCGCTGGCATCCAGGATTTGTGGGGCTTGATCTTCGACGACCAGCGGCACCTCGCCATCCCTGAAGGATTGCAGCTGCGCCGTCAGGTTGAGCAAGGTGGTATCCACGTTGACCAGGCGTCCCACCTGGCCGAGCGTATCGCTCACCTGCGCGCCCTGGATGATCAGGCTGGCCTCGATGACCGGCTTGTCTATCTGGGCGGCGATGGACTGGAGATAATCGTAAGCCACGCGTTGATCGAACAAGATCACCGGCGAGACATCCACACCGCCTCGCCAGGAATTCATCTGCGCCGCCAGGCTGCTGAACAACCCACCGCTGCGTCCCACCCGGTAGGCAGATTGAACGCTGGCGTTCACGTCGAAGACCATTCCGAGCTGGGCTGGGGCCGCCAGCCAGGCCTTATCGCTCTCCCGAAAGAGGATCTGTCCGGCGTAAGGGTAGATAAGGTTTTGGTTGAGTCTCAGGGCTGCTTCCTCGAGCGCCAGGCCGGATATATCCACACCTGCCACTGAAACGCCTGGGAAGATGCGCCCGGAATAATACATCTGATAGCCACTGGTCACCGCAGCAATTGAAAGAAAGAACAACAGCAAGCCGCCCAGCAGGGCAGCCAGGATTTGGGGGAAAAGATTCGTTTGCCGAGGAAGAGGGTAGGAGGTGGAGGTCATTGCCGGAGATTATACCTCTCGATGATTAATGTAGTAACGGCTTCCCTGGCCTGGCCGCCAGGGCAGGCAGCCGTTGGTTGCCTGGCTGATAACGACTTAAATCGTCACTACCGTAACTCACGTATATAGGACGCCCAGCTTCACTTTTTGTTCCGCCTCAGCCGCAGGCCAGGGATCAGCATTGGCGTGACTGCTTGATAGGCGGCATATTGCGCGCCAAATTCACGCCGCAGCTTGCGCTCCTCGAAGTACGCGCCGACGAGGACATACACTGTCAAGCCCAGGTTGATTGCCAGTACGTTGACTGTCATGATGGGCATGAGCCAGATGAAGATTATTCCGGCTGTATACAGCGGGTGGCGGACATAGCGATACAATCCACTGTCCGTCAATTTCATTGGCTGCTTTTCTTTTCTCGACAGTTGGCGCAGGCCGAGGAATTCCCACGCGTCTGTTTGCCTGAAACCAACCATGAGCGCGACGACGGCCAGCAATTGTCCCGCTAACATTGGGATGACCCACGGAAACGGAATGGTGTATAGATCGTGGTCGGACGTGAAAGCGGTAATGACCAGCACTGGCAGGAAACTGATGCAGGCAAAGATATTATATACCAGCCGGTAATAGCGCCGCTCTGCCGCGCCGAAGACGCGTTGGGTGAGAGCTTTGACACTCGATGAGGCCAGGAGGGAGTGGATGAAGCCCCAGAGAAGCACCGATATGATCAACCAGAAAATGTTCATAACGAGTCTTCCAGCCGCAACCAAAACACGTGTCGCTGCAAGGCGGCCTCTTCCAGCAAGGCGATGCACAGGCCGGTCTTGCCGGAGTTGGTCATGCCGGTGACGACGGCGTGGGTGGTCAGGTCGGCGGGGTCGTAGAGCAGGGGCTGGTCGAGGGATTTACAATTGGCGGGATCGAAGTAGCGGCCAAGGTAGAATTTGTTGTCAGGCATGGAAGACTCCTGGGAGTCCTTTAGATACGGGCGACAGTTAAACTGTCGCCCGAATGCTCTCTATAGATAATTTACCCCAACTCGGTCAAAATTGCAACGGTAGATCGAATCTAACCCCCTGCCAGAATAACCCCGGTGTCCCACAGACACCACCAGAATACCCCCGGTGTCTCACAGATACGATCAGAAGACCCCCGGTGTCTCACAGACACCGCCAGAAAACCCCGGTGTCTCACAGATACGATCAGAAGACCCCCGGTGTCTCGCAGACACCGGGGGTCTGGTGAGATTAGGGCTGCGCCTGGGCGTAGATGCGCATGAACTCAGCCAGGTACTGTGCGGCGATATCCGCGTTGTAGATCACGATCAGGTTCTCGTCGTTGACCTCTTCGGCGCTGGCGCTGAAGTTGTACGAACCGGTGATGACGATGTTGCGGTCAATGATGATGACTTTGTGGTGCATCAGGCCGGGATTGCCATCCAGGCGAACGTCCAACCCGGCCTGGCGGAAGGGGTCGTATTCGCTGCCCTGGCTGGAGTTCACCTGCCCCTCGTCCATGACCCCGGTCACGGTCACGCCCGCCTCGGCCCGTTCCATCATTGCCGCGCCGATGTCGTTGGAGGTGAACGAGTAGGCCATGAAGTAGATGCTTTCCTGTGCGCTTTGGATCAGCGTCACCAGGCGCGCGGCCACGCCGTCATTCGGGGAGAAGTAGATTTCTAGGGTTGTATCGCCAATCGTCAGGCTCGGATAGGGGCTGTGCGCCGGTAGGCCTTCGGCAGTACCTACTCGGTCGGCGACCACATCCGGGCCAAATTTATCTTCGACGAACATCTCGTTGAATTCTTGGGTGTAATCCTGGGCGATTTCGAGCGAGCGGATGCGGAAAAGGTTGTTGTTGTCCTGGTATGCGCCGCCAGTCGTGAAGTTCATCGAGCCGCTCCAGACCTCCTGCCTGTCAATGACCACAAACTTATTATGCATCAAGCCTTCGCGCCGGTCGCCCAGTATGGGGATGCCAGCGGCGATCAACGCCTGGGCCTCGTCGCTGTCCATGTTGTCGCTTTCCATGACTATGCGCATGTCCACGCCGCGACGATAGGCATCCAGGATGGCATCGCGGATGCTCCATAGGTTCAGGCTGTAGACGGCCACATCCAGCGAGAGGCGCGCGGCATGGATGGCGTCCGCCAGGGCCTCGTCCGGGCCGCCGGCGTAGTCCTCGGCCATTGGGTCAGCCGGGTTCGTAAAGTAGACCTGGAACCAGTCCGCGGTTAGGACGGTTGGGGTGACAACGAATTCTGTGACAACGAATGGGGTGACAACAACTTCTGTGGCGAGCGGCTGGGGGCTGCAAGCGGTCAAGGAAAGGGCGAGCAGCAGGATAAAAACAATCAGCCATTTTTCGTCGAGCAGTTCTTTCCCCTTCAGGAACGATTCGGGTTGTTCGGGCATTGTAATTTCTTCGCGATTTTGCTATACTGAGATCAGTTTATCCTTCTATTCTAACCGATTACAGTCTGATGCCTGATTGAATTTAGTGCGTTCAGCTTAGGTCAACTCGGATTGATGTGGCGGCGCAGTGAACCGGAGCCTCTACTTTCGCCCTTCCCTCCACATCAATCCTTAATTCGTTAGGCGCACAAAGTAGAAAAAAACTGAACATGGAGGAACAATATGAAAAATAATCTTTTGGTTGTTCTATCCCCCTTCGCTATGGTTGGAATCGGAAGCCTGGTTATCCGTCTCGCAGCGGTGTACCTTGGAGTATGGGCATGGGTACCCTGGATACTCGTCTACTGGGGCATGATCGGGCTGCTCGTTTTTTGGTTCGGTGGAAAGGCTTCCATAAAGAAATGGTGGGCCAAACCAACCGGTAATTGGTTCTGGTCGGCTCTGGCAGTATTAATCGGCCTGTCTTCGCTTTATATATTTGCCAGTTCCTGGCGGGTATTGTTACCGCTACAAGTATTTATTCCCTGGCTGATCGTGGGATTATTAAATCCTTTTTTGGAAGAGTGGTATTGGAGAGGCCTGTTACTAGATTACACAAAGGAATGGAAGAGTTGGGTCAGCATTCTCCTGTTCAGCGTTTTGTTTTCTCTCAATCACCTGTTAGGGATTGGGGTAACGTCCATTGGATGTCGTCATCCAGTATTGATTATGAATGCTTTGATAGTTGGCATTCTTTATTCCTGGGTTTACAAGAAGACGAAAAGTCTAAGGTGGGCGATTGTTGGCCATGCACTAGCAGACCTCCTAGGATTAAGCGTTGCAGTGTTTTTGAACTTGTGGGTTCCGCCTGGATAAATATGTATATTGCGCCCAACACCGGCTCCAGCGGATAGCGGTTCCGCCGCTCGCGAACGCAGCGCGTTTCCAGAAGTGATAAGATAATTGAGAAGGAATCTCGCCAGTCCCGCCGCTGCCGCTGAGCCCTTCCGTTGGTCAGTCGCTTGTAGCAGGGTACAAAATGCACGCAGGATCTGCAAACAAACGCCCACCGTCCGTCGCTCAACAAACACGTCGGCGGTGTGCTGAGGTATTCTCAAGGAGGCACAAATGAAAGGTACAAGAGCGGCAGGCGCCACTGATGCACCAGTGCACGCAGCATCAACGTCCATCGCTTCGGGGCGTGTCGCATTCATGGACAACATTCGTTACCTGATGGTGGTGTTGGTAGTCGTTTATCATTCGGTTGCGGCTTATGCCATCGTCGCTCCACACTGGACGGTCCACGACACCAACTCGTTCGCGGCAGACGTCATCCGCGAGCTACTCGACGTGTTCATAATGCCTGTGCTCTTCTTCGCGGCGGGTTACTTTGCGCTTCCCTCTCTGGAAAAGAACGGGCTGGGGGAGTTTCTCAAGGACAAGGTCAAGCGGCTGTTGGTGCCCTGGGCACTGGCTGTGTTTATCGTCCTTCCTCTCGCGCTCTACGACCAACCCGTCAAGCCCATCCGGCCGTTCTGGAAGTACTGGCTGTCATACCTGAGCAGCTTTGAGGCCCGGCTCAGATTCACCCAGGCACCCGTGGGGCCGACCACTCAGGCGATTTACTGGTTCATCTCTCTGCTGTTCACCTTTTTCCTGCTATTCGCGATCATCTATGTGCTGGCGCGCCGCTGGCGGGGCGGGGCAATCCTTCCCGCCGCGCGCAAGTCGACCTCCGGCCACTCGGTGCTCGTGGCGCTGGTGGCGTTCGGCGTGCTGACCTCCGCCGCGTATTTCATTCTTCTGCTTTTTGTCCCGGATTCGAGTTGGTTTACGCTATACATGTTCCTGGAGTTCCAGGTGACGCGGCTGGTGCCGTTCGCCGGCTGCTTTGCGTTCGGCGTGTACGCGCAATCGCGAGGGTGGTTTGCCGACGGGAGGCCGCTGGGTTCCCTGACGCTGTGGGGCGCGCTCAGCGCTCTGCTGGCAGTGGCGTATCTCGCGTTCGGCCGGCCGATGTTTGCCGACACCGCGGGGACAGCCAACCTGACCGTCGGGTACTTGCTGGTTTTCGCTTTCCTCCGGTCGTTTCTCCTTTTGTCGCTGCTGGTCATATTGGTTTCGTTCGGTGTCCGTTACTGGAAGCACGCGAGCGGGCTCGACCGGCAACTCGCAGCGGCGTCCTACAACATCTACCTCGTCCATTTCTTTATCGTGGTGGCGCTGCAAGCGGCGCTCCTCGGGTGGATAGGTGGTCCCGTGCTAATAAAGATTGCAATCGTTTTCCTTGCAGCGCTCACGTTGAGTTTCGCGTTCAGCCGATGGGTGCTGGCGCGCCACTCGCGCGCGTTTGCGATAGCGATCCTGGCGCTATTCGTGTTCTGCCTCGTTGTCCGCCCGTGAGAGGAATCCGCGAGATGAGTGCTCACAGAGGCCATCATCCCGAAACACTGAGATGACATTTCGCGTTCCCGATTCAAAACCCAAGCATAACGCTGCCCACCGATTACTTGCAGTGTCAAGAGGGGAAGATGAAATTGAATAGTGGATCGCGAAAGATGCTCTAACGGCTGCGAAAATGTCCCCTTTTGCGGCCGTTTTTTCTTTCCAGGGAGGTTTTTTTCAATGTCAGGCAATGCTTCGCCACCCCCGCCAGCCCTTTTTCATGGCGGGGTTCGTGCTTTTCAGGAAGGGAAAGCATTACTCGCTACTCCGGCGGACGTAGTTCCGGTCTGAGGGCCAGTACTTCTTCTGTTGGTGCAATCCGCCGTGGCAAGCCATCACGCACAATGCGAGTGATGTGCTCCCCAACGCCAAGCCGCAGCAAACCATACTTGGCAAACTGCTGCCGCGTCATTCCCTGGTGCGCTTCCTTGCCTATGCTCCATGACCAGATCAGCATCTTGTAGGCCAGATCTTCTTCGCTGGTGTAGCGATAGGCCTCCTGCTTGCTCAAGACATACCAGATCGTCACCAGCATCTTGCGAGCGACACTTGCACCTGCGCTGCAAGTGCAGGTGTCGCCACGATGGCCTGGTTCGGGTGTTTTCGACGCTTCAAGGCTTCGAATTGTTTCTTCCAGTACGGGTTATGCCAAACCGCCCGCCACGCCGCCTCGATCATCGCCCAGCGCAACTCCTTGCGTCCGCACTTGGTGATCTTCTTGTCGCGATGCTCCTTGCCGCTGTCGTGCACGCCCGCACCCAAGCCAGCATAACCCACCAGCTTTCTTGGGAGACTCGAAACGGCCAATATCTCCAATCGCCGCAAGCGCCGTCATGGTGATCACTACGCCCACCCCAGGCAACTGCATCAGGTAGGCCGCCTGTGAAGCCCACGGCTCACTGTTACTCATCCGCCCCAGTTCTTGCTCAATCTCTCTTTTGTGCCTCTCGACCTGATACAAAGTGGCCAACTCTTGTTTCACCTGCAGCGTTTCAAGTGGGCTGAATTCCTGCTGCTCCCACCAGGACCGGTTCTTCTCCGTGTCCAGCCCACCTTCCGGCGGATGGATGTTATGCCGGTGCAGCAGGCTGTGCAAGCGGTTTTGGATCATGATGCTCATCTTGACCAGCCGCCAGCGGTAGGAGATCAGTGCGCGCAGTTCTCGCACGTGCACCGGCGGTACCCACACTTCCGGGACGATGCCGGCGATCAGCAGCCGTAGCAACCGCTCGATATCCTGCTTGTCCGTTTTGACCCGGGCTTCGGCGATCTGTTCCACCGCCGCAGGATGCGCTACAACTACCCTGGAGACCAGGCCTACCACAATATCGTAGATGTCCCATACGTTCGTGGTCGCCTCGATGACTACCGCGTCTCCCATCCGCAGGTTGCTTATCGCCCATGCACGGAAACGTTCCATTTCCACCCGCCGTGGGCGCAGCACCCACTCTTGCGCCGCATTCATCCCACCTGCCATCACGTACTCCTTGTGGATGTCCAGGGCAACATAGCGTTCGATGGCTCTTGCATTGGAAGGTATTTTCATGCTACACTCCTGTTGTGAGATTGACTGGGGCGTAGGTTTTTGGGTCAGAAGGTACACCTACCGATGCGGGCTCTTACGCCCAGATTAGATATCCGCCGGGCAGCCAAATAACACCACGGGCTTGTGCCGCTGACAGTAAAAGCACATCCCAGGGCGGCAGACGGCTGACCCAGACGCTCCTGCCCCGAATGCGTCCCCGGCGCCAGTATCACCCCGAGGATAGCACTCGCCACGCCCCAGTCAAGTACATTCTAATAACACCGCGTGCAGGCGGACGGCGGGGATTCTGCGGCTTCGACAAGCATTTTCCCAGCTTCGAGTTTATACTGCTCCCAGGCTTGATCTACACTCGCCCCCGTCCGCCGCTAACGCAAACCGTTGAAACTGTCGAAAAAGCAAGAAAAAGGGATAGGAGATAGTTGCGCTGAAGGGTAAGGTTCGGTATACTCTTTGTAAGCATGAAGTGTAGAGGAACCGATGGCCAAATACAAAGCCTACAACTATGACCAAATGGTCATGATCCCCATTTCGCTTCAAAATCAGCTCGAACCCGGGACGCTGGAATACACCATAAACGAATTGGTGGAGAACAACATTGATCTGTCGGTGTTTG
>Ga0315279_10004350_pt1 | contig 19044 bp, 14 predicted proteins | sample YL17G06_20_MG_FD_203694 | JGI IMG/M metagenome (GOLD analysis project Ga0315279, IMG submission 203694) | Sediment microbial communities from Yellowstone Lake, YNP, Wyoming, USA - YL17G06_20 | ecosystem: Environmental > Aquatic > Freshwater > Lake > Sediment | place: USA: Wyoming | collected... | reverse complement strand
CTGTTATGATATTATATCATGTTTATGTTAATAGTTTAACATATTAACGGGAATCCAGAAAACTCCAATAATTTTATTCCCCGATTAATTATTCAAGCTTAATAAAAGGGGGATAAAGGGGGATTTTTAAACTTGCTTACACAAAGATCACAAAGAAATAAAAAGTAACAAAAAACTTTGTGTTCTTAGTGTTCTTTGTGCCTTCGTGTTTAAATTTTTTACAGTGCCGTGTCAATTATGTTCTATTATTAACTTACCTCGACGGCGCCGAATTTGCAGACTTCCATGCAGGCTCCGCACTTTTTGCACAAATCATCAATAATTCGGTGCGGTTTCTTTCGCTCACCCTCGATTGCATCATAAGGGCAATTTTTCTTACAGGCACCACAACCTGTGCATGTTTCTGCATTGATGGAGTACGTAATGAGTGCTGTGCATACTCCCGCCGGACATTTTTTGTCCTTTATGTGAGCTATGTACTCATCACGGAAATACTCCAGCGTAGAAATTACTGAGTTTGGCGCAGTTTTTCCAAGCCCGCAGAGCGACGCATCCTTCATAACGAAGGCAAGTTCCTCAAGGAGATTAATGCTTCCATTGGTCCCATTGCCTTCAATAATATCGGTTAGTATCTCATCCATTCTTTTAAGACCTTCTCTGCATGGCATACATTTTCCGCAGGATTCGTCTTTAAGGAATTTAATGAAGTACCTTGCAAAGTCAACCATACAGGTATGTTTATCCAAGACGATCATACCGCCTGAACCCATCATCGAGCCTGCTTTGGTTAGTTCGTCAAAATCAACGGGAAGGTCAAGCAATCTGTTGGGTATGCAACCTCCTGATGGACCACCTGTCTGAACAGCTTTAATCTCTGTTCCATCAGGTGTGCCTCCGCCTATATCGTAGACGATCTCTCTAAGGGAAATACCCATAGGAACTTCAACCAAGCCTGTATTCTTCACCTTACCAACGAGGGAGAATATCTTTGTGCCTTTGCTCTTGATTGTTCCTATCTGTGAGTACCATCCAGAACCCTTATTAATTATGAAAGGCACGTTTGCCCATGTTTCAACGTTATTAAGGTTGGTTGGTTTTTCCCAAAGCCCGCTTTCGACTGTATGCAGATGCTGTTTATCACGAGGCTCACCAGCTTTTCCTTCGAGAGATGCAACTAGGGCAGTGGATTCTCCGCAGACGAATGCACCTCCACCTCTGGCTATGTCTACGTCAAAATTAAGACCTGTTCCGAGGATATTCTCTCCAAGCAAGCCGAGTTTTTTAGCCTGTTCGATGGCTATACCGGCATTTTCCCACGCATACGGATACTCGTGTCTGACGTATATATACCCTTCCTGTGCGCCGATAGTATAAGCGCCTATGAGCATACCTTCCAGAACGAGGTGCGGATTGCCTTCGAGGATTGACCTGTCCATATATGCGCCGGGGTCGCCTTCGTCACAGTTGCAGATAAGGTATTTATCGTTACCTTTAGCTTTTCGGCAACTGTCCCATTTTTGCCATGTTGGAAATCCGCCACCGCCTCTGCCTCTAAGTCCGGCTACTTTAACCTCGTCTATAACTTCATCTGCGCTCATACCAGACAGAACTTTACAGAGAGCTTGGTAGCCACCAATGGCAATGTAATCTTCAATTTTCGTGGGATCCAATGATCCATTCTGCCCAAAGATCAATCGTTTCTGAGCTTTGTAGAATGGAATATCCTTTTCGTAGGTGATCTTTTCTTCGGTTACTGGATCCACATAAAGCAAGGAATCTATAATCTTACCATTTATTAAAGTTTCTAAAACTATGGAGGCTATGTCATCTTCACTAACTTTGCAGTAAAGTATACCTTCTGGTTTGATGATCACTAATGGTCCCTGCTCACAGAAGCCATGACATCCGCTGAACGTAAGCCTAACCTTATCACTAAGGTCTTTTTCGTGTAACTCACGTTCAAAGGCATCCTTAATTGCTTTGGACCCATAAGCCCTACAGCCAGTACCACCGCAGAGAGTGACCGTTTTCTTGAAGGATTCATTTTTCTTTGTGATAGCCTCTCTTAATGCCTTTAGGTCTTGTATACTCTCCAGTCTTTTCATGCTTTACTCCTGCACTTAACGAGCAGATTCTTTACTTTGGGCGCAGTCATTTTGCCATTGTATTTGCCATCAACTACCACTATTGGTCCGATGGCACACGCTCCAAGGCAATTGACCACGCTTAGAGTAAATTCTCCGTTCTCAGTCGTACCACCGGGCTCGACGTTAAGGAAATTCATTATCTCCTTTAGTATCCTGTCAGAACCCCTGACGTGACACGCTGTACCAGAGCAGATGGTTATATTATGCTTCCCTTGAGGGACCAGGTTCAGCGTCTTATAGAAGGTTGCCATCCCATAAAGCCTTGTCAGAGGAATTTCCATCCTTTCAGAAACCCTTCTGAAGACTTCCTGAGACAGATAACCATCATATTTCTGAATATCCTGAAGGATAGAGATCAAAGCCCATGATTTTCTTTTATGTGCGTCTACTATTTCGTCAACCACACTAAATTCCATATTACGCTCCCAAGATTTTATCTATGTCCTCCTTATCAGCGTCCATAATGTAGCTGATACCGGAGATGTCTGAGGCTTCACGAGTCAGAGCAAATATATCATCTCGTGTTATATAATCCAGACCGAACTTTCTGGCACCTGCCATAAACTGCTTTAGACCTGTACTAAGACGATCGTAGTAAGTAAACATACCGATAGCGCCTGCTGGCAGTTTATCGAATTCGTCTTTGCCTATCTTTTCTTTTAGATCAATGCTACCAACGAATATCTGATCTATTGTTTCGCCATATTTGCTGACGTCTATGGGGAGTGACTTTCCTGACTTTGCAATCTTTCCGATTGTGTTGCCCACCATAGCGGCGGTCATTGTTGACCTTCCAAGGCATATAGCTTTTATATATGGCGCAGCAAGGGCAATACCTTTGAAAATGTGATCTTCGAGTGAAAATCCGCCAGCCATAGCACATGATGGTACAAATTTGCCTTTTGCTTCGAGAGTCTTTAGGCATCTATACAAAATGCTTTCAAGCTCAATTGTTGGGACGCCCCATTCGTTCATCATTCTCCACGGGCTCATACCACTTCCACCGCCTGCGCCGTCAACTGTAAGAAGATCAAGCTTTGCATTTGACGCAACCTTAACAGCTAATGCAAGGTCTCTTGGACGATAAGCGCCAGTCTTGAGGGTGACGTATTTTGCACCTATTTTTCTCAGTCGTTCGACTTCCTTGTAGAAGCCATCTTCTGTGACCATGCCAAGCCTTGAATGACGTTCAAATTCCTTGAATCCGCCGTTATTGAAATCTTCTTCAACGAGTGGATCATTTGGGTCTGGATGGACGATGTAACCTCTGCCCTTTAGTTGCTTGGCTCTTTCGAGAGAAGGTAGTTTCACCTCGCCACCAATGTCTTTTGCACCCTGACCCCACTTGAGTTCCATCACTTCGACGCCGAGTTTATCTATTACATACTCAGCGACTCCAAGACGGGTATCCTCAACGTTCATCTGGACTATGATGTTTCCTTTACCGTTCTTGTGCCATTTTTTGTAAATCTCGATCCTTCGTCTCATCTCAGGAGATTCAATTATCCTGCCGTTTTTAATCTCGCCTTGCGGGTCCATTCCGCAGACGTTCTCACCGATGACGACGAGAGTTCCACTGATCGCCGCTCCGATAGCTAAAGATTCCCAGTGTATTCTGGCGATTTCTGTCGAGCCGACTGCACCTGTAAAGAATGGAACTTCCATCTCGATCTTGTTTTGTGCGCCGACGCTCGTACCAATATTAACGGACTGGAATACTGCTTTGTCTGAATCAGCCTCACTACCAATTGCCCCAATGCAGGAACCATTGATATTGAAATGTGAGAAATCCACCGGGTAGTTCTTTTCCGACCCGGCAGTTATCCTTCCAAAAGGCTGAGGATAGAGGACTTCTCTACCTCGCAGTGCTGATCTTCCCACTTCGCAGGGACCCAAACATCCATCAATACAGGTTACACAAATACCCGAACCGGGCGCACGACCTACTCTGTTTCTTGTTAAAGTAGCCGAACTTGCGTTTGGTAGACTTAAAGACATATCTCGCTCTCCTTATGATCCTCGAATCGTAAAACCAACGAGCTTTAGTCGTTGGATATAAGATTTCTCAGCTTCGCCGAGATTGAGGAAATCGCATATATTCATTGACTTTATAACGCTTTTGTGCTATAACTATATATGCCGCTATTTATAGACGACATTCGCTCTTTCGACAATTGGTATAAGGTTTCAGTACGTCATTGGGTACTGTGTAAAATCAATTCCAAAACCCTCAACCCCCTTGCAAGGGGGCAGGGGGATGTATTTTGGTAGACGTTTTGTAACGATATACAAATTCGTTACTGTTGGAAACCTGACCTAAAGAGACTAAAATGTCACGAAATGAAAGCATACGCTTTCGATGTAGGGCTGGGATAGCCCGAATTGAAGCTTGTGGAGAGGGGAGTTCATTGGTTTCACCAATCAGCCCTTCATTTCTGTTCTTCCGTTGCACGGCGGAACGTGATTCTGTTCTTCCGTTGCTCTTTTCTTCCGTCACTCGGCGGAACGAGATCGGCGGAACGTGAGAAGCAAGAAGCCCACAACTTTAGTCGTGGGTAATTCACGAACTCTTAGACTCAACCTCTTATTATAAATAATAATTAAAGGTAGAATCATTCACTCCTATGCTTCAGATAGGAAGTAGGAAACTGATTACCTTATAACGCTCTATAATTATAAATTATTTGTTTTATAAAGTCAAACTTATTTTTTTGTGTTATAATATTAATCTAAAATTAAACAGGTTGGCAAAAAATTATTATTACTGTAATTTACTTGATTTAATTGAATTATTAATAAACATGTACCTTGCATTCATCATCTTTCTTCGTGTATTTTGGTTAAAATAGCTTATTTTTCTTGACAAAATATTGCTAAAACTATACAATAGAATTGGCAACAAATTAGGAGGAAGCAAGTAGGAAATAATCAAAAAGGGAGTTTAAAATGTTAAAACTATTTGGTAAGTTTTTGGGTTTGGTTTTATTGATAGGTATGATCACAGGGATCGCTTATGCCGATGTTACTACAGGTCTGGTGGGTTACTGGCCATTAGATGGCAATGCTAAAGATAAGTCTGGCAAGGGCAATGATGGTGTAGCTATGGGTAATCCCGAATGGGTGAATGGTCGTGTTGGTCAGGCAGTTAAGCTGGCTGGAGCTGTCGGCGGGGTAAACCAACTCATTGATCTTCCCACTTTCAAGCTAACCTCAGATACAGTAACCTTAGCTGTATGGATTAACGGTTGGAAAAATGATGCCTGGACAGGGATCATGATGTCAAGAAGCCCTGCTGGTAACGCCAATGGAATAGGCTTTGGCGATGGAGATGCTTTGCATTACACATGGAGCGCCAACACAACGTGGAATTGGCATCTGGGTCCAGTGATCCCAAAGGACACATGGGCATTGGTAGCTGTTGCAATTGATCCAAATCAAGCAACTGCGTATCTTTTCACCGATGCAGATGGACTGAAAAGCGCCGTCAACGTGGCTGCTCATCCGGCAGAACCGATTGATAAAATGCAGATCGGTAATGACGCTTGCTGCGGAGATACAAGATGGGTTATTGGCATGATGGACGAAGCGGTAATCTACAACCGTACCTTAACTAAAGATGACATCCTTGAACTGGCTACGAAAGGTCTCACCACTGCTGTTGAAGCTGGTGGCAAACTGGCAACAACTTGGGGTACGCTCAAACATTAGTTACATTAAAAATTGATGTGTTCTTTTTTCTTCACTATTTCGCTTGCTATTCACTCGTCAGTTAGTCTATAGGATTATAGGACTGAATAATATACCTATAATCCTATATACCTATAATCATGCAACAACAATATCCAGCTTTGTGACAGAGGCAGGATTGAAATTGTGTATCAGCCTTCCATTCTTCAATTCGATATTACTCGTATTTGGTACTACTTCCATTGGTTTTGTAAAAGTATTGTGTGCGTGAATGTTGTCATGAGATAGACAGGTCATTCTCACTTCTTTTACTACGGCTTCATTTATACAAACTTCCGTTTCCATAGATTCTTTCGCATGAAGATTTGTTACAGTCAGACATATAATCTTGTCTTTTATTGAAGCAGAACCTGCAAGAATCGGTAGATCACCGACATTCGTGGTATCAAATTCAGTATGCAGTGACAAAGCACCTTGATGAGCCAAATACATCTCGTAAACGTAGTAATTCGGAGTAGCAACGAATTTTTCTTCATCCGCAAGGAACAATGAGTGCAGGTTATTTATCATTTGAGCAACGTTTGCCATGTAAACTTTATCTGCATGACGGTTGAAAGTGTCAAGAGTTAGACCAGCTATAAGTGCGTCTCTCATAGTGCTGACCTGTTCAAAAAGGTGACGGGAGTTGATCTCTGTTCCCGAAGGATGCCATGCCCCCCATTCGTCAACGATTAGCTTGATGTTGTGCTGAGGGTCATAATCACCGAGTAATTCCCATTGGCTGTTGATTATCTTTTCCATGACGTTCGCTTTGTTCAAAAGCTCGTACCATTGGGCTTCAGTGAAGTCTATGGCTCCGCCTGCTGATCCGCAGTAATAATGGAATGACCATCCGTTGATGACCGTTCCGCTTGCACGTTTGTATTGCTCGAAGAATCGCTTTGTCCAGTCACGATCATCTCCATTTGGACCGCAGGCAATGCAATACAAAGGCACATCATAAGCGGGAAGCCACGTTGTGAATTGGCGATAATAATCAGCATAATCTTCGGGAGTAAAACTTCCACCACAACCCCAAGCCTCGTTACCAACACCCCAGAATTTCACCCCAAAAGGCTCAGGAGACCCATTCTCTGCCCTTATATCTGCAAGCGTTGTCGTGTTTTGCGGCGCATTACAATACTCTATCCACTGCTGAAATTCCTCTGCCGATCCTGTGCCGACGTTACCTGCAAAATAAGGTTCAGCATTAACCAGACGACAGAAATCAATAAATTCGTGTGTGCCAAAATAATTCGGTTCCGTAACGTCACTCCATCTGCCGTATCTTCGGGGTCGTTTTTCTCGAGTACCTATGCCATCCTGCCAGTGGTATCTGTCAGCAAAGCAACCACCGGGCCAACGTATAACTGACGGATTTATTCGTTTAAGATGCTCAATCAAAGATAGACGAATTCCGTTGACATTTGGAATAGTCGAATCCTCGCCAACCCGGATGCCATCATATATTACCCCGCCGATATGTTCCGTAAAATGACCGTAGATATGTGGTGAAATTGTGCCAACGGGTTTGTTTGGATCTATGGTGATCATAGCCATTATTGCCTCCTGAAATCTAATGTTTCTATCGCTAAATCCCTTATCCTCTGTCATTCCAGCGAAGAGCCTACCCTCGTGAAAACGGGGGCTGGAATCCAGTTTGAATCTATTACCCGATTAATTATTTAATGTTCATAAGCATGTTCTACAACGCTAACTGAAAAACTCGTATTAGTAAAGAGTAATGAGTGATGAGTGGAAACGATTTTTATAGCATACGCATCACTCTTTACTCATTACTTGACTAGAACATTCTGTTGAGACGGATGCTGACGACTGGTTCTCGATTCCCTTCTTCGATCGGTGTAGCTAGATTCACTATCAAGCCACCATCCGGAGACCCAAAACTGATACCAACACCGACGTCAGTTTTCAAATCACTTGTTATTATTTCTGAATTATAATTCCAAGCATATCCAGAATCGGTGAATAACACAAGTCCAAACCCGGTTCTCTCCAATGCTCCCATTGTCAGCCAATATTCGGCATTTATAAGTAGCATCTTGTCACCCTCAAATTTCTTGAAATCATAACCCCTTAGAGTACCGATTCCGCCAAGATAGAACTTCTTTGGGTGCAGTCTTGGCAATTCACGGTCTGACGTTCCCGCTTTCACCCGTAATGCAAGCAGTTGATTTCCTGATATACGATTGTATCTTCTGATATTTGCCTGATAGATTTTGAAGTCGTAATCTCCGCCAAGTTCCTTGCCAGCGTATTCCACAGAGAACGTATTATACCAACCGTTTGTCGTCTCCTTTTTGTTGTTTCTTGTGTCAATGACACATTCACCGATAACACTTTTCATCCTGCCTTCATTTGGCACGAATATGGACGGATTTTCTCTTTTATATTTAACATCTTTATCTATGTCATATTCTTCATCGGCGTAAAAGCGATTTAGAAAGCTCCAGTCATTAGTCTTGCTCAGGCTACCGTATTCGTCATCTCTATATTTAACGCTAATAGAGCCAAGTTTATGGAATAAAGGTATCTCCTGACTAAGGCTTACCTCATATCCTTCTCTCTGGTAAAAATCTCTGAAAGCCTCTCCTAGAATAGCTTCTGCGATGAAGTTCTCTTTATCAGATATTAGCTCACGATCATTTGTGTCAGTCATCTTGTGAACGTCTACGCCTATTGCAGTCTTGTGTTCTCTGAACCATGATTTCTCTGCGCCGAATTGATAGTTCCATCTTTCGCTAGAGAACCCATAACTGAATCCAAAATAGACCTTTGACCCCCAATAAATACTTTTTACTTCTGGTTGAAATCCCAATTGCAGACCATGTACCCTATCAAAACCGCTTGCCCCTTGCATATTAAATTGCATGAGACTGTTTTCTTTTACCTCGATATGGACTATATTGAGTCTATCTGCTGATCTCTTTGGATCCCAATTAACGCTTTGAAAGTAAGGAAGTTTGTATCTCATAGCATTTATAGCATCATTTATATCACTTCGTTTGTATGGCATTCCTGATTTCAAATTCAGATTTTTCATGATTTCTTCTGTCTGAATCTTCTTGTTACCAGATATTTCAACCTTGTCAATACGACCTTCATCAATGCTGATATTCAATACATTTGACACAATGGAACACTTAGCGGTTGCCATGTCATATTCTCTGGATTTATAAATCTCAGGAATCAACTTGCATTTTATCTCTATGTCCTGCTTAGTAGTTTTAGCTGGTGTGAGATTGAAATATTTAATAATCTCTTCTCTTGAGAAAACAGTTGATCCCTCTACTACCACTGCTAACGGTGATATAATCTCTTTTTCTATTAAATTGACCATCAATTTTACACCTTCATGGTTTTTGACCAAATCCATTCCTATATTTTGGAACCATCCGAGTGATTCCAGCCTTTGTTTTGCACGAGAAAGGCTGTCTATGTCTGCTATATCACCGATTTTCAATTTTAGAGATTCCATTATCTCGTCCTGAGATATATTTTTATTGCCCTCGATTATGATGTCAACTATTTTAGAGCCTGATTCTGTTTCTGATGGAGTCAATGATTCTTCTGGTGCTTCTGTAAGTGATGGCATACCTGCGAATATCAACTTACCAAACCTTGACGGAACGTGGGGCCAATCTGGCGTATGATAAGTCGGAGACCAGTAAGTATATTCTTTTCTCTGCTGTTCCATGCGATGGAGGTTGAAACGCCATATATCCTGCTCTTTGGGTTTGGTTTTAGTAAGAGAAGAGAGAGGGATACTTATTTCTATACTCCATGAATTATCCCTCATATCTGTACCTAAGTTCCCGCCAAAATTCCACTTCATACCCTGTTCGGATTCGTATGTTCTGCGCTTTCCAATATCAACATTGCTAACATCCTGATCAAATACAGTTCCTATCGGATTTATGGCTATGTGATAATAATTCGTTTCAGCTTCAGGAGTTGGGTCTATGAGAATCTGGACGTTTTCATCAGCCCATATTTGTTCGTCATTATCCATAACTGAGATTTTTATCTTATCCATATTTGATTCGTAGCATCTGACTCCGATATACAAATTTTGGTCATCCCACAAAAGATAGGCTTCTGTTGCTTCGAAAGGCTTTCCGATGCCGTCAGCCCAGACGAAGTTCTCGATCTTACCGGCGCTTTTCCACGCTTTGTCATCAAGCCTGCCATCAATTACAGGTGGATTCAAAGTCCTTATCGCTTCAATAATTGGTAATGATGATTTATCAATTTTTGCAGTTTTTATTTCTTCTGTCTTAGCCTTCGGTTTTTCTGATTGTTCTGATCCGGGGATTGATTTAGCCTGATTGGACTTAATATTAATGGTTCCGCTAACAGTTTTCAGTTTTAGTGGCGGTCCACCGTTGAAAATTTTCCCCTTCAATGAATGTCCATCCGGTCCACCATCAAGTGGAAGTTCATTAAATATCTGACCTGAGAGCGTTGATGCGTCAACTTCCGCTGAATAGCCATCTGGTAAAATCATAGTGATATTGCCTGAAACTGTATTTGCTGAAATCGGTACTGAAAACTCGTCTTTTACACGAATATCAATTGATCCGTTGACTGTGTTAAAATCGCTTTTTTCATCAAATCGAATATCTGCAACGATATTGCCGTTAAAAGTTTTTGCAGATATTGATCCTACCACGTCACTCAGTTCTACGTTACCATTGAAAGTCTCTATTTTTTTCTTCCCATTAACACCAGTCACGTATATTGAGCCACTCATAGAGGTTATTTCGAGATTCATATCTTCAGGTACAGAGACGTTAAATTCTGTCATATCAGGAGAAGATTTCGATGCTTCTATTTCGATCCTATCGTCTTTTTTTTCTATTTTTAAGAGTTCGATAGAGTTTTCAGGGTTAACTGCAACCTCTGGTCGCTCCCATGCGGATATTCTGAAGGTACTGTTGGCTGTCTTGATAGCTATTAATGAAATTCCTTCAGTTGACATGGATTGTCCACCTGTTTCAGCCCAGACGTTTGTATAGATGAACAGCACAACGATCAGGGCAATGATCATGTAATTTTTAGTTTGTATATTTTTCAGAATTGCCATTTTACGTTCTCCTTTCATAAACCATATTAACAAGTTATGCTTAAATTCTTGGAGTCAAGCATAACTAAATGGCAATTATCATGCCAGATTATAAAGATGGGTGTCTATCGTGTCTAAAAGCCGAAAAATCGAGTTTTCAGGATATTGTATAAGGTGTATAGCTTGAAGTAGATCCAAAAAATCCATTGTTTTTTGACACACCCATGTTGTATATTGACACAACAGGATTATAACACCTGTTGAATAGGTTTTTCAATAGTTGCGTGTAAATAAAGATTGTGTTAAGAAATTTTAATTATTCGGGAATAAAATTGCAAAAATTATGGTTTTACAATAATGGATTTGGGGCTAGTTTTGCTTGACAGATTGAATTATTTATGGTATAATCAGTAAGTTTCGGTAAGTTTTATGTTAGAGCCATTTCAAATATCAGATCCAACCAAGTGTAAACGGTTTTAACTTCCGGTTGCCAATGGAACAGAATGTTATGGAGGGGGAATAACATTTTGTCTTATAGATTTTTATAGACTCATGTTTTTAGCGTTAAATCGGGCATTGTTATTTGGTTAGTACCCTCTTAAAACTAAACTTTTTTCTTTTTGTGGTAAACTAGAAGGTAAAGACATCCGTTATATTCATAGCTTTTCCATCCAATTATAGAGTGCATAACAAATTTTATTCTCATAAGCCGTGATCATTTGTTATAAACCAAGTTTTAAAGGGTTTTTATGCCTTTAGGGCTGGATAAGATATTGTAATCTCTGTTGCGCCAATGGATTCGATAGCCTTTTGGGTTTTTCATACAATAGAATCGTAAATGGAGAGAGTGAATTGGAGATGCAAAGATTAGAAGTAGCAGAAGTAGAATACGAGACTGAAGAAGATGATAGCTCCATCATCGAAGAATCTATAGAAGAACCAGACGATGATATATTGGAGGTCTTGCAGGGTCTGGAAGAAGACGAAGAGATCACGGAACTAAACGATGATAGTCGTGATTATACGCTTTTGTCTGATCTAGATGGAGCAAACAAGCAATATCACGAAAATAGTGAATATATATCACCCTACGATAATTATGGGTTAGAGAGATCGCTTGCTATTTACCTCCGTGAAATAGGGCGTCAGCCATTGCTTACAAAAGATGATGAGATTGCCCTATTTACGCAGATTGAAAATGGACAAAATATTATCCGACAGGCTGTTTGCGATACTCAACTTGCATCCAATATTGAATCAGAGCTTCTAAAATATGAAATGTTCAAGCTTGCAAATCAGATAGAAGAAATAGCTGATGATGTATCTTTTTTGAGAACATTTATATCGAACATTAGTATTGGCAATAGAATTTCATCATCTCAGACAACAAAAGTCCTGAGAATGGCGGAACAGCCAAATCCCGAAAGACAGGACCTCGCAAATGATCAAATCATAGAAATAGCAAAATCGGCGAGTGAAAGCTTGCTGAATGGGCTTGGTGTCAGCGAGGTTAAGCTTAAGGATATTGTTAATCGTATTTCTCATGGGTATAGCCTAATCAACAATGCCAAGAAGAGGGTCATAGAAGCTAATCTTCGTCTTGTGGTTAGTATAGCCAAGAAATATGCTGGTGTGACTCCTGCTCTCTCTGCATCAGACTTGATTCAGGAAGGTAATGTAGGGTTGATGCAGGCGGTTGATAAGTTTGAGTATCAAAAGGGATATAAATTTAGCACTTATGCTGTCTGGTGGATCCGACAGTCAATAACTCGTGCCATTGCAAATTACGGTGGAGTTATCAGATTACCTGTGCATATAATTGAAAGCAATAAGGAACTAAGACGCGCATCTGCACGGGCGGCGAGAAGATTAAGCAGAACTCCAACAGTAGATGAGATTGCTGGACAAATGCAGGTTCGTTCTGAGAAAGTCCAACAGCTTCTCCAGATGCCCCGCCATCCAGTTTCACTTGAGACGCCCGTTGGCTCAGAGGACAGCTATTTATCAGATTTTATTGAGGATGATAAAGTTGAAGCCCCGGATAGCGAAGCCGCTCAAGGTGAATTATTAGATAGAGTTGACGAGGTCCTTGGCAGTCTTTCTGAGCGTGAAGAGCAAGTTATCAGGCTTAGATTTGGCATTGATGATGGATATGCACACACTCTGGATCAGATAGGACGCACGTTTGGGGTTAGCAGGGAAAGGATCCGACAGATCGAGGAAAGGGCTCTCAATAAACTCCGACATCCTGTAAGAGTACGTAAATTAAAAGACTTCCTATAAAGTAATCGTTAAAAAATGCCATTTAGACACAATTGTAGGATGGGTAAATGGTTTTGAATTATTGTTTTTACAAGATTCATCAGCTATTAATTATTGTAAATGTAAATAACAAGCAAAAACCATTTACCCATCCTACTGTAAACCCATTTTTTAACGATTACTATAAACTAGACTGAAAGTCCTAGTAATTTTTTTCTTGACAAACTATACAAGATTCTGATAAACTTTAGTAAGATTTATTAGATAAATTGTGTGTACAGTAAAATCCTCAACTTAGTTAGAGTGTTGACTGTTAATCTGACTAAATATTTAAAGATGTAATGTAGCCTGATGGTAAGTTATAAGCAAGTTGAAAGAATAAAGCACATAGGAACGGCATTACGGCAATTGAGGCTAAATTATAATCCTCAAAAACTTACTCTTCAAGAAGTTGCCGAAGCGGTGGGTATAATACGGCTACATTATCACAAATAGAGAGAGGTGTTATCACTCTTTCGATTCAGGGCTTACTGAAGTTGGCAGATTTTTATAAAGTATCCCCAGCCAGTTTCTTTAAGGAGAGAGAAGAGGGTTCTGTTATTGTTACAACCCCTAATAATCGAGAGAAAATCAAGGGAGACTTCGATGAAGTATTCGAAGTAATGTATAACAATAACGAAATTGATACAGTCATAATGTGTGGGATCATCCCTTCGGGTGCCAGTAGCGGAACCAAACTCCATAAGCGGGATTATAGCGAATTCGTTTATGTTGCAGAAGGTTCTGTGAAGGTTATATTGGAAGAAAAAGAACATAAACTAAGTTCTGGGGATTCCGCGTTTATTGAATCTAATACTCCTTTTAGACTTGCGGTTGATGGGGATGAAACTTTGCAGGGGGTATTTGTTTATTTTGGAAAACGATAGATTCACAGGAGAATAAAATGGCTAGAAGAAGATGGACAGAAGAGGATAAACAATTCCTCAGAGATAATTATCAGAAATTGACTAACAAAGAATTAGCCGAGCATTTTAACCTTACCCCGGGCGGGATTGGTTATCAACTCAAAAGGCTTGACTTGAAGCGCAACAGAAAGTGGACTTCCGATAAAGACAGCTTCCTCAAGGATAGCTACACCGAGATGATCAATAAGGATCTAGCGCGTGAGCTAGGAACCACTGTATGTGCAATTGAGAAAAGGCTTGGCACTTTAAAGCTGCGCAGACTCAAAAAGTGGACTGGTGATAGAGATAAGTTTCTTCGAGATAGCTACGATATAATGTCAAATGGTTATCTTGCCAAGAAACTAGGGATCACCGAACTTGCAGTAGCTAAAAAATTAAGTCGTTTAGGATTAATCAGAAAACGAAAGAAAAAATGGAGCAAGAAAAAGGAAGAATTCTTGAGAGAAAATTATAAGAAACTGAGCATTGACGAGCTTGCAGAAGTTTGCGGAATGCTTCCAGACTATATCAGAAACAAGATAAGTGAGCTTGGGCTCCGTTAATTTTAACCTGCTACTTTTTTTTAAGCCTGAATCTGAGGTCGGATTCATGCAATTTCATTTTGTAAGCCAAAGGTTGAACTATGAGAATATGAGTTTGATCTTTGGCTTTTTTTTTGAGGTGCTGTCATGAGCAAGTTGACTGCATTTTTACTGCTGATCTTAATGTTATCAAGCCTGACAATGGCTCAAGATATGGAAAATCCCAAAATAGCTATCTCTTTGTCTGATCTAGCGACTCCACCCGCTTCAGATATTTCGCATATCGTAAAAGCTTTTAATGAGACTATCACTAATCGTTTATATCAATTCCCAAATGTCATTATCCATCCTACTGAAACTGTACTTGAAGAATATACAAAGAATCCTGAAATTTTACTCACTGCTGATAAGGTTAAACTGCTAAGGATTAAACGAGAAACCGGGCTTGATGGATTGATCTTCGGTAGTCTGGAAGAAAAAGAGAATAAATTAATGCTAACGATTCATCTCGTTGATTTTTCTTCGGGTAGGATATTCTTCTCAGGTACTTTCGAGGATAGCTTCGGATCGTCATTGCTTTCCAAAGTAGAAGATAAGATCACTGCTTACGTTAATTTTCTTATGATCTATTACAATAGAACCCTAACTGTTATATCTGATCCTGATGGCGCAGAGGTATGGATCAATGGACAAGAAGCTGGTGTAACTCCTGTCAATAATTTTATCGTGAAGGATAGACAGGTTCAAATACAGTTAAAAAAGCAGGGATACGTCCCTTATGAAACTAGCATTGAGCTTGACACAGGGCAGAAGTTGTTAGTAAACGCTCAATTATACAAATACTCTTTAACTGTCACGTCTCAGCCTTTACAAGCAAATGTCTTAGTGAATGGACAGGTCGTTGGTATAACACCTATTGATAATCTTACATTGGAAAAACCAGAATTCACTGTTGAAGTCATAATGAAAGGCTATAAACCTTTTAGTCAATCTGTATCTTTAAAACCCGGACAAAAGGCATACGTACATGCTGAACTTTATGATGTTCTGGCTGATAGGCTTCTCAAAAGGGAATCACCATTGAGAATAGATTACCACGAGGTCGGTTTCCTTCAAAGTCTCGATTTTCAAAACATGAAGGAAATTGATTTAGAATCTTTTCCTATTAGTAGCTTTCAATATTGTGCAAAATTCGGCAAGTTTTCGGCGGGAATTGGATTGGGTTTTGGTATATTGAAAGCCTCACAGCATTTTGATACTTTTATGGGCGCTGGTGAAGGTTACGAGTCATTTGACATTAATGTAACAAGGGGAAGGCTTTTCGCTCGTTACAATATCCTTGAAATAGCTGACATGCTGGGCTTATATTTGGGCGCTTCCACTGGATTTATGTCAGTTAATTCAAAAAACTATGATGCCCCAACAGACTTAGTAGAATTAAGAAAGGCTAATCCACTGATCGGTGGGGAGTTTGGAGTTGATCTTTACGTTTTAAATCCTTTCAAATTGACCATCATGGGTGGTTATGATTACGGTGGAAAAATCGAATATGCAAAGAAAAAGGCTACATATTGGGGGGAACCTGAATACAAACGAGAAATTCTAAAACTACAGCCATTTTACGTCGGTGTAGGTATAATGTTATCTTTTCGAGCTTTTTAAGAAACAGTAATGAATTTACCGTAGGGGCGAAGCATTTTTATGTTAATATAAATTAGCTATAAATCTTGATCTAGCTAAAAATGCTTCGCCCCTACACCATGTCAAAATGGCATTTTTTAATGATTACGAGGTAAAAGAAAATGAGCAAGTTAATAATAACCTCATTGTTTTTAGCTATTAGCATTAGTTTTATATATGGGTGTTCAAGCGGGGATTCGGAAACCGCAAGCGATAATTATTATTATCCTGATACACAGAATATACTTTTCTTCGGAACGTGGGAACTCAATCTTGAGATCACTTCTAACGTCAGCCAACCATCGTTTGCATGGCAGGCTACTGGATTGAAATACGTCGTTATCACAGTATTCGACTCTAAGATTAATCTCAAGAAGAACCAGATCGCTAACCCTGAAGATGCTGTCTGGACATGGAATACAAATATGGGTAGAGGGAGAGAAGGGAACATCGGCTTTTCGGATGGTCGTGATATGCGACTTGGGGTGATTCAAGATACTGTAACTCCACTCAATCCGGGAGTATATTATATATCTGCATGGGCTTATGATGATAATTACAATCTAATACGTTCCAGTAAAGAGTATAGATTTGAGTATAATCCATCCTTGTAAACATGATTATGTTTTGTTATACTGTTTATGTCATACGTGAATCAAGACACTAGATATTTAATGAATATTTAAAGGAGTGTTATCTATGGCTTCTAAAGATATGTTAAAACAGATGTTAAATGCGCCTATATATATGGCTCCAAATACCTATCTTCACTTTTATAACGGTGGTAAATTACGTGCCGAATTTGTTGGTGAACCTGACCCGAAGGACGATTATCGCTCTGAGGAATGGATGTTCTCAACCAACCGTGCCGTAACGCCCAGTCGTGAAAATCCTCCTGACAAGGGTTTCAGTCGTATTCAGTTGCCAGACGGTGAGATCATTCTGTTGAAGGAACTGCTTGAAGAATTTCCAAATGAAACTCTCGGAGAACCGCACTTCAAGAAATTTGGGGCAACTCTTGGTATTTTAGTCAAAATATTTGACGTTGGTGATGATTCACACATTCCTGTCCATTGGCATCCATCGCCAGATTTTGCAAAAAAATATCTTAACTCACCTTATGGTAAAAATGAATCGTGGATTGTCATTGGAACGAGACCCGGAGCGAAGGCATGGATCGGATGGAAAGAGGATGTTAATTTAGATGATTTCAAGAAATGGCTTGATGCACAGGATGTTCCGACTATGCGCGCCCACATGCACGAGATTGATCCGAAGGTCGGGGACGTGATCTTCCTGAGAGACAGCTTTGTTCATTCTCTTGGTTCTGGATTGTGCATACTCGAACCGCAAGAGCCAACTGACTGGAACATATTAGCAGAATGGAAAGATTATCCGTTCGGTAAGAATGACGGCACGTTGGGATTGGATTGGGATACTGCTCTTGAGGCAGCTGATTTTACCAAAATGAGCCTTGATTACCTGAATAACTACGTCCTCAGAACTCCGATGATTGCACGTAAAGAGAACGGCAACGTGGAAGAAAAACTTCTGCCAGAGGAAGCAAAACCGTATTTCCAGCTTTCAAGATATAAGGTAACGACAAAGATGAGCATCCCACGCAGCAAGGGATTTCATGGAATCACAGTAACACAGGGAAGCGGAATGTTGCATGGCAGTTTTGGACACGTTCCAATTAAGCGCGGCAAGTCTGTATTTGTACCAGCATGTCTGCCGGGTTACGAATTGATCAGCGACGGTGAGGGAGTTTTGGAAGTCGTATATTTCTTCCCGCCTGAATTGTCATAAGGTAAAACGCTTTGAAATAATGATTTACTAAAGAGGAAGGCATTGACCTTCCTCTTAAAATTCTTGTAACCTTTGAAGGAACTGCAATGAAATCTATCTCATTTTCAGAACACGCAAGGGATCAACTTTTCTTTAGAGGTACTACCGAAGATGAAGTAATTGAAGCAATCGAAACATCACATTGGGAACCTGCGGAATTGGGACGATTAGAGTGCAGAAAAGACTTTTTCTATAGAAAAAATTGGAATAAGAAATTTTATGAGATTAAGCAAGTAAGACCAATTTTCGTTGAAGAAGATGATGTGATAATAGTAGTAACAGTTTATACTTATTTCTTCTGAAACGAGGTGTAAAGAATGAAAATAACTTATGATTCAAAAGTGGATGCTCTATATATCCGTTTCTTAGAGTCCACCGTAACCACTGAGCATATTAAGGAAGGCATCGCAATAGATTACGATGCAGATGGACGATTGGCGGGCATTGAAATCCTTGATGCTATAAAACGATTTGGAAGTAAGGATGTATTCAAAAAGTTGATCTTTGAAGATATAGCTTTACAGGCAAGCTAATAATAATAGGTGTCCATAATTCGGAGAGAACAAGCAGGTTCTTCACTACAATTGGTAATACCATTGAAAAACTTTAGCTAATCAAAAATACAATAAGAACAAATAATAAACTTGAGGATATAGAAAAATTGATTTAAGTGGATTAAAAACTTGGCTCATATAGGGAATTAGGTGAAAAGGAAGCTTGACATATATGATATACTATTCACAAAAACAACAAAGAGAGGAGAGTGTATCATATGCGATTCCCCATTACTGATCTATTGAGTAAACAAG
>Ga0315279_10004348_pt1 | contig 19054 bp, 13 predicted proteins | sample YL17G06_20_MG_FD_203694 | JGI IMG/M metagenome (GOLD analysis project Ga0315279, IMG submission 203694) | Sediment microbial communities from Yellowstone Lake, YNP, Wyoming, USA - YL17G06_20 | ecosystem: Environmental > Aquatic > Freshwater > Lake > Sediment | place: USA: Wyoming | collected... | reverse complement strand
GGATATCACGTTTAGTCAGGCAGGCACTTTCATTCTCCAAGAAGCTTAGTAATCACATTGGCGCTATCAAATATTTCATTTGTCACTATAATCTTGATAAAGCATTACGTGTATAGCACTACCAAAAAATTGTCACCTTAATTATGAACCATCCCAAGCTTTGGCTACGAAAACAATTAGTACAAGTCGTAAGTTTTATAAAGGAGAAGAAGCTTGCAGAAAAGAAGGCTTGGCAAAACAGGTCTTATGGTTTCAGTTATCGGATTTGGCGGTTTGATTATACCAAGAATAAGCCATGATGAGGCTGTTCAGGTAATTCACCATGCTCTTGATCTTGGGATCAATTTCATTGATACAGCTAAAAGCTACGGTGACAGCGAAGAGAAAGTCGGTTCTGCTATTTCTGGCAGGCGTGACCAGTGTATTATCACGTCTAAATCGTTGGCTGACAATGCAGATACATTTATGTCAGACATTGAACTTGGCTTAAAACGGCTTAATACAGATAAAATTGATCTATATCAGATTCATAACCTGAGTTCATCAGATAAGCTGGAAAAGACTATAAGACCTGATGGATTGCTTGATTGTCTGAAAGAGGTGAGAAAGTCAGGAAAACTTGATTTTATCGGTTTCTCAGGGCATAAGAAAAACATCCTGATAGAAGCCATTAAAACTGATGAATTCGACTTTGTGGAAATGCCTATCAACGTCGTTGACAGAAATACGTGGTATGACGTGCTTCCGCTGGCAATCGAAAGAGATATGGGAATAATATCAATGAAACCACTGGCAGGCGGTGCGCTCACAGATTTATCTCCTGAAATAATCTCGCTTGCGCTTAGATACGCAGTTCAGCAAGATATATCTACTGCCATTGTTGGTATGCGATCTCTTGCAGAGGTAGAGCAAAACATACAGGCTGGAGTAGATATTAAACCATTATCACAATCTGAAGAAAGAGCATTGCTTGATGCCGCAGACAGTCTTAGCAAGACGTTTTGTCGTCAGTGTGAGTATTGCCTGCCATGCGATCAGGGCTTGGATATACCGACGATATTCATTCTATATAAACATTTTACTCGTTTTAGCGATCATGAGTCTGCACGAAAGCGCTATGCTTCTCTAAAGGTCAAGGTTGACGCCTGCATTGAGTGTGGTAAATGTGAAGAACGGTGCCCATATCAGCTTCCTATACGTGAAATGCTCAAACTAGCTGAAGAAAAACTAACATGACGGATAAGGGTAAAGGAGGGGATAATAAAATGGAAATAAGTCTAACCCTTAATGAGAAAGAAAGTTTGCCTGTTAGTAAAAAAAGATCATCATGGATAAATAACGATAAAGTTGAGTTGATAAAACTTCGCCTTCAAGGACGTACTTTTGCGGAAATCGGTAACGTAATCAATCGGACTGAACACGCTTGTAGGTCTGAATATGGGCGTATTAGGCGTGGTGAGACAGACGTGATCGTATCACTCAAGGAATTGCCTGAATTGCGAAAAAATCTACCATTCAAAAAATAAGGAAAGAAAATGGACTTAAAAAAATGTAAAATTGGAATCATAGGATTGGGACAAATGGGAAGTGGTATATCCGCTAATTTAGTACGTGCAGGTTATTCAATTATCGGATTTGATTTGAAAATAGATGCGATACAAAGATTAGTTGATGTTGGTGGTAAAGCGAGTAAAAACAGTGAAGATATAGTTGCCCATTGTGACGTTGTATTAACCTGTATGGAGGGTCGTGATTCCATTCGTATTGCTGACACAGTGTTATTACCGAATGCCCGTTCTGGTCAGATTTTTATTGATCACAGCACAGTTCCTGCACCAGAAACCCGTCGTATTGGTCATGCTTTCATCGAGAAAAACAGTAAATATCTTGATGCCCCTATCAGTGGTGGAAGCGAAGGCGCCACAAAGGGAACTCTCAGGATATTTGTCGGTGGAGATAAAGATACTGCTGACCAATGCTGGGAATTGTTTGAGGTAATCGGCAATCCTGAAAAGATTGTTTATAGCGGTTCCATAGGCATGGGACAAGTGGCGAAGGTAGTTCAACAATTGACAGGACGTTTTCCAGACGTTGCAAGACTAGAAGTTATGATATTCGGCTTGCGTGCTGGACTTGACCTTGAGTCACTTATGCGCGCACTTGACGTATCACCAGATTCGTCAGACTCTTACGCACAGTTATATAAATCTATTAAAAACGGTGACGCAGATAAACTTTCGTTTGAATTTGCTGAATGGGGATATTATCTCGAAGAAATCAAAGCAATGGGATTTTGTATGCCAATGCTGGAAGCTATGTACGAGTTTTGCAAAGATGCTGAAAAGACTACCTTTGACGCATTAAGACGACCTGAACCTTCCATCTGGAATGAATTGATGAGATATTGCCCAAAAATTTAATTTTTATGATCCTCGAATCGTAAAACCAACGAGCTTTAGCCCAGCTTTCGCTTGGGACTGGATACAAGATTCATGCGATTTTCTAATCGCATATATTAACTATTGACTATAAACTATCTTAATGATATAATATTTACTGTAAACGATAACCAAGTTTACATTTGCTCTTTGACAATTGGTTGATGGTTTTGACAGGTCAAAGGCTGTCATGAAAAACCAGTTCCTAAAATAGTCGGTGTATTTAGCTAACGTTTCGACGCCGACCTAAAGAAGCTAAAACGTTGCGTAGTAGGGCTGGGATAGCCCGAATTGACGCTTGTGGAGAAGGGAGTTCATTGGTTTCGCCAATTAGCCTTTCGTTGAAGCAAGAAGCCCACGAGTTTACTCGTGAGTAATTCACTGTTGTTCAGCTATCCATTTTTCATAAAGATCATCAATTTGTACTTTAAGCTGATCAAGTTGCTTTGATACACGACGTCCTTCTCGTTGGTTGCGTTTTGCTAAGGCTTCAGCAACTCGCTGTTCGAGAGCAAGCCTTTCTTGCTCTGCTTCCGTAATGCGCTTTTCTAATGTAGCCAACGCTTTTTCGCGCATTCTCGGAGTTTCTGGTCGTTCACGATGCTTGCCGCGTGTTGCTATGTGACCTACGACTCTTGGCATAGATCGCTGTCGTGCATACCAAAAATCGGTAAAGTTCCCTGGATACGAAAATAGCTTCCGATCTCTTATTTCTATAACCCGATTAACGATCTTATCTAAAAAGTAACGGTCATGTGATACCACAAGGAGTGTGCCGTTAAAATTTTCCAGAGCTTCCTCGACAGCCTCACACGTTGGAATATCAAGATGATTGGTCGGCTCATCAAGTATCAGAAAGTTTGGTTTCAATACCATCATACAAGCCAATTGCAGTCGGTTACGTTCTCCGCCAGATAAATTTTTAACCAGCTTTTGCGTATCATCCCACTTAAACAGGAATTTTGATAATACACCGATTGCGTCATCTCTTGTCATTGGGCTTGTAGACATAATTTCGTCAAGGATCGTTCCATTTCCCTGAAAAACTTCTTGTTCTTGCGAGCAATAACCTATGCGCAAACTAGGACCAATACGCATAGTGTGGTTATCCCATGCGCCGTGTTCGATTATATCACGCAGTAAGGTTGTCTTGCCACAGCCATTTGGTCCAACGAGTGCGACACATTCTCCGCAACTAATGTGAACATCTGCATTTTCAAACAGCTTTAAATCATCGAAAGCCTTGTTGTAGTCATTAATTTCTAGAGCAATGTTTGCTCTTGTTGCCTCTGCTGCAAAGTTTGTACGTATTATTGATTCTCCAAGAGTCGGCTTTTCGACAGCCTGACTTTTTTCACGCTCCAATTGTGAGCGCATCGCTCTGAGACGTTTACCCCAAGCAGGATCAGAATTAGTTCTTGCTATCAACTCAAATTGCTTTACTCGTGCCTCAAGCTGTGCAAGGCGCTTTTGGTTTGCAATATAATCCGATTGCTGTGCTAATAATTCACGAAGTCTAGTTGCCCGATAATCTGAGTAACCACCATCATAGTATGTAACCTTTCCATTCTCAAGTTGCAGGATACCATTAGCCACACGATCTAATAAATAACGATTATGTGAGACGATCACCACTGCTCCATTGAAGCGATTTAAAAAATCCTCAAGCCATGCGACTCCAAGATAATCGAGATGATTATCCGGCTCATCAAGCAATAATAGATCAGGTTTTGCTAACAAAGCCTGAGTCAAGGAGAGGGCGTTCTTCTCACCGCCAGAAAGCGATCCTATCTTCTGATCCTCTTTTCCACCAAGACCTAGAGCATTCAACATTGCACGTGCGCGCTGTGGATAATTGTCATCATATATACTGTTATATTGATCACACAAACGCTCATAAGCCTTTATGATTTTATCCATCTGATCTGTTGACGCATTAGCAAGTCGTTGTTCTTGCTCGTGAATGGCATTAGATAGCCTCAGATGATCAGCGATAATGTATTCCAGAACTGTATCGTTTTCTTTGTATTCTACGTATTGCGGAACATAACCAATTCGTATTCCATTCGTCAAAACAGCACTGCCTTCGGATGGATATTCTTGTCCCATAAGTATCCGTAAAATAGTTGTCTTACCTGATCCATTAGCACCAATAAACCCAAGTTTCTCGCCTGTGCTGATCTTGAATGAGACATTCTGCAATACAGTCTGAATACTGTAACGCATTGTGACGTTTTGAAAGCTGGCTAATAACATAAGTCAAACCTAATTAAAAAACTTGTATCAGTTGCGAAGGGGATTTACTCTTTTGACGACTTGACCATCCATACACTCGTATCTAAAGACAAGTACCTCGTTTCCCTGCCATTCGTAATCAGTGTATCGTTCAAGGTCTATGGAACACATTACTATGACTGGTTGATCTTGTTCATTTTTTGCTCTTTTTTTTGCATACCTTCGAGCAGTATTTGGGTTTTTGGTAAAGAATATACGGCGTTTGCTTTCCCGTCCGGGTCGAAATCCATCTTCAATGATAGATTCAGCACGAGACATTGTAGTGCCATGCCATAACGTGATGAAATTACCATAGCCGTCTCTCTCTTGATAGACATATATTCTTAACCTATCCGCCAGAACTCCGTATTGAATAGCAAAATCCTCCAACGTCACGGATGGATCAGCATTATTACGTTTTTTGTATTCATTCGCCAGCCATTCAATATCGGTTTCCTGAAAATTCATCTGGTAATTTTTTTGCTTTTTGCCCATATTCCATCCCCTACAATTTCAAAACCTCAATTCTTTATCGAAAATACAATAGCGATTGGGTATCAGTTAATTTGCCAATTGCCGATACATTAATCAGAGAAGGTGAACAATTAGTCAGATCATTGAGTTTTACAGGTAAATAAATACATTCACCATCATCCGTAACTGTGTATGGTATTGGTGTGGAACTCTCATAAATAGATATAGATGCGATTCTTTTTAATCTGCTTCTGATATGCTTTGTGAGTTTATTTTTTATTTCAGAAAGTTGCGAAGGGGATGATTCTATGCCCATAACCTCAAACGGAATTACTATCTTTAGATTAGCTTCTCCAGCATACAAAGCAAAACATGGCATATCGAAGATAGAAACGTCAACATCTAGTTGATTTATATTAATCACCACGTCACAGGCGATCATCTTCTCACCATCAGATTCATACTTTGCATTTGTGCATCGGAATGCAGGTTTCATACCTTCACTTACCACGTAAGCAACCAAAGGAAAAATGACTGATGGTTCCTCCAACACGAAATATTCATCTGAATTGCCTAGTGTGACGCAACGTTTTAAGGCATAAGAGTAAATAAATTCCTGAACATCTTTTCGTATATAGTATTCTAATGCTTTTGTTTTATTTGACCAATTCCATAATAACACAAGATCAGCCTTGTTGATTCCGTGTTTCTGAGCGAGTGTCTTTATAATCTGACGTTGATCAACGTTATTTTGTGAAATGCTTATACTCAATTCATTAAGAATATCCTGCTTTAAGACAGAACCCATAAACGAAGATAATACAGAAAATCGTTCGATTATCTCCTCACCAGCCTTTATCATTCCGATCTGGGTATTCTTACTGATCACATCAGGTCTGGATTGTGTCAAATTCTCTCGTATTGAATTATCATCAATCGTCGTTGAAGTAAAAGTCCGTTTTTCACCAAGCGCAAACTCTATAAGCGATTCTGTTCTCTCTTGAGCATCATCTGGTATATCCCACCAATCTTCCAGAACTACGACAGAATCAGGATAAGCACTTTGCCATGAGAACCGATCAAAATCATCAATCCCTATTGGAATGCTTGCCAGACCTGTATTTTCGTTCAATGAGTAAGCCAAACGCAAGAAATGGCTAGAATTACGAAACGAACCGTCCAAAAGTTTTGGTTCTTTGATCTGTTCTCTGAAAAAGTCGAGTAACTTGGCATATAAATATCGGCGATTTCCATTTTTACGCCACTTTTCAGGGAAAACTTCTCCGGGAATTATAACGTGGGAACTTGCGTTTCCACTGTATTTAATGCGAAACTCAAGCTCCAGACCCTGAAATAACCTTATCAAAGGTCGAGTAAGGTTAAAGCACTTCACCCGGCTCTTTTTACAATCTACCTCAACAACTAGATCACATAATAAGTTTCCATCGTCATCATAACGTGATACTGTTCCGTGCATGGATGACCACAATGGCAACTCCCGTGAATAAAACATCATTATCGGTAGAACGTCCTCTGGTTTGCGAAGCGTGGAGCCAGAAAACATCGGGTGGAAATTCTTTAGAACAGAAATCTTCCTGCCCTTTGCGTAGTTATACATGGCTAACTGTATATCACTTCGTGAGTAATAGGACTTAATTCTCTCATACTCGTCGTTGATATAATCTTCTTCAAGCATTTCCAGACCTGCCTTCACTACTTGCTCGTAAACATCCCCATTATTTTTATTCGTAAGTATATCTCGTTCACGTACCTGACGCATAGCCGCATTCTGGAGATGCACCGCCTGTTCAAGCTTCTTCTTGTGTTCAGCACGGGTCATATTTGGTATTTTCTTTTTTACCATTCTGATCCTCCAGATTGTCAGTATTATCCTCTATGGATAGTTGCTCTCTTAGCATTTCCATTTCACCTTCTAATTCGTAAATCTGGATTTTGTGCCAGTTTATCTTTCCCACAGCGGCTGATACCATCTGTTGATCAACTTTTTTTACAGTCTTAGATTTTATCATTCTTCCATTATAATAGTTAAGTTCTTGTAGGTTTTTTCTTAGAAATTCGTTCAGTGCGTTTTCGGCTGCCGCAAAGGTTTTTTCATTCATATATTTTTTCCTCCAATATTCACAATTGCGGATGCACTTTAAATAAAAAAAAGCCGTGAGCATGATATTTTTATTGCTCATGGCTTATATAATCATAATCCCATTTTTAGATATACATCTTCAAGATCAACGAAAGTCTCGTGGAAAAATGACACCTGAATCTTTCCATCTACAAGAGTTGTCAATAGGTTGTGCATATCCTCTTGTCTGCCTGTATATTGAACTTTGATAATATTGCCCTTTACGTCTATATCTCCGATATTTTGTTGCTGTTGCAGAATCTCTTTTGCTTTCTCAATGTTACTTTGAATTCCGATTTCAATAGTAAAGGCTGTACCAATTTGTGAAAGAATATCATTTATTAAACCATTAAAGATAAGGTTTCCATCTCTTAATATGCCTATTTTGTTGCAAATACCAGCCAGATCGGAGAGTACGTTTGATGATATGATGATAGTCTTGCCCATAATACCCAATTCTTTGATGATTTCCCTTATTTCCACTCTGGTTTTTGGGTCAAGTCCACAAGCAGGTTCATCAAGTATTAGAAGTGTTGGATCATGTATTATTGTTCTTGCTATACCAAGCCGTTGTTTCATCCCCCGTGATAAGTCTTTGATATAAAGGTTTCTGATTGATTCAAGACCCATAAGTTCCAGCACATCATTGATACTATTCAGACGTTCTTTTTTTGGTATCCTATACGCTTCAGCAAAAAAATCTATGTATTCCCAGACTTTAAGGTCATTGTATATACCGAAAGATTCAGGCAGGTAACCTATAACACCCCTGATTTTTTCAGGTTTTCGTGATACATCATATCCAAGTATTTGAATAGAGCCAGAGGTAGGTTTCAGAACCGTAGCTAAAATTTTGAGTAGTGTTGTCTTACCAGAACCGTTTGCACCGATGAGTCCAAATATATCACCGGACTCAATCTGTAAATCTACGTTATCAATGGCAACGCAGTGCTTAAAATTCTTGCGGAGCTTAGAGATGTTTACGACGAAATTTATGTCAGGCATTTGTTTTTAGCTCTTCCAAGCATCTTGCCCAAAAGTGAAACGTAAACGTCATCATCATCTTTCCAAAACAGAATTTTTCTAATCGTTAAAGTTTTGAGGTACACAATATTTTAACATAAATATATGATTATAAGCAAGAATTTTTACATTCGCTTGACTAACTTCACCATTGGATATATAATTATGATGACAAAATCACTTATTTTGGAGGTATATTAATGAGCCGAATGAAAAAGCCTACTCAGATATTTCTTTTATTTATCATTGTTATATTCTTTATATGCTTGGGTATACCCGTTGGGATTGTTATTGGATATTGGAATAAATTACCATCATTGGATTCTCTGGAGTATGAAAACAAGTCGTGGCAGTTTCCATCAAAAGTCTATTCTGATATATCACACATTTATGTAGGAACTTCGTTTGATAACCTTTTGAAAAGATTAGAAAGATTAAATTATCAAAACGTTGATGCTGAACCAAGCAACCCTGGCGATTTCTACATGAGTAATCCAGATAATACTCAGAACAATGAAATAAAGCTATATTTACGACATCTGAAGTATCCCAGAATAAACAGAGATGCGATGCTTGTCAAAGTCAAGGTTGAGGGTGGAAGTATTCGTGTAATCACCAATAGAGAAGGTTTACCATTGCAGGAATTCATCTTTGAACCAGAGGCGCTAGACGAATTCTACGGCGGAGAGGGAATAGACAGAGAGATCGTCAGTTTAGCACAAGTTCCAGATATTCTTCGTAATGCCTTTATAGCCATTGAGGACAAAAGGTTTTATAAACATTCAGGCATTGACCCTTATCGCACCCTTGCTGCGATTTGGTGGGACATAAGGCACAGAAGCAGAGAACAGGGGGGTAGCACAATCACTCAACAGCTTGCCCGTGACCTTTTCTTGACACGGGAACAAATCATAACAAGAAAGATTAAAGAATGGCTCATGGCTATTAAAATTGAGAGAAAATATACAAAGGACGAGATTCTCGAAAGATACCTTAACAGAGTTAATCTTGGACGAGTAGGATCAAGAGAGATATATGGCGTTGAGCAAGCGTCTAAGTATTACTTTGGTAAACACGTTTGGGATTTGGCTTTACCAGAATGTGCAACCCTTGCAGGAATTCCCAAATGGCCCCTAAGGTATTCACCCATAAAGAATCCCGATAGTTCTAGAGACAGACGTCAGATAATACTTAGACAAATGCTTGACCTTGGTTATATAAGCAAAATTGAATATACTAGAGCAGTAGAAGCCCCTCTCGTAACTGTGTCTATGGGTGAATCATGGAGCTTAGATATAGCTTATTTCCTTGAGTACGTACGTACTGAGATGGAGAAAAAATTTGAGCCCAGTGCAATTTATGGTCAGGGATTAGGGATATATACGACACTTGATATGTCAATGCAACTTGCCGGCAATAGCGCAGTACAGAAGCAACTCCACATATTTGACAAGTCTTTTAAGTTACCTAATTATGAGGAGAATAAGACAAAATGGTTTGCTAATCAGCATAAAAGTGGTGTTGAATCACCTGATTCTTACATACAATCAGCCCTAGTTTCAATCGAACCATCCACAGGATACGTAAAGGCTATGGTTGGAGGACGTGATTTCAGCATAAATCAGTTTAACCGTGCTGTTCAAGCTCAACGTCAACCGGGTTCAGCTTTCAAACCATTTGTCTACTGTGCTGCATTTGCTAACAAGCTTGCTACCCCGGCAGATGTCATAGTAGATGCGCCATGGGGTATAAGAGTACCTGATGGATATTGGGAACCAAAAAATTTCTCTCATAAATACGCAGGACCTGTAACTCTCCGAACTGCTCTGATCAGGTCATTAAATGTACCTACTGCAAGGCTTATGAACGAGAGAGTCGGGGTTAGTAAGGTTATAGAACTTGCGAAAGCAATGGGTATCGAAAGTCCTCTTGCCCGTGTTCCGTCATTAGCACTTGGTTCTTCAGAAGTGAATGTATTGGAAATAACTTCCGCTTATGGCGTATGGGCAAATCAGGGAGTGCGTGTGGATCCAACTTGCATCAAATATGTCATAGATAGAGAAGACAACATTCTTGAAGAAAGCTTACCAAAAACAAAAAGGGTGCTAGAAAAGAATGTCACTTATCAGATGGTTAACGTTATGAAAGGTGTTGTAGATGGTGGAACTGGAAGCAGGATCAGATCACTTGGTTTCAAAAGACCTGCGGCTGGAAAAACTGGTACTACTAATGACAGTACGGATGCGTGGTTTATCTGTTTCGTGCCTGATCTTGTAACTGGTGTTTGGGTTGGATTTGATGACCCAAAAAGCACGAGGCGCACCGGGTCAGAAGCGGCTTTGCCAATATGGGCTGATTACATGAAGGCAGTCATAGATGGTCCCGATAAAGACTTCGCTGTTCCAAGTGGAGTTGTGATCAGATCAGTGGATGCAAATACTGGCGTAGAAACAGGTTCAGGCTCCGGTAAATCAACAAAAGAGGTATTTTTACCCGGAACCGGACCAAAACGAGCTTCGGGTGACGTTGACGATTTAGGATTGTAATTAACATATACATTGTCATTCCAGCGAAAGCTGGAATCCAGTTCTTATTTATGCGATTTTCTGGATTCCTGTCCCCGTTTTCACGAGGATAAACTCTGCGCAGGAATGACATACAAACTTACCAATAGAAAAACCTATTGAAATTTGCTAGGATTATTTATCTTTCTTTACGATCTTGCCCATACTGCGTAACTGTGCATGAGCCGCTGCTAACCTTGCTACAGGAACTCTGAACGGAGAGCAACTAACGTAATCTAGACCAGCCCTATGGCAGAAGTCTATTGTAGCAGGATCGCCACCATGCTCACCACAGATTCCTACTTCGATATCAGGTCTTGTCTTGCGACCTTTTTCGACAGCGATCTTTATCAACTCGCCAACGCCTTTTTCGTCAATAGTCATGAACGGGTCAAGGTCGAGTATTCCATGCTCGATGTAGTATTTCAGGAATGTTCCCTGTGCATCATCACGACTTACGCCTAACGCAGTCTGGGTCAGGTCATTAGTACCGAATGAGAAGAACTCAGCCTGTTGTGCGATTTCGTCAGCAGTGACAGCCGCTCTTGGAAGCTCGATCATTGTTCCGACTAAGTATTCAAACTCGACTCCGGTTTCTTCCATAACTTCCTTGGCTACCTTGTCAGTAAGGTCTTTCTGCATTTTTAGTTCATTCACGTTCCCAACGAGTGGGATCATGACTTCAGGAAGAACCTTCTTTCCTCTCTTCATGACTTCTACCGTCGCCTCAAAGATAGCTCTGGCTTGCATTTCGGTTATCTCTGGATATGTTATACCAAGTCGGCATCCACGATGACCGAGCATCGGGTTAGATTCGTGCAGTGAATCAATCTTTTTCTGAAGATTACCTGTATGCACGTCCAATTCCATTGCTAATTCATCAACTTCTTCTGGTGTATGCGGAAGGAATTCATGTAAAGGTGGATCCAACGTACGGATAATAACCGGGAAGCCTTCCATAGCTTCGAATATCTCGATAAAGTCGTTTCTCTGCATCGGCAGGAGATTTGCAAGAGCCTCTTTTCTCCCTTCTTTGTCCTTAGCAAGGATCATCTGACGCATTGGGGTGATCCTCTCTGCCTCAAAGAACATGTGTTCTGTTCTGCAAAGACCGATACCTTCTGCACCAAACGCTCTGGCACGTCTTGCACCAACCGGCGTATCAGTATTTGTCCTGACGCCGAGTTTTCTGATCTCGTCTACCCATTCCATAAACGTACCGAAATCACCGCTCATAGTTGGTTCAATCAATGGGACTTCGCCAAGCATGACCTTACCAGTGTACCCATCAAGGCTGATAATATCGCCTTCATTAACTACTAGATCGCCAACAGTGAACTGTTTAGCAGCTTCGTTGACAACTATTTCATTGCAACCGACAACACAGCACTTACCCATATCTCGACCGACTATTGCGGCGTGAGATGTCATACCACCGGTAGCAGTAAGGATTCCCTGAGATACGTGCATTCCGCCAACGTCCTCTGGAGATGTAAAAGTACGTACGAGAATGACTTTCTCTCCCTGATCTGCCATTTCTTCTGCTCTGGCGGCGCTAAATACAACTTTTCCAACAGCGGCGCCGGGTCCTGCTGGTAAGCCTTTTCCAATTACGTTTGCCTTTGCTTTTGGATCAACCATAGGGTGAAGCAATTGGTCTACTCTTTCGGGCATAACTCTTGCGACTGCGGTTTCTTTGTCAATGCGACCCTCTTTAACCATATCAACGGCGATCTTAACCTCAGCCATAGCAGTACGTTTGCCACGTCTCGTCTGGAGTATCCAGAGCTTTCCCTGCTGAATGGTAAACTCGATGTCCTGCATCTCTCTGTAATGATCTTCTAGTTTGTTGGCATAACCTAGCAGTTGCTTATAGATGTCAGGTGTAGCTTTTTCAAGTTCCTCAACGTGCAGTGGAGTTCTGACACCGGCAACTACGTCTTCACCTTGAGCATTAAACAGGTAATCAGCAAAGAATTTCTTTTCACCACTATTGGGGTCTCTCGTAAAAGCAACTCCTGTTCCAGAGTCATTACCCATGTTACCGAAAACCATTGTTTGGATGTTGACTGCTGTTGAGCCTTCATCATCTGATATTCTGTTGATCCTTCGATAGATAATAGCTCTTTCTGAGTCTCGTGAGCCAAATACAGCATCTCTTGCTATACGAAGCTGTTCCATCGGGTCTTTTGGGAAATCCATATCCTTTTCACGTCTGACTATCTCTTTATAAGTCTTTACGAGGGCTTTCAGATCATCTGCATCAAGCTCAGTATCCAGTTTTACGCCTTTTTGTTTCTTAATTTCTTCCAGAGCATGTTCAAAAAAATCATTGTTTATACCCAATGCAACGTCGCTATACATCTGTATTAGTCGTCTGTATGAGTCATAAGCGAATCTTGGATTATTAGTTTCAATTGCTAGTCCTTCGACTGTTTCATCATTAAGTCCAACGTTTAGAATGGTTTCCATCATACCCGGCATGGATTCTGCAGCGCCTGATCGAACAGAAATGAGAAGTGGTTTCTTTGGGTCTCCAAACTTTCTTCCCATAGCCTCTTCAACTTTATGTAACGCTTCGACTATTTGATCTTCAAGATCTGCTGGGTAAGTTTTACCATTATCGTAGTAGTATCGGCAGACGTCAGTAGTGATAGTAAATCCCGGTGGAACTGGCAAACCAATGTTAGTCATTTCTGCAAGGTTGGCGCCTTTACCACCCAAAAGCTTTTTCATTTCGGCTTTGCCATCAGCTTTGCCTGCCCCAAAAAAGTATACGTGCTTTACGTTTGACATTAAAAGTCCTCCATTGTTATATTATCAATACTATTCGTTTTATCAACAAAACACCTTTAAGCGAATATTATCCTTAGCAAGTCTGTTTTTCATTCCAAATTATGAGTTTTTTACATAATAATCCTATATTTGGATTTTGGGAAGTAGGCTCATGAAAATGGTGGGCTAATATCCCTTGTAAAGGCTGTTCTCTCAGAATCTGACTGTTTCATGCTGAAGCGTGAGGTTTTTACGGTTTATACCATTTACCAATTCAAATGCGTCATAAATTATTGTAGAGATGAGATTACCTCATCTCTACGTTTCATGAATTTTATGTAATATTTCAATTGAGAATTGGTATTATTTACCGGAAGTTCCTGTTTCATTTATAGATAAAATACGACAAAACGACAAAATAATGTTAGCATAACATTCCATAAGTGTCAAGTATAATCAAAAGGATTTACAATTCCCCCTTTGAAAAAGGGGGTTAGGGGGATTTAAAAACATATCTGTCAAATACTACAAACCCACACCAAATTCCGCTTTGAAATCTTGCCATATCTCTTTTGGAATATCGGCAGTGGCAGATTGATATACTTCTTCAACGTGCTTTTTGGTTCCGGGTCCGGGCATAACAATACCATCCATTGGTACTCCAAGACAGAACTGTATTGCAAGGTCTCTTATGCCTATGCCTCGTTTGTTGCACCATTCCCACATTTTGTGGGCTTCAAGATCATTCTTTGGCTCATCTCCTGTCAGTTTGTTTATTGACAGAACACTTGCCAGAATGATTCCAACATCATGCTTTTTCGCCAATGGGATTGTAGTCTCACCAGCAGACTGATCCAGCAACGTATAATCGAGGTAAGTTAGAATGATGTCTATATTGCCTGTCTCAATTGCCCGTTTGTGAAAACTGTGGCTTCTAACGCCAAGACCAACAAAACCTATAATGCCTTCGTCTTTCATTTTCAGCAATTCATCAAGCCCATTACCCGGCGCAAGTGGAATTTCTATGTCACCGGGGTCATGGATTAGTACCGCATCCAGATAGTCAGTTTTCAGCATCTTAAAGCTGTTATTTACACTCCAGCGAATATCTTCCGCAGTATATCCTCTTCTTTGAGAATGAGAGCCTGCTTTTGTTTCTAAGTAGATTTTATCTCGCCATCCGCCTTCGAGAGCTAAACCAAGTTTCCGCTCACTGTCGCCATAAGCAGGGGAAGTATCAATGTAGTTGATCCCAAGTTCTATAGCGCACCTTACAGCTTCGACAGATTCCTGATCCGTGTGTCTGCTAAGACTTGCACAGCCCATCCCAAGAGCCTTTGGGCGCATTTCAGTACGACCTAATCTTCTGGTTTCTAATTCTGCCATATTACCTCCCAAAAAAGATAGTTTACCCCCTATAATCCCCCTTGAAAAGGGGATACACCATTCCTTCTCATTTCAAGGGGAAGGTCAGGGTGGGGTAAATATTCCTATATTGCATAAACCTTCAACACTTCATCTCCATAATGATTTATAACCTTAATGGCTATCTTGCCTGTATCTGGTGATGAGAAGGGATAACTTACAGTAGAGTATAGGTTTGTCCATGCTTCCTCGTTGATCTCCGTTCTTAATGCACGCTGAAGGCTTTCATAAGGCTTGTCTGCACTACAAAAGTAGGCATGACGGACAAAGAAACTCTCATCATTGTAATTTGTATCAATGAACCAGCAGGCTATATCGTCTGTGGAACTTGATCTGATCTGTCCAGTTGTCGGGTCGTAGATGTCAACGCCTTTAATCATGACAACTATTTTACCATCAGGTTGCTTATCAACGTCAATATCTGGCTCACCGAAGACCATAAACAGATTGCCTGAACCTGTCTTCTTTAGCAGTTCATCACCCATCAGTAGATCGGGATTCATCCTTGTCTGCAAAACAGGTAGTTTGCCATATTGCTTGATCTCTTCGGAAACATGAGGGTCAAACGCAAATCCACAGACTATCAGCAAATCAAACCCTAATCCCCTGACCGCTTCCTTTGCAGATTCCTTGACTAGATCAGCGTCAACCGTTCCATGTTCGGGACCTATGCACACAGCGACACGCTTAACCTGATCATTCTCTATGTATTCACCCTCTGCGTGGATAGATGCACCGGCGTAAGTATCCAGACGCTCAAACTTCAATCGCTCATTCTTCCTTGTGTTTTGGACTCCTGCTTTCCTGAGATTATCAATCACCATCATCTCAAACTGACCGACTGTCCTTTGCTCTTGTGCCTCGGATTCTGATGCTGGACGTTCCTCATCAGTGGAAATAACTCTATGTGGTGATAAACTCTCTATTGTAAACGGACCCGTAACACGTATCCGCTTGTTATCCTCATAAGGCTGGTCGTAAAGCGTTTCCATGTCTGCGTTATTTGAGATGGAATCGTCAATCTCTTTCTGCCTTTGCCTTCGCAGTTCCCACCATTGATTGTGCAGTTCCTTCGCCTGTGTTGACCACTTGCTGTCTGCATCTCTCGGTATCTGCCATTCCTCATAAGACTGGTTGAGTATCCGATTGAGTTTGGCTCTTGTGGGTTCAAGCTTCTCCTGATACTTTGTGTGAATGGCGTCAATCTCTGGATTGTTGGCGATACTCCCAAGTGTAATATGTAGCACTCGCTTATATACAAAACCTTTCTTTACGTCATTGTTGGTCTTTGGCATGTTAGCTGATGGGATAATGCCTGCAACATCTGCTTCTTTTCTGATGCCTTCGGGCGAGTCTGCTAACAGGTAGTATGGGTATTTAGAAGACATAAGGCGTGTTCGTGCAAGGGCGATGGCTACACGGCTGGTGTCTATGGTTATCCAGCGTCTTCCCCATTGTTCAGCTACATAAGCCGTTGTACCACTACCACATGTAGGATCGAGAACAAGATCACCAGGGTCAGTAGTCATAAGGATACAGCGTTGTATGACAATAGGAATCGTTTCAACTATGAACCTTCGTTTATAAAATGAATTCAAAGTATCTTGCCAAGAATTAGCAAGTTCAGCAATTGGATAATCATCAAAATATAAAATATAACTTACAGAATTACCTGTTTTGACTATCCTATCTGCTAATAAAAGATTATGCATTCCCTTTTCGGTTGTTTTCCAGCTTCTATTGGAACCTGGAATGTAGATATGGTTATCATATTCAAAGGGAAAAATACATGATTCTGTACGCCCAGCAGAAACCAAATCTAATGGACGAAAAATCCTTCCCGTTGTAATTATATTGCCTTGAGTATCAAAATCTTGATCTATTAAACGACGTTTATTTTCATCCTTCTTATGAATCCAACTATATGCAGATATAATACCTTTTTCTCTATCGAGATAAAGCTTTCTTCTTTTAGCAATATTCCTATCTTTATAGTACCATATTAGATAATCGGAAATCCCTGCTAAATCTGTCGTTCCAAGAGGAATCTTAGTTCTGAAATTAATCAAAGCTGCGAAATTATCTGAACCAAACACTTCATCTAATAAACATCTAACCAAATGCACATTCTCATCACCAATCTGCACAAACACACTACCACTTTCAGTCAGCAATTCCCTTGCTACCACAAACCTATCTCTCAGATACGTCAGATACGAATGAATCCCAAGTTCCCAAGTATCACGGAACGCCTTTATCTGCTCAGGCTGTCGGGTAAGATCATCAGCACTGCCGTCTTTAACATCACGTTTTCGTGTTGATACCTGCCAGTTAGAGCCGAACTTGATACCATAAGGCGGGTCAATATATATCATCTGCACCTGACCCTTTAGCCCTTCCTTCTCTGCCAATGAAGTCATCACCAACAGAGAATCACCAAGTATCATCCTGTTAGTCCAGTTCTGCTCATGGCGATAGAAGTCAATCACATCCTCAAAATCAAGACCATTGAAATCAGCGAATAGGTCAGGCTGTTCTGATGGCTCTTTCTTTGTATTAGAGCGAACTTCCTCGATGATAACCTGTGGCTTGATCTTCTCTTGAATATAGATAGGCACAGATGGCACTTCAAGATCATGGCTGTCCTGCTCATCTTTGCCCTTCCAGACTAACTGCGGGTCAAGTGATGGGTCACGTAGATAGAGTAAGGTCTTTGGCTTCTTCTCATCATCCTCTACAAAATCACTCAGTTCCTTCGTTGGAATATTAGCACGCTTGTCTGAGTGTTTTATGCTTTCCACTGGTATTTTATTTGCCATGTTGTTTTCCCTCCTCTATCGAGCATTTTCAGAAATTCCAAGCCCTTTTATACCCATTTGATATAGAAACGAGATACATGAGCACGTGAACATAAAAAGACCATCTAATTTGATGGTCTTTCGCTTGTCATGAGCCAAGCTCTTTATTGGGCTTTGATGTTAGCCCAGGTTGTTGTGAGTTTACCAGAAAGATCAACAGCTGATGGAAAGAGCGATTCTTTTAGCCCTTGCTTCATAAGAATCAGGATGTCTCCTTCCTCCAGCGCCACATTGAAAACTGCAACTTCGTCAATGAGACCGTTGAAAGAACTCCCCCAACCATTAGAGTTCGGTGCGCCTATGGTTACTGTGGAATTGCTGGCAGAAATACTTGGTACTCCACCCAAAGCGCTATCCAGTTTTCCATCTACATATAGGTCGATTGCCGCTGAACTTACAGTAGCAGCCAGATGATGCCACTTGTTGTCACTTATTTGTGTATTAAAGTGTCTCCAAGCGCTTAGGAAGAAACTTGCTTTTCCAGGTGCACCACCATCACCATTTATCACAAGCATATAGCTTAGACCTGACCCTGACACACCATACTTACTAATAATTATAGCACTTGATGGACTTCCTCCAAATTCTACCCAGGCCTGAACCGTAATTGCTTTAGTAATACTCAAATTTGCCCCCTTCCCGCAATCAACGTAATTATTTGAACCGTTAAACTGTAGAGCACCGCCAAACTTCCCCTGAACCCATTTAGGACTATTCTCGAGTGTCCCGTCATTTTTGCCCGCAGAGGAATCTTTGGCTACATCGCCGTTGCCCTCATTAAACAGCCACATTCCAACGCAGGTTTTAGGGTCTAACTTGGCAAAACTTGAAGCAGTTAATACACTAGCAATAAACAGAACAACAACGCCAATCAACAAATATTTTACTTTCATCTTGTTACTGGTATACTAAAAAGCGAAGGGAAAAATCACTTTTCATTATACCTACTCCTTTGTTTAGATGAATGTTTTGGATTATACTTACATAAGTTTCCCACTCTTATGTAACAACAATAGTTCATAATACTCATGGAGGTATAGGGATGTCTAAATCAATATTTAAGTTTTCTAACGATCTCAAGAA
>Ga0315279_10004346_pt1 | contig 19058 bp, 20 predicted proteins | sample YL17G06_20_MG_FD_203694 | JGI IMG/M metagenome (GOLD analysis project Ga0315279, IMG submission 203694) | Sediment microbial communities from Yellowstone Lake, YNP, Wyoming, USA - YL17G06_20 | ecosystem: Environmental > Aquatic > Freshwater > Lake > Sediment | place: USA: Wyoming | collected... | reverse complement strand
GGTGCGAACCGCAGACTCGATTCGAAAGCCATCTTTTCGATGGACTTCTCTTCAATGCGGCCTCTTGACGATTTCTCTTTGCCCCAAGCCTTCATTGGGGGCTTGACAAACTATAGGACGTCTTTCGTGACATTGCTTGTGGTCGCCCAATCTCAGGGCGGCGCGGCGTGGCGCCAAGTGTGCCAAGCTACGGAATCACCACTATTATAATCCCGTCAGGTATTTCCGCACCAACTCGCTCAAATCTGTCGCTCGACCGATGGCCTCGTACACCAAATCGCCGACGTAAATGGTGTGTGCCTTCGGACTGCCGGGGATGACGATATCCCACTCCCCTTGCGGCTCGCACGTCAGCCCCACCCGCTCGCACTCTTGCGCGATGACTTGACGCACCTCATTCGCCATGACCATAAAGATCAAGCCGATCTGGCCCGTGAGTTTGATCGCGTGTTGGTCAGCCCACTGCTGGTAATCGTCCGAGTAGGGGAACCTGCCTTCGCGCACGTCGCGGAAGTTGATGAGCGAATAGCGACCCAGCGGCGCATCGCACATCACCGACTTGCGCGCCTCGTCTGCGTCACCGTAAAAGCGTTCCCGCTCGGCATCAAAATCGTACACGGGTGGCAGCACATACACATAAAAGCCTTCGCCCAGCGGAACAAAGAAAACCTTGTCGGCGTGCTCGGCCTGCTCGACGGCGACCAGCAATCGCTCGCGAAGTGTGACCGGCTTGCGCTTACCAAAGAATGGTAATTTCACATTAGCCTCACAACGATGGCCCTTCTCCCTCGTAGGCACGCCGAAGGCGGGGACGGGGATGAGGGTAAAGTAATCAGGCGGGAAATCTGTTCCCGCCTGATAGGATACTCGGATTGAGCTGACTTGGCAAACGCGGTCAGTCTTGTAAGGTCTGCCTCCCCTCCCAAAACGCGACGCGATTCAGCTCGGCGTACTTTTTGGGCACGCGCCGCTGGATGATGGTCGTCCACACGTCCGGGTCAATCTCCATCTGTCGGCTGAGCGCGCCCAGCAAGACCGAGTTCGCCAGTTGCGCCTTGCCCAACCGCTCGCCGATCGCCAGCCCATCCACCACCACCACCTTGTCGGTGCGCGACCGGACGGCGGTCAGGATGTCCTCTTCGGATGGATACGTCCAATCGCCAATGCTCGCCGACATCGGCACGATCTGCTGGCGGTTGACGATGACGGTTCCACCGGGGCGCAGCCAGTCAATCCACCGCGCGGCTTCGAGCAGCTCGAACGCGAGCAGTACGTCAATCTGGCCGATCTCGGCAGTCGGCGCACCGACACGTTTTGACCACCGCACGTGGCTATCCACCACACCGCCGCGCTGCGAAAAGCCGTGCACCTCGGATTTCTTCGCGTCATAGCCCACGGCCAATCCGACTTCGGCCACAATGTCGCTGGCTGTCAAGATTCCCTGACCACCGACGCCCACAAAGAGCATGTCCATCTTTTCAATCATGGCTTCACCTCAACCTCTCTTCCGCTAATAACGCGAATCTACACAAATCCTTTTTGTTTGCGTTCATTCGCGTGATTCGCGGAAGAAAACCCTATTCCGGGCGAAAGATCGCATCGCGCGGGCAGACCTGCAAGCACACGTCGCAGCCCACGCACAGCAGCGCGTCAATCGCCGCTTTGGGACGATTCGTCTTGGCGTCGCGCTCGTCCGATTTCAAAATCGCCGGGCAGCCCACGCGGAAACAGAGCGAGCAGCCGTTGCACGTCTCCAGGTCAACCGAGACGACCTGTCGCTTTTGGAATTCTTCCAGGAACACGCACGTGCCTTCGACGATGACGACTGACGGCTTGTCTTTGACGGCGAGCGCTTCCTTGATCGCCTTGTCCACCGCCGGCTCATCGAGCGCAGGGACGTGCCACACGGCCTCGATGCCCATCGCGCGCACCACCGGCTCAATCGGCACGCGGCGGCCTTGCGTGCCTTGCAACGTCTGGCCAGAGCCGGGGTTGCCTTGCTGGCCGGTCATGCCGGTCGTGCCGTTATCCAAAATGATGGTCGTCGTGGGGCTGTTGTTGTAGATCGCGCTGGCAAGCGCCGGGATACCGGCGTGAAAGAACGTGCTATCGCCGATGACGGCGACCATCTTTTCTTGCAGCCCGGCCTGCGTCGCGCCATGCGCCAGCCCGATAGACGATCCCATCGAGATGACGGTGTCCATCGCGTTGAACGGCGGCAATGTGCCGATGCTATAACAACCGATGTCGCCCGCCACCAGCACTTTGGCTTTGGAGAGCGAATAGAACGGGCTGCGATGCGGGCAGCCTGGGCACAACGCGGGCGGACGCGGCGGAACCTTGAGTGCGAGTGGGGCGGATTGAGCGATCTCCACCCGCTTGACCGGCAGCCCGGCCTTGAGCGCCGCATCGCGCACAATCTTCAAGGTGAACTCGCCCGTCATCGGAAAGACGTCTTTGCCGTAGCACTTTAGTCCCATCGCCCGAATCTGCTCTTCCCAAAACGGATCGAGCTCTTCAACGATGACGAGCGTCTCGACCTGCGCGGCAAAATCACGGATCATCTTTTCGGGGATCGGGTAACTGAGGCCGAACTTTAGAATGCTATAGCCTTCAAAGACTTCGCGGGCATACTGGTACGCCACACCGCCCGTGACCACGCCGATTTTCTTATCGCCCCACTCGATGCGATTGAGCGGCGTCGTTTCGGCATACGCTTTGAGTTTCTGGACACGCTCTTCGACGATGGGATGGCGCAGCTTGGCGTGCGCCGGGATGATGACGTATTTCTGCGGCTGGCGCTCGAACTTGGGCAGCGGCGGGAGCGCGCCGCGCTCCTTGGGCACGTCCACTTCGACGGCGGACTTGCTGTGACTCAGTCGCGTCGTCGAGCGCAACAACACGACCGTGTCGAATTGCTCCGAGATTTCAAAACCCAGCGCCGTCCAGTCTTTGGCTTCCTGACTATCGGAAGGCTCGATGCACGGAATCTTGCCAAAGCGCGCGTACTGGCGATTGTCCTGCTCGTTTTGCGATGAGAACGTGCCGGGGTCGTCGGCGCTGACGAGCACCAGGCCCGCGCGCACGCCAGTGTACGACGCGCTCATCAGCGAGTCGGCAGCCACGTTCACGCCGACGTGCTTCATCGCCGCCAGCGCCCGCGCCCCGGCGAACGCTGCGCCCAACACACTATCGAACGCGACCTTTTCGTTGGAGGCCCACTCGGATACCACGCCCTTGTACGTGGCGAGGTTTTCCAAGATTTCAGTGGACGGCGTGCCGGGATAAGCCGCCGCATACCGTACGCCGCCCTCGAATGCGCCGAGGGCGATGGCTTCGTTGCCGGATAACATTCGTTTCATATCTCACTCCGTCTAAGAGTTGACCGCCGGATGAACTTGTGGGAAACGCCAATGAGGTTTGGGTATTGAACGCGGCATCGGTCGTCACAAGCAGTATAACCAAAAGAAGGGCCAGTTAGGAAGTGACAATTGCCACTCAAATCTCGGCCGTTTGTCGCAGAGAGGAGTGTGGCTCACTTGCATGCGCACTGGTCGAGGAGATGCCGCACCCAATTGCGATCAGCTTCCGTATAGATCCGGAGCCAAACTCCTTTTTGGTTGTGTCTGGCCCGCCCTCCCCAGGTATCCAGAGGCGGCATATCGAGCAACCGCCATGTGATTTGCAGAGGGTCCATCACGCCAACATGGGAGGCCAAGTCGGGTGCGGCAAGCAACAGATCAAAAAAGAGATGCGACTTCAAGTCAGGCAGTGGCAACTGTAACCATACCAGGTCAAACGATTCGCCCAACTTGCCGATGGCCTCAGCCACGGACGATACGATGGTCAAGCACCCTCTTTGCTCAAAGACCAGGCGAAGCAAATCAAACATCTGAGTGTTTTGCTCAGCGCTGACCAGCAACACTTTATCGCCGGGGCAGGGACCGGGAAACTCGTTCATTTGGTTGACCAGGACGCAAAACGTCAAGCGTCAAACGATGTGACGCATCACGCTGGGCGGCTCGTATGGATGTGGCCACCTTAGCGGCTGTCTGAAGAGTCGGTTTCCGTAGCTCCGCACCCCTGTGCGGAGCGGGCGACAGGGGGATGTCGCTCTACTTTTCAGACAGGCTCTCAGATCGCATCTTTCCGCGTACATTGCTCCAGGAGATGTCGCACCCATTCACGCTCATCATCGGAACGAACGCGAACCCAAATCCACTTGTCACGTGACTTGACGACCAACCGCTCCAACTTCCGCACAGCCTGCGCTTTGGACAACCGAATCATGGCCTGAGTCATGTCCTCAATGCCGACACGCTCAGCCAGGTCGGGTCTAGCCAACAGATGCTCGATGAAAAGAGGAGCTTGCAGGTCAGGCAGCGGCAGCCGGAGCCATAGCAGGTCAAACGGTTCGCTCAATTGCCCGATGGCCTCTGCCACTGTCGGAACAATGGTCAGGCGCACCCTATCATTTTCAAAGGCAAGGTGAATCAACCCGACCATTCCGGGAGTCAGCTCGGGGTTGATGAGCAACACTTGATCGCCAGGCTGAGGGCCAGGGAATTCTGCGATCATTTGTCCTGCTGGGACGCAAAACGTCAAGCGTCAAACGATGTCACGTGTCACGCTGGGCGGCTCGTGTGGATGCGACCGCCTTATACCTGCTCGAAGTGCTCCATGTCGAGCACAAACACCGTCGCGCCACCGACTTCGACTTCGACGACGGACGCAGGCAGCATCATCGGCGTCTCGCTCACGAGCGTGGTGAACGCGGTTCGGCGGCGGCACGTCTGGCGCAGCACGCCCATCACGTCGTCCACCTGCGCGTCCTCCACGCCGATGAGCAGCGTAGTGTTTCCCCGGCGCAAGAATCCCCCGGTCGTCGCCAGCCGCGTGACGCGTTGCCCGTGCTCGGTCAACGCCTGCGTGGTCGCTTCGGAATCTTCGTCTTGAACCATGGCGATGATGAGTTTCATGGTCTGCGCTCCCCCTTTCTCTATGGCGGAGATTTTAGCCTACGCGGCGAAGAAGGTCAAGCGTGAACCCTCATTCATCCCCACCCCAGCCCTCCCCTTCCTTCTCCCACAGGGAGAAGGAAGGGGGGGTGGCGCAGAGCGCCGGGAGAGGTAAGATGAGGTCTAGCCGTTGCTCACTCGAATCGCCGCCTCGCCCACGACCGGGCACTTGAACTCGCAGATGCCGCAGCCGATGCAGCGATCCTGGATGACGTGCGGGCGCTGAATCGCCATGGATTGCCCGGCGTCATCGGTCACATAGAACAGGTCCAGCTCGACGGCCTTGGGCGCGAGCGGGCACATCTCTTCGCACACGATGCACGGTGTGTTCTTGGCCCACGGCAAGCAGCGATCTCGGTTGATTTCGGCTTTGCCGATGACCTGCTTGCGCTTTTCTTCCAGCGAAAGATTCGGAATCGCGCCGGTGGGGCAGACCTGGCCGCAAGCGTGGCACGAATAATCGCAATAGCCCAGGCGTGGGACGAGCGTCGGCGTCCACACGCCGTCTAACCCAGACTCCCACAGCGCCGGCTGCAAGCCCGAGGTCGGGCACACTTTGAGACATTCGCCGCAGCGGATACATTGCGAAAGAAACGCTTCACTCTGTGCGCCCGGTGGGCGGATGAGGCGAGGATTGCGGCGCAACGGCATTGGCGCAAACGGGTACGCAACGGCGGCGACCAATCCCGCGCCCAGTGCAACCAACGTTTGGCGGCGACCCGGATCGTATTCTTGCGCGGGCGCGAGCTTCCACACCGGAGCAAAGGTCTGCCCGCCCGGCGTGGGACATTCCGGCAGGCAATTCAGGCAGACGGTACATTCAGCCGGGTCACTCTCAAAACTCGCTACGTCAATCGTCCCGGTGGGACAGGCGCGCGCGCAGCGTTGGCAATGGCGGCATGCGTCCTCGCCCACGACTCGGCGCAAAATCGCTACACGGCTCACCAGGCCCAGCAGTCCGCCCAGGGGGCAGAGATACCGGCACCAGAACCGCTCGGCGGCCCAGTTCAGCGCGATGACGCCGACGAACAACAGCCCCGGCACAAGGTTCCACCAGCGCCACACATCCGCCGGAAAGAGCGACGTGCGCACGGACACTTCAAACCAATCGAGCGCGCCCTGCAGCGGCGGGATGTTGTACAGCACGCGCTCCAGGCTCATCGTCGCTTGATTCAGTCCCGGCAAGAGGAACGACGCCAGCCCGCGCGTCAAGATGCTGATGGGGTCGAACGCCAACAGCGTGAGGTTGCCCCCTATCGCTGCGCCCAAGACGGCGATCAGCGCGACATACTTGACCGCCCGCAGGGGCCAGTGGCTCCCCCTCTCCTGTCCCGAAGGGACGGGGGAGGGGGTTGGGGGGTGGGGGCGTGTGCGTGGGCGAACCAAATCGAGCGTCGTCCCCAGCGGGCAGAGCCAGCCGCACCACACACGGCCCGCGACGAGCGTCAGCACCAGCGTGACGAGCGCCAGCGCCAACCCTGCCACCCATCGCCGCCCGGCGATGATTGAGGCCAGCATCGCCAGCGGGTCGAGCCGGAAAAACAAACTCGGCGGCACAGGCGGAAATTGCCCGCCGCGCGTGACGATGAGCAGCGCCAGGAAAACGAGGAGCGCAATGATCTGTGTGATCTGCCGGGCACGGCGCCAGGGAAGTGCAGATGGATTTGCAGTTCGAGGTCGAGGTTTACGATTCATTCATCACTTTGGCAAGACCTTCGAGGTTGTGCGAACGTCCGGTTCGCCGGAAACCTCAAAGGTCTGAATGCGAGCACGCCACCATTCCTCAGCACGTTGAATGAGATGCGGTGTATCCAACTCGCGGCGCGGGTCAATGTAGTGTCGCATTACATCGGCAGCCAACTCCGTCAAGTGACCGGCCGGCTGGTCACGCAACAACTCGATAAAGAATGGAGACTCGGACAGGTCGCCCAACTCCGTCAGCGCCAGACTGCCATGGACAATCTGTGCGAGGCGTGACCAGAACAAGTCGGCCTTTTTGCCCGCTGTCTCGCTGCCATCGTCATTCAGCACCAGCGCTTCGGACGCGGCCAGCCAATCCTTGACGGGCGGCGCGGCCTGGCGCGCGTGGCGCACGGATTCGCGCAGCGCAGTCGCCAACGCGGTGCGAGTTGGCGCGTCCAGATCCAGCGCCGAAAGCGTCCCGGCCTCGTCCGGCGTCACCGGTTCGACGCCCGCCAGGCGCAAGTGGCCGTTCAACTCGACAAGAGAAATACCCCAGGGGGTGTCCAGGCGCAGATCGTTCATTAGAGAACTCTTGAATCTTGCAGACTTGGCTTTCACGCTGGGGCCTGAAACAGTGCATCGTCAGGCAACGTATGCAGCCTGGTCTCGTCAAACAACGTCTCGCCGCTAAAGTGCAGCACATCCACTTCGGCGTCGTACAGGTAACGCCGTTGCACCCAACGACCGCCGTAGCGGAGGACGACGTCGAACAGACAATCGTTCTTGATGGGACTCACCTTCTCGCCGACGATCCACGCCGGACGGGAATCCCGCAGCACGATGGCGAGTTTGCGGTCACGCCCGGCTTTGATCTCGGCGATGCGGTCGGCTGCGATGTCGTGTGTTGTGATGGACATGAATAGCCTCCCTTGTTACGTTTCACGTTCCTCGGAACCGTCCTTGCAGCATGGCAATCTCGCGCCGCTGGCGATCCACCTCGGCACGGTTGCCACTCTCGTCGCCGAATGACGCAAGCTGATATTTCCGGAACGCCAACAACGTCATCATCTGATAAAACTTGCCCAGTCGAAAGTAGAGACTCAGGTCGCCCCTGAAAAGCGCCTCCACCCGCTCGCCCACGCGCTGCAGGTACGAGCAGGCTGCACGGTATTGCCGGGGCGTGATGAGGCCGACTGTGACCTCGTCGGCCAGGTACTTGACAATCCAGCGCCGCTCCTGCACCGTTGCCAGCAGGATAATAACAAACACCACGACGATGCCCATCCAATCCCACACGATGCTGAACAGCGGCCCCAACAACGTCACCGAGCCGAGCGCCGCGCCGGCGTTGTGCAGCGCGTGAGCGACCACGGCCAGCCCAAAGCCCAAGACGGGCATTGTCAGTTTCATCAGCCAACTGCGCGATGTGCGCGCCAGCGCAAAGCCGATCCCCGTGAGGCTGGTGAAGAAAGCATGGTTCAGCCCAAACAGGAACGCACGCAAGAAAATCAAGACAAACATAGCGCCCGCGCCGCCTTTGTCCAACGCCGCCAAAAAGTAGAGCACATTTTCCACGGCAGCAAAGCCAAACCCGACCATCGAGCCATACACCACGCCATCCATCACGCCGTCGAACTGGCGATAGAACAACAGGAACACCACCAGCACGGCCAGTCCCTTGACGAACTCTTCGACCAGCGGCGCGATCAGCGACGAGCCGAGGAACGTGTACGTCAGCCCTGGCCCGACCAGCGACTTGAGCGGGATGTCCAGCACCAGCTCGGTGATGAGTGCCAGGATGATCGAAGGCACCGCGCCCCACACAAAGACCACCGCAAGCAGCGGCAACGGTTCTTTTTCATAGCGGTCAAACCACCACACGATGAGGGCATAGGCCATCATCGGCGCAATGCCGGCAGTGACAGCGGTGAGGATGCTCAAAAGAAGCATAGTGAAACCTGAACGCATGGCGCGCTGCGACTGGCGATACGTGATTTGCGATCAGCGGTGCGCGATACGCTTTACCAGTTTAGCATAGGTCGAAGCAAAATGCACGAGCGGCGAGCTGAGCCGGGCATGAATTTCTGCCTGGGCAAGACGGGTCAGGAATGACTGCGGCGAATCGAACGGCGGCATGTGTACCGTGGCTTGACCCAATTCTCTCGCCGTGTGCGCGTCGCTGCCAGCGAACATGAGCTTGCCATATTTTTGGGCGATGGCCCGCGCGCAATCGTTATCGGCAGGCCGTATACACCGGGCGTTGAACACTTCCAGCGCGTCCACCAGGTCTACGATGGGCAACAGCCGCTCAGTCCCCATCGCCTCGCGGCGCAGGCTATCGCACGGATGGCTCACGCCGACCACGCCCCCCTGCCCTCGCACGCGCGCAATCGCCTCGCGCACCGGCAAGCCTGGCGGAACCAATTCTTTCAGGAAATAAGCAATGATCTCGCCGCAATCCGTCTTGATCTCTTCGCCGACGATGACAAGCTCTGGTGCGATCTGCTGCGCGGCCAACGCACCCGCGATGGCATTGTGATCGGTGACGGCGACGCGGTCAATGCCCTTGCGACGGCACACGGCCACGAATTGCGCAGGCTGAACCAGGCAATCGGGCGAGTAGCTGGTATGCGTGTGAAGCTCGACGACCCAATCTTCGATTTCTGATTTCTGATTTCTGATTGCGTATCCCTGCTCAACCTCAAACCCCCGACTTTTGACTTCCGGCTTCCGACATCTGACCTCTGGCCTCCAACTGCTGACTCACAAACAATTGTTGACGATACAATGCCAGCACAACAAATCCCAACGCAACGCCGAACCAGAGCGTGCAGAAACGAATCAGCAGCGCAGCGGACGCGGCCAGCTCGCGCGGCAGGCCGACGACGAACGCCAGCATTCCCGCGAGGCTCACTTCCGCCGCGCCCAGTCCGCCAGGCAATGTGGACGCGCCGCCGACGATGACCGAGAACGCCAAAATAAAAATCGCCTGGGACAAGAGCGCCACCGTCATCGGAACGCCCAGCCCCTTGAGCACCAGGCAGAACGCTGCGCCTTCGCCGGCCCACGAGACGGTTCCCAGTCCCACTGCCACTGCCAGGTTCTTGAGATTGAGCAGCTCGAAACTGCCTTCGTAAAACTCGTGGAGGGAGTGGGCAAAACGAGAGACAAGCGGCAGGTGTTCTGCGATGCCCAACAACCACAGCGACAGTGCGCGAATCTGAATCACGCTGATGCCGCCGATCAAGACGACGAGGATTGCGGCAAACACAGGCCAGTATTGCGGATATGCCACCACACCAACGGAAGCGAGCAGCGCACACGCCAGTGCGTCGCTCAACCGTTCGGCAGCGACGACGGGAAGTGTGCGAGCCATGCCCGCGCCCGTCAGGTTCTTGAGCCACAAGCTCTTGAATGCTTCGCCAATTTTTCCAGGCGTAACGGTCATCGCAAAGCCGCCGAGGAACACCTTGAGACTATCGGCCCAGGCGATATGATCAATGCCCACCTGCCGCAGATAATAGTGCCACTTGATGAATCGCAACAGGTAATTGAACGTGGTCAAGCCCAGGATCAGCGGCAGCCAGCCCCACTCGAACCCCCGAACAGCGTCCAAAACTTGCGGCAGGTCGGCGGCCAGCGCCAGGCCAACAATGACAATCACGCCGAACAACAAGCCTAACACGACCTTCGACTTGATGTTTTCCAACGAGGACCTCAAGATCAAATCTCATTCGGGGTGCTTTCTTCATCGTCAACAAGCACCGGAATGGGGGGATTGTCCATAGCACACTCTTGCGCAAGCAGGAGCATTTGTCTGGAACAACTGATAGCCAAGTCGGCATATCATAACAGGAAAATGGCTTATTTTCAATCTAGCCTGCGGCGCGCAGGTTCGCCCCAACAATTTACAAGGACGTTCCCGGATTCGGCGCTAGGCAGAAGCTGGAGTGAAGGTGATCTCACGCAAGATCAGAGTGCGGAAATCGGGTGAGAAGTGTCACATCACCCATTCAGGCGGGGATAGTACCGAGGATAGTCCGTGCAGAGGAGATATAGCGGCGGCTCGTCTTCCTCAATCGCGGGGAAACGGCCTATCGGCTCGTAAAAGCGATTATCTTTGGCGTCGTCATTGACCAGGGACACCTCACCCGCCAGGACCCGGCCTCCGGTGGCCCAAAACTTGTGTTGGGTGCGCGCCAGACAACTCGCCGACCAGTGGCGGATTGCCGTGGTGCTCATCGCCATCCTGGCGGCTGCCATCACGCCCACCGTGGACCCAGTGAACATGGCGCTGGTCATGCTGCCGATGGTTCTGCTGTACGGACTCAGTATTCTGGGCGCAGCCGTCGCTGGCGCAAGCTATCGAAGCAGGCAAGGCCTCCCAGCTAAGCCGGGCAAGAGGCAAACTGGGCCACCTCAAGGAAGCAATTGATTCCAGGTCACCAGGGCAAGGAATTATTTGGCTTCAAATGCGTTGCACAATTCCGTCTGCAAAACCCACAAGAACTCGCGCTCTCGGCCCAAACCCCGTTGGGGCATAGACGGCGGTGATATCTTTTCCAGCCAACTTAGCTTCGCGCCAGAGCTTCCAGGTTTCTCCACCATCTTGAGACGCAAATAAAACGCTTCCTTGAAGAACGAGGCTATTGGGTTTCCTTGGGTATTCTGGATCGAGGAGAATCGCATTGATCGGCTCGGCGAAAACAGATTTTCCCACACGCTCCCAGGTCTGACCTCCATCCCTAGAGCGCCGCAGCCCGTGATTTTCAGTCCCGGCGAATAGCATAGTATCTTTGGCGAAATCTGGCGAGATGGCTAGGCTAAGAACGGCTTCGAAACCGCCAGGCAGATGTACCTCCCGCCAGGCCCGGCCGCCGTTGGTACTGCGAAAGAGGCCGCTTTGTGTCCCGGCATAGAGCGTCTCATCGGTGGGAAAAGCTGGGAAATGCCGCAACTGCCCAGTCTCAATAAACTGCCTGCCCGCGCCACGCTCATCCCTTACCCTTTGACCAGTGACGCGCTGACGCTTGAGCGTGAACAATCGCTGTGGTTCATTAGCCTGAACGGGCAATGGGAGTTCAAGATCAAGCCCAGGCCGGAGGATGTGACCTGTGCAGAATTGAGCGCAGACGATTGGTCGCCCATCGCCGTGCCGGGCAACTGGACGATGCAGGGCTTTGGCCGGCCGCACTATACCAACGCGCCTGCCGTTTCCACGCGGCCCGTCACGAGGACCAGCGGTTGATTCAGACTGCCTGCGATCGCGGCTATCAGGTATGGTCGCGCCGCGCGCAACAGCGGGAGTGTAGGCTCGACGTGGTGATGTTCACGCAATTCTGTGAGTAAATGTTGATAGGCTGATTGTAGAGTCAGCCGCGGAAACAGGCCGGAGAGATCCATAGGGCCATCCAGTGATCAGCGATCAGCAAATTGGCGATCAGCAGCGGGCGGTTGCGCGGCGGCACCAATCGCCAGATTGCTTATCACACCACAGAATGGTGCAATACTGTTAAAGGAAAACCTCCGACAGCGGTCAGCCGTCGGCGGTCTGCAGTCAAATGCGAATCGCTATGCCATGAGATGTTTATCAAGCCAGGCCAGGGTTTTTGCCCAGGCGTCCTTTTCTCGCCAACCGTTGGCTCGCGATCATCTGGAAGCGACGATCTGACCGTCTCTTAGTTGTAGCACCTGGTCGGCGTACTCGTCCACCAGGGCGTCGTGCGATGCCATCAACAGCGTCACGCCCTCGGTGTGCACGATCTGTTGGAAGAGCGCCAGGATTTCCCGCGCCGTCACGCTGTCCAACTCGCCCGTCGGCTCGTCCGCCAAGATCAGTTGCGGGCGATTCGCCAAGGCCCGCGCGATGGCGACCCGCTGTTGCTGTCCGCCGGACATCTCGTAAGGCCGGTGGTGTATCCACTTGCTCAGGCCCACCAGGTCCAGGCACGCCAGTGCCCGCTCGTGCCGCTCTTTACTGGCTGCGCCTTTAATGCGCAGCATCAACTCCACATTCTCATAGGCCGAAAGCGTGGGCAGCAAACTGAATGACTGGAACACAAACCCTACCTGCTCGCGCCGCCAGCGCGTCAACTGCCTGTCGTCCCATTTCGCCAATTCCTTTCCCAACACATGCACCATGCCTGATGTCGGTTGATCCAGTCCGCCCAGGCAATTCAGCAGCGTCGTCTTGCCGCTGCCTGACCGCCCCTTGAGCGCCACAAACCGCCTAGGCTCGACTCGTAGATTCACGCCGCGCAACGCCGCCACTTGTTGCGAATCAACCTTGTACACCCGCCACAAGTCTTGCGTCTCAACGATGTAGCCATCGGTTGCACTGGCCGTCTTGTCTATCGTCATCCCGCATGCCTCCGGCCCGGGCCATCCTTGCGCCAGCGGCTCAACAGCCCGCGCAGCCCTTGCGCGCGTTTCTCCACCGGCCCCACCGTGAGTGGCGTCTCTGCCACCGGCGTGTAAGCAGCATGTTCCACTGGCCGGATCAGTATCCCCTGATCCGTCATCTCCAGTTGCGCGCGCCGTTTGATACTGAAATGCTCCAGGTATTCTTTGGGCACCTGGAGCCGCCCCGCCGAGTCCAGCACCACCATCTCGTGGAACACCTCCTCGGCTGGCTTGCTTGCCCCAGTCGTGGCGGGCGCGCTCGTCGCCTTTTGGCGCACCGTCTCGGTCGCCAACTTTCCATCGCGCACCGCCACCACCCGATCCACGTGCCGCGCAAGGCCCGGATCGTGGCTCACGATCAACGTCGTCAATCCAAACTCGCGATTCAGTTTCTGGAACGTCTGATAGATGGTCAACGCCGTGGCCGAGTCCACTTCGCCGGTTGGCTCGTCCGCCAGCAACAACTTGGGCTGATTGATCAGCGCCACCGCAATTGCCACTCGTTGTTGCTCGCCGCCCGACAATTGCGCCAGGTGATGATGTCGTCGCTCCGTCAATTCCACTGCCGCCAGCAACGTATCTGCTCGCTCCCGCACCTTGCGCCCGGCCGCCCCGGCCAGCGTCATCGGCAGCTCGACATTTTCCAGGGCGCTCAGATAAGGGATTAGGTTACGCGACCCTTGCTGCCAGACAAATCCCACTTTGCTACGGCGATAACGGTCGAGCGCCAGGTCGCTCATTTTGAGCAGGTCGCTGCCGTCCACCCACACTCGTCCTGCCGAAGGGCGATCCAGTCCGCCCAGGACATTCATCAACGTGGACTTGCCGCTGCCGCTCGCTCCGACAATGCCCAACAATTCGCCGGGCGCGACGCTCAGGTCGAGCCCTTGCAAGGCCACGACCTCCAGGTCCGCTACTTTGTAAATCTTGACCAGATTCTCGCAGACGATAAACGGTTCTTGCGCCATTTCACGTCGTTTCCCCCAGCTTGACAGCCTGGAAAATCTGCATGCGCATGAGCAAGGCCGCCAGCGTTCCCAATGCGACCACGAACAACAGGCCGAACAAAATATAGATTCGGAAAAGCTCCGGCCAGGCAATTTCGACCACATAGGGCGGAATGAGGTCTGTGGCTTTAGCCCCCACCTGCAAGTACGGGATGAACAGTTTGCTGGCCAAAACGCCCAGGCCCGTGCCAGCCGCCAGCCCAACGAGGAGAAGGAAAGCCAGCTCCCAGGCCAGGAACATAGTCATCTGTTCTGCCGATAGACCGATAGCGCGCAAAACTCCCAGTTCGATAAAGCGGCTGCGGAAGGAAAAAAGAGCATACAGCAGAAAGCTCAAGACCGTCAGCAAGGCCGCCGCCCCAAAGCCCACGGAAAGCACACCGAACAGGCCTTGACGTTCCGGACGTCGCTGTTCGTCCACGATTTTTTGGCGCGCAATGTTCAGGCTGCTCGTGCGCACGTTTAGTTTGTCCACCGCTTCCCGAAACTGGACATAGTTGACATTTGGAGAGGACCTGATCCAGACATGATAGGGAAACAGGCCCCCTGCTTGCTCAAAGAGATAGTCGAGATTGACGACAAACAAGGGACCATCATCCTCTGGGTACCAGGTGGGGAATAGATCAAAGCTGCCGGCGATCTTTAAATCCAGCTTGATGGATTGGCCGTAGACGCTTACCTGGAGTGGCAGCGTGTCACCTACCGCGCGACCCTGCTGCTTCAAGAAGCTGTTGGACGCCAGAACTCCATCTGGCACGACCGCCAGATTGTTCATCAGCGCGCCGAGCGAAATGAGCGCAAAATCTCGACGCCAGTATCCGACGCCGGGAACGTCAACGCGATCCACGCCGATGAGGGTGCCCGGCTTGGTCTCTTCACTCTGGGCCGTCACCCGCCCGATACGCGCGACGGCCTGCACGCCGGGCAGACTGAGATAGTCCGATACCGGGCGGAACAACCAGCGTGGGCCAGAGTCTTGATCGGAAGGGGCGACGGTCTTGCTTCCGCCGGTCATGCCTCCGACCATGCCCGGCATCTCTGTGCTTTCGCCACTGTCGCTCAGGCTGATGTCGGCGCCGGTCTGGTAGTAGGTTTGATCATACAGGTGACGATCCAGCGTTTGGGCCAGCGAGGCCGTAAAAGTCGAGAGGCTGAGTGTGACCACCAGCAGCACCATCGGCGCGGTATAGAACCCCGGCGTGCGCGCAAGTTGGCGCGCCGCCAACAATAGCCCTACACTGGGAGTGTGCGAGGCCAGCCAGGCCAGCGCGGCCATGACGTGAGGCAGGATGCGCACGATGAAAAGCGCAAGCGCAAAAATGCCCAATGCCGGCACCAAAAAGAGCAAAGGGTTTTGGAAAAGATCCTGGCTGATGGCTTTGTCCGCCAGGGGCAACACGATGCTGCCTTGCTTGCGCAACAGGTAAGCTCCATAAGCTGCCGGGATGAGCAACAACACATCGAGCCAGGCCCGCTGCCACCATGGTGGCTGCAGCGTGCGGGCGCGTTCCTGCTTGTAGGTGACGATGGTATGCCGGGCGGCGCTGATGGTCGGCATGACTTGCGCCAGAATGGTCAACCCAACCATGACAAGGCCAAATTGCAGGACGGCTCGCGTCAAGCCAGGGTGCAAGTTGGAGGGAGCAGAAAAGTCTAGAAAGCTGCGCGTTTTGCCGATGATGAGGGCGATGAGGTTGCTGAAGGGGATACCTAATACCAGGGCGAGTGCTCCCAACAGCAAGGCCTCCAGCGCCGCAATCCCCACGACCTGAAGGGTCGTCGCACCTCGGCTGCGCAACACGGCGATCTCGTTGCGCCGCCGGCCGACGGACAGGCCCACCACCAGGCCAATGAACGCCAGGAGCAAGCCCATGATGGGGATGCTGAAAACATAGAGCATCAGCGTGAGCTGTCCTGCGATCTGCCGATACTTTTGCAACGCCTCCGCGGGCGATACCGTCAGTTGGGTCGCTGGCAGCAAAGTGTCTGCTCGCTGCATCACTCCATTGATCCGGCCCAGAAGGGAGAGAGCGTCGCCAGAGCGGACGTTGGTGCCATCCATGATTAGATACCAGACCGCCAGGTAAACCGCATTGTCCAGGGTGGGATTGAGGCGGCCCACAAGAGTCCCCTCCGGCACCATCAGCAGGTTTTCCAGGCTTGTCGGCGCCCAGAACCAATAACTCTCCTGTGAATCGGTCGGCTTCCAGATTCCCACAACCCGCACGGGAATCTGGTAGGCTTGTTCTCCCTTTGTCGTTGCACGACGGACAAAAGTGATATAGTCTTCGCCAGCCTGCGCGCCGAGTGTCAGCGCGAGTGACTCGCTCATCAGCGCCTCGACGGGGCTTTCCGGCGAGGCGGGGGCGACAGAGGGAAACCGGCCTTCCACGAGCGTGATATGTTTTGCCAGGTCTTGTGTGAAAGCAAAACTGACCCAGGCCAGCGGATCTTTGGTGGAGGCATAAGCGGTGTTCGATTGTGGAAACAGTTTAAAGTTGTCGGTCGTAAAGTGCCGGACCAAAAGCTTTCGAGGCAGCCCCAGAGCCTGGCTTGTCTCGGTAGACAAATACTGGTCAACGGCCTGCACCTTTTCCCAGGTCACCGGCTTGGACCGTGCTCCGATATAGCTGAACATGAAAGCAAAAGGCGGGCGATGTGCAGTCTCTTCTTGTGTGCTGACTTGCTCCAGCAAAACGCGGTTGTAAACCGCATCGGTGTAGAGGGGGATGCTCATGGTCAGGGCCACCGCAGTGACCAATCCGAGCATGATGGCTAGCGCCAATCCGCGTTGAGAGAAAAGCCGTTTGACGGCCACAATGAAAACCGCCTCAATGCGAAGCAATGCGCTCATCAAAATGGTATCCCCTCTACTGCGCCTGCACGACCTGGCCCTCGGTTAGACCTTCGATAATCTCAACCCGGTCTTTGCCGGTGACGCCGACTTTGACATCTACGCGCCGGAGGGCCTGTCCATCTTGTACCACTACAAACTTGCGGCCCTCAAAAGTCCGAATGGCTTGCGGCGGCAGCCACAATACATTATCTTTTCGCTCTAACACTACTTTCACTCGCATCGCGTTGTCCTGGACCACCCCAATCTCCGCTGCAGGTTTTTCCAGGGAGATGCGCGTTGTTCTATCCTTGTCCTCCACATTCCCGCCGGCGGTTTGTTTCGGCAGGTGCCGGATGACGCCTTTGAGCGGTTCTTTGCCAGGCTGGTAGTAGAATTCAAGCACAACGGGCATGCTCTCGGAGAGATAAGTTGCATCGGCCATACCGGTCAAGTCAGCGCTCACCTCCAGGCGTTGGAGATCGGCCACGACCATCACGGGCTTGAAGGCTTCCACCGCATCGCCGGCGGCAATGCCGACGCTAGTCACTTGGCCGTCAAACGGCGCGACGAGCTGAGTATCGGCGAGTTGATCCTCCAGCCGCTTCACCGTGAGGCGCGCCATTTCCACAGCCTGAACGACCTGCGGGTCCACGCCGCGCTCTAGTTTGTTCACGCGCAGCCTGGCTAGCTTGACATCCTGGGCAAAAATCTGGACCGCGTAATCGTGGGCGTTGCGATTGGCGACGGCCTGATCATATTGGGCCTGGGCAATCGTCAGATTGTGCCGGGCCTCATCCAATGCGCGGGCATAAGCCTTTCGCCCCTCTTCCCTCTCCCAGCTTCGCTCCAAAGCCTCTTTGTATTCTTGCGCAGCGTCAGCCACAGCCCCTTGGGCGCGGATCAGACTGACCTGGGTGATGGTAACGGCGGCGGATGCATCTTCGGCCGCGGCCTGGGCGAATCGGAGCCGAGCGGTATCCAAGGCAATCTGGGCTTCGGTCAGGGTATCTGTGATAGCTTGTTGAGCCGTTGCCAACTGGAGTTCGCTGGTCTTGAGGGCGGTTCGCGACTGGGCCAGTTGATTCTCCAGGTCACTCATTTCCAGATCAGCCAGCACCTGGCCAGCCGTCACGACACTGCCGAACTTGACATTCAGTTGGCGCACATGGCCACTCATGCGGAAGAATAGCGTCTGGTCTACGATCGGTGCAATATGTCCGACGAACTCGATTTCTCTGACTACGTCCCCACGTTGGACGGTATAGGTGGGTTTGGTCGGCACGACCGGAGTGGGAAGGGGCGTCGGCGTCGGCCCCTCCGTTGATGTGAGTGTGCTTGAGCAACCACTCATCAGAGTGCTGATCACGGTAGCCAGCAAGGCGATCCACGATAGGGGCCGACGGAAAACTCGCGAGATCATAGCATCTACTTCTCCTGGAAATCTGCAGCACGGCCAAGAGCGGTTGCGATGGCTCGTGGCATGGGGCCTTTTGGCGTGTCAACAGTGGTACACCCTGTCGGGGCGATTTCATTTTGGAACTTGAGGTCTCTTGAGAGAACGACCTGTTTGGCCCGGCACGCCCGCTGCTTCAAAGACTAAGTGATCACTCCCGATCACCGGCGGCAAGGGAGGCCAGGTAATCACGGCGCAGTTTGAGACCGCTTCTCAGCACTCACATCAACCTTTTATCCCGCTCATCACTACGCCCTTAATGAAATAGCGCTGCAGGGTAAAAAAGAGAAGCAGAATCGGTGCCATCATTGCCACAGAAGCAGCCATTAAAAGGTCCCAACGAGTCCGGCCGACCCCCAACATGCTGCGGTATTGTGCCAGGCCAAGAGCAACCGTGAATTTCTCAGGCGAGTTGATGTAAAGCAATGGACCTATGAAATCGTTCCAGCTCAGCATGAAGGTGAAGATGGCCACAGTGATAAATACAGACGTTGACAGGGGAACAATGATCCGCCAGTAGATGTCAAATTCATTACAGCCGTCCATCCGGGCTGCATCCGAAAGATCTTCGGGAAAAGTTCGGAAGAATTGGCGGAAGAGAAAGACATTAAATGCCCCTCCCCCAAAAAAGTAGGGTACGATCAGGGGTAAATTGCTGT
>Ga0315279_10004345_pt1 | contig 19069 bp, 20 predicted proteins | sample YL17G06_20_MG_FD_203694 | JGI IMG/M metagenome (GOLD analysis project Ga0315279, IMG submission 203694) | Sediment microbial communities from Yellowstone Lake, YNP, Wyoming, USA - YL17G06_20 | ecosystem: Environmental > Aquatic > Freshwater > Lake > Sediment | place: USA: Wyoming | collected... | reverse complement strand
GTCTGGCTCTCGAGCGACAGCAGTTGCATGGCCACGTGCGGGTTCATCTGGAGCACCGCGGTCGCGAGGTTCTGCAGGATCGCCTGCACGCGATCGGGCGCCAGGACCGAGGCGATCGACGTCAGCTGATGGAAGCTGGCAAGCACCGTGGCCGCCTGGGTCGTCACCATGGGCGATCCGTCGGGTGTGCACTTCTCGGCGATCAGCGTTTCGGCCAGGGCCACCAGCTCGCCCGCGTTCTCTGCCAGTTCGAGCAGGCGTTGCTGCTCGCGCTCGTCCAGCGTGCGGCGGCCGGAAGCGAGTGCCGAGACGATCGAGCGCCACATATCGTCGCGCCGCGGCTGTTGGTCGGTGTCGCGATCTTCCAGGACCTTCCGGTAGTCGACCGCCTCGATCCGGATGGCCGGGTGTCCCTCTTGCGCCCAGGCCTCCGCCAGGCCGCCCAGCTGCTCGAGCGCGTCGAGCGGGCGCGCCAGCAAGGCGAGCAGTCTCACGGGCGCGTCCATCGGGAGAGCCGGGTCGAAGCCGATCTCGAGGATGCCGTGCGCGTGCAGCAGCGCCGCGGTCTCCGCGATGGCCGGGTCGTCTGCGGCCGGCGTGCCGCGGATCAGGAGTGAAGTGGGCGTTACGCTGATCGCCGAGGCGACCCTGGCTTCCGCGGCTTCGCCGATCGCCTCGCGGAAGCGCTCGATGGCGGCCAGGACGGTGGGATGTTCGGCCGGGTAGAGCGTCCAGTTGCGCGTGGCCGACAGAAAGGCACGGGCCAGCGTGACCAACGCTCGGGCGGCGTCGGCGGAAAGGACGAGGCGTTCCGGTGTCTCCGACATAAGTGTGGGCGCAGACCGAACAGCTGCTATATCCTTTATCGGCCGTAGGTTTGGGGGCCCCCAGAGGCGGCGCCGGCTCCGCTGCACATCCGCGGAGCCCCGGAAAAGGGGCAGATGGGCGGATTCCGGGGGAATCTGCACTATACACACGTATCCCCGGGTTGCACAGTCTTGCACGCGGGGCAGCCACGACGGCCGGAAGCGGCGCGGGCGGCGCCGCCGTCAGGCCGGGCCACACATCCATGCGTGTCGTCGACATCATCCGGAAGAAGCGGGACGGCGGGCGGCTGACGCGCGAAGAGATCGCGCACGTCATCGCCGGGACCGTCGACGCCTCGATTCCCGACTACCAGCTGTCCGCGCTGCTGATGGCAATCGTGCTGCGGGGCATGGACGACCAGGAGACCGCCTGGCTGACCGGCGCCATGGTCGAATCCGGCGCACGCCTGGACCTGTCGGCGGTTCACGGGCCGAAAGTCGACAAGCACAGCACCGGCGGCGTGGGCGACAAGACGTCGCTCGTGCTCGCGCCGCTTGCCGCGGCCTGCGGGCTGGTGGTGCCGATGATGTCCGGCCGCGGCCTCGGGCACACGGGCGGCACCCTCGACAAGCTCGAATCGATTCCGGGCCTGTCGGTGGATCTGGACGAGGGGCGGTTGCAGGATGGACTGCGGCGGGTCGGCTGCGTCGTGATGGGACAAACGGCCGCGCTCGCGCCCGCCGATCGCAGACTCTACGCGCTGCGCGACGTGACCGGCACCGTTGAGAGCATCCCGCTCATCACCGCGTCCATCATGAGCAAGAAGATCGCCGAAGGCATCGAAGGGCTGGTGCTCGATGTCAAGGTGGGGCGGGGCGCGTTCATGAAGACCGCCGGCGCGGCGCGGGAACTCGCGCGGTCGATGATCGCCGCGGGCGCGGAGGCAGGCGTGCGCACCGAGGCGCTGCTGACGTCGATGGACGCCCCGCTCGGGCGCGCGGTCGGCAACGCCCTCGAGGTGGTCGAGTGCGTGGACACACTGCGGGGATGCGGCCCACGCGACCTCGAGGACCTGTCGGTGCGGCTCGCGGCGCAGATGTTCGTCGTCGGCGGCGTGGCCGTGGATGTCCTGGACGGCGAGCGGCGGGCGCGCGGGGCGTTGTCGTCGGGTGCCGGGCTCGAGAAGTTCCGCGAGATGGTGGCGTTCCAGGGGGGCGACGTGCGCGCCCTGGATGACCCCGACCGCATGCCGGTCGGGCCGTTGCGCGAGATCGTGACGGCCGCCCGGACAGGTGTGGTGGTGGCCGTCGATGCCGAAGCGATCGGCCGCGCGACCGTGCTGCTCGGCGCCGGTCGCGACACGGCCGGGGCCGCGGTGGACCACGCGGTCGGGGCGCTGATGCGGCGCAAGCCCGGTGACCGGGTCTCGGCAGGCGATCCGCTGATCGAACTCTACTACCGCGGGGAAGATCGCCTGACTCCCGCGCGCCGGCTCGCGGCCGAGGCGTTCGTCATCGGCGACGAGGCGCCCGCCGCCTCGCCGCTGGTGCTCGAGGTCATCCGCTGAGGGAGTCGATCGTGCCCAATCTCGCTGGAACGAAGGACGTGCCCGCAGGCCGATTCCGGATCACTCGCGGCGAGATGCTCGTGCTCGGCGCCGCCATCGCCGTTGCGGTTGCCGCGGTTGTCGTGGCACGCGTCGCCGGGCTGCCGCGCATCCAGGCGGTGGTCGGCCTTCTGGTGATTCCCGGCATCGCCTACGTGTTCTCGACCAACCGCCGCGCGGTCGACCTGCGCACGATCGCCTGGGGCGTCGGGCTGCAGATCACGTTCGCCCTCATCGTGCTCCGCACCAGCGTCGGGCAGGACGCGTTCACCTTCCTGGGCGCGGAAATCACGAAGCTGCTGGCGTTTGCCGGTGACGGGGCGGCGTTCGTGTTCGGGCCGCTCGGCGACCGGACCGTCTGGTCGCGGATCATGACCGGGGTGCTCGGCGAGGGAGGCGCGCAGTACGGGGTCATCTTCGCGTTCCAGGTGCTGCCGACGATCATCTTCATCGCCGCGCTGTTCGCGATCCTCTACTACTTCGGCATCATGCAGCTGGTGGTGCGGGTCTTTGCCTGGGCCATGCTGCGCGTGATGCGGGCGAGCGGCGCCGAGTCGCTGAACGTGGCGGCCAGCATCTTCATGGGACAGACCGAGGCGCCGCTGACGATCCGGCCGTACCTGCCCGAGATGACCGAGTCGGAGCTCATGACGGTGATGACCTCGGGCATGGCGCACATTTCGGGGGGGATCATGGCCGCCTACATCGCGTTCGGCGCCCGGGCCGAGCACCTGCTGACGGCGGTCATCATGACGGCGCCCGGGACGATCATGATGGCCAAGCTGTTCGTCCCCGAGACCGAATCGCCGAAGACAATGGGCACGGTGCGGCTGGAGGTGCCGAAGACGGACGTCAACGTGATCGATGCCGCGGGGCGTGGGACCGGCGAAGGCCTGTCGCTCGCGATGAACGTGGCGGCGATGCTGATCTCGTTCCTGGCGCTCATCGCGCTGGTCAACGCGCTGCTCGGGGGCCTCGGCAACTTCGCGGCCACGCAGCTCGGGGTGCCCGCCCTGGCCCACCTCAGCCTGGGGCAGATTTTCGGCTGGGTCTTCGCGCCGGTGGCGTGGTGCATGGGGGTGCCCTGGCACGACGCGGGGAACATCGGCAACCTGCTTGGCACCCGCATGGCGCTCAACGAGTTCATCGCCTACAAGCAGCTCGGAGACCTGAAGACGGTGCTCGATCCGCGCTCGTTCACGATCGCGACCTTCGCACTGTGCGGCTTCGCCAACTTCAGCTCGATCGGCATCCAGATCGGCGGGATCGGCGCGCTCGCGCCGAATCGGCGCCACGATCTGGCCCGGCTGGGCCTGCGGGCGATGCTGGCCGGCACGCTGGCGAATTTCATGACCGCGACGATCGCGGGGTTCCTCTTGTAGTGCGGGGTGCGAAGTGCGAGGTGCGGAGTGCTGAAGCGCTGAGTGCTCGGTGGTACGCACGTCGCACCAGGCACGCGCACCTCACGTCGCACGTCGCACTATTCTCGAGGAGATCGATGTCTGTGACCTACGACCAGATACAGCGCGCCGCCGAGCTCGTGCGGTCGCGGATTCCGGGTGTGCCCACCATCGGCGTCGTGCTCGGTTCGGGCCTGGGCGCGTTTGCCGGCCGGCTGGAGCACGCGGTCGCCATTCCCTATGACGAGATCCCGGGCTGGCCGCCCTCGCGCATCATCGGCCACGAAGGCCGGCTCGTGGTGGGCGCCCGGTGCGGCCGCACGATTGCGGTCCTTTCCGGCCGCGCGCACTTCTACGAGGGCCACGACCTGCAGACGGTCGTGTTCGGGACGCGGGTGCTGGGGTTGCTGGGCGTCCGGACGCTCATCCTCACCAACGCCGCCGGCGGCATCAACACCGGCTTCGCGCAGGGCGCGCTGATGGTGATCGACGACCACATCAACCTGCTCGGCAGCAACCCGCTGGTCGGCCCGAACGACGATCGATTCGGTCCGCGCTTCCCGGACATGTCGGCCGTGTACTCGGCGCGCCTCCGCTCGATCGCCCACGACGTCGCCGGCGAGCTGAACCTGCCACTGGCGCACGGGGTCTACGTCGCCGTGCACGGCCCGAGCTACGAAACGCCCGCGGAAATCCGCGCGTTCAGGACGCTCGGCGCCGACGCGGTCGGCATGTCCACCGTGCCGGAAGCGATCGCCGCGCGGCACATGGGCCTGGAGGTGCTGGGCATCTCCTGCATCACGAACATGGCGGCCGGCGTCCTGCCCGCGGCTCTCAACCACGAAGAGGTGATGGAGACGGCGCGTCGCGTGGGCGGCCAGTTCATCACGCTGCTCGAAGGGATCATCGCGCGGCTATGAAAGACGACGCACTCATCGAGGCAGCGCGGCGCGCGCGCGCGCAGGCACTCGCGACCTTCTCGCATTTCAAGGTGGGGGCCGCGCTGGAAACCTCCGACGGCCGGATCATCACCGGCTGCAACATCGAGAACGCGACCTATGGTTTGACGATCTGCGCCGAGCGCGTGGCGATGTTCAAGGCGCTTTCCGAGGGCCACCGCCGCTTCACGCGCATCGCGGTCGTCGCCGATACCGAAGAGCCCACCTCACCGTGCGGGCCGTGCCGGCAGATCCTGTGGGAGTTCGGCGGCAACCTCGAAGTCATCCTGGCGAACCTGCGGGAAGAGAAGGGCCGCCATTTCCTGCAGGATCTCCTGCCCCTGCCGTTCGACGCGCGGTTGCTGGGTCCCAGGACCTAGCCCCTGGTCCCTGATCCCCGATCCCTACACACTTCCGTCTCTGATAGGATCGCTGCATGCTTCCAACCATCGAGTGGCAGGACGACGTCGTCGTCATGGTTGATCAGCGCAAGCTGCCGGCGGCCGAGATCTACGTGCGCGCCAGGACCGCGCAGGAGATGGCGCGCGCGATCAAGACGATGGTGATTCGCGGCGCGCCGGCCATTGGTGTCGCGGCCGCCTACGGCATCGCGCTTGGCATGCGCAAGAGCCAGGCGAGCGGCACCACGAAGTTCGCCGCCGAGTTCCAGAAGGTCTGCGAGCTCATGCGGGCGACGCGCCCGACGGCCGTGAACCTGTTCTGGGCGATCGAGCGGATGAAGAAGCGGTTCGCCGCGTCGGCGCAGGCGGGCGAGTCGGTCGAGGAGATCAAGGCCCGGCTGCTGGCCGAAGCGCAGCAGATCCACGACGAGGACGTCGCGAGCTGCCGGGCGATGGGAGCGCACGGGGCCGCGCTCGTGGGTGACGGCGCGCGCATCCTGACCCATTGCAACGCCGGCGCCCTGGCCACTGCCGGCTACGGCACGGCGCTCGGTGTCATTCGCGCGGCTGCAGAGCAGGGGAAGAACGTGAGCGTGTACGCCGACGAAACGCGTCCGTTCCTGCAGGGCGCCCGCCTCACCGCGTGGGAGTTGACGCGCGACGCCATCCCGACGACCGTCATCACCGACAACATGGCCGGGTGGCTGATGCAGCAGGGCGAGATCGACCTGGTGGTCGTCGGCGCCGATCGCATCGCGGCCAACGGCGACGTGGCGAACAAGATCGGCACCTACACGGTGGCGGTCCTGGCACACGAGCACGGCCTGCCGTTCTACGTGGCCGCGCCGGCCTCCACCATCGATCTCACCACGCCCGACGGCCGGCACATTCCGATCGAGGAACGGGACGGGCGCGAGGTGACTCACGTCGGCCCATCGCGCGTGGTCGCCGAGGGCGCCGCGGTTCGCAATCCGGCGTTCGACGTCACGCCCAATCGTCTCGTGTCGGCGATCGTCACCGAGCGCGGCGTCTTCCGCGCGCCGTATGCGGAATCGCTGAAGATTGCCGCTGGTGCCGGGTCCGCATGTTGATGCGCCGTGTGCGTCGTGCAGGAGGAACCACGCCGCGCGGTTCCGCGACCTGCCAGCGCCACTTCGCACCCAGCACCAAGCACCGAGCACCAAGCACATAGCACTCAACCCTCATGTTGCTCCTCGGTCTCGAGACGTCGTGCGATGAGACCGCCGCCGCGGTCGTCGAGGAAGTGAACGACCCGGTGCGGCCGTGGCGCATCCGATCGAGCATCGTCGCTTCCCAGGTGGCCATTCACCGCGAGTGGGGCGGCGTCGTGCCCGAGCTGGCCTCGCGGCAGCACCTGCGCGACATCTGCGGCGTCGTCGAACGCGCCGTGGAGGAGGCCGGCACGTCACTGGCGGCGCTCGACGCCCTCGCCGTCACGCAGGGGCCCGGCCTCGTCGGGTCGCTCCTGGTCGGCGTCTCGTTCGCGAAGTCGCTGGCGCTGGCGCTCGGGCGGCCGCTGGTTGCCGTCCATCACCTGGCCGGCCACATCGAGTCGCTGTTCCTCGAGCATGGTTCGTTGCCCCTGCCCGCGGTCGTGCTGGTGGTGTCCGGCGGACACACGAGCCTGTTCCACGTGCCCGAGGCGGGTGTCTATCGAACGATCGGCAGGACGCGAGACGATGCGGCCGGTGAGGCGTACGACAAGGTGGCCAAACTGCTCGGGCTGGGGTATCCGGGCGGGCCCATCATCGACACGCTGGCGAAGGACGGCAACGACCGCGCGGTGGACTTCCCCGTGTCCCGCATGACGCATCGCGATCGCGTCGCCCCGGACAGGACGGTGCGCTTCGAGTTCAGCTTCAGCGGCCTGAAGACGTCGGTGCTGCGCTACGTGCGCGGGCAGCGCATCGACGGCGCCTCCGACGCGGCGCGCGGCGCGCGGGGAGAACCGGTGCCGCAGCCGCGGACGCTGTCCGCGCAGGAAGTCCGGGACATTGCGGCGAGCTTCCAGCGCGTGGTCGTCGAGACGCTCCTGGATCGGACGTTCGGGGCGGCGCGCTGGGTGGGCGCGAAGAGCGTGGGCATCGCCGGCGGCGTGTCGGCGAACAGCCGGTTGCGTCGCGACGCGGTGATTCGCGGCCAGGAGGCGGGGCTGCCGGTCTTCGTGCCGAGCCTGCACCTGTCGACCGACAACGCGGCGATGATCGCAGCCGCCGGATTGCGGCGCTTTCACGAAGGTGGCAGGGCCGGGTGGAGCCTGAACGCCGAGGCGTCGCTCGCGATATAGGGCGGTGCGGGCGCAGACCGGATCACGGTCGAGTGCGAGCCGCGCACTGCCGGCGACCAACGAAGGACTGCCAACTGCCATGAAGGTCCTCACCGACTACTTGTGGTTCAACACCCCGAAACGGCGCGAGATGGTGCGCATCACCGATCAGGTGGCGGACATCGTCGCCCGCAGCGGGGTGCACGAGGGCATCGCGCTGGTCTCGGCGATGCACATTACATCGGGCGTCTACGTCAACGACTGGGAAGAGGGGTTGATCGAGGATTTCGGCGCGTGGCTCGAGACGCTCGCGCCCTCCGGCCTCGACTACCGCCACCACCAGACGGGCGAGGACAACGCTGACGCGCACTTGAAGCGGACGATCATGGGCCATCAGGTGATCCTGCCGATCACGGGCGGCAAGCTGGATCTGGGACCGTGGGAACAGGTGTTCTACGCGGAGTTCGACGGGCAGCGGCGAAAACGCGTGGTGGTGAAGGTGCTGGGGGAGGGGACGTAGGGGCGGAGCTTGCCTCCGCCCGATCGGAGCCGCCGGGGCGGAGCTTGCGCTCCGCCCAATCGGCTGCCGGTGACCGGCTGCATTCAGGCGACGGGCGCGCCCACCTTCTTCTCGTGCGCGGCGGTCCTGAGCAGCGAGATGCCCGTGTAGATGATCACGACGGTGACCAGCCACATCACCCAGTAGAGCGGGAGGCTCTTCACGACGAGCAGCGCCAGGGCGGAACCGAAGACCCCGCCCATCGCCAGGCCGGCCGCAGCCCGCAGGCTGTAGCGCTTCTTCCGGACGAACTCGATGCTGGCCACGGGCATGAGGAAGGCGCACGCGCCCATCATGATCGGGAAGGCCGCGCGCGGGTTCATGCCGAGCACGGCCACCAGGACCATGCACGGTGCGTAGTAGCCGATGCCGAGCGGCATGATCGATCCGAGGAAGAAGCTGCCGACGAGAGCCAGCGCGAGCAGCCAGCCCCTGACGCCCAGAACCACGCCCTCCACCGCAACCGTTTGCACGTAGCCTTCCGCGTTCGTCTTCGGGTCCTTCACCTTGCACCATTCGCGGCCGGCGTTTACAAGCTCCAGCGTCACGCCGGGCTTGAGCTGCTCCACTTCGGCGGCGGTCAATGCGGCCTCCGCGCGCAACGACGTGCCGCCGGCCTTTACCGTCAAGTCGCCTGACGGCATGAACTGCATGACCTTCGCGAACATGAACACGGCTGCGAGGAGAAGGGCGACACCCATGCCGATCTGGATGGCGCGCCGCGGCATTCGGGCCACGACGCCGGCGCCGAACCAGGAGCCGGCGACGGCGGCGGCGATCATCAGGACGAGAGTGAGCAGGTCGACTTCGATGACGGCGATGCCGATGAACGCCTGGGTGATGGTCGGCAGGCAATGCCCGACGTTGAGCGTTCCCGGGATCAGCTCGTCTCGGACGAGCTTCCTGAACCGGAAATACGTGGTCGTGGTTGCGAAGCTGCCGATGCCCAGGGCGTCGAAGAAGTTCGCGAAGAACCCCACGGCGACGCGTTCGGCGTTCGGCGTGCCGGCGTCCGGCGTGTCCGGGTTTCGCCGGACTTCGGCGACCCACACGGCGACGAACGCCAGCGCGAGAATCCCGAGTGCGATGAACAGGACTGCAATCACCTCGCCCTCCGTCTGGACGACGTTCAGCCTCGTGTTCCGGCTCCGGTCGTCGCCGGCCCCTCCCCAGTCCGTTGTTGGCGACAACAGGCGCCCGAATATATCATGCAGTAGCCGAAAAGCAGTCGATGGTCGGCAGTCCATAGTCGACCGTTGACCCCACGACCGGCTGAACGTGTGACGACCGGCTGAACGATTGACCGTTGACTGTCAACTATTGACTATCCCCATGACACTGTCCCGAGACGCCGCCTGGGATTTGCTGTGCGAGTACACCAAGAGCGAGGGCCTGCGCAAGCACGCGCTGGCGGTCGAGGCGGCCGTGCGCGGGTACGCGCGCAGGCACGGCGAGGACGAAGAGGTGTGGGCCGTCGTCGCGCTGTTGCACGATTTCGACTACGAGCGCTGGCCGGACGGCGAGAACCATCCCTATCGCGGCGCCGAGATCCTGCGCGAGAAGGGGTACCCCGAGTGGGTCGTGCGCGCGGTGATGTCGCACGCCGACTACACCGGCGTGACGCGCGAAACGCTGCTCGAGCGCGTGCTGTTCGCGTGCGACGAAATGGCCGGCTTCGTGACCGCCGCCGCGCTGGTGCGGCCGTCGAAGAGCGTGCTCGATCTCGAGGCTTCTTCGGTCGTCAAGCGAATGAAGGACAAGGCATTCGCGCGCGCCGTCAGGCGCGAGGACCTGAAGGCCGGCGCCGAGGCGCTCAACCTGCCGCTCTCCGAGCACATCGCCAACGTCATCGCCTCGATGCGCGAACGGGCCGAGGAACTGGGGCTGAAAGGAACGCTCTGAAAGACAGGCTCGAGGCCCCGAGCCATGGGCCCTGGGCCTTGGACCGAAAGCCGAAAGCCCAAAGCCGAAAGCCGAGTTCATGAACCCGTGGCGAACGAACCACGTATACGAGAATGCATGACTGACACCGCTTCAACCGGACCGGTCGTCGACCTCAAGGGGGTGACGGTCGTCTACGGCAAGACGCCGGCGCTGGTCGATGTGACCGCCGCGTTCCCGCGCGGGGCGGTCGGCCTGCTGGGGCCCAACGGCGCCGGCAAGAGCACGCTGCTCAAGGCTCTGCTCGCCTTCATCGTCCCGACCGAGGGCACGATGCGGGTGCTCGACCTCAACGTCACGGGCTCGGCGCTCGACATCCGGCGGCGCATCGGCTACCTGCCCGAGACCGACGCGCACATTCCCGGCATGAACGCGGTGTCGTTCGTGGCCTACTGCGGGCAACTCGCCGGTCTGCCCGCCGCCGATGCGATGCAGCGCGCCCACGAGGTGCTCTACTACGTCGGCCTGGGCGAGGCGCGATATCGCAACGTCGAGACGTACTCGACCGGCATGAAGCAGCGCATCAAGCTGGCCCAGGCGCTCGTGCACGACCCCGACCTGCTGTTCCTGGACGAGCCGACCAACGGCATGGATCCCAAGGGCCGCGACGAGATGCTCGAACTCATTCACGACCTGGCGCACGGCAAGGGCGTCAATCTCATCCTCTCCTCGCACCTGCTGCCCGATGTCGAGTTCACCTGCGACCACGTGGTGGTGCTCGACAAGGGGCGGGTCGTGGCGCAGGGAACGATCGACGCGCTGAAGGGGCCGCGCGGGCGCGTGTTCGAGATGCGCATCAAGGGCGACCGCGAGGCGTTCACGCACGTGTTGCAGGCGGCCGGGCTGGACTGCCACGCGACCGAGGAGGACGTGATGCGCGTGTTTCTGCCCGACGGGTCCGGACCGCAGGCCCTGTTCGCGCTCGCGGCCCGCGAACACGTGCAGGTGCGGCACCTGCGCCCCAGCGTCCCGACGCTCGAGGACGTGTTTGCCCGCGCGGTGGGGGAGCAATAGGAGTCCGAAGTTCGACGTCCGAGGTCCGAAGTCCGGCGTCACACGCAGCGCTTGGCACGCAGCACCGCTTATGCCCATTCACGACCAGAGCTATCGTCACTACCCTGGCACCCGCGAGGCGCAGGGGCGGGCGTGGCTGATCATCGCGTCGGCCGGGATCCGATCGATGATCGGCAAGCGCAAGTTCCTCGCCCTGCTGCTGCTCGCGTGGCTGCCGTTTCTCATCGAGGCGATCCGGTTCTACTTCGCCGCGAACTTCCCGCAGGTGTCGATGCTCGCCGCGACGCGCGAGACCTACCGCGAGTTCTTCGACTACCAGGCCGCGTTCGTCTTCTTCATCACCATCTGGGCCGGCGCGGGCCTCATCGCCAACGACAAGCGCGCCAACGCGCTGCAGATCTACCTGTCGAAACCGCTGACGCGCACCGAGTACATCGCCGGCAAGCTGTCGGTCCTCGTCGTCTTCCTGCTGCTCGTCACGTGGGTGCCGGCGATGCTGCTGCTCCTGCTGCACATGCTCTTCCAGGGCAATTTCGATTTCATCCGGGCGAACCTGCTGCTGTTCCCGGCGATCACCCTGTTCTCGTTCCTGTACGTCCTGCTGGCGTCGTTCACGATGCTCGCCCTGTCGTCGCTCTCCAACAGCAGCCGCTATGTCGCCATCCTGTACGCGGGCATCATCTTCTTCACCGACTCGGTGTACTCCGTCCTCTACGCGGTCACCGGCAACTCGTCATTCTCCTGGATCTCGCTCGGCGGCAATCTCCGGCAGGTGGGCAACATCATCTTCCGGATGAAACCGCTGTACCCCGACACCCCCTGGCAGGTCTCGCTCCTGATGGTCGTCGCCATGATCGCGGTCTCGACATTCATCCTCGAGCGCCGCGTGCGCGGCGTGGAGGTGGTGTCATGACCGTCGCGACCGCCACCGAGCCCCGGCCGGTCGTCGAGGCCGATCACCTGTCGAAATGGTACGGACAGGTCATCGGCATCAACGACGTGTCGGTGTCCGTGCCTCCGGGCGTCACCGGGCTGCTCGGCCCCAACGGCGCGGGCAAGTCCACCTTCATGAAGCTGATGACGGGCCAGCTGAAGCCGAGCAAGGGTGTCATCCGCGTGCTCGGCGAGCCGGTCTGGCACAATCCGCGCATCTTCTTCCGCGTCGGCCTCTGTCCCGATCAGGATTCCTTCTACGACCGGATGACCGGCGCCGAGTGGCTGGCGGCGCTGGTCCGTCTGAACGGATACGACGAACGGCAGGCGAGCGACGCCGCGCGCCGCGCGCTCGAAGCCGTGGACCTGGTCGAAGCCGGCGCGAAGAAGATCGGCAGCTACTCCAAGGGCATGCGCCAGCGCGTCAAGCTCGCGCAGGCGATCATCCACGACCCGGAGATGCTCATCCTCGACGAGCCGCTGGCCGGCATGGACCCGATCGGCCGCCGGCGCACGATTCGCCTCATCAAGGAGTGGGCGCGCGACGGCAAGAGCATCCTCGTCTCGAGCCACATCCTGCACGAGATCGAGGCGATGACCTCCAGCATTCTCCTGATCAACAACGGCAGGATTCTCGCCGAGGGCGACGTCCACCAGATCCGCGAACTCATCGACGAACATCCTCACACCGTCTACATCAGGGGCGAAGACCCCCGCCGGCTGGCCCGCGCCTTCCTCGCGGCAGACGATGTGATCAGCCTGCGGTTCGAGGAGCAGGCGGTCGTCGTGCAGACGGCGCGGCCCGACGTGTTCTACGCGCGCCTGACCGACCTGGCCGCCTCCGGCGAAGCGGGCGTCGTGAGCGAGGTGACCTCGCCCGACGACAACCTGCAGGCCGTCTTCCAGTACCTTGTGAAATGACGTGTTCGCCACCGGTCTGAAGACCGGCGGTCCCACACGGAAGGGCGGGGCGGCGCAAGGCGGAGGGCGGGGGCGGCGGAAGGCGGGGCGGCGCAAGGTGGAGGGCGAGGGGCGGCGGAAGGCGGGGCGGCGCAAGGTGGAGGGCGAGGGGCGAGGGGCGGGAGACGGAAGGCGATGACGATGGCAGACGAGAGCGACATGTTCGCCACCGGTCTGAAGACCGGCGGTCCCACAGGGAAGACCGGCGGTCCCACAGGGACAGGGACGACCGGCGGTCCCACAGGGACGACCGGCGGTCCCACGGGGGAGGGCGGGGCGGCTCCTGCACCGGGGCTCGCCACCGGCATCATGCGGATCTTCGACCTGTCGATCGGCCAGATGCTCTGGTCGCGCCGGACCGTTTTCATGGGCCTGGTCGTCGCCGCGCCGATGGCGCTGGCGTTGCTCTATCGCGTGCTGCACGCGAGCTTCGGCGATCCCGAGGTGAACGGCCAGGCCGTGCGAGGGACGACGCTGTTCGGCATGACGATCTGGCTGCTCTACCTGCGGTTCATCGTCCCGATCCTCGGGGTCTTCTACGGCACTGCGCTCGTGGCCGACGAGGTCGACGACAAGACGATCACCTACCTGTTCGTGCGGCCGATCGCCCGCCGGGCCGTCCTGCTCGGCAAGTACCTCGCGTATCTGGCCTCCACGGTCTGCGTGGTGCTGCCCTCGGTGATGGTGGTCTACTTCCTCACCACCGCCTTCGACCTGCGTGTCATCGCGGAGTCGTTTCCCGCGCTCGCCAAGGATTTGGGCCTGCTCGGCGCCGGCCTGGCGGTGTACGGCGCCGTCTTCGCGTTCGTCGGCACCCGGCTCAAGCACCCACTGGTCCTGGGCCTGGTGTTCGCGTTCGGGTGGGAGCAGTTCGCGCTGTTCATCCCCGGCTACCTTCGGCGTTTCACCGTCGTCTACTACCTGCAGGCGCTCGTGCCGCACGCGATGCCCCAGGACAGCGCCATGAGCATGCTCCAGGCGGTTTTTCGCCAGACGCCGTCCGCCCTGGAGTGTCTCGGGTGGCTGGCCCTCATCTGGGCCGGGTTTCTGGTGCTGGCCGCCCGCACGATCGAGCACCGCGAGTACGTGCTGGAACAGTAGCGTAAGACCTGAATATTCAATGGCTTACGTTCGCTTGAGCGGCCGCCGAGGTTCCGTCCGCCCGGCGCTCATGCGAAGGAACTTTCGCCCCGCAACCCCCGTATAATCAGGCAGGAGTAAGGCCTATGTCCAAACGGACCCGTTACTTCATGATCGGGGCGGTGGCATTCCTGGTTCTCGGGCTGTCCATCGGCACGGTCGCGTACTACAACGGCGGCTTCAAGGTGCTGACCCAGGGCGGCGGCCCGGCCGAGTTACAGTACGTTCCGGAAAACGCCGTGGTGGTGGCGTTTGCGAACGTGCAGCAGATCATGAACTCCGAGTTCCGGCAGCGCATGAAGCAGTTGGAAGCGGGCAAGAGCGAACGCGGGCAGCAGGAATTCCGGGACCAGACCGGCATCGACATCGAGAAGGACATCGACACGGTGGTCGCCTACATGACGCCGGATCCGGCCGACGCCTCGAAGCCCAGCGGGGTCGTGATGGCCACCGGGCGATTCAACGTGCAGCAGATCAGCGACTTCGTGAAGCTGAAGGGCGGGACGGTCGGCGAACATCGCGGGAAACCGTTCATCACCTTCTCCTCTCCGCAGGCTCAGGGAGACAGCGGCGCGCTGGCCTTCCTCAGCAACCGGCAGGTGGCGCTGGGCAGCGCTGATGCCGTGCGACGCACCGTGGATCTGGCGGTGGGCCAGGTTCCGGCGGCGGACGTCACGAAAAACGCCAAGATGATGGACTTGATCGCCCGGGTGGACAGCGGCAACGCCTGGGTGGTCGGACGGTTCGATGCGCTCAAGAGCCAGGCGCACCTGCCACAGCAGGTCACCAGCCAGATCCCGCCGATCAGCTGGTTCTCGGCGTCGAGCAGTATCGACGGCGGGCTCAAGGGACAGCTCAGTGTGGAAGCGGCAAGTCCCGAGGCGGCCGGAAACCTGATGAAGGTCGTCGAGGGCCTGAAGGGCCTCGCCGCGCTCCAGGCGCAGTCGAACAACGTGCCCTCGCAGTTGCAGCAGGTGTTGAACTCGTTGCAGCTTGAGCGCAGTGGCGAGACCCTGACGCTGTCGTTCTCGATTCCTTCCGATGTCTTGAACGGCCTCGTGATGTTCGGGAAACCCGGAGCGCCGAAGAAGTAAGGACGTCGTCCTCGGACATGGTTCCTTCGCGAAGCGCCCGGTTCTACCGGGCGCTTTTTTTGCGCGCCGGAGACGGCGGCGGTTTCAGAGGCTTGACTATCCGACCCTACTTCCCTAGACTTCGCTCATACTAAAGAGCACCCGGTACTGTCTCGATCCCGTTCGATTTGTGCCAGGGCGGGCGCCTTTCCCGTCCTGATGAGGCCAATCGGTTCTTGCGCACGCGCGGCGTCCCCCGTCCTGGGAGCTCGTCTCCAGCCTGCAGCCGTTCGGTATCGCGGGCGTTCCCGCCGTTGCGCGTCTCGGGCATCGGTCGTGCGGGAAGGGTGAGTGTGGCGATGACTGACCGCGTGTTCTTCTACGGCACGTTGATGACCGGCTTCGACCGGCGTCGGCGCGCGGGCATCGACGAGCGGACGCTCACCTACCTGGGGCGCGGGTTCATCCGGGCGGCGCTGTTCGATCTGGGCATCTATCCGGCCGCGGTGCCGGACCCGGAGGGCCGCGTCTGGGGCGAGGTGTACCGGATGCGCGCCCCGGACGGCGTGCTCCAGGCGCTGGACAACATCGAGGGCTACTGTCCCGAGGAGCCGGACGCCAGCTTGTACACCCGCCTGGAGATTCCCGTCGTGCTGGAAGACGGAACGGTGGAGAACGGCTGGGCGTACTTCTACAACGCGCCCCTCGGGCGCGCAGAGCGCATCCCCTCGGGCGACTACCTCGAACATCTGAAACTGAAATAGCTGAATCAGATCATCTGGCGGGCCGTCCTGATCGCCTCGACGAAATCGGCGATCACGGCGGCGACCGGTTCGGACATCTCGATGAACTCCACGCCCGATCGGTAGGTCGTGCCCTGGTCATCGACGTCGCTCACCCGGCAGTGGGCGACTCGCCCCTTGACCACGATCGAGCGGTCACCGAGCATCAGACGGAACTGGTGAAGCGAATTCAGTTGGAGGGGAACCGAGGTCTCGATCTGGGCACCGCCGCGGCTGATCTCACGGATGGCAATCGGCTGGAAGACAGTGACCTCCCCGCGAAGCTCACCGAGGATCGGGAAGCGCTCTCCCCCGCGCTTGTCGTCGATCGGGGCAGTCATGCCGGCCAGAATATAGCACACCGACATGCGCCAGGCAGCCAATCTGCGAAAAATGTAAGGGATGGCGAGCGGCGGGGCAGGCCGTGGCCTGCCCTCAGTTCATCGGAAGGGCGCGGACCAGGGGAAGCGGCGTGTCGGAGAACTCGTTCAGTTTACCCTCGGTGTCCTGGCCTTCGTACTCCGTCGTGTAGGTAAGCACCGGGATTCGAAACGTCTCGTCATCGAGCTTCAGCATGGAGAGCACCTGGAAGCCCTCCAGATCCTCGATGCGCATGCACAGGATCACGAGATGCGGCTGTACCCGCTTGATCTGCGAATAGGCGTGCGCGCCCGATTCGACGAAGACGATGTCGTAGGGGCCGGGATCAAGGACGGCCTCCAGCATCTCGAGGACGTCGGGGCCGCCGTTGACGATCAGCACTTTCTGGCTCGCGTATCCTTGCGGGGGCGAGCTGCGGGTCTCCGTCTGGTTCACCATGGGTTCGACCTTTCTGCCCAACTTGCAGTTCAAGAATCGAGCCACGGGCGGATCCACAATTCAGCCCGTTTTCTGCGCATTCGGAGAATGCGCTTGGCGCCGTCGCCCTTCGTAGTGCGTGAGACCGGCCTGTTTGACGCACACCGGACATCTCGCGTCTAAGCTATTCCCGCACGAGGCTTTGCGTACGATTTGCCGCCCGCCTCCCCATCTCACCGTGGCCGCGCACCGCGCGCGGGGGCGCTTCCGCCTCCTCGACACGCGCCGAAGTGAACGCGAAGATTCCGAAGCCCGCTGCCCGCGGACGCGTGGCAAAGCCTGCACAGACACCGCACGCCTGACATCGCTCGTGTCGAGTGGCTGACGGATTCCGGCCGCGTGTCTCGATATCCGACCCCACGTCTTGGGGCCCGGCACCCAAATCACCCATACCGGGCACTGGCGGTCTGATCAGGCGTCCCCGACGGCTCGCCGGCGCCCCCCCCAAGACCGTTCCCCGGCCCCGGCACCCGCCCGCCCATTCCCGACGCGCGCGTGGCCCCCAGAGGCGCCGCCTTCCGTCACCTGGCGGGTCGTGATTTGTCATCAGCGAGCCGGCCCGGAGCCTGGAGCCGGTTCTTCAGGCCAGTTGTGGGACTTCCGGCCTTCAGGCCAGTTGTGGGACTTCCGGCCTTCAGGCCAGTTGTGGGACTTCCGGCCTTCAGGCCAGTTGTGGGACTTCCGGCCTTCAGGCCGGGAGCGCACCACCGGGTGCACGGGCCTCTGTTTGCCGGTTCGAGCCGGCGAGCTATGATGAAATCGCATGCCCCTACGTGCGGTCGTCGTGCCGGGCGCCGCTCTGACGCCCATCAGCAAGTGCGGGGGTTCCTCCCGGGACCTCTCCGCCGAACGCGGTGTCGTTGCGGCACCAGACACCGAGCAGGACGCGCGCGACATCCTGCTCGGCATCCGTTCCGAACTCGACCTGTTCGTCAACTTCCGCCCGGTGCGGCATCGAGGTGAACGAGGCGTTTGCGGCGCAGTACCTGTCGGTCGAGAAGGAGCTGGGGCTCGACCGCGACAGGGTGAACGTGAACGGCGGGGCGATCACGCTCGGTCATCCGCTTGGCATGACCGGCACGCGCCTGCTCCTCACGCTCCTGCTCGAACTGCGGCGCCGGGGCAAACGGCGCGGGCTCGCGACAGCGTGCATCGGCGGAGGGCAGGGCATCGCCGCGATCGTCGAGACGCTCTGACTGACGTTGAAATCGTCCGATGTCCGATGTCCGAAGTCGACGCCGGACCCCGGACACCGGACCCCGGATGGAGGACAGGAGATGGCGATCAAGACCGTCGGCGTGCTCGGGTGCGGATTGATGGGATCGGGTATCGCCCAGGTGTGCGCGCAGGCCGGCTACCGCACGATCGTCCGCGAGGTGGACGACGCGACGCTGCAGAAGGGGATGGCGCGCATTCGCAAGTTCCTCGAGACCGGGATCGAGAAGGGCAAGGTCACGCCCGGGGAGCGCGACCGGACGCTTGCGAACCTGACCGGCACGACGACGTCCGGCGCCTTGCGCGAGTGCGACCTGGTGATCGAGGCGATCGTCGAGAACCTCGACGCCAAACGGGCCGCCTGCGCGGAACTCGAGGAGTGCCTCGGCGAGCACGCGATCCTCGCCTCGAACACCTCGTCTTTGTGCGTCACCGAACTCGCCGCCGCCACGAGGCGGCCGGATCGCTTCATCGGCTTGCACTTCTTCAACCCGGTGCCGCTGATGAAGCTGGTGGAAGTGATCCGGGCGCTGACCACCAGTGACGACACCTACCGGCAGGTTTACGCCTTCGCGGGATCGCTCGGCAAGGAACCGATCACCGCGCCGGATCGTCCCGGCTTCATCGTCAACCGCCTGCTCGTGCCGTACTTGCTGGCCGCGGTGCGCGCCTACGAGAACGGGCTGGGGACGCTCGAGGACATCGACAAGGGGATGCAGCTCGGCTGCGGCCATCCGATGGGACCGTTCACGCTCCTCGACTTCGTCGGCCTCGACACCACCTACTACATCGGCAACATCATGTTCGAGGAGTTCCGCGAGCCGTCCTATGCGCCGCCGCCGCTGTTGAAACGGATGGTGCTGGCCGGGAGGCTGGGCCGCAAGAGCGGGCGGGGATTCTACGACTATGCGGAAAAGTAGGGATCAGATCGGGGAGACGTCCGTCGTCCGATGTCCGATGTCGACGCCGGACACCGGACGCCGGAGGCCGGACGGAGACCGCGTCGTCCCCTTGATCCCCGATCCCCGGTCCCTGCACTGGCGCTACTTCACCCTCGTCCATCTGTCCGTCCGGCCGATGAACGAGAAGCCGATGTAGCCCCGAACATCCAGAGCGTCCGGGGGCTTCAGGGTGAGCTTGCACTTGTAGTCCTTG
>Ga0315279_10004344_pt1 | contig 19069 bp, 24 predicted proteins | sample YL17G06_20_MG_FD_203694 | JGI IMG/M metagenome (GOLD analysis project Ga0315279, IMG submission 203694) | Sediment microbial communities from Yellowstone Lake, YNP, Wyoming, USA - YL17G06_20 | ecosystem: Environmental > Aquatic > Freshwater > Lake > Sediment | place: USA: Wyoming | collected... | reverse complement strand
AGCGCGATAATCAATTTTTATCGAGAAATAAATACATTGTGGTTTTAGGCTCTGTTTAACAAAAAACAGCGGCTAGAAATCATTCATTCGCTACATTTCAGCTTGCTAAACTTTTAAATAAGCCTCATTACTTAAGCTTAAGCTAAATGCTTATATAACCTGATTGCTCTTATTATGTCTAAGGAAGTGATAGGAAATGATTGAGCTTTTAACCAATATGATAGTGTGGACAACTTTGGGTGGATCGTTGCTTATCATAGTCCTTCTGGTGGTCAAGGTTTCAGTCAGTCTAGTTGCTAGAGCTTCAGTGCCTAAGACAAGTCCTGTTGTCGTCTCTAAAGAGAGAGTGTGCAGGTATTGTGGAATGGTTCTTGGAGAAGAGCATAAGTGCAAAAACTGTGGAGCAGTGGAAAGGAATGAACAGCAGTGATCTGGAAGCCATGCCTTGCATTGAGTTTTGGCTCAAGAAAGCAGCCCATTCTAAGAACACAAGGATCTCCTATCTGTCAAGCTTCAGCAGGTTTCTTGAGGCTACTCAGCTTGATCCCGAAGCGATACAGACTGAATGGCAGCAAGTCAAATACGACTATCGCAAGAAAGAGCAGTTCCTAGACAGATATTCAGAGCTGATTGAGAAGTTTTACTATAATGGGCTTGAGGATCTTGCTCCAAAATCGAAAGCCACTATTCTTGCTGCAGTCCTCAGCTTTTTCCAACACGGTAAGATGCCTTTGCAAGTGGATGTCACAACAGAATCTTTTGTCATCAACCACAACAGAGCCATAACAAGGGAAGAGGTCAAACGCATCCTTGACCACGCAAATCTTAGAGACAGATGCTTCTTTTTGATGATGCTTGAGAGTGGGCTAAGACCTGACACTCTAACCAAACTCCGATTCATGCACATCAAAGAAGACTTTGAGAAGGCTACAATCCCCATGATGATCAAATTAGAGACGACAATGGTTAAGGATCGTGTTGGAGCAAGGTTCAGCTTCATTGGTGAAGATGGCTATAGGGCTTTGAAGGAATACTTGTCTCCAAGATTGCCCTTGAAAGATCAAGATCCCATTTTCCTTGCAGTCCACACCAAGCAGCAGAAAGACGCATTCCTGAGTCCTGCCCTCTTCAGTGTGCAATTTGGAGAGATCATTAAGAAGCTGAAACTTTCACCTATGCAAGAGGGAAGACGAAGGCGACAGCTTACCCTCTACACTTTGCGAAAGTGGTTCAGAAACAACATCAAAGTTAGTGATCCTGCTTTCCGTGAGTTTTGGATGACGCATAGTTTGGGTGTTGATGAACACTATTTCGACCATGCCCACCATTGGGACAGTTGGATGGAAGATCCTGTTGTGGCTCAAAAACACCGAGACGAATATGCAAAGGCTTACAGTTCAGTCAGGATCTATGAAAGCGAAGAAAATGTTGAAGTCATGGGGTTGCTGAAGAAGAAGGATACGGAGATCAGGGAGCTGAAAGAGGCTATGGGCAAGTTGAAGCCTTTGACGGATTTGTTTGAAGATCCTGCTGCACTGCAGAAATTCGTGGATTATTTCAAGTCAAGCCCTGTGATACATTTCGTTCAGCCTCAGGTCGCCTTGGTGAAAGTTGATTATCCACCTGAGTTGCTTGAAAGAGTCAAGGTAGTGGCAGAAAAAGAAGGGAAAAATGTGGATGACCTAATAGTGGAGCTTGTGGAAACGGCAGTTGACGAAGATCTCTTCGGTAAGCACTTCAAGAAGTCCAAGAAGAAGAAAACCTGACTAAATCCTTCCTTTCTTTGAGGAAACCTCTATGCCAAGAAAACAGGGGAAACAGAAAGCAAGAAGACGGAAACGAGCTGAGTTTCTCGATAGAATTTTAGACTACGGCATCGAAGCTTAAGCAAAGTCTAAAAAGGACAGAGCTTCTTATACAATAAGTGGGAAGTGGGTCATGATCTCCAATCCTGTCTTGGCAGGATCTTTGTGACGGAGGGCTGCCCTGCCCTTCACCCTTCCCTTGCATACTCCCTTTCTGAAAAGTAGACGACAAGAAAACGTCTTATACTATAAGAACGGACTTCATAATGAGCCTCATTTCTCTTATTGTATAAGAAACTGACCGTATTTGACTAATGTGACTCAGGACAAGCTTTTTAAAAGCTTCTTCACCTATTGACGTAATGGAGATTATGAATTAGTGAGACAGGGCAATGGTGATTATGTCGGCTAATTCTGCAGACGTGTCCATTTTGAGACTGTCAATTGACACTGCTGACAGTCCAAATCTGAAGAAGGAAGCTCTGAAACTTTGGATGGTGGATCAGCATCACACAGCCAAATCCTTGTGTAAAGCAATGGATCTGAAATATGCTGAGCATGGAAACACCTTCAGGACTTATCTCTGGGAGTTCAGGTGTCAGCTCAAATATGGCTCACTCCAAGGCAGCCATAATCTTGCTGTTAGGCATAGGCGTGTCTTTGAGTGTATGGAAGCTATTAGGCTGTCTGAGGAGAGCGAGAGGGTTGTTCTTGGTTTAGGTTGGAAGGTGACTAGCAATCGGAATAGGATGCTGTTGTTCAATGGTCGGAATGGTTCTGTGGTGTGGTATCGGAATGGGCTTGTTCTGATCTATCTGCAGGGAAAGGCTCCTTTGGCAAGAGCTGTTGAACTGTTCTGGGCTGCCTTCGGTTTCTTGGGAGATAAAGAGCTTGTTAGGCTTTCCAAGCTGATTATTCCAAGGGAGCGTCACACTACTTTTGACCTTGGAGAGCCTGTTCCAAGGTTTGAGATTACGCATTATCAGAAGAGTCATGGTTTGACGATCAAGTCTGACGGAACGCATCCTCACTGCATTGAGGTGGGAGAGGAAGACCCTCTGTATTTGGCACATTATGACCTTCTCCTTGACAGGTTTGGTGAAGAGATCAAGGCTCACTTGGATCTGATCACTGCTTGGAAGAATGAGGCTGAAGCTGCAAGACTTAGAAGAACTGAAGCTGAGGCTCAGCCCAGACGGCAAGATGATGCAGGGCTTCTCATTCGTCTCTGTTTGTGGTTGAGCAAGGATGTCAGGATCTTTCCCAGTACATTCATTGCCTTTGTTTACGGCATCTCAAATTAGTACATGAGGAGGAAAAGGTAAAAAGCACACGCAGCATCTATTCTGAGAACTGAGGAGCAAAGCTTGGAAAAACTGGAGATCACTCTAATATGCAAACAGGAAAAATCAGTAGAAGTTCCTGAAGTCCTTGACGAACTCAAAAAGGAATACAAGAACATCTCTTACAAGATTGAAGGTTCTTACTCTTTTGCCCCTGCTTTTGATGAAGCCACTGTCAGAGTTTTGATATACGGTGCCTCTCTTTCTGCTCCACTCATAGTTGCTATACTTAAATCGCTTCTGAAAAAACTCCACAAGAGAGACATTAGGACTGAGTATAAAGACAGGTACAAGCTTGCAACAGAAATGATAGCTGACAAGAGCCCCTTCATTTGTGAGCAAACTGAAGACGCCCCATATTTCAGCCAGTACATTTTCAAAACGAAATACGGAAGATTCGTTTGGGAATACGATAAAGGAGAAGTTTCTCTAAAAGAACATGTGGAGAAAGGTAAGTGACAGTTCTTTCTGACAAAGAAATAAAGCAACTGATACTTCGCAAGAAGATAGTAATCCACCCAATTCTGGCAGAAAAACAGATTCAAGGTGCCAAGATTGACTTGAGGCTAGGCAACATTATTTACCTAATAAAGTATTTTGAGCAAGCTTGTTATGATCCAAAGGCCAAAGAAAACATTGAATATGGAGAAGAAAAACAAATAAACTTTGATAGTCCTTTCATACTTCAACCTGGAGATTTTGCCATTGCACCACTCTTTGAAAGAGTGAGACTTCCCGACAATATAATTGGGCGTCTTGATGGTCGAAGCTCTTTTGGAAGATTGGGCATAATAATCCATGCCACAGCTGGCGGGATTGATCCAGGCTTCTGTGGGAAAATAACTTGTGAACTCTCAAATCTGGGGAAAGTTCCTGTTGCTCTTCACCCTTTGACAAGGATCGCATCTCTAACTCTGGAAAGACTTGATACTGCAGCTGAGAGACCATACAACATTAGATCTGACAGGAAGTACAAATCGGTTCTTTACACATTGTTGTCTGACGACTATGAATATAGAGAGAGCTTGTTTGAGAAGCTGACGCCCAACTTGTAATCCTAGACATCATGAGCAACAGACGATTTTATTCCATTCCCTTCGGATTTTCCATTTCAGGATACTGTCTGTCATAATCTCAAAGTGTTTCTCAGGATCATATCTCTGGTATTGAGCCATGACTACATTCAACAGGATCCTTGGATCAATAGCCAAGGAAACCTGATTGGTTAAAACGAGATCTGCAATTTCGGAAAAACTATAAACTGGATCCACAAAAGTCTTTTCGGATTTTTCATCATTCTTCTGGAGCTGATAGTTCTTCAATGCCATTCTGAATGAGTAGGGATTCAATTCGTCAAACCAACCAGACACAATCTTGTACATTTCGATGATCTTCTCCTCCTTCTCAACGGAGAAATCAGCAGCAGCAAGAAAATTCTTGATTTTTTCACCAACTATTTCAAAGCAATGTGATTTGCACTTGTCAAAAATATCGGTGTATTCCACGTCTGTTGTGGTTACATATTCCTGTACAGCTCTTATTCTTAAAGCCATCTCGGGATGATCAATAGTCTGAACGTAAGGTAATCGTTCGAAATAGTTAACAAGTGATATTAGATACGTCGGACCAAAATATTTGGCGGAAAATATGTCGATAAAGATTTCCTGAACCCACCTTGAATTTATGTCTTTGACTTCACTAAAAACGGGCAATTTAACATCCTGACCTAGCAAGGAACCAACAAGATTCTTCTCTCTATCAATAATATGAAAAGCTTCATGAATCAAGATTGGCCACAAAAGAACGTTTTTAGCCTCACCCCTAATATATGAAATTACATATCCACTTGAAACCTTGAAACCTTCTAAGACATCCGAAACATTCACTTTTTCCAGAGTACCTGGTATCGTATAGTCTAAACCAACTTCTATCAATGGTGCAAGAGGGTCGAGGATTTTCTCTTTGAATGAGTGGTTCACAAATTGGTTACTGGCTTCCAATACCAAAGGGAAATATGTTTTCCAGTTTTCGAAAACTGATTGAATCCAATAATGCGTCTCAAAAGGCAGCACAGGAGATATCTGGTTGCTGAAATCAAAGTTAAACCGTTCCACAACATGGTAACATTCTGTCACTTGTCGAAACCAATGTCTCCTTATTATATCTTCAACGTCTGCTTTCTTCCCTTCTTTTTCAAGTCTTTCTTGTATTCCCTTCGCTGGTTTGATTATCGCCTTTGAGAGCACATTCTTAATAATACTCAGTCCGTTGACGTGATTGTCTGCAGACAAGACCAGGTTTTTTCTAATTCCTGGATAAGGCACACTTGAGCTCTTCCATTGCTTAATCTGTCCCATTATGAAATCTATATGGTCGTACACCGAATCAAGAGGCATTTTCTGCTTCCTTGGTCCTAAAAAGGCATAGTTGTGACTCTGGTCAAGTCATAGACTCTGCTAATGAGATCATGAAGATTATCTAATTCCAGAAGAATTTTTTGGGCTTTTTCTTTGGAAATCTTCTCAGCGTCAAAATCTTGCATTTCCCCAATTACATGATCATACGATTCCTTAATCGGTTGGCTGTACTTCTGAACTAGTAAGGAAGGCCCCATAGCTCTTACAGACAAATCTTGCTTTTCGTTGCAAAATCCTATGAAATACTTCAGTTCTGTCGATGCAACTCCATATTCTCTGTAGATTTCTAAACCAGTTATTCCAGTGGAAATAACAAAAAGCAACCTCTCCAATTTGGGCAAAGATGCCATCCTCTCATCCTCCAAAGTAATTGACAATCTCAGTCGAGTTTGTTTTCCTTTGCGTAAAGATATATCTCTTGTGGTACTTTTTTTGTTTGTAGAACGAAAACCAAAAAAGCCAATTGCACCAGTTTAGTGCAAAAGTTGAGATAACTATGAACCTGGAAGAAATGAAAAAGGAAATAGAGAAACTTGTCTTGGAAAAAGGTTTCTATAATAAGCCCGACGATATCCCAAAGAAACTGCTCTTTGCATTCGTCGAACTGGGTGAGGCAAGTGACGCTTGGAAAAAGGGGAGAAGCGAAGAGAAAGTAGCAGAGGAACTAGTTGACGTAATATTCTATGTTCTAGACGCAAGTCGGTTAGCGTGCCCCAAAGTTAACATGGATCAAATGTTCATCAGGAAATTGCACCGAAACAAAGCTAGAGAATATCAATACGGTGAAGGGCATAGGCGAAGTAAGAACAATCCGTTCACATAGGATCAGCGAAGTTGAAGTCTCTAGCAGCAACATCTTCAAATAGTACACGATTACAGGCTTTTCATAAATCTGATTAGAGCATGCACAGCAACTGGAACTTTCAAACTATCTTCTCCTGACGTTCTTCTTCTTGCCAAAAACATCAATGCTAGGCTTCCTTCCCAAAATTTCTCTTGCAAGGTTCAGATTGCCTGCCTTAACAGCCTTCTCAAGTTCTCTCTTTTGTTGGAGTCTGAACCTCTGATATTCTCTCATGTAGGGTGTTCTGTATCTTTTGAGATACTCTGCCTGTTTGTGCTTGTCCTTGTATGGCATTCTCTTGACTGCCTTCCTATTCTATGAGGCCTCACTATCAGTAACTATATAGAAACCCTTATAAGTATTCCCCAATTAGTGCCTATATAGAAACCCATAAGAAGAAATGAAACTTGAAAGACCTAAAAACGGATAGTATTACTGAAGTGCACCTTCGTTTGGATGAGCCTCGAAAGAGTGTTAGTTTCAAGTGTAACAAGAAGCTCTGGGAAGCCTTTGTTCTAAAGTGCAAGGCTGAATCTGGCTCTGTTTGCCATGTGCTTGAACCCATCATTCTAGCACTTCTAACTAGTAAAGTGCACCTTGGTAGTACTATCAAGCCCTTGCATGTTGAAAACTTGCATGTGGAGAGAGCTGTTAAGAGGGTTAGAAGGTATGCTGTTGAGATTGAGGACTCTGAGTGTGAATCGAGAGTTCAGAGTATGAAACAGTCTGATGAGCAAAGATTGCTCGTTGGGAGGGAGAGGGTTTTCAGGATGGTCGCTGATCAATGGCACCTGCATACTTCTGTCGAGTGGAGAGAGAAATGGAGAAGGGAAGCTGAGGAGTGGGAGGAGAAGATTCCTAGTGCTAGGCTTGTTTTGGATCTGGTTAGTGAAATGAAGAGGGATCTGCATGGGTGATGAGGATTTCGACATCTTTGTTGAGGATTTTGTGGATTTTCTCAGTGGGCTTGAAGCTAGCATTGTCAAGATGAGGTCACAGATTGAAATGCTAGTTGGAAGGAAGGTCAAGCCTAGGTGGGATTGGAGTCCAGAATTCATCGAATGGGAGAAAGCTCAAGGCAGTAAGGGAGAGTTCGAAAAGGCTGAAGAAGTCAACAATCCACATTTTAAGATTATGCTGAAAGATCTAGATGAGCATGGTGGAAAGCTGATGCGAGATGGGCTGTTCTATTGGGTTTACAGGAATGGTCATGTTGTTGGAAGAAAGAAGAGAATTGAAAGTGGAAGGTAAAAATTCATCCCATTTGTGTGGAAGATTAGAGTGCGTGAACTGGATGAACCATATAAAATGGAATGACTTGAGGGAAGTTGACAGAGTCCTTGCCAATATCGAGAAGCAAGAGAAGAATTCAAGTTCCAAGGGTGCTGAGGCTCTGTTGGTTCTGGCTGAGAAGGAAGGGTTTCAAATAAGTAATGCAGACGACACCAAGATTCTGGAGAGCAAACCATGAGCAGGCTATTGGCATTGTTCCACAAGAGAAAAGAGAAGAAAGCAAACAAAGAATGGACTGAACTGAAGCCTTAGAAGCCAACCAAGAAGCTGATTTGTGAATTGGATGAAGATGATCAGGTGGATAGAGGAGCAGGAGGAGAACAGAAAGAATGTTGAAAAGGCTTCTTGACAGGTTCAAAGGTTGGAGAGAGAAAAGGGCTTCTCTGCAATATCTTGCTGACGTGGAAAGCAGAATGTTCTTTGAGTATGCAAAGTTTCAGCTCAGGGATCTGAAGAGGAAAGAGGAGATGCGAAAGCTCTGGAGAAAGATCCACAAGAGAGACAGTCAGCGATCCTATGTTGTTTGAAGAACCTCATCATGGAACGATACTGCAATCCTTCACTGACAACGTGGACTATTTGATAGTAGAAGTCTCATTCATATGCCCATGTTCTTTCGGGAATGAATGTTCTTGGAATCCTGAGGGATCTGACTCTAGGTTTTTCCGTTAGACTCCCTAGTATTCTTATATGGACTTTTGGGCTACTTGATTTAATGCTGTCAAAACTGCATCATTGGCATATATAGACTTCTACACGTTTTTGTCAAAGAGAAGTGTCTCAATCTTATAGGCTAGTCCTGTTAGATTTCATGGAAGTGAAGGAAGATGGCAGGGAAGAATAAGCCAAAGATGCTGTCAAGAAGAGAAGGGGATCTGCTTGAGGCTCTGCAGGACACAGTGACTTTGAAGGATGCAGCTAACAAAATTGGACTTGCAGCAAAAACAGCCTACAACATGGTTGCACGACTGAGAAGAAAATATTACGAGGCTAGGCACTTCACCAATTGGTATGACGCACAGAAGAAAAGGTCAGAACGTATGAGGATGGTTTTGACTGACAGAACGAGAGAAAGAGAACTAGGAAAGGAACAGGCAGAGAAGATAAAAGCCTATGTCCAAAATGCTGAATCATCAGAGATTCCACCTGTCAAGGATGAAACAGAGTTCGCTAGTGAGCAGGAAGAAGAGAAGTGGGAAGAAGCCTAGATTGATCTCTCAAAGGACATTCACTAGAGGGACATTGAGCTTCGGGATCAGGTCTTCCCAATTGACATGAATGTATGTGTCCATCATTGAGGATGCCTGTTGCCCTTTGGCTGCTAACATACTCTTCAGAGTCCATCCTGTTATGAATGCCAACTCATAAGGATCCAGATGGTAGTTTCTCTGCAGGTGGGTAGATCTGAAATGTCTCAAACTGTGTGGGTGAATGCTTGGGTTCAAGTCTCCGAGACATCGCTTGACTATATTCTGACAGGTCATTTCCGTCATGTTGAATGCAAGAGGATACTTCTCTCTGCCTTCATGATTACTCAGCCAAAGGAGAATGTCTTTGCTCCAAGGTTCCACAGCCATGTCAACGATTATTGGAATGGTCTTCATCTTACACTTGAGGACTTGAGCTTCGGATTGAGGATCCTCTGTGTCTTCCTTGCGTTTGAGTTTCTGTCGTTTTGCCACCGCACTATCAACTAGCAAAATTGCTAGTTCTGTGTCCATGCCCTCTCCATGAATTTTGTAGTGCCTCTCCATTTTGTAGTTCAGTAGTTTGCCATAGGGATGTGTCATGTTGTGGGCAGTCATGTATGGAGTCACACGGAGCAGCAACTCTGAAGGTCGAGATGCTAAAAGGTAGCTTTCTTTGATGTAAATTTCGTCTCTTTTCTTCCATTGAGCTGCTCGTTGATCAACAAAGTCTCTGAACTCTTGCATAGAAGGAACCCAGACCTCTTCTTTTGGTTCTAGCAAAACCATTTCCATTATTTCTGTCTCACTCCATCTATAAATCACAAGATGGATTAAAATTTTGCTAGACTGCATGGTATAGCAAGATTGATGGAAGGCTTGAACGAGAAAAGTCTAATCTGAGCTTCTCCGCAAATACTATCAATAGATAATCAAAGAGACTACTCAGAAATGCGTAGCGACTCACACCTGAGTTTCCTATTTCATCATGGCTTCAATCTTGAAGTAGTCACAGATCTCCTCAATGGACTTGCCTTCCTTGAAAGACTTAAAGACAAGGTTAGATCAGAAGTTCTCTGGGATCTTGAGGGATGCCTGAGCTTGGAGTCACGGTTGACAGGAACATCATGAGGCATAGAGAGTCTTTATGCAGAGGATTGGGCAAGGCAAGAGTTGGAGTCAGGCAAGGAGAGCAGCTCTCAGGGCTGAACACAAGGGCATGACTCCCAGAGAAAGGCAGAGCTATGAGGGGAAGATTGGAGCCTTGGAAAGAAAGCTAAGGAGAAAGAGAAGATCAGTAGCAAGTTGATATTCGAGAACTCACAAACCTTTCTGAGAAAATACAATAGTCGATACAAGGAAGCCCTGATCTGCTGCAGATGTGAAAAGCCTATCGCTGTTGGAGAGACGCTGAAAGTGCAACGTGTAGCGTGTCATAGCAAATATTATCATCTCGAATGTTGGCTTTCGATGTTTCTCTGAGTTTCGGAGCAACTACCCTAGCCTTTTCCACCACAACTATACCACTCATGCAGATGCAGACGACAGGACAAGTCTAATGGAATGTGGACTCGTAACAGAGTGAGTGATAGTGTCTTGATTTGTTAGTTCCAACTGAGATTATTTCCTGTCCTATCTGAAGAGGCTGCTGACACTTGTGGCAGCAGGGCTTGTTTGGTATTGGTTCAAAGGATCTGACAAGAGCCATGAACTGTGTGGTCAGTGAAGGATCTTCGACTCTCCAAGAGCCCTGATAACCTGCTGTCTTCAATGACGAGATCAGAAAGGGCAGAATTTCCTGAGGTGACGTGCCACAGATTATGATTTCTATGTCATGCCCTCTGCAATCACTCAGTCTCAAATACACTCTGTCCTCTCTTGCTGTGAACCGATCCCTGAGATTGGGACTCATCAGCCTTGCTAAGATGTTCTTTGTCATTGTGTAAGTGTGATCTCCCTTTGCCAAGGTGCAGCTCTCCAAGGATCCTCTCTGTCCTGAGCAGCCTATTAAGTCTCAAACCAAGAAGCAGCCATATATCTCGAAGATAGCAAAGGCATATTTTGACTTGTTGCATAATTGCAGTTGGTGTCTATGAGTAGCTCTGTGCCCACTGAGATGACTGTCAGGAGTTTCTTGCAGAAGGAGTTGGAGAAGAGATCAGTCAAAGTGGAGACTGAGAGATCTTACACTACTCCAATAGGTCGTCTAGTTCCTGACCTGCTTCTCAGGAATGGTGCACAGTATGTTGTTGAAACCAAGCTTGGTGCTGAAGCCAAGCTGTTAGACGCCATAGTCAGACTCTATGACTATTCCAAATACACTGACGCCAAAGGTGCTTTTGCAATCCTCTTTCCAGAGGAGCTGAGGCGACCTTGGCCTGTTGAAATGCTCGAGAAGATAGCCATTGATCCAAAGCTGAAATACATTGCTATTGCTATCTTCAAGGACTTCAGACCTAGCTCAAGACATGAAGGCAATCTTTCTGAAGTGGCTGATTGGATTTCCTCTCAAGTGTTGAAGCCTCTTGCTGTCGAGGCTGACACAGGCTTTGCTATCAAGATCTTGACTGAGGCAGTTGACTCGATGACTCTCACTGTGAAGAGTTTGAAGAGCAAGGATCTTGAGGAGATCTTTGGTGGAAAGACAGTTTTTGAGAATATCCTGCAGTATGAGGAAGGACATTATCCTCTTGATGAAATGAGACAAGCAGCAACTTATCTTTTGGTAAATCAGATAATCTTCTACCACATTCTCTCTACAGCAAATCCACAGTTTGAGACAATAGATGAAGGCAAGATTGGGAAACCTAGTGATTTGCTCAGATACTTTGAGGCTGTTTTGAAGAAAGATTATACTTCTGTGTTCGGCTTTGATGTGGCTTCCAAGCTGCCTCAATCCACAACGGACACCATAAAGAGAGTAATAGTCGTGGTCAAAGCCCTAGCACCTGAGAAGATAGGGCATGATGTTTTGGGCAAGGTCTTTCATGAGCTTATACCATTTAACATCAGAAAGGCTGTGGCTGCTTTCTACACAAACAACGAGGCTGCAGAAATCCTTGCAAGCCTAGCCATAGACAAGCCTGATGCTACAGTCATAGACCTAGCCTGTGGCAGTGGCACACTTTTGGTTGCTGCATATCGTAGAAAGAGGGAATTGCTGCATTGTGGTAACAAGGGCATTTCATTGGAAGATCACAGAAGGTTCTTGGAGCATGATCTGACAGGTGTGGACATAATGCCTTTTGCAGCTCACCTTGCAGTGATGCACTTATCTCTCCAGGCCTTGTTGCATGAAACTGAGAAGGTTAGAGTTGCAGTATGGGATTCAACAGAACTAAAGCCCAACATGAACATTCCTGCTATCTACAGTGAGCTGAAGGCAGCCTACAGAAAGCCAACTTTGGATATGTTCAGAGAGAAGTTTGTTACTCCAAAAGATGCCTACATAAAGAAAGGTGCAGTCACTCTTGAAGGAGTTGGTGGAGAGGAAATACCTCTGGAGAAAGTAGATTTAGTCATAATGAACCCACCTTTCACCAGACAAGAAAGACTGCCCAAGGAATACAAAGATGCACTGTTCAAGAGACTCAACGAGTACAAGAGTCAATTAAGTGGACAGTTGGGATTATGGGGATATTTCCTTCTGTTGGCTGATCGTTTCGTCAAAGAAGGAGGCAGAATTGCTCTAGTCTATCCTTCAAGACCTCTTGGTGCCAAATCTGCAAGACAAATCAGAAAATTCATCTTGGACAACTATGCCATGGAGTATATCATTACAAGTTGGGAGAGATTGGCATTTTCTGAGTCTACACTACTCAGAGAAGTCCTATTGATCATGAGGAAAATCTCCAGCAAAGACGATAGGACATCAATCTGTAAGATTGTGAACATCAAAACCTTGCCAAGAAGTTTGGAAGAAGCCCAATCCTTAGCAGGTGAAATCAGAGCAGTGTCATCTGAATATGACAGTGAACGACTGAAAGCAGCAACAGTCACTCAGGAGGAGCTTAGAGAAACTATCGACAACTGGTTCGTGCACATTGCCTCATTCGATCCAAGAGTGGCAAAGCAGTGGTTGGATATTCGTTCTCATGCCACTGGGAAGTTGCTATTGTTCAGAGATTACATCAAGAAAAAGAAGATAGACATAATCAGAGGTGTTGAAACAAAGGGCTCCTTTGGCTTCCAATTCTACGAAGCATTCATAGTGAGAGATCCAAAGAGGGCACTGAAAGCACATGATCTTTGGTTCGCTGAAAGGCTACAAGGTCAAAAGCTCTTGGCAAGAAATCGTTTCACTAATGAAATGATTGAAATCCCAAGTAAGATCCTGTGTCTTGGAATAAGAAGAGCTAGTGGTATGAATACAATAGATCTTTCACACATTCAAGATTACATTGTTACAAGACCTTTTGAAGGACTGGAAGGACTCATGCCGCCAAAATCTGTTCAAAGCTTCAAAGAACATTCCAAGGCGTGGAACGACTACGTAAGAAGCAGATTTGGCAAGTTCCTAATATCTAGACGGTTTAACCTTTCAGCAATCAGAACACACCTATTGGCTTACTATTCAAGTGAGCCTACTACTGGACAGAACTTGTGGAGCCTCAAAGGAATTGATGAAGAGGAAGCAAAGATACTCAGTCTTTGGTTCAATTGCACACCCAACTTGCTCCAAGTTTACTTGCAGAGAATGGAGACAGGAGGAACTTGGATGGAGATAAATGGCAACATGATAAACGACTTCTTACTGCTTGACATCGACTCACTAGACAGAAGTGAGAAGAAACATCTGTTGGAGATTTTTGAGAAAGTAAAGAACACAGAGTTTCCAAGTATTCTTGACCAATTGAAGGCAGAGTTCTTACCTAGGAAGGAAATAGACACAACGCTTCTTCAGCTTATGGGCTATTCAAGCAAGGAAGCAAAGCAGGTCCTAGAGTGCCTATATCCTGCCTTGGCCAATGAGATTGAGAAGTTGAAAACACTACTGGAAGGTTAGAAATGATTGAGCTTATCTGCAAGCAGAGGTGACTTGGAATCACGGATGAAAATAAGGAACAACAGAAAATTAAGAAAATTCATGACCGCATTCTGGAGACTGGATTTCCTGCGGAGATTGAGATAGGAAATATTCTGCGGAAGAGAGGATGGCTCGTCATAAATCAACTTCCATACGAAGACAAGGAAACCCAGAAAATTAGACCAGTTGACGTGTTTGCGATGAAATTTGGACTTTCATCTCCAATGTTTGGTGTTTCAATGCTTGTAGAGTGTAAAAAAAGCGATCAACATGAATGGGTTTTCTACACTCAACAGAAAGAGGGTGAATTTCTCCCTGCACTCGCAACAATAATTGATTTCCTCAAGAAACTTGAGAGACCACCGCTTTATGACAAACTCAAAACATTGGCTGCTGTTGATACTTTAGGCTCTTTGTTTGGAATAAAATCTTCTGCACTCGCTGTTTCATTTGAGAGACTTTCAGGTCTGCATACACTGGACAAGAACATAAAAATCGGAGTTCTCAACGTAGCTCCTAAGAAAAATGTAAGAGCCGAGAAGCATAAAGATGACTTCTTTGAGGCAACTCAGCAAGTTAATTCTGCACTTGAAAGTATGATTGAGCTTGCAAAGGGATCTATTGTCTTTCCTGTAATTGTGTATGACGGAGAGATATATGAATTTCATCAGGAAAACAACGAAATCAAAGTGTCTCCAACCAACCATGTCCAGTTTGTTTCTTTTGGGAAGGAAAGACTGCCCTTCTTGATTGACATCGTGAGAAGGAGTTATTTCCATGAGTTTTTGACAATCATAGAGCGAGACTTTCAAATCTTCTTAGATTTCATTAGAAACATGGGTGCTAAGCCTTGAGCAAAGAGTCTCTTCATATAGAAATACTATTCACTTCTTCAAAAGCTCTGGAGCCAAGATTAAAAGAGGTCACTTTTGGCAAATACAGAATAGGTTCAATCCCCACAGCCAAAGAATCCTTAGATGACACTCATGAGAGGTTCATTCTTGAGTTCTATGACTTGTGGAAAGAAGGGCAGACTAGCTCTAACCCTGAGAAAGAAGGTGACTATGTTCTTTCTCTGCTATCACTAGTCAATAGAATGAAAGTGAAGTTTGATTCTATCAAAATCAACAATGTGCAAGGAACCTTGAGAAGGAAACGATCATCATTCTTGATGGGTAAGATTGAGCTGCCAACTGACTTTGAAGAGTTGCTTAAGAAGCTGCAGAGCTTGGATTCAGACCTATTGAGACAATACCTGAGAAGCTGCAGTGTCTACAGAGCTGCTTTGTCTTTGATTGACGATAACCCAACACTCTCATTCTTTCTGCTAGTTACTGCAATCGAAGCAATATCAAACAAAGTCATGAAGACTGGAGATCAGAGAAAGGACTTTGTAGAGTTCATTCTCAAATACCTGCAAAAATCATTCGAAGATGAGCTTGGTAGTAGAGAACTCTTGCTTCTGCTTATAGATGAGGCTTATACTATGAGATGTGCTTTTACTCATGGTGGGAAAGAGATCTCTGTAGGAACACTCTCTGCTGATCAGATAGGTAGAAAGTACGTAAAACACTATGTCAAGGACAAAGAAACCTATTCCCCAAGTCTATCTTGGTTCACAAGTGTCGTGCAAGCTGTTCTACTGAAGTTTCTTAGAGAACAAGAAGTAGTAGAAGGACAAGAATCAATTCTGTCAGACCTTGCCAGAGAAGAAAGCATCATTTATTTAGAAGCTGCAAAAGAAGTGAAGGCTGGGCAAGTGGTAACCACCAAAGACATTAACCTAGACTACCAGAAGAAAGCATAATGAGTCTGAACTCTTCCCTCTTTGTCTTTCTCTTGTTTCTGCCAAAGATTAGGCTGTCTTTCCTTACGCCTTCAGATTCCTAATGGAGAGTTCAAGATGCTTTTCCATGATCTTGGACACCTTGGTTTGGTCTGAGAGCATACAATGGGTTCCACTACTTAGAACAAAATGACCTTCTGAAGATGTTCCCATAATAGAGCCGTAATCAGCTAACTCTCCTATTTTGGCATAGCGTGATGACTGCTCAAGTTTCTCAAGAAAATCTGCGTCAATATTCCACCTGTTTCTTTTCACTATAGGTTGCAGAAGCTCCATTAACATTTGAAGTGGGATGAAGTCAATTTCCAGATCTTGCCATTCAGGGTTGTTGATTTTGGTGATTCGAAAAAGGGAACTCTGACTTGCAACTATTTCTTGAGCGATTCTTTCTGTGAGAAGTTGCAAATCAAGTTCCTTCTTGAAGAGTGGTATCTGCTTTTTCGGAAGGTTGTTGTGAGGCTCCAGAGTTTTATGGAAATCGATTGTAGATCCATACGACCAAAATGAGTAGTGGGCATGCTTCTCGCTCAGATCTGTGAATTGGAGATGCTTCTCTCTCATGTTTATGCGAACAAAGAAGGCATCAGCTATCTTAATCTCTATTGGTTTCTGAAATGGCATTAGGCTTGAGTTGTCTGGGCTTGTCATCTCTTGCTAATTAGACGACAAGTGAAAATAAAGGTGTCGAAAAATAGTGCATACTCAAAAGTCTATTCCTTCCTTGACAATTTTCATTGCCAATCTGAAACTTTTCTCTGCTTGGGATATGGTCTCTTTAATGCCTTCAATTCTCATGGCTCTTTCCATAGCTGCTTTCAGAGCTTTCCCTGCTCTTACTATGTTAGCAGAGGAATGACTCTTTGCATCACTGATTCCGATAGATTTAGTGTCAGTTGGGCTTGTCCATCTGAGCTTTCCAAAATCGTAATCAGTATAGGTGAAAATGTTTTTCCACTTCACAGAAAGCCTTGACATAGAAATGAGCATCTCTGAAGATTCAGGAGTGTCGTCACTATTTGAAAGGATAGTCCTGAGAGGAACAAGATTCTTCATTACGTGGCTACGGAACTTCTTATGCCATTGGCTTTTGGTGATTGCCTTGCTATTGGATCTGTAGTCCATCAATAGCAATGCCTTTGCAGACTCTTCAAAAGAATGCATTGAAAGCAGGATAGACGAGAGGTATCTACCATTTTGAAAGAGGAGAACCGCATCCTCAAAATATCTTGCTGCATTTCCCAATGACTTTTGAATACCTTCTTCCAATTTGCCAAAAGGGATATTGACTGACATAGTTCATTAGATTGAGTTTCAGGAGGATAATTCTTTCTAACAGACGACAAGACAAATCCTTCTCATTATCATCTAAGAGTTCAAAATCTTGAGGATCTCCTTCAGAATCATCGTAGAACTCGGCTGAGCATATAGAACCTCTGAAGTCTTTTCCAATATCTTCTCAGTCTTATGCCTTTGAAGGATTTTTATCCAACTATCATACAAGCATTTGTCAGATGTGATAAAATAGTCGTAGTCAAGAGAAGTAATCGCAATCAGACAATCTTTCGCAAGGTTCAAGACTATTTTTTGTTGCTCAGCATTCTTCTCAAATTTCCGTCTCTCTTCCATACACTTTCTGTTCTCTCTTTCCAGCTCTTCACCAATCTCAGCAAGATCATCTTCAAAGATTCGACAAAAGCCAATTCTTGATACGCCAATTATCATTCCTCTTGTGGGTTCTTCCCAATGAATCTTGATTCCATGTTTCTCGAATTTTTCAAAAGCTTTTCTATAGATCTCTCTGAAATCTGACAGCTCTTTAGGATGCATTTCGTCTCCCTGTATATGACTCACATACAATCCTGATTTGCATTCTTCCAGCCTATTTCTTAGAAGATCAAATTCTTCCTTTTCTTTCAAACGACTGAGAGCAATAATAGAACAGGTGTCAAGGAAGATCTTTGCTGTCATTATGTCCTCTGACTCTCTACAGCCATAATTCTGCTTAAAAATTCTTTTCAGCAAAGTGCGGAGTCTTGAGGAATTGGGCTGAAACTCTCAGGAACTAAGCAAAAGGATCTTCTTCTTTGGATAGTTTGTTTGTCTGGTTCTTTTGATTAGAGGTTAGTTTGGCTAAGAGTGATCTAAGCTCTCCAATCTCCTTGCGGATCTCTGATATTTCCTGATCCACTTGGCTCCTTCTCTTCAACTCATCTCTCTGCATCTGAATCAGCTCTATTACTGAACCCCAGAATTTGCTCTCAGCTACAGCTTCTCTCCTCTTTGCTTCAGCCTTTGCCTCTTTGATCTCTTTTTCAATATCATCTAACTTCCCCGATTTCTCTTCAAAATCCAACTCTTCTTTGGCTCCTTCCAAGAGAGATATCCCATGAGTCATATGGGCTTCCTTGTTTCCCCAAGTGAGAAAAGCTTGAAACTTCCTAAGATAGATGCTGTCCTTTCCAAAGGCTCTTTCTAACGTAGCTTGACACTGAGTCGCCCATTTCTCTTTTTTGGCAAGATATTCCAGATCGTTCTGAAATGGCAAGAGTGTCTTGCCGACTTTGATCAGTTCATCGAATCTTTGATGCAAGTCTGCTGAGGACATTATAGATCTACTCTCACAGATTCACCTTGAAAGCGATCAGTCCAAAAGCTCCAAGGACACCAAGAAACACAATGATAGAATATCCTGCAGCGTAATCAGAAGTCACTCCATTCCCTATGAAATACATAAATGCATAACTTGCTGCAGTCCAACCCGTAAGCACTCCAAGCAAAGCTAAAATAATCTTCACGGCAGCCCTTTTTGCTCCTCTACTCATTCAAATCATGCCCTTCTTTTCTCTTGTCGTCTTCTTTCTTTTCCACAGTCTTCTGTAGCATGAGGTTTCTGCTAAGAGTCCTCAGATCACATAATTGCTGAATGATTGTAATCACAACATTGTCTTGGTCTTCAAAGATTTTCCAGAGATTAGGCTTCTCTCCAAGGCTCCCTCTGACTTTTCTCTGATCCTCAGCAATCTCTAATATCTCTGCAAATGTCTTCTTGGCAAGATCAAGAGTCCTCTTGTTGAATTGGTCACTAAGATTTGCTTCTCTCAATCAAATCATCTCCCAGACTTTCATACCTTCTTAGAATGTTAAATGTTTCGTTGGGCATTTATTTAAGCATAGGGTATAAGTAAGCCTCACTATTGTAAAGATTGGACTTAACAAAATACTATGCAGAGGATGATAGTTTGGAAACGCTTACGAGACGCTCGCTTCAGCTGTTGAGGATACTTTACGAAAAAGGCAAATCAACAACC
>Ga0315279_10004340_pt1 | contig 19081 bp, 18 predicted proteins | sample YL17G06_20_MG_FD_203694 | JGI IMG/M metagenome (GOLD analysis project Ga0315279, IMG submission 203694) | Sediment microbial communities from Yellowstone Lake, YNP, Wyoming, USA - YL17G06_20 | ecosystem: Environmental > Aquatic > Freshwater > Lake > Sediment | place: USA: Wyoming | collected... | reverse complement strand
GCAGCCTGGTGGCGGTGCAGCGGGCCCTGCAGATCGGGGCCAGCGAGCAACTGACGGGGATGGAGCGCATGCTCAGTTGGCTGGCCACTACCGGCGCGGTGACGCCGTTCATCGGCCTGTTCGGCACCGTGTGGGGCATCATGGATGCCTTCCACGGCCTGGGCACGGCCGGCGCCGCCAGTATCCGCGCCGTGGCGCCGGGCATATCCGAGGCCCTGATTACCACCGCCGCCGGCCTGTTCGTGGCCATTCCCGCCGTCATTTTTTACAACTATTTTCTGCACGGGCTGCGGGATTTCGGCACGCGCATGGACAACTTTTCGCTCGAGTTTCTGAACGTGGCCGAGCGCAATTACGCCGGCCGCGGCGAGCGGACAGGGAGCTAGGCTGTAGGCTGTAGGCTGTAGACTATAGGCTGTAGGCTGCAACGGTTGCCATATCTTGATCGCCTACAGCCCACAGCCGTGAATATGGCGTTCACGAACCAGCAAGGGCGCACCCAGACGTCGCTGGCCGACATCAACGTGACGCCGTTTGTCGATGTGGTGCTGGTGCTGCTGATCATCTTCATGGTGACCGCGCCGGTGATCGAGTCGGGCGTCGACATCGAGTTGCCGCAGACGCGCACGGTCAAGGAGATCACCCAGGAGCGGGTGATTGTCTCCATCGACGGCAAGCAGCGCCTGTACATCGGCAGCGACGCCATCAACGTGCACCAGCTCGGCCCCCGGCTGAAACGCATGTTGCGCGACCCCAGCCGGCAGACCGTGTTCCTCCGCTGCGACAAGGACGTGCCGTTCGGGCTGGTGGCCGGGGTGATGGACGAGATGTACCAGGCGGGCATCACCAACATCTCGGTGGTCACCAAGCCATTGGAAAAGGCGCCGGCACAGGAAGGCAAATGAAGGTTCGCATCCAGGTCGGAAACTACCCCGGCCGCGACGCCGGCGGACCGGAGGGGTTGAAGCGGCCGCTGACACTCTCGCTGTTCCTGCATGGGTTGCTGGCGCTGGCGGCTGTTTTCGGCGGCGTGCTGTTGGCGCCTGGTACCCGCAACATGTGGGGTGAGGCGGGGCTGGGCGGCGGCGGGGACATCCCGGTCAACATGGTGCAGTCTGTCCCGCTGCCGGCCAGCCGCGGCCCCGAGAACCCGCTGGCCTCGCCGACTAAGGAATACTTTCCGGCCGAGCCCAGGCCGCCGGAGCGCGCCGCGCCTCCACGGACCTCGGCCCGCGATTTCGAAGAGCTGAAAGAAAAACTGCGGAGGCTGGAACGGGAACGGGCACGGGAAGAACTGGCGGGCCTGAAGCGGCAGCGCGAGATTCCCGACAATGCGCTGCCCGGCTCCACCAGCAGCGGCCGCGCTTCCTCGCCCATGTACGGCATGGCCACCGGGCAGGGCTCCGGCGGCATCGGGTTCAGCGGCGAGTTCGGCTCGCTGTACGGCTGGTACGTGAGCGCGGTCAAGTCGTGCATTGCGCGGCATTGGGACCGCAGCCGCGTGGACGCCTCGATCCACACCGCCCCCCGCGTCTACGTGGAGTTCGATATCCAGCGCAACGGGACCATGACCGGCGAGCGCATCGCCACCTCCAGCAATATCCCCTCGGTCGATCGCGAGGCGCTGCGCGCCGTGCAGGGCTGCAGCGGAAGAAGCGACGTCGGCGCCGACTCGAAACTGCCCGACCTGCCGCGCGACTACACCGGCAAGAGCGTCCACGCTGAGGTCTGGTTCGAGTTCAAGAAATGAGTAGACAAAAGAAGCTCTGTTTTGAACCACAGAGACACAAAGGCGCCAAGTCTTTGTGCCTTGGTGTCTTGGTGGTTGTTTTGGCTCTTTTTGCCTACCACTCAGCCAACGGTGCTCCCCAGGAGGAACGAAAGGCGGCCATCAGCATCGGCATCCCGCTGAGCCTGGAGTTGAGGAAGCTGGCGGTGGCCGACTTCCGCGTCAACAACCCGGAGGTCGCTCCGCTGGTTGGCGTTTTCAACCAGGTGGTGTGGAACGATCTGGACAACTCGGGCGTCTTCGATCTGGTCAGCAAGAGCTTTTACCCCCAGAAGGTCCCCGGACGGGGGGAGGAACTGGCGGCGCCCGGGGCGGTGGCGGCCTGGGCGGAGCCTCCGGTGAGCGCGCAACTGCTGGCCTTCGGCAATGCCTCGCTGGTTACCGGCAACCTGGTGGTGGAGGGCTTCCTCTATGACACCACCGGCTCGGCGCGGCCGCAAATCCTGGCGCGGCGCTATACTGACGTGACCACGGAAGCGGCCGCCCGCATGATCGCCCACCGCTTCGCCGACGCTATTCTCCAACTGGCCGGCGGCGGGCTCCCCGGCATCGCCGAATCGAAGATCTACTTCGCGCGGCAGATGGGTCCGGGCAGGAAGGATATCTGGGTGATGGATTACGACGGCGCCAACCAGCGCCCGGTTACGCAGTATGGCAACCTGACGCTGACGCCCGCCGTCTCGCCGGATGGCAGCAAGCTGGGCTTCACCAGCTACATGGAAGGATCCCCGAAAGTTTTCATCCTGTCGCTGGTCAGCATGAAGCGGCTGCCCTTCCTCAATGTCAGCGGTTCGCTGAACACCACCCCCGCTTGGTCGCCGGATGGCCGCAGGATGGCCTTCGCTGCGTCCCTCGAGGGCCACTCGCAGATCTTTGTGGCCGATGAGGACGGCAGGAACGCGCGCCGTTTGACCAGCACCCGCGGGGTCAACATTTCCCCGCAGTGGAACCCCAAGACCGGCGCGCAGATCGCGTTCGTCAGCGATCGCGGCGGCCTGCCCCAGGTCTACCTGATGGATTCGGACGGAGCCAATGTGCGGCGGCTGACCGAGGGGGGCGGCGACGCCGTCACGCCCTGCTGGTCCCCCAATGGCATGACCGTCGCATTTTCCTGGACGCGCGGCTTCGCTCCCGGGAACTATAATGTTTTCTTGCTCGATGTCGCCAGCGGGAAGCTGGTGCAGTTGACTCATGGCGCCGGCCGCAACGAGCATCCCTGGTTTTCGCCCGATGGCCGCCAGATCGTTTTCGAGTCGGACCGCAACGGAGGCAAGCAGATTTTCACCACGCTGGCCGACGGCACCAGGGTGCGGGCCCTGACCACCGCGGGCACGAACACGGCTCCGGTGTGGAGCCTGAGATGAAGCGTTGAGTGCTGAGCGCTGAGTTTAGAAGAGCTGGGCGTCACCACCCAGCATTCAGCACTCAGCACTTGAGAAACGGGAATTCATGACGAAGGAGAGGAAACACAACAATGAATAAACAACACCTCCGGCTCGTAGGCCTGATCTTGATTGTCGTACTGCTTGCTTTTAGTGGTGCGGGCTGCAAGAAGAAGGCGGCGCCGCCGCCGCCGCCCCCGCCGCCGCCACCCAAGGTGGAAGCGCCGCCGCCGCCCCCGCCTCAGCCGACAGTCTCGCTGAGCGCCAATCCGAGCACCATCGAGCGCGGCCAATCCACGACGCTGTCGTGGGAGTCGAAGGATGCTTCGACGCGGGCGCTGGAGCCGGGACTCGGCCAGGTGCCGGCGCGCGGCTCGATGACGGTTTCCCCGTACGAGTCGCTCACCTACCGCATCACCGCCAAAGGACCGGGCGGAACGGCGGACGCCAGCACGCGCGTCACCGTCAACCCGCCGCCGCGGCCGCCGGCGCCGCCCAAGCCGGTCGAGGAGGATATCCAGACCTCCTTCAACAACCGCGTGCGCGACGTCTATTTCGATTACGACAAGTCGGATGTCCGGCCCGATGCGGTGCCCGTGTTGCAGGCCAACGGCGAGTGGCTGCGCGCAAAACCCCAGGCCAACATCGTGATCGAAGGCCACTGCGATGAGCGCGGCTCGGCAGAATACAACCTGGGGCTGGGTGACCGCCGCGCCACGGCCGCCAAGGAGTACCTGGTCTCACTCGGCATCGACGGCAACCGCATCCGCACCATCAGCTACGGCAAGGAGAAGCCGGTCTGCTCCGAGCACAACGAAGACTGCTGGCAGCAGAACCGGCGCGGCCATTTCGTTCTTGCCCGGTAGCGAAGAAGGCCACAGGCTGCAGGCTACAGGAAGCGGGGGGCTCCTTTTGCCCGGGGCCTGTAGCCTGCGGCCTGGCGCCTGTAGCCTTTCATCGGAGGATCATTGTGAAGCGCGGAATTGTCTATCGCGGTGTGACTGCCGCCTGCCTGGTGGCGTTGCTGGCAACGCCGGCCTTCTCGATCTCCAAGACCGAGCAGATGCTGATCCAGATCCAGACGGTCGTCAACCAGTTGCAGAACGATATGCGCGACTTGCGTAGCGCCCTGGACGAGCGCATGGGGATGGTGCGCCAGTTGATCGAGCAATCGACGGTGACCGTCAGCAAGCTCAACACCGCCCTCGACGCGGTGCAGCGCAACGTGCAGGGCAGCGTGGCCGCCCAGGGCGCCAAGGTCGATCAGGTGACCACCAACGTCCAGGCGCTCAACGACTCGATCGAGGACATCCGGGCCCGGCTGGGGAAGCTCTCGGAGCAGATGACCGCCATGCGCATGGCCATCGAGACGCTCCAGACGCAGCAGGCGCAAATCCAGCAGGCCGCAGCCGCGGCGCAAGCCGCAGCGTCCGGCCAACCGGGGACGCCCGGCGCTCCGGGACAGCCGGCCGGCCCCGGCGCAGCGCCTGCCCCGCCGGCCCAGGAGCTTTACAACAACGCGCTGCGCGACCATAACGCCGGCAACACTACCCTGGCCATGAAAGAGTTCCTCGATTACCTGCGTTATTACCCGGACACCGAACTGGCCGGCAACGCGCAGTACTGGATCGGCGAGGCGCTTTACCAGCAGAAGAAGTACAACGAGGCCATCGACGCGTTCGACACCGTGCTGGAGCGTTATCCGAAGGGGAACAAGGCGGCAGCCGCGCGCCTGAAGAAAGGGCTCGCCCTGCTGGAATTGAAAGACCGCGCGGGCGCTGAGCGCGAGTTGCGCCGCGTCCAGCGCGATTTTCCCGGCACCCCGGAAGCCAAGATTGCAGACGGTTATCTGAAAGGTCCACGGACCAGCGATGCCACTGGGGGCCGAAAGGCCCCCGCTAAGGCCGTCTCCCGCCGCCGTTAACCCCTCCCTTCAACAAATAGAACAGAGCCGCGAGCGGCCGCCCAAGAAATTTTCAGCGCGTGTTTATCGAGGCTCGGCAACGTCCAAGTCCTTACAGATTTTCCTGGCGAGCGGTTCAGGGACTTCCGTATGTCGAGGTACGCTGGAGGTCTTGCGGACGGGCGGATTCCAATAGATCGTGTGCTTCGTCCCCTCCCTCAAGAAGAGGCAGCCATGGTCCTCCAGATGACGAATCAAAGTGCGGCGCTTCATCGGATGGCGACGGTGATCGGTTCGCGCAGCACGTGCTTACCGGCCATCTCGCGTTCCGCAAGCTCGCGGTTAGCGCGCAGCACCATTTCGATCGCTTCACGGAGATTCTCGCGCGCTTCCTCCAGTGTTTTGCCCTGCGTGTTTGCTCCCGGCAATTCCGCGACGTAACCGATGTACCAGTCGCCCACCTTCTCAAAGACACCCGTGAACGTGTTCTGCATTTCAGGCCTCTTCTTCTGCTCATTATAGCGGGTTCCCACCCAGGAAATGCACCGTGACAGCGCCTTCGGCGCCAACCCGACGCTACCCGTGGTGGCTCTGTCGCTGGTCGCCGGAGCGCGTTGATGGCTTTGCCCGGTAGCCCAGGCCGAGCATGATAGCGGCAAAGAGCAGCAGCACGATTCCCCACTCCGCGTTCACGTTACTGCTGGTCCACGGAGCGCGCGCGCTGGGGCTGAAGAGGCCGAAGGCGGTCAGAATGCCGCCCAGGATGGCGAACATCCAGCCGATGAAGATTCTCAGGTCCGGTCCGTATCCGTCGCTCATAAAAATCCTCGTTCCAGGTTCCAAGTTTCAAGTTCAAGTCCACGCCGGCTCAACTTGAAACTTCCGGTCTTTACCAGAACTTGATATTCATCCAGGTGACGAACGCGAGCACAATCACGCCCCAGAACAGCGGCCGCCGGTAGAAAGGCAGGTGGACGCTGGGGGGCTTGTCCGACAAAGCCCAGACCAGCCCGCGCAAATCCGATTCGGCCGGCGCCGCGGTCATCAGGCTGATGACGATGGTGACCACGAAGCAGGTGGTCCAGGCGGCGATAGCGCCGTTGAAATTGGCGGCCATGTCGCTAGCGTAGTGCAGGACGTGCTGGGTGTTCAGCAGGTGGTGGGTCATGGCCGCGCCGATTCCCGCCACCAGACCAAAGAACGCGCCCGGCGCCGTGGCCCGCTTCCAGAACATCCCCAGCAGGAAGGTGGCGAACAGCGGCGCGTTGAAAAAGCTGAACAGCAACTGCATGTAGTCCATCAGGTTGTTGAACTGCATCACGATGTAAGCGGTGGCCACGCTGATCAGCACTCCCAGCACCGTCACCCAATGGCCCACGGCCAGGTAATGCCGGTCGGGCTGGTTGGGCCGGATGTAGGACTGATAGATGTCGTAGGTGAAAACGGTATTGAAGGCGGTCACGTTGCCCGCCATCCCCGACATAAAGCTGGCCAGCAGAGCGGTAATCCCCAGCCCCAGCAGCCCGGAGGGATAAAACTGCTGCAGCATGCGGGGCAGCGCGTCGTTGTAGCCGCCCGAGGAGGTGGCGATATCAGGCATCAGCGCGATGCCGATCATGCCGGGAACGATGATCAGGAAGGGGAACAGCGACTTGGGGAAGGCGGCGATGATGGGGGTCATCTGGGCGGCGGTCATGTCGCGCGCCGCCATGGCCCGCTGCACCACCAGGAAGTCGGTGCACCAGTAGCCGAACGAGAGCACGAACCCCAGCCCCATCACCATCGCGAACCAGTTCACGCCCATGGAGTTGGAGCTGGAGTCGGCCAGCACCCGCCAGGAACTCACCATGCCCGGGCTGTTCAGCCGCGCCACCAGGCCTTCCCAGCCGCCGATGTAACGCAGGCCCATGATGGTCAGCGGGGCGAAGCCCAGCACGATCAGGAAGAACTGCAGCACCTCGTTGTAAATCGACGAGGTCAGTCCTCCCAGGTAAGTGTAGACGAGCACCACGCCCGCCGACACCAGAATGCTGAAGTGGATCGACCAGCCCAGGAACACGCGGAATACCACGGCCATGGCGTACATGTTGATGCCGCTCATCAGCACGGTCATGACCGCGAAGGAAATGGCGTTCAACCCGCGCGTCTTCTCATCGAAGCGCAAGCGCAGGTATTCGGGCACGGAGCGGGCGCGGCTGCCGTAATAAAACGGCATCATCCACACCCCGACAAACACCATGGCCGGGACGGCGCCCACCCAGTAGAAATGGCTGGTCAGCATGCCGTACTTGGCGCCGCTGGCCGCCATGCCCATCATTTCCAGCGCGCCCAGATTGGCGGAGAGAAACGCCAGCCCGGTGATCCAGCTCGGAATTCGCCGGCCGGAGAGGAAAAAGTCGGTGCTGGTCAACATGTACTTCTTCAGCATCCAGCCGATGGTCAGGACGAATGCGAAGTACACCAAAATGATGCTGTAATCGACAGGAGCGAGTCGCATGGGGTTAGCTCCGAGTGCCAGTCCAAGGTCCAGAGCCGAGGAGCCCGGCCGGACCGGCCCTGGGAAACCGCTATAGTACCGCAGCTTGTCCCGTCAGCGAACAACGTTGTGCCGCTGGCGGCGAAAGGCGACTCTTTCAAGCTCGCCTGGCGTTAGATGAGCTTTTCGTAATCGGACTGCGAACCGCTCCAAAACCACCCGAGGGTTCCGTTCTCGCGGTAGGCGAGCGCCCGATAGCCGGCGCCCACGCGCACCGAATACACCTCTTCGGCGGAATGAACTCGCTTGAATCGAAGGCTGCGGTAGTAGGGATTGCTCTGGAAGATCCGGAAGGCCCGCCGTGCTTGTTCCTGGACCGATTTCGGCAACCGGCGAAAAGCCAGGCGAAACGCCTCATTCTTGCGTGAAATCATTCGTCCAGAGGCTCGAGCGGGGTGGTCCTGCCGGCGTGGAGGTCGCGCCGTGCATCTTCAGCTAACTCGGCCAGTTTGTCCTGAGACCTGGCGAAGCTTTCCGCCCATCGCTCTTCAGCGGCGAGTTCCTCGATCAGAATGGTGGCCATTGCGTCCTGTTCGTCGTCGGGCAGCTTCGCCAACTCGGCAACGGCTCGTTCCAACAAGAGCGTCATGGCAACCTCCCCGCCCTATTATAGGCCCTCCGACCTCCTGATCACGTGCTTTTCGCCGCTGCTGAGGAGCCGGCCGGCGGCCCCACGTTGAGCGCCGAGTTCAGCGTCGCCGGCGGGACGCCAGCGGTACAAAGATTCTGATACCATTTCCGGCTTATGAAGAAGGGAATCCTGCTGCTCTGCCTCCTCTCGCTGTTCCTGATTTACGCCAGGCGCGACGGCGTTCTGGTGCCCGGCAAATCGGATGGCCAGACGATTCTTCCCAGCATGTGGCGGCTGACGCCGGCCGGCACGCACGTCACCGTCGGCGACCTGCCGCTGAAGATGCTGCTGACGCCCGACAAGAAGTACGCGCTGGTGGCCACCAACGGCTACAACGACCAGGGCGTGGCGCTGGTGGACATCGACGGGGGGCGGGTGGCCGCGAAAGTGCTTTTGCGGCAGACCTACTGCGGACTGGATCTCGTGCCCGAGGGGCCGGCGGCGGCCACTGTGTTTCTTTCCGGCGGCCGGGCGGGCAAGGTCTACCGGCTGCGCTACGAGCAGGGCAAGCTGGCCGAGCAGCAGCCGCTGGAGGTCCCGAACTTCAGCCCGGACACCGGCTACCTGAGCGGCCTGGCCGTGGCGCCGGCGCGCAACCTGTTGCTGGTTCTCAACTCCGGGCAGGACACGCTGCTCTACTTCGACCTGAAATCGGGCTCGGTCGCCCGCAGCCTGAAGACGGGCTACCGGCCGTATCAGATCATCGTGGATGCCGCCGGCGCCAAAGCCTACATCTCGAACTGGGGCGGCCAGAGCGTGAGCCGGCTGGACATCGAAAAGGCCGCGCTGGATGCCACGCTGCCGGCCGGCGACCATCCCACCGACATGGTCTTCTCGGCGGACGGCCGCACGCTGTTCGTGGCCAATTCCAACAGCGACACGGTCAGCGCCATGGACCTGGCCACCCAGCGGCCTCGCGAAACCATCGCCATGGGACTGACGCCGCGCTCCCCGCAGGGCGCCAGCCCCAACGGCCTTTCCCTCAGTCCCGACGGCAAGACCCTGGCGGTGGCCAACGCCGGCAACAACGATGTGGCGCTGGTCGATGTCTCGGAGACGGGGCAATCGCGCGTGCTGGGCTTCATTCCCACCGGCTGGTATCCCACCTCGACGCTGTTCGATGCCGCCGGCAAGAAACTGCTGATCGGCAGCGGCAAGGGACTTGGCTCCAGCCCCAACCCCACCGGGCCGCAGCCCACGCTGCCGGCGGGCTCGAAACGCACGCACGTCCGCAGCATTATTCCCGGCGCGGTGTCCATCGTCATGCTGCCGGACGCCGCGCAGCTCGCCAAATACACCGCCCAGGTGCGCTCCAACTCGCCCTATCGCGACGAGTTGCTCCAGGTGGCGGCCAATCGCGGAGTGAAAGACACGATCGTGCCGGAGCACGTCGGCGACCCCTCGCCCATCAAGCACGTGATCTACATCATCAAGGAGAACCGCACCTACGACCAGGTGTTCGGCGGCCTCAAGGAAGGCAACGGCGACCCGTCGCTGGTGCTGTTCGGCGAGAACGTGACGCCCAACCATCACAAGATCGCGCGGGAATTCGTGCTGCTGGACAACTTCTATTGCAGCGGGGACGTGAGCGTGGACGGCCACGCCTGGTCCGACGGCGCCTTTTCCAGCGACTTTCTGGAGAAGCAGTGGCCGGCGCAGTACTCGCGGCGCGGGCCGATGATGAGCGATCCCGAGCAGCGCCTGCACCGCCCCCGCGCCGGCTACATCTGGGAGCGAGCCGAAGAGAAGGGCCTGTCGATCCGCAGCTACGGTGAGATGGCCAACACTCACGGTCTGAAGGGCAAGGTCTCGACCGACTACCGGCCCAAGGACCTGGATTCGGCCGTGGCGCGACAGCGACCGCGCCGATGTCTTTTTGAAGGAGTTCGAGCAGTTCGACCGCGACGGCAACCTGCCCAACTTCATCGTGATGAGCCTGCCGGAAAACCATACCTCGGGCACGCGGCCGGGCGCCTTCACGCCTATCGCGGCGGTGGCCAACAACGACCTGGCGCTGGGGCGGATTGTGGAGCGGGTCACACGCAGCCGGTACTGGAAGGAGACGGCCATCCTGGTGTTGGAAGACGACGCGCAGAACGGGCCGGATCATGTTGATGCGCACCGCTCGGTGGCCCTGGCCATCAGCCCCTACTCGCGCCTGCAGCGGGTCGATAGCACCTTCTACTCGACCTGCAGCGTGCTGCGCACCATCGAGTTGCTGCTGGGGCTGGCGCCGCTGACGCAATATGACGCGGCGGCCTACGCCATGTTCAACAGCTTTGGGCGCCGCGCCGACCTCACCCCCTACCAGGTCCTGCCGGCGCGCGTGGACCTGAACGCCAAGAACCCGGCCAACGCCTACGGCGCGGCAGCCTCCATGGCTATGAACTTCGACGAAGTGGACATGGCGCCCGAGCAGGAGCTGAACGAAATCCTGTGGAAGTCGATCAAGGGTGCGGATTCGCCGATGCCGGCGCCGGTCCGCCGCCTGCTCCCCGCGCCGCTCTACGCGCAACGATAGCGCTACCGCCGGAACCGAGGGTCAACGCAGAGACGCCGAGCACGCAGAGAAAGCGCAGAGAACTTCTCTGCGAACCTCGGCGCCCTCTGCGTCTCTGCGTTAAAGTCCGCTCCGTGGTTCAATCCGCTGTGTTATTTTCGGATGGGGCTGAGGCTGACCGGGGGCTTGCTATTGGCGGCGCTGCGGCGGCGCGCTTGTCTCAGGCGGCCCGAACCCAGCGGACCAGTTCCGGCAAGGTCGGGCGCTTGCCGTACATCAGGATGCCCACCCGGTAAATCCTGGCCGACAGCCACAGGACGGCGAAATTCGTGGCCAGCAGCAAGGCGATGGAGAGAGCCACTTGCCAGGCCGGCGGCGTGATCAGGTTGATCCGCAGGAACATCAGCATGGGCGTAAAGAACGGGATCAGCGAAAGGACTACGGCGGCGGTCGAGTTGGGGGCGCGAATCACCAGTTGGGCGACCAGCATGGGAATAATCAGGAACCACATCACCGTCATCTGCAACTGCTGCGCCTCCTGCTCGCTGTTCACCACCGCGCCCAGCGCCGCGAACATGGTGCTGTACAGCAGGTAGCCGAGCAGGAAAAACAGCGCGAAGTAGAACAGCAGGCTGCCGGGCACGTTGATCTCGCCCATCTGGGTGCGCAGCGAGCCGATCATGCCGCCGCCGGCCACCAGCGCCATCAGGATCCAGACGGCATATTGGGTGAGGCCCACCGCCGCCACCCCCAGGATCTTTCCCGCCAACAGCTCCATGGGCTTCACGGAGCTGAGCAGCACCTCGAACACGCGGCTGGTTTTTTCCTCGATAACGCTGCGCATGACCGCGACCCCGTACAGCATCAGAGTCATGTAGAGCACCATGAGAAAGAAGAAGGAGACGATAAAGGTGATGCCGCGCTCTTCGCGCACGCCTTTATCGATGACGCGCACGGTGCGCATCTGCACCGGCTTGACCAGCCGCTCGACGTCGTCCGCCGGGACGCCGCGGGAGACCAGGCGGAGTTGCACGACCGCGGACGAGACGGCCTGCTCCAAAGTGCGGAGGGCAATCATGTCGGTGACGTTGCGGCCGTTGTATTCGATCCTGCCGCCGGCGGTCGGATCGCCCTCCAGCCACAGGCAGCCGTCCAGGCGCCCGGCGCGAACCTCGGAAATCAGCCGCTCGCGGGTCTCGCTCTCGTGGCCCGCCGCCACTTCCACCGGCTGGAACTCGAAGCCGGGGATGGAGATGCCCGTGTTGCGCTGCAGGTCCGGACGCGGGCTTTGCGGGCGGCGCTCCAGCCGGCTGCGCAGCAGCGGAACGACGCTGGTTTGCCCGGCCGCCTGGGCCACAACCACTTTCTGGCTTTGATTGCCGCCGCGGGTGGCCAGCAGGATGGGGAGCCCGAGGATAACCGCGAAAATCAGCGGCGTCAGCAGCGTGGTGATGATGAACGCCTTGGTCCTGACTCGCTCCAGATACTCGCGCAGGAAAATGATTTTGGTATTGCGCATAAGAACAGTGGTCAGTTCTCAGTTTTCAGTTCTCAGTTACGCCTGGCCGCTGCCTCCTGCCCTCAGCCTACAGCCTACAGCCCACAGCCTTCTTGCTTACGCTTCCACCTTGCCGACCGAGCTGATGAAGATCTCTTCCAGCGAAGGCTCGGTCACTTCGAAGCGATTCACTCGGAGCCGGTTGATCAATGCGGAGAGAATCTGTTGCGCGTCCGCGCTGGGGAGCAACTTGATTTCCACCTGGTTGCCGGTATCCCGGGCATCGCGGACACCGGGCAGGCCGCGCACGAATTGCCAGTCGCCTTCCAGCTCGGCCAGGATGGTATTGCGGCCGAAGCGCCGGCGGATCTCGCGCAGGTTGCCTTCCAGCACGCGCTCGCCACGGTTCACCAGGCAGATCGCTTCGCACAGCCTCTCCACCTGCTCCATGCGATGGGTGGAGAAGATGATGGTTTTGCCCCGCCGCTTCAGCTCCAGCATGACGTCCTTCAGCATGGCGGTGTTCACCGGGTCCAGGCCGGCGAACGGTTCGTCCAGGATGATCAGGTCCGGGTCATGCAGCAGGGTGGCGGCGAACTGCACCTTCTGCTGCATTCCCTTGCTGAGCTCCTCCACTTTTTTGGCTTCCCATCCGGACATGTCGAGCCGCCGCATCCACTCGGCGGCGCGCTGCTGCGCCTGGCCGCGGTTCAACCCTCGCAGCAGTCCCAGGAAGATCAGCGTGTCGCCCACCTTCATCTTCTTGTACAGGCCGCGCTCCTCCGGCAGGTAGCCGACGCGGAGCAGCGCCTGACGTTTGAACGGCTCGCCGAACAAGTGCACCGTGCCGGAATCGGGGAGGATGATGTCGAGAAGCATCCGGATGGTGGTGGTCTTGCCGGCCCCGTTGGGGCCCAGCAGGCCGTAGATGCTTCCGGCCGGCACGGCAAAACTCAGGTCCTTGACCGCCACCGTGCCGTTAAACGCCTTGCCAATGGCGCAGACTTCCAAAGCAGCCGGCGCCAGGCGCGCCAGGGCGGGTTGAGCTGAAGACATGTTTGGCATTTTACCCGAGAAACCGCCCCCCTACCGCTCAGAGATCGTGCGCCAGTTTGATGAAATAGGTGTTGCCCTGCAGCGAGCGCTGGCCGAGGGCGGCGCGCCCGCGCTGATAGGCAAACTGCAGCGATCCGAACGGCGGCTTGAAGCGCCACACAAAGACCGCCTCGGTGTTCTTGCGGTCGATCACGGAATTGGTTTGGAAAAAGATGCGCAGAAACAAGTCCCGGGTGAAATTATGCCGCACCCGGAAGATGTTGATCAGCGTCGCCTGCTGGGTGGCATCCGGTTTCAGCCAGACGCGCGAAAGCTGGTACTCGAACGCCGTCTCGGCGCTGACTTTTCGCCGGAAGTAGGCGTTCACGGCCCGCAGGTCCGAGTCGTAGCTTTTGCCGGTCTGGTATCCCAACCCCCAAGCCTGGTACTCGCGGGTGTTGTGGCCGATCTGCAGCTCGGCCTGGGGATTGTGGAATCCCTTCTCGAACAGCCGGTACTCATTGCGAAAGAGCACGGAAGCGCTCCACCGGTTGCGCAAATCCATCTTGACCGAGGCGATGGTGTGGTAGCCGCGCACCGTGGCTTCCTTCTGGCTGAAATACAGGTTGTTCTTCGACTCCAGGATCAGGCGCTGAATGGGGCTGCTGTTGAACCACAGGGTTTTCGAGAGATCGCTGTCCATTTCGCGGCGGTCGTCGTCTTTGAGGTAGCCGGTGGAGCTCACGTTGTCGCCGAAGCGGTCGCCGACGTGGAGGTAGCGAAAATGGAAATGGCCGGTGGAGGAGTCGTAGGCGGGGCGCACGAACCATGCCCAGTTTCCCTGGCCGTACAGGCCGTGCGAGCGGGCCACTTGGCCGGTGAAGCCCCAGCGCCGGGTGAAAAAGGCCGCCGTGTCCAGCCCGATCGATCCCTGGTTGCGGCCGGCGAACGACCGGTTCACCATCATCACGCCCAGCGCGGACGACTTCAGGTATTGCCGCTCGACCCGTCCCACCGTGTAGTTGGCCCGCTCCAGCCCGGTCCGGCCGGGCGTCTCGCTCGGCAGCCGCGATTCCGCCACGATCAGCGTCGAATCCCAGGGCCCGCTCTTGGACATCAGCCGTCCGCCGATATCGATGTCGGCGATGCGGCGCGAGTAGAACGTTTGGATGCGCTGCTGGAATTTCTGATTGGTCTCCAGAAAGAACGGCCGCTTCTCGGCCAGCCGGGCCTCGAACCGCGTCAGGTTTACGAGTTCCTCGTCGCCCTCGATGGTGGCGAAATCGGGGTTGACGGCCACCTGGAGAGTGGTCTCCGGGCGGAACGCGTAGCGGGCATCCATCCCCAGGCTGCCCCGGAGCGTCTCCCCCTGCTGATACTGGCCCATCATGTAAGGGATGAAGGTGTAGGGCCGCGCGCCGCCGCCTTCCAGGTTCAACCCTTGTATCTCGCCGTATTGCGATACCCGGAAGATGTTCTCCAGCGGGCCATTCCAGAGGCTGGTCTCCATCGTGCTCCGCCGGGAACGCAGAATATTGAATCCCCAGGTCCTGTCTTGGCCGGAGCGAAAGCGCAAGGAACGGAGAGGGATGGCGAACTCCGCCGCCCAGCCGTCGTCGAACCTTTTGGCGGCAACCTCCCAGACCGCGTCCCAGGTCGCGTCCCAGATGCGCCCGTTGTCCTGCACGGTTCCATCCGTCTGCGTCCCCAGCGGGTTGGTGGCGAAGAAGTAGCAGGTGTGGCGGTCGTGGAAGGTGTCGAGAAAGACGACGATGGCGTCGTCCGGCATGGCCACCGGGTCGCGCGGCGCCTGCGGCATGCGCACTTGCCCGTCACGCTGGCCGTGCCGCGCGGTGATTTTCTCCGGCTCGCTGTCGTAAGCGTAGACAGCTATGTAGATGTGCGTATCGTCGTAGAGGAAGTACCCGACCGTCTTTTGCATGGCCGGCTTGCCCTTGTGCGGCTCGAACTGGACGAAATTCTCGAAACGGGCGGCCCCCGCCCACTCGCCCGCCTCGATGACCCCGTCGATGATCGGCCGCCGCTGGGCTCGGACAGCGGTGACCGGCGGCTGGCCTGCCAAACAACCGAATGCGAAGCACACCACCAACAGAATCGCGCGACCGGGCAAGCTGGACATGCATCCTCTTTCTCAAGCCATCGATCTTACCCCGGCCTTGGGGGAACAGGCACGAGTATTGCGGCCTGCGCTCGGGTGGTTCGGCGCTCATGGCTGAACCTGCTGCGCGTCTTCCGGCAGATCACCGAGAGGAAGTAGGGACGCGATCCGAGGCGCCGCCGCAGGGGCCACTCTTGTGATGGCCCGGCCCTGCGAAAGCACCAAATCAAATGGTCAGGGATCTAACGGGAACGTGAGCCGCGCTTGGCAGTCGGGCCGGGCTGCGGTTGCTGGCCCGGAGGCGAAGGCGCGGGCGTGGTCGGCGTGGGCGTGGCGACCGGCGGCAGTGTGGGCGAAGGCGAGGTCGAAACGGGAGGGCCGCTGCCGGTCCCACCACCACTATCGTCACCGCCCTGATTCTTGGGTGGTCCGGGCGCTTGGCCCATGTCGCCGCCGCTGCTGCCGGGCACGGTGCCGGGCACGGGATTGCCGCCCGGCGCCGGGCTGGTACCAGGGCTCGGAACGCGGCTGCTGCCCGGCCCGCCCACGCGCACTGTTTCCAGCGCGTGGTCCACGACCGTGCCGATGATCCGCGCCGCCGCCCGGGCCCTGCCGGCGCCCGCAGGAACCAGCGGCTCGGCCGGATGCACGGTCAGCACGTCGCCCGGTTTCAGCAGGACTTCGCTGGGGTGCAGCTTGTGCGAAACGCTCACGAAGCCCTCTTCCACCGACACCGTGGTGGTCTCGTCGCTGGCCACTGAAACCTCGAACACGGTGCCGCGCACCGCAATCAGCGCGGTCGGAGAATTGACGCGGTAGGGATTCGCGCGCCCGCCCAGCTTCTGGATTTCGACCTTCACCTTGCCAAGGTAAATATCGAGCAGATCGCGCCAGTTTCCGCGGTTGGCGCGGAAGATGACTTTCGATTCGGGGAAGACTTCGAACTTGCTGCCGTCGTCCAACTGGAACAGCGCGTACCCGTCGGGCCCGGTGACGATGGTCTCGCCGGGCTGGAGCTCACCGTTGCCTTGGATAGCCCAGAGGCCGCCATTGCGCTCCACTGAAACGCGGCCGTTCAGTTGGATGGCGCGAGCCATTACGGCGGGATCGGCCGCCCGCGCCGACACTGCGCTCATCGCCAGCAGCGACACAACAACAACTGCCGGCGCCGCATACGCCGCGAATTGGCGCCGTACTCGCATCTGATTCTCGGGGCACTCTACCATAAAGCACCCCCCGTTAACAACAAGTTTGCGGCAGGATGGCGACACATCCTCGAGGCACCATACGACTCAGCCTCATCCCGGGCCTGAGCCCATCCCGGCGCCAACAAACGCGGCCCGGCATTCGCGCCTGTGATCCGGCGCTCAGCCAAGCCAGCCCGAAAAAAAACGCCTCTCTGTTGGTCCGTCAGTTCCGCCGAGCTGCGCCAGCACGTTGGCTACTGCCGCCTCAACAGAGAGGCAGGTTGAAGAGGAAACATCTGAACCGTCCATACCAAGTGCAATGGGACAGCCAAACTTAGAAACGAATAAGTCCTTTGTAATCAGTGACTCTTGCGCCTCATCTGGCACTGCCGCTGAGTCCGCCTGTGTCAGGGTGACACAGCGTTGTGGCCTCCCTTGGCGCCCGCCGCCAACCGTCACCTGTAAAGTACAGGTGAAAAACAGGAAAAAACACCAAATAGTCAGGAATTACCTCTTCTCCTCCTGATTCCATTAATGCGGGACGTTTATAGCGGCTCGAGGACGGCGATGGCGTGGGCGGCGGCGGCCTGGCCATGCCCGATCTCGCCCAGCCCCTCCGCGGTTTTCGCTTTGATGTTGACGGCGTCGCAATCCAGGCCCAGCGCGGCAGCCAGCGCCTGCCGGATGGCGTCCCGGTGCGGAGCCAGCTTCGGCCGCTCCAGGATCACGACCGTATCCACGGAGGCGGGGCGGTATCCCTTCTCACGTAGCAACTCCAGGATGCGGGAGAAAAACACGGCGCCGGAAGCGCCGCTCCAGGCCGGGTCGCTGTCGGGGAAATGCTGGCCGATATCCCCGAGGCCCGCCGCCCCCAGGAGCGCGTCGGCGATGGCGTGGGAAAGCACGTCGCCGTCGCTGTGGCCGGCGAGGCCGCGCTCGAAAGGAATCTCGACCAGCCCGAGGATCAGCTTGCGCCCCTCGATCAGCCGGTGCGAATCAAAGCCGATGCCAACGCGCATAGGAATTAAGAATTAACAATTAAGAATTAGGGATTCCCCACCGCCCAGCGCCAATTCTTAATTCTTAATTCTTGATTCTTCATTTCTTGCCTTCGCGCTCCAGTTGGAGGAAAAACTTGGCCAGTTCCAGATCGCTGGGCTTGGTGATCTTGAGATTACGGTCCGAGCCCAGCACCACGACGATATCCGCGCCGAGGTGTTCGACCAGGCTGGCCTCGTCGGTGGCCTGGAAGCCGTCCTCAGCCGCCCGTTCGAAGGCCTGTTTGAGAAGCTGGTAGCGGAACACCTGCGGGGTCTGGGCCAGCACGATGCGCTCGCGGGGAATGGTGCCGCGAATCAAGTGCAGCTCGACCTGCTTCACGGTGTCCAGGCTGGGGATGCCGAGAATAGCGGCGCCGCTTTTTTCGGCCTCGCGGATGACCCGCTCGATGGCGCTCACCTCGACAAAGGGGCGGACGGCATCGTGCACGGCCACCAGGTCGGTGTCCGGCGGCACCATCAACAGGCAGTTCTCCACCGACTCCTGGCGGTAATCGCCTCCACTGACGATCTCCACCCGATCGGCAAAGGGCTCTTGTTCCAGATAAGGCAGGAACGAGCCGTGATCTACCGGGCGCACAGCGACAAACATGCGCCAGACCAGGGGCGTGGCGGCGAATTTCCGCAGGGTATGAACAATCACCGGTACGCCGTCCAGCAGCATGAACTGCTTGCGGGAAGCGCCGGCGCTGACGGCGGCCGCGGGCCCCATGCGGGTGCCGATCCCGGCCGCCGGAATGATTGCGGCAACTTTCATAGATAGGCTGTAGGCTGCAGGCTGTGGGCTGTAGACCAAAACCGATAGCCTACAGCCCACAGCCCACAGCCTAAGAGGGTTTGGCGGCCACTTCGGAGACCGAGGCCGGCTCGGGCCGGTCGCGGTGCGGGCGGGCCTCCGGGGTCTGCAGCGCGGCCGGTGGCACGGCCGCTTGGCCGCCGGGATTGCCCGCTCCTTCCTGCGTCCCGCCGCCGCCCGGCGCCGCCGGAGCCGCGCGGTGCTGCGTCCGCTCGTCGTACTTGCCGAAAATCATCTTACCGGCGGTGGTCTGCAAAACGGAAGTGACCGCAACGTCGATGGTCTTGCCGATCATCTTCTTGGCGCTATCAACCACCACCATGGTGCCGTCGTCCAGATAGGCCACACCCTGGTTGTATTCCTTGCCTTCCTTCAGGATGAACACGCGCATGACCTCGCCGGGCAGCACGATGGGCTTCAGCGAGTTGGCCAGCTCGTTGATGTTGAGCACGGGCACGCCCTGCAACTGCGCCACCTTGTTCAGGTTGAAATCGTTGGTGACGATTTTGCCATCGTAGAGCTTGGCCAGCTCGATCAGCTTCATGTCCACTTCCCGGATGTGCGGGAAGTCGTCTTCGACGATCTGGACATTGATGTTGGCCATCTTCTGGATGCGCTGGAGGATATCCAGGCCGCGGCGGCCCCGG
>Ga0315279_10004339_pt1 | contig 19084 bp, 19 predicted proteins | sample YL17G06_20_MG_FD_203694 | JGI IMG/M metagenome (GOLD analysis project Ga0315279, IMG submission 203694) | Sediment microbial communities from Yellowstone Lake, YNP, Wyoming, USA - YL17G06_20 | ecosystem: Environmental > Aquatic > Freshwater > Lake > Sediment | place: USA: Wyoming | collected... | reverse complement strand
TCGAGCAGGTGCGCCATCTTCTCCGGGCTTTCCATCCGGAGCTTGGCAAGGCTCATGACACACATGTAGATCCGGGTTAAGTTCCTGTCTGTCCCGGTGATGGTGTCAAAGAAGTTTTTGATCACCTGCGCCTGGTATATCTCTGCAGCCGTTCCTTCACCTCCTGCCACTTTGAGGGTAATTCTCCTGTAATCCCCATCCGTTTAAAAGGTTTCCGGTAAAAGCGGGCTTTCTGCGGGGAAAAAACTGTTTAAAACATGTTCTTTCAACAGAACGCGGCAGTTTTGTCAGACAATTGTATGACACTTGTCATACTCCGCCGGAATGCCGCGCTCACTATGCAGCACCCGCGTCCCCACTCCTGCGATCTATTTTGCCGTGCTCACGATCTTGATTATCACTTTCTTTTAGCGCAAAGTATATTTAATGGAACGTCGATAGACCCAATTATGAAAAAGATTAACGGGGTGAAAAAAATCCGAAGCGTTGATCAGTATCTCACGATACTGAAGGCGGCAGGTAAATCCGCGATCACGCTCAGGAACTACCGGCAGATACTTAGCCAGTATGCTAGGTTTCTGGGTGTACCGCTTGAGAGATTGCACGAACACCTTAACACCGATGATCTGGTGAGGTATTCTTCAGAGGTTGTGTGGATGAGGGAAACCGGCAGGAAAAGCCACCTCTCAACCATTCACCGATATATGGAGCTAAACGGCGTGGAATTCGATGAACTTGAATACAACGCCGCAAAGGTGAAGGTCACAGAAGAGCGGGACGATAAACCACTAACCACAACCCTACTCCAAAAAATGATGGATCAGGGAAACCCACACAGCCGGGCGATCATCAGCTTCTTGATCTCTACAGGATGCCGGGCAGGAGAGACAAGCAAGCTCCTATTATCTGATGTTGGTAGGATTGAAAATAGCCGGTTTGTGGCCGACATCACTGGGGATGTGATCAATGTCAGAAACGAGATCGCAAAGCGTAAAAAAGGCGGGCTTGTATTCCTGACGGCAGAGGCGCGGGAATACCTCACCATATGGTTAAAGAATAGGGATCGGTTTATCGTAGAAGCTGACAGGAGAACCGCACAACTCTACACTGGCAACACATACCACGAGAGTGTACCGAGAAAGGGCATCGGGAAACCCATTAGACGACCCGACAACGATCAACGGTTATTCGCCGTGAGTTACAGTTCTCTAGATAAAACATTCGGGCGGCTGTATGACAGTGTGGACGGGGAGCAGGGAAAATCCGGTGCGAAGATCACCGCCCATTCTTGCCGGGCATTTTTCCGAACCAACGCGGTAAAAACAATTGGGATTGATTTAGCCGAGGGAATACTCCGGCATACCGGCTACCTTAATGCGGCTTATGTACGCATGACACCAGAGGAACGATACAAACAATTCCGCGAAGGCGAGATGGCACTATATATCACACGAGCAGATCACCGCATTCAATCGGGTAAGCTTGCAGAGTTAGAAAGGGAGAACCAAGAACTCCGAGCGCGTGTGGAAGCCACACCGCAGATAGGCGATCTGGACGCCCTACGCGCCCAGATGAAAGAGATGCAGGAACAAATGGAGAAATTAAGCCTGGCACATGGCAAAGCCGTTGCTGATGAACTGATAAAACAGCCAAGCAAACCTGAAACGGATGCAGAAGAGAAGAACCGCCGCAAACACACCAAAGAATAATCCCCGCCTCATACCTTTTTTTCGAACACACCACGCCCCCGCGCGATCATTGTGGTTGCGCTTTTCCCACACGCTCGCAACCATCTTTCCCTGTGTGCGTGTTTCCCAAGCGCGTGTCCGATCACGACCACCACGGGTGGCACAACACGGCTTTTTTGGTCAGGGTGGCACAATGGGTGCAGGAGACAACAGAGATAATTGCCAGATAAAAAAGAAAAGGAGAAAAAATTTAAAAGACAGGCGACGCAACCCACACATGGCAGAAACAACCACACTCCCGCCGGTGATCTCCCTAACGGATGCAGGCGCGGGCGGTCTCATCACCGGCTCCCCCAAGTCAATGTATGTTTTTTTTCTCTTGTCCTTATGCCGGAATTATTTTGAAGTCATGCGGGTATCCTCAACCGAGGTGGATATTGAATCCGCAACCGCCGCCCTTATCGCCTTCTGTCCCAATCGGACGGAGAGAGAACGTATATGGAAACTCTACCTTGAAACCAGAGATCGGAAACCCAGAGTGACGACAACCACAGCCAGTGTTACCGCTGTTGGGGAACTGGTCTCCTACCTCTCGTTGGCACTTGATTTTGAGGAAGAGTCCACAGGTGGTTTGATGTGACGGAGGCAGAGGCGATCCCATTCGTAAATAATACTGGCATAATCAATTTGGGACCAGTCAATAAAGGCGCGTTAAGACGGTTCGCAAATTACGCCCAGAAGATCGCAGATGGTGAAGTGCCAATGCCAGAAAGTCCCTTCATAGAATGGGCGGCAGAACGTGTCACAGGCGCAGATCGGCAGGATCTCGTTATCTTCATCCAAGGACGGCGTGGTTCTGGTAAATCCTATTCGTGCCTTTGGATTGGCAAACGTCTGGCGCAGGCTATAGCCAAGAGAAGGGGCGGCGTATGGCAGGACTATTTCTCTCTAAAAAACGTCGCCACGCTGGAAGATACCGCACGTATATTGGAGTTACTTTCATCTACGGGAAAATATCAGGTCGTCCTTGTAGATGATTGCAGCCTGGCTATTTCCAACCGTTCTTGGAATACACCGGAAAACCGAAACTTTAACGCCCTGCTCTCTATTTGCAGAACCAACCGTTGGATTCTTCTCCTAACTGCGCCACTGAAAAAGCACACTGACAACCAGACGCGGGATATGTGCGATCTGACCGGCACGGTTTTTAAGTCGTTCCACGCCGGTGGTTTCAATATCCTGAAAATGACTTCCTCCGACATATCAACCATTGGGAAGGAATACACCAGAAAATTGCATTTTGAGAAACGGAAGGTGGACTATTGGGTAACCTTCAAACCGGATAAAGAACTCACCACCGAATACGATAAGCAAAGGGATGAATCCGCACGGCAGGTAAACACCCGTATTGTCCAAACTGGTTCGTATAAAGTGGCTCCCAAGAGAGAACCCAAAAAGAGCGTTGCAGAGAGAAATATGGAGGAACTTATCCAACGGCGTGGCGAGGAGATTAAAAAATACGTCGCGGAAAAACCAAAGGTTTCCCTTACCGCTCTGTCGGCGCATTTTTGCCTGTCTTATAACCGGACACAAGGAGCCGTCGAAAGGTTAGGATTAAAATTGGAGAGAAAAGGAGGTGAAAAATGACCAAATATGTTTGTGTGGAGTGTGGCACGGGTCCCATTTATGATATGTCCTGCACCTTGGAGCGTGTTGATGAACCAGACGATGAAACTCCCACGGTGTGCCCATACAAGAAAGGAAGAAAGGCGGATTTCGTGGAGTGGAAGCCATGAACGACATTGACCTAGTCTGCGAGTATATCGCCATTCTGGTGATCGTCGTCGGTCTGTTTAAAGCCGCACTTCGTGCCCGTGATTGGTATTGGGGGCAATGATGGCAAAATCATCAACACCCTGCTCCATGCCATCCGTTAAGACTTGTCGCCGGTGTGGGATCACAAAACCGATGGAAGCGTTCTATAAATTTGCACGATCACCGGATGGAAGAGAGCACACTTGTTCCGATTGCAGGAACGGGAGAACACCCGAATCACTAATAAAAAATCCCGCCAGACCGATAAGAAAACGGGCTGCCATGAAGCCTATAGATAAACACGCCACGATGTTGGAGAACAACCCCAAGGCGACATATCCCAGACTGGTCGTTGGCACTAAAGCCCAAGCCATAAGAACACGTTGCAAAAACTGCGGCGAAGCGATTCTCGCGGATATCCGGTATCCCTCTCGTCCTGTCGGGGTTTATCAAGTCGATTGCAGCCAGTGTGGAACACCTATGATCATGGGGTTGGTTTGAAATGGTGGAATACAAAATAAAATTTTCCAATGACTATCTGACCTGCAACAAGTGTGGAGGAAAATTTGGATCTCCCTATGACCTGTCAACACACCGCACAACGTCGTGCCAGCCGATGACGATCACGCCTCAACCGCGTGCGACTCCAAGGAGAATCCTAGAGCCGGTTAGCGAGAAAATATGCCGAAAATGTGGAGAATGGAAAAAGATTGAGCATTTTGATTTTTTCGCCGGTTCTACTGACGGATATTCTCACTATTGCATTTCCTGCAATACCAAAAGAAATGACCGAATACGGATGGCACGAAGTAAGGCAAAGGTGAAAAAATGAAAGATAAGCCGGAAGATTTCGGTAAAAAAATTGCCACCGTCCATATCTGTATGCGAGAGAAAGGCGTGGTTTTCCGGTTCAAAAAACCACAAAAAACAGACGATAGAGCCAAACTTCTCATCATGTCAACGGTGGAGCGAATGGAGAAAAGAATGGTCGGTGGTGAAAGGTTTCAGCCCCGCCGAGCTGGAGAAATGGAAGAAGGACGGCAAGCGTTACTTTTACATGGACAATCTTGACATGCCAGCCACGCTTTCCCTTCAAAACATCCTCCGAGAGAAAGAAAACACCAGCGAAATCGAAAAATCATACCGGTGATTAAAATGTTTGATTGTCAATGTGGTCGCAGTTTTGACACGCCAGCCGATTGGATGGCGCATCTCCGCGAGGGGTGTTTCGCCCTACCTAGGATGAAAGAAACAACGGAGGAAGAGGATGCGGCAGCTTGCGCAATCTGCCGAGAACATTTCCCCAGTTACCAGCCGTGTAGTTCACTTGGGTATTGTCCCTATCGTGTCAAACAATGACCGTGATCGCGCTCACCAACCTATCGGTGAATGATAACCAACACAGTTTGGTGACAGGTTCGGGTCGTCCGCGTGTATTCTCCTATGCGGGTGTTGGGAATCTTGGGAAAATCTATCAAAATTTTAAAGCTGGCAAACATTTGTCTGTAAAAAATATGTGAATAACGCGCGGAAGCACCGTTTTGTCTTTGTTCCATCTGAAAAAAATATACAAATATATTTGTTTATTCGTTTTTCCCGCCATTTTTCAAAAAAGACAATCCTACACACATGGTTTGACAATTCGGCGCGTGTGTGTGTTTTTTTCCTGCAATAGGCCATAAATAGGGCTTTTCTGCAACCACAATATTATGTCCACACATTTAGCGGAAAAATGCCCGAAATGTAGTCACGTATGGTTCCCAAGAAAAGAAAAGCCCCTACAATGCCCCAACTGTGGCTGGCGGATTTACAAGCTACTTGAAACAGGCGAACGGGTACCGAATAATCCACCGAATTACCGCGTTCTATCAAAATACCATAAAAAGGTGAAGAAATGAAGAAAGTGTTTAGTGCCGCCCTGCCGCGGCACAATACCCATGCCAAAAGTGATTGCCACATCAAAGCACAACAGGGGGTGTCCTGATGGCTCAATCTAGTGGTCTTTCATCCTCTGATAAAAATATATCTATCCCCGAAAATGCCATTCTGGAAGAGGATATTATCGCCGGTGTAAACCGGTGTGATATACGAGCCCGCATCAGGAAATACCGTGATCAAGTCAGATGGGGGAAGATGCGGCGTATTGTCGTAGCTGGAACGCCTTACTATGTGCCGGTGGAGGCGAAACCGTGATCGACCTTAACGAGTGCCGCCAATGTGCCTGGCTCTCATTTGTCCGTGAAACCAACGAAGGCAAGGAGGTTTCATGCAGTCAAGGCGACCGACTATGGAAACCTATCGCCAATCGTGGGGGTACTTGCCCAAACTTCTTGCGGATGCCGATGGTGATATGCCCGAAACCTTACCGCGAGTGCCGCGATAGATCCCGCCGTGGCGTATGCGATAGAACCATTCCGAGATGTGCAGAGTGTTTGGCGGCAATCGCACCGAAGTATGAGGAAGGATACGTCACCATGCAGCTCATCAAGATGGCAATGGGGGCATGAACTATGGATGAAGAAATATTTTTGCCAAAACCCAATTTTGACACTTCGGGTAACCTGATCTACCGATGGAAACAATACGGTGAAATGACACAGGATTCCTACCCGGAATACCATTTTGCATCTATGATGGTTTTAATCTCGCATCTCATAAAAGCCGAGATGCCACTAAAATTCGGTGCCGTCAGAAACAATATGTGGTGTATCATCCTCGGATCATCCGGTGTGTCTGGCAAATCCACAGCATGTGATGCACTAATGGCAACAACCTATACGGAGGAATTGGCGCCGTTTGTTCGACATCTCACTGGTAAAATAACCACTCCTGCTCTGTTCATCTCGTTAAAAGAGAATCCAAACAGGCTCCATTATTTCGATGAGGCAACTGGATTTCTCAAAACTTTGGAAAAAGAATACAATAGCGACCTTGGTTATGATTGGATAAAAGCCTATAACGGTCAGGGTATATCGGAAAGAGTGGTAGGCAAAAGCCGTGAAACCAGCAAGGAGGAATTCGTGGCACATCCTCGCCTATCCATTCTTTGGGCTACAACGATGGACTCCTTTAGTGAACACGCCACACGCGATCAGTTTTCAGATGGTTTCTTCCTTCGACCTTTCTTCATAATTCAGACACGGGACAAACCCATTATGGATGATGATGAAATGGATCAGGACACCTTGGATTTAAGGGATGATATAGTCTTAAAACTTGCCAATCTTTGCCGATTCATACACGGAAGAAGGGTTCGGTTTTATAGGTCAGATTACATCGCCAAATGGAAATACAATCTCCGTGAAAAGACCAACGATTTGAAAAATTCATACTCCGACATAGAACAATCCGCAATGATTCGGGTTTATGATCTGGCATACAAAACCGCCATGAACCTAACTCTGGCATCAAAGGAATTTTATGAATATATAGAGGAAGAGAGTAAAACCAAAGAAACTGATGGTAATTTGGTTGGTTTTACCGATATTGGATACGAAATACCGGAAAATATTGCTAGGCTTGCCTGTAAGATGGCGGAGGATTACTTCTTTCAAACGAACATGCGAGCGTATCACCTGACAACAGCAACGGGACCGTATGCCAAAGTCCTAAAGATGCTGAAAGAAGGACAAACACTATCCCTCACGGATATAGGAAATCATGTCCGTAAAACTGGGCGGCAATTAAGGGAGTTCATGATCGATCTTTGTGCCGATTATCCGATAGAAGAATTCCAAGAAACCGTGGTTGGAGCAAAAAGGAAAACAACCTTTTATCGGTTTAAGAAACCAATCGCGTAAAACTTTTTCCCACGTCTAAAATCTTTGCCATAAATCCTAACGGTTTTTGGTGGTTTTGATTTTAACCTCGCTGTTTTGCTTTGTTTCCGATTAAATCTATTAAATCCATTAAATCATTAAATATTAAATCCTAATAAGGGTATATAAAACGTCGGTAGATGATATAATAGAGGATTTAATGGATTTAATAGATTTAATGGATTTAAAGGATTTAATGGATTTAATCCCCTAAAACCGACAATTTAAACTCGGATTGAATAACCGACCTTTTTAAAAACACTTAATGATGGAAATCGCCACCGGATTGCTCGGATTTTCGAGCATACATCAATCAAAAAAAGAACGTAAATACACACATCCAAGACCGACTTTCAACCTTTTTCCGACGAGGCGCATACATCCTCCTGTATAAGATATGCGTGTTAAGGAAGCTTGGCTTCTAGTGGAACTGGACAACCGAAAGCGATTCGCTCGGATTTTCCGCTTGTGCCAACCTTGTGTGCGTGTCCTTTTCCGCTTTAAGGTTAATTTTATCCTTTTTCCCTACCTAAAACCTCCTATGGTGCATTGTGCCGATTTTTATGAAAAATGGAAGAAAAATCCCAACTGGTGCAATAAATGCCCGTCGTCCGTTTTTACAATAGAAAAATATCTTGAAATGATAAAAAAATTGGATGATGCGGGTATCCCTGAAGGAATCGCGTACGCGAAAATTACCGAGAATCAAGTCCGCAAGATTCCAAAAAAACGGATGGATTTGTATATTCCCGAAATTGCGGAATTGATGAAAGGCAATATAATAACAAAGAAGATCACCGATAAACAATTGCGCAATATTATCACTGGAAAACTAAACCTCATACTTTGTGACGACTATGACTACAGGTATGAATCGCCGCCGCGCCCGCCGCGCAAAATTGTAAAACACAAGGTAAAATGCCCAAAGTGTGATTGGGAGTTTGAGTTTTTTCCGGAAAAAAGAAAAAAAATACAATCCAATAGTACCCTGCGGAAAACGGAGGAGGAAAAACACGAACGGCGGAAAGAACGAATCCGCCGCGCCCTGTCCAAGTACGGCGTGGAATGGGACGTTTTCGATCGAAATGCCGAGTACGACTCGACGCTCGATTACAAGGAAAATCTTGCGCTGATTAAAAAGAAAATAAGGATTCCGACCGAGCTGCCAAGCGTAGACCAGATAGATCAAATGAGGGAGGAATTCGAATATAAACGAAATCTTAACAAAGGAGAGGGTGATGAAAAAGAACCGGCATTATCCCCGAACTGGATGAATGAATAACTGGTAGAACCGTCCGCACCACTGTTGCCGAGGTTGTTTTTATCTGGCAGGTAATTACGCAAGTGCCAGGCTCGCGGTTCGGTTTCCCAACCTACCTGCGATCAATCTATCGCAAACTGATTGAACCTAGCACCGGTGCAATCCGCGCAAGCGTGGCGAACATAGTGTGAATGTGCCTGTGAGAACACTTTCACGGAACCAACTGGTTATTTAATTACAGTCTATTGACTTGTATCAAACAGAAAGGGTAATGGAATTGTATAGTGATAACCTTTCCAAAGTAAAATGACATCGATTATTTACGAACCCCGTGGGAGAGCACGAGAATATTCCGAGTTGGCTGCAAATTTGTATAGTGGCTGCGATCACGCCTGCACCTATTGTTACGCTCCATTAGCAACCCGAAAAAAGCGAGATGCTTTTTGTTTATCCAAACCAAGGGAAGGAGTGTTAAATAAGTTCCTTGTGGATGCAATAGAGTTGGAAAAACAGAATGAGAAGAGACCGATTTTACTTTCTTTTACAACCGATCCATATCAAAGGCTTGATGTCAAATATCAGCTAACACGGGACGCGATTAAAATCCTTCACTCGCACAATCTGCGAGTATCCATATTAACGAAAGGTGGCAAAAGATCCGAGAGAGATTTCGATCTCCTTTCAAAAAATAAGGAATTAAGTGAATATGGGACAACGCTGGTATTCATTAATGAATCAATGCGGGAGAAGTATGAGCCCGGTGCAGCACCTAATTCAGAGAGGATAAACGCTCTTGGAAAAGCTCATGAATTAGGCATTCGTACTTACGTTTCTTTAGAGCCCGTATGGTTCCCTGAAGACTCTCTAAAATTTATCGATTTGACATACAAATTCGTGGATTTTTTCAAAGTTGGGAAGCTGAATTACAATCCGCAACAGAATAACGTCAATTGGACAATCTTCCGAAATGATGTAATTTCCAAGCTTGATGAGTATGGAGTTGATTATTACATTAAGAAGGATTTAGAGAAATATTCCACAATTCCGAATGCGATAAAATGTTAAAAGTGATTTAATGGAAGACTCAACAGTTTGGTCAAGAGATCCGCACACAGAGACAAAACACCGGATTTTAGAGGATTATCTAAAAGCATGGTTTCCAATTATGGCTCGGGTGAGTCAAAAAGTAATTTATATTGATGGTTTTGCTGGTCCCGGGGTTTATACAAAAGGGGAATTTGGGTCTCCAATTATCGCTTTAAATTGCTTGATAAATCATTCCCAAGATTTATGCAATCAAACAAAAACAGAATTTATCTTCCTTTTTATCGAATCAGATGAAATGAGAGCGGGAATATTGAAAGAAGTAATCGCAACAGTTTTTCCAAAAACACCCAATAATGTGAAAATTTATGTCAAACATGCGAATTTTGAACGTGAAATGGAAGGTATTTTGGATGAATTGGAAAAGAATCAAGCCAACCTCGCACCAACGTTTGCATTCATAGATCCTTTTGGATACAGCGGTCTTCCACTCCATTTAATTAAAAGAATTCTTGCATATCCTCAATGTGAAGTATTCATCAATTTTGCCTATAATTCGATAAACAGGTTCTTGGATATGGTAGATACAAGGCAAGACCTATTAGATAATCTATTTGGGACTACGGAATGGCAACAAATCCGGGATATTGAAGATCCTGACGAAAAAAATAGTAAATTGACTACTCTTTACATGCAACGATTGCAGACATCCTCAAAATTTGTTACATCCTTTGAGATGCTCAATAGCACGAATAATATTGCCTATTACCTGTATTTTGGCACTAACCACATTAGAGGGTTTGAGCAAATGAAACAGGCAATGTGGAAAGTCGATCCAAGGGGATCTTACAGATTTTCTGATACGACAGATGCTGGTACGAAATATCTATTGTCCTTCGGTGGAGACACAAGGTTACACGACCAAGCCGAAGCAATTTTTTCCCAATTTAAAGGAAGAACTGCTTCTGACTCTCAAATCAAATATTTCTGCATGGCGCATCCAGTATTTCCAACATTGTGGAAAGGCAGCTTGAAGATATTAGAGGATGAGGGGAAGCTTACAGTAACAACCCCTCGAAAAAGAAAAGGGACATTCCCCAATGGTTGTGTTATTTGTTTTAACGCAAATTAGCCATTTGATGAGACAGGGAAACAAGAGCGCGGCGATACCATAAGGAAATAACTCTCTTTTCGGAGACACGTGCCGCCGCCGTATTCGTTGATTCTCCGGCAAATCAATAACCTTCTTTGGATTTAAATTCCGTTCAGTCAAAAACGGTTTTAATGGCAGGAAACAGGAAACAAAAGCCATTTATAGCCCCTTCTCGTCCATTTTTTCGATTGTATAACGTGCTTATGCAATCAGGACAAACAAACATGCAAACAAAACAAACCAACCAAAACCAAACGGTAAAGCCATCGAAATATACAGAGGACGAGCTCACGACCTTCCAGACGTGCACCAAGTGCAATATCTCAAAACCGTTGAGCTTCTATTATCGCCTAGGCACCGTTCATGAAAAAGTATGCAAGGATTGTCGGAATTTAAGAGAGAACACATACACACCAGAACCGGCATCGGTTGAAGTACCGAAAAAACGCACCGCGAAGAAAAAGAAATGATCTCTTTTTTTTATCCAGATTGGCGATACACTCGCCCTCTTCACGATGATGAACCCAAACCAATCTGCTCAGGAGTTCCAAGAACAACCTGAGCCCGATCCCCGCACAAAAGGTGATCCCGGCCGGAACGTACTACTTTTCACGTCAAAATCTTATCTCTAATTAAAATAAAATCGCATTAATTCACGGTCGGCGCACTCTGCCTTAACGTCCAATATACTGCGTTCGATTAAGCGATAACACATCATAATTCCTACCAATATTACGATTACGTCCTATGGACGTCTTTATTGTTTTTGGTACCCAATTTTCGTTAGTTAATACCCTACCATACTTTTCATAATCATCGCGAACGCAATCATAAGTTAAAATCAAATGGTTTTTATTTAATTCGTGAAAAGCATCACAAAATTCCTTGCTGAGACCTGTCCATAAAATAAATCTATCCAGTGGATCTTCTTTAAGTTCTTCTTCGCCGCTAATTTCATTTTTAAATACTTCTTCAAAATCACTAAATAAAGCATATCCTCGGTGAGTTTCATAAATTCGAATAACCTCATATATTTTTTCTGTTAAATCACCATCGAGTTTATTACTACTAATATTTCCGTTAAAATTTCTGATTAGGATTAGTTCTTTGACGAATGGATCGCTATATGTTTTTTCCAACCAATGCAAACTTTGTTTATTGGTTTTTCTCACATGATTCACCTTTAATTAGTATTTTTTATTAAAGCTTAAAATCTTTGTGTTTTAACGAATATTTGTTGAGATTTCAGGAAAAGGACTAAATATAAATATTATTTATCTTTATTATAGATATAGACCTAAATCAAATCCAAATCTGGAGACATTTCAATTATTTCCACGTCGGAGTTTTCCGAATAATTTTATCCTCTTCATGTCCCCAATCAGGACGAGGCAATGATATGCAGAGCCAAGTAATTCAATGCCCCAACAGCCGGGGTAATAGAATTACAATAGATGATTAAAGCCCGGCCGGGGCGTACCTCTTTTCAAGTCCAAAGCGCTTGATCTTTTTCTTTATTAATTACATCAAAGGGTTCTGTTGCGTTCACGGGACTTTTGAGTTTCCAAAAGGATGTGTTGCATCGCGGGACTTTTTAAAAATGGGGTTTATTAATCACCCTTCAGAGACGGTTCGATATTCTGCATCGTATTGTTTAACATATTCAATTTGTTCTGGGGATAATCCGTAAATTGGGCCAATTAAATCATCTATTTGATTTATTAATAACTTGAGTTCTGAAACTCGTTGAATCTCCCCATTAATTCCAGCAGTAGGATCAAATCGTCTTTTCATCTCATCCCATAAAATGCCGGTTAGTTGTTTAATCTGGTCGGATTGGCTTTGAATATCACTGTCTTCTGGGAAGGGGAATGCTTCAATGGTGCCCCAATTTAGATCTCTCTGGTTTTCATATACCATCCAATATAAGTAAAAAAGAGACGATTGCATTATCAAAAATGCCAAATCTCTATTTAATTCCGAATTAAAAGCCATGGGTAAAAAATCACGAGGTTTTTTCTCAACCGAATAGATATTCTCTAAACAAGGATTTATCCAATATTGAGGATGATAGCTCCTCCAGACGAGATAGCCAGTTAAATTATCTCCCCTGTTTTCCACATGCCTAAAAACTCTAGACGAACGACTTTTCAAAATTTCAAGTATGTTTCTAATTGTAGGATTTCCAATTTTTGGGAGTGAGTAATCTTCAATACTTCCAATAGTCTCTCCTAAAACCAATCCATTTGTCGATTCATAGGTTATATTTTTGATTTTTCCGGCTCGATTTTCTTTAGAGATTCTGATAAAATTACTTGTGTAAATATCGAAACCTTCGTTATTGGTTATATCTCCTTCATAATCCAATCTAATCCCCGTTGTAATCGCAACCCTAGGATCTGACGAGTTAAAAATTTTAGAGGGGCGTGTAGCAAAACAGGCTATTTTGGTGTTTTCCATTTTTCTCCTTATCAGATTACGAACTGATGAGGCGTTGCTTTGATAAACAAAACGTAGGGTTAGGATATTACCGAAATATCCCCCAACATCTAAAATTTGTAATTCCCGCTCAATGAATTGTGCTGAAATATCATTAACATCTGAGGTAACATACCCCGCAATAAATTTCTTTTCGACATCTTTTAGGATATCGCCATATGGCGGATTGCCAATCACAATGTCAAATTTTACTGTGGGTTTATCGCCAATTATTGACACAGCTTCTGGAAATTCCATTACCCAATGAAATGGTTTATAAGATAAATTCGGGATATTCAATAGTTCCTCAAGATCGGTGTTCAATGGCCTTCTCTCTAAATGTATAACAAAATCGTTTTGCACTAACTTCCTTAAATTGCCAATATTACGCCCAATTTGATCATTATCCAATCTGGCACTTTTTGAATGGATTTTAAAACCAATTCTCTTTAATTCGTCGCTCTCGCTCTCTGAAAAAGATGCGTTGTCCCTTCTCTTTATTTTTATATTTTTGATGACAGAATCCAAACCGTTTGAACTAAAAATATTGTCAAATTTTGTAATATTCCCAATCGAGTCCTCAAAAAAATGATAAAGTGATTCTAAAAAGAGACCGTTTAATTCCGGATTCAATCGGGTAATGGTTTCAGTTAATCGCCTTCTGTTAATAAGGCCTTTTTTGTATTGATCCCGAACATTTTTGATGGCATCAAAATCTAATTGATATGTCCCAAACATCGATTGACCAGCACTTCTGGTTGGAAGGCCGATTAATGAATTTCCCGGAATAATGTTAACATCGATATTGGGGAGATCGCCAAATTCAGCTCTCCATCCGTCCTCAACCATTTTTAACCAAATGCGAAGTTTAGCGATTTCAACGGCTATTGGGTTGATATCAACCCCGTATATGGATCTTAATACAGTTTCCTTTTTCGCTTTGTACACTTCGATAGGATCAAGCCTCTCCCCTTTTAATCCTCTTAATAACGACATCCGAATCCGGTGAATTTCTCCCAAAACCGCTGTTAAAAAATGACCAGAACCACATGCAGGATCAACGATTTTGAGATTTCCTATTGAGTTGCATACCGCACGTAGGGTTGATGGATCTGCAAAATAACCTTCCTTATCCATTATTTTTTTAAGAATTGAATCCAGATCTCCGTTTTGCCTTACTAAATTCCTAGCAGATTCCTCATTTAATCCAGGGGCTACAAGTTTTTTTGAGAAAACATCAACAATTACGTCATATACTTTAGGATCAACTGTGTTTTTTGTAATGACTCTGATAACATCACTTGGGGTATAATAGGCCCCCTCTTTTTTCTGAGCGAGTTCCCCCTCCATGTGATTTATCGTCATTTCAAAAACGTGTCCTAAAACAGAGGGGTCTAGCGTTGCAGAACCATTTTCTTTAGAGAGTTTATGTCCTTCAATGAGATCTTTTACAACAAATTCTAAAATTCTATCGTTGACATCAAATTCCCGCTCTTGACTTTCTGGTGTGAATAAACTTCCATTCAAATAGGGGATTTCGTCAAACCAACCACCTTGGTATTTTGCACTTCGTTTATTCCTTGGAGTGTTTAATAAATTGAAAAATATCGGCTCTAATTGGCTTTTGTAAAAACCACCAGCCATATCCCTAATTTCAGCTTTTGCTCTGTTATAATCAATTAATCGTTGATTTAAGAAGTTTACAGGGATGATCTTTTTGTCCTCTAGAAATTTAATAAAAAGAAGGCGATTAACTAATTTTATAGCAAATTTTTTCTTTTCAAATTCTGTCGTTCCATCAGGCTCAATTACATCATCAAAAAGAGTTGTATCGTAACCAAAATCCCGTTCACTTGCACCGAATAACAACTCAACATACAGATTGTAAAATTCATCGATTGTTCTTTTCTTATCTTCAGATATTTTTCTTGGATATTCTTGTATTAGTAGTGTGTTAAATTTTTCAACAAAAAACGTATCAAAAAATTTTGTTACAATTGGATCGATATCAGTACTAACAATTCCACTTTGGGAGATGAAATTTTTATCTCTGGCTATTTGTTGAAGTGCATTACGAAAATCAATTTCAACAACTTTTGAATAATCTAAATAATCGCCACCAACATCTATTCTCAAAACCACCCATTTTATACCATCAGTCGCAATCCCGTATTCTGCCCCTCTTGAAGCAGCCCGACTATCTAAATATTCTTTGATATCATCTTCGGCCTCTTGGATATTATTAATCGGTTTGTCCTCTCCAATTACAAATACACTTAAATTGGTAATACCAAAATCAGGATAACCTTCTCCCCGACCAAAAATTTCATCATCATATTCAAGACCAACTGCGTCGAGGAGTCCCCGAATCAAATGTTTTCTTGTCCAAGGTTCTGGTTTACTACCAACATCTGTTGCTACAAGGTGATCTGAGCCGTTTAAAAGACTCTCCAATTTGTGGGCACCAACGTGGGAGTTGAGATCCCTAACAAAATTATCTAAAACGATCCTAACCTCAGCGACAGATGCCATCTATTACCCTTGTTTGATTATATTCTCTCTTGTTATCTACTTGTTTTGATCCAAGGTTCTGTTGCATCGCGGGACTTTTGTAAAGGGAACGGCGTAAGTACGATGTAAAATAATACGTGGTCTTTATCTTAATGAATATCTTAAAAGATTTCCATTATGGGAATTGAAGATATTTTATACGATTTAATCAAAGAGTATCGATTGTCACGACTTGAGAAACAAAAAACAAAAGAGAATGAAGAAAAACAAATAGAACTGGCTAAGTCAATTGTAAAAAAGGCATATCTTAGGTTTAATTTTGAATGGAATACCGAAAAGAACGAGGAGGTTTCATTAGATTGGTTTATTCGAACAAAGCATGATCTGTTTAAGTATTATTCCACAATTTTTTTAGATATAGCAGTGGAAATTTATGATGTTTTACCCGAAGAATCTGAAAAACTGAAAAATATGGCTAAAGGACTAAAGGCAGGAGCAACATATCGAACCTCAAAAGAAATTAAAGATATGGGGAACTTTCACTCCGATGCAGCTATGAAGTATTTTCAGGAATTGAATTCCTAATTCAAAAAAAACAGTGTTTTGTTTTATAATAAAAAAGGGGAAAACTTATTTCACCGCCAACCCGATCATCGTTTCCCATCTATTCCTCATAAGATTAATCGGGATATTTGCCATCTGTGCCGGGGTTAATCCGGCAGCATCAACCCACAGACCGGGCATAACTGCCAAGGGATCACGCTCTATTCCACCAATGATAACCCAAATAAGAAGATCGAAATGGCTTGAAATATAAACCCCAATGTTAGAAATTTAAGACCCCGCCGCGCCATTTCCCGATCTGATATTAATGCGTTCTTCATATCGGGGTTTATTGCATTATGAGCATACGGGTTTGGACTTCCATGACTTTTAGAGATTTTTTCGATTTCATCGTCTTTTAGATTTAAAGGTCGTGAAAAAACCCATGCGCTCCATGTGGTAAAAAAAAGTCCAAAGAAACTAAAAATTAAGGCAAATATTGACGACAACATACTGCAACGAATGTTAATTTATCAGTCTCTATCTTAAAATATTGCCAAGGAACAATCTTTTTTGTGTGTCGAGTTATTTTATCTAAAAAAGTTACTCAATAGGGTTAGATTTTAAAAAATCCATTTTTATCCCACAATTTCGACATGTTGGTGGCGAGGGATCTGTAAAACTTTCGGTAGTGTGGGTCCCATTTTCGCTCATAATGAACTCTCGCCTGTTCCAATCATCCATTCTGAAACGGATTCTCACTTCATTACCACACTTGGGACAACTGTATAAATCATCTGACAAAGTTTCCCAGCTCATATCTTCAACCTCAATGAGGAGATCAAAGAACAATAATTTGAAAAGGCTTTCGATGTCCTATGCACGATCAGTGATTGCAGGAAAACGTTTTATAATAATAAAAATTGCCAGTTATGCGCGTTCGGATTTTTTCCCGGTATCGCCACCGTCCTGAATTAAAAAAGATTTTCTTACTTGGCGACTGACACAATCTTGATGATGTCGCTGTCTTTGAGCGCGTGGCTCTCCTTGATCCGCATCTTTGTCCGGGCATCGATCGCGTACAGGAACCCCTTGCCAATGTCGGTGTGGACCTGGTACGCGAGATCATGGGGGGTCGATCCCTTCTTCATCAGGAACGCATCGGGAAGGACTTCGCCCTGCTTGTTGCAGTAATGGTTTTCGTCTTCTACAGGATAGACCACGATCCTGTCCAGCAGCTCAAAAGCCGCCCGGTTGATCGCCTGCTGGACACCCGTCCCGTTATTCTGCTTCATGACTGATGCGATCTTTGCAAGGCCGGCTTTCTGCGTAACCGAAAGCGCCCCTTCGTTTCCGATTGTGAACCCGGGATCGCCGGGGAGGTATCGTATGAGGTTTGCAGCAGCTGCGTTCCGGAGTGCCAGTTCGGATGCCGCACTCGCAAAAGCAACCTTCTTTTCTGCAAGTTTCGCGCGCAGCGCTTCCGGCGCTTCATCAAACTTGTTCCCGACGACAAGCATCGGCTTTGAAAGCTTCACGATCTCAGCGCAGAAGGGGACAAGGTCTTCCATCTTCGCATGCACCAGATCCATTTTTAACGCGATCTCGACATCACGCACGTCGTCGGCTGTGATGCCGAGCCCGGTGAAGGTTTCTGCAACACCCTGCTGGATGGAAAAGCCTTTCCCCTGCGCCTGCCGGTTCAGCTTCTGCCAGTGCTTGTCGAGAATCCCGTACACCCACATGGTCATCTCAAAACCGAGGAATCGGATGTCATCCACCGGGTCATGGTTGCCCACCCCGACTGGGTTGCCCTCGCTGTCGGTGCCCCCGCTCGCATCCACGATGTGCAGGATCGCGTCTGCCTCCCGGAGATGATCAAGGAACTGGTTGCCCAGACCCTTGCCCTTGTGTGCATCGGGGACTAATCCTGCGACGTCTATCAGGTTCACCGCCACAAACCGGTTCCCATCCACGCATTTTTTGCAGGCGAGTTTGAGCTCCCTGCAGGGGCATTTCGTTCGCACATATGCAACCCCGAAGTTCGGGTTGATGGTGGTGAACGGGTAGTTGGCAATCTCTGCATGTGCCATGGTTGCTGCCTTGAAAAAGGTGGATTTTCCGCAGTTGGGTTTTCCTGCAAGTGCAAGTGTGATCATGATATCTTTCTTCCGTTTCTATGCATCCTGTGATGAATGGTGAGCCGGACAGAACCTGACAAAGCTTTTCTTGCCAGTTTATTAAAATGTAAGTATGCCGTTTGTTCAAAAATCCATATATTATTTTGAAGCCCCCGGCAAAGCGAATACTGCGGACGCGATCCGGTTTGCCATTGGGCGGGCACAGGAACTGAGCATCAAAAAAATTGTTGTGGCGAGTACATCCGGGGACACCGCAAAAAAATGTTTTGACGTACTGAAAGGGACCGGTCTTCACCTCATCGTCGTCACCCATGTTTTCGGCTTTTCAAAACCCGGTGAATGGGAGTTCGATCAGAAAACGGCGGATTCCTTACAAAAGAACGGTGTCACCATCGTGACCGGCACCCATGCACTCTCCGGGCTCGAGCGTGCGCTCTCGCGCTCCCAAAAAGTCGGCGGGGGTTCACGCACCGAGGCCATCGCAGAGGCACTGCGTCGTGTGGTCGCTGTCGGGCTCAAGGTGGCAGTGGAGTGCGTGCTGATCGCTGCCGATAATGGTGCCGTCGGGGTGGATGAGGAGGTCGTTGCCCTTGGCGGTACAATGAGCGGTGCAGACACGGTCTGCGTCATCC
>Ga0315279_10004337_pt1 | contig 19093 bp, 13 predicted proteins | sample YL17G06_20_MG_FD_203694 | JGI IMG/M metagenome (GOLD analysis project Ga0315279, IMG submission 203694) | Sediment microbial communities from Yellowstone Lake, YNP, Wyoming, USA - YL17G06_20 | ecosystem: Environmental > Aquatic > Freshwater > Lake > Sediment | place: USA: Wyoming | collected... | reverse complement strand
CCTCTGAATAAATCCAGCCCGTGGGGCGCTGGAGGCGAAGCGTCAGCGGCGACGACACGGCCATTTCCTGCGGCCAATGCACCGTGATCTCGTCGTCCCACACGAATACGTCCCGATCCAGGTAAGCCGCCTCGATGGCTCTTTCAACCGTCTGGCGGCGAGCCACACCCTCGTGCAAGGTGGGCACGAACACGAACGCTTCCGGCGATGAGCCTACGACGCGCAGCGCCATTGCATACGGGCACTCGCGCGCCGCAACCTCTTCAAAGCGCACCAGGAACTCGTTTGGCCCTTCTGCCAGCCTGGCCTGAAAAGAGACACTATGCGGTATCTGGTGATGGAAATGTTCCTGGCGATGAACGTGTTGACCGTTCAGCCACACATCGGCGGGGCCATTCGTCGTCAGGACGCACGTCACGTCTTGCGCTGAAGGGCTCACGACTTGACTGTACGCCCAGGCCCGCAGATAGTGGCAGGTATGATAAAAGGCCGTGCCGTCAACAAAGTGGTCGTCATCACACCGATAAAAGTGCCACTCTAGTTTCGCCTCACCTACCTCGAAAGGCTCATTCTCCACCGGCATCTGGGTCACGGCTGAATCGGCCTCATAATAGTGCCGCGCAATCTGCAACTTCCAATCCTCGCCTTGAAAACGATCCAGGTCAAGGACAGGGATGGCCTGGAGACCAGCGACCAGCCAATTGTGGATATAACCGTTTTCGAGTTCGTAGCGAACATAGTGGATAGGCATAGACTCCTCTTCTCAAAGGAGACCTTCGAGGTCGCGCCGACCTTTGGTTGGCCTCAGACCTCGAAGGTCAAGTTGTACACTAATGCAAATCGTGCAAACCGACTTCAAGCACCCCCAGAGACGCAACGTATAAGCCGAGTGGGGCGGCAGTCGTAATCGCAAAGCGCCGGAGCAAAACCGTCAACCCTACCGTGTTCAACCACTGCGAGATGCGACCTGAGGGCGGCGCTGGCGTGTGTGCTGCGGCATCGCCGCCGGCTTGAGGTTCTTGCCCTCTGCGCGTGATAGTTTGACGATAATAGCTCTCCAAGAACACCATGTAGATAAAAGCAGCCAGGCCGCCCAAAAGCAAACTCAGTTGATTAACCAACCCAAGCGAGTAGCGGTCGCCTCCGAGCGCAACCCACAGCACGTTGACTGTGGAACGGAATTGAATGACAGCCGCTACACACACCACGACATTCACCAGCCAGAGCACGTAGGCCAGTACGTAAAGCAGAATATCTTTTAGGGTGAGCGGAGGAGCCGGGTTTGTCTCCATGGTCATGCTGAAAAGCAACTGTGGACCGCACCAACAACAACCGCCTGGCTGCGATCCACAGGCAACAAGGGAAAGTTACTCGAAACGAGTTTTGACTGCATCACCTACGAAGCATAGAGTACACATCGAACCTTGTGCCCTGACTCGACCTGGACGTTGGGCGGCTCTTGTTGGTCGCATACTCCGACAACCCTCTGGCTGCAGCGGGGATGAAAAGGACAGCCCTTGGGGATGGAATACGGGTCTGGCACCGAACCACGAATGGATTCCAACCGTCGCTGCTCGCGCGTCTTTTGGCCCAGGCGCGGGATAGACCGGAGCAAGGCGCGCGTGTAGGGATGCCTGGGATTGTGGAAAATGGTATCTACGTTTGCCTGTTCGACGACTTTGCCCATGTACATCACAATCACGTCCTCGGTCATCTGCGCGACCACGCCGAGGTTATGCGTGATGTACATGATCGCCATGCCTAACTCGCGCTGAAGGTCGCGCATCAATCGCAGGATTTGGGCTTCGGTCGTCACGTCCAGCGCGGTCGTCGGCTCGTCGGCGATCAGGAGGCTGGGGTGGCACGATAGCGCCATCGCGATCACCGCGCGCTGGCGCAGCCCGCCCGAAAGTTGGTGCGGGTAAGCATCCACACGCTCCTTGGGCTGCGGAAAGCCGACTCGATCGAGTATCTCGATCGCCTTGGCGCGCGCCTCGACTTTGTCCACTTTTTGGTGAAGCATGATGGCCTCCACGATCTGATTGCCAATCGTGTGAACCGGACTGAGCGACGCCATCGGCTCTTGCGGCACGAGAGCAATCTCGCATCCTCGGATGCTGCGCATCGTGGAACCCATCGGATCGAGATCGGTCAGTTTCACGATCTCGGTGAGCGCGTAGCCATTTCCAGGCCCACATTCCCGGTGAAGCGTGATCTCGCCTTCTACAATCTTGCCCGGCTTAGACACGATCCGCAGAATCGAACGAGCGGTGACGCTCTTGCCGCAGCCGCTTTCGCCCACCACACCCAAGGTCTGCCCGCGTCGGATGCTGAAATCAACGCCGTCTACCGCCCTCACGGTACCTTCGTCCAAGAAGAAATAGGTCTTGAGGTTCTCGACGTTCAAGAGCAACTGATCGTTTTCCATTCCGGGGCTCCTATCGGGCATAGGGATCGGTGGCATCCCGCAATCCATCCCCCACAAAGTTAAATGCCAGAACCGAGATGACCACGGCAAATCCCGGCGCGAGCACCCACGGCGCAAGCATCAGCGAGCTGATGTTCGTCGCTTCCTGCAATAACACGCCCCAACTGATCGCCGGTGCGCGCAACCCCAAACCGATAAAGCTCAAGCCCGTTTCGGCCAGGATCATGTTGGGAATATTCAATGTGAGGGCCGCAATAATATAAGACAGAAAAGAGGGCACCATGTGGCGCAGGATGATACGCATCTCGCTCGAGCCGTTCAAACGAGCCGCGAGCACAAAGTCCTCTTCGCGCATGGCGAGGAATCGCCCGCGCACTACGCGCGCCAAATAGGTCCACCCGACCAGCGCAAGAATCATCGTGATGCCAAAGTACACCCGCTCGACGGGCCAGTTAACCGGTAACGCCGCGCTCAGCGTCATATAGAGCGGGATGGTGGGAATCGTGCGGATGAACTCGATCACGCGCTGTATGATGACGTCGACTTTTCCACCCAGATAACCAGAGATGCCGCCCAGAACAACGCCCAGCATCAGACTGAGGAACACGCTGACCATGCCCATCGACAGCGAGAGACGCGCGCCATAGCACACGCGCGAGAACATATCCCGCCCCAAACGGTCAGTCCCGAAAACAAATACACCTTGTTTATCTGTGGCGACAGGGGGCAAGCCGTACAGATGAATGTCGGTCTTCCACAGTCCCAGCAGCTTGTACTCAAAGCCGTGGGCAAAGAGCTGGATCGGATATCGGATGTTAGTATCTTCGGTGAAAGTGATCTGGAGCGTCTGAGGATCCATGGCGCGCGTGCCCTGATAGACGAATGGGAGATGGAATTGTCCCTGCGTATCGCGAATGTGAATGCCTGAAGGCGGTGATTGCTTGAACTGGAGCAGTGCCTGATCGGGATCGTAGGGCGCTACGAACTCGCAAAAGAGGGCGACAAAATAAAACAAGATCAAAACCGCACTGCTGGCCATCGCCATCTTGTGTTTGCGAAACCGCCACCACATCAGTTTCCAGGGTGGGGCGACGTAGACCTTTTCGCCTGCTTTTTGGAGATCCTCTTCCTCGACCTGGACTTGTCTGATTTCCTCTTCTGCCTGCCCCGCAACAGCCATTGCTTACCCCTCCAGTCGGATGCGCGGGTCCGCCCACGCCAGCATAATATCTGAGACGAGTGTGCCGACGACGACCAATACGCTCAACAAAACCAGAAAACTGCCTGCCAGATACATGTCCTGCGACACCAGCGCGCGTAACTGCATCGGTCCCGTCGTGTCCAGACTGAGCACGACGGACATCAACGTAATGTCCGAGATTCGCTGCGCGAGCGACCAGCCGACTGTGCTAAAAAACGGGTTCAACGCGACACGCACCGGATATTTCCAGATCAATCTTCCCTCGGTCAATCCCTTGGCGCGTGCCAGTTCCACATAAGGCTTGTTCAATTCGTCGAGCAGGTTGGCTCGCGTCGTGCGGAGCTCGCTGGCGGTATTCACCAGCGCAATGATCACACACGGAATCCAGATATGCTTGAGCAAATCCGCCACTCGGTCCCACGACCACGGCGCGACGAGGTACTTTTCAGAAAACAGTCCGCCCACATTCAAGCCGAGCCGGGATTGCGCGAAATACATGATAATCAGCGCCCACAGAAAGGCAGGCACTCCCACGCCGAGAAAACTAAAGGTGGACATGGCGTAATCCGGGATCGAATACTGGTGCGTGGCAGTGTAAACGCCTACAGGGATTGCGATCAACCAACTGATGAGTAGCGAAAAGACGGCCAGGACTACCGTGAGCCCCATTCGCTCCCAGATCAGTTGACTCACCGGCTTTTGCCACTCCATGGACTGGCCCCAGTCGCCGCGCGTGATGATGCCATAGGCCCATTTGCCGTACTGGACATAGACGGGCTGGCCCAATCCGTAACGCTCCCGCAGCGAATTGATCGCCTCTTGGTCAACGCTCTCGCCCGCCGCGTTCAACTGAGCGGCGTACGACGTCAAGTAATCGCCAGGCGGAAGTTGGAGAGCGATAAACGAGACGATCGAGACCAGAACAATGGTAGGGATCATGATCATGAGACGCCGTATGATATAACCTAACATGCACTGCCTCCCGAAAGACCTGGAAGGTCAAAGACCTTCCAGGTCTCGATGGCTAATTCAGGCTTGATAGGTCATGCACACCCCATCAGGCCTGGCACGCACTTACGCTGTGTGCTTGGCGGGATCGTCCCAGTAGTAGGTCTCGCCCTGGCAGAAATGCTCGTCGCCGACCGTATCGTCATTCGGCATACCGGCTGGGTAACCCTTGAAGCCGCTCTTGACGATCGTGGGCGCCGGCAGCTCGCCGAGTAAGGTGACAAAGGGCAATTCGGTCGCCCAGATGTCAAGGATCTTTTTGAACGCCGCATTTTGCTTGGCAGGATCCGGTTCGACGGCGATTTCCTCGTCCCAGATCTTCCAAATGTTGCGGATCCAGTGATCAGCGGGTGGCTCGACCGCATTGGGGTCTTTCGGGTTGGTGTACCAGAAACCCCAGGCCGGGCACCACGGGCGATCCGGTTGGACGCCTCGGAAGATGATGGCTTCGGGCACGAGGGGCAACAACGCCCGGTCTGCCCCAAACCAACCTGCCTCGATGTCGTTGGCGGTATAGTGCTGGGTGTAGAGCGACCGCTCGACGAACTTGTAGGTGGCCTGGATGCCGACCTTCGCCAGGTCCTTGCTCATTAGGTTGGCCGCATCACTGTCCGTTCCGCCGATAGAGTTTGTGCCTTCAATGGTGAAACTGATCGGACCACTGCCGTCTCGATACAAGCGGATACCGTTCGCATCCTTCTTGGTGTAGCCGGCAGCATCCAACATCTTGTTCGCCGTATCTGGATCGTACTTGATGTAGGCCGTAGTGAGTTTTTCATAGTACTGCGGCGATGCTTTGGTTGGGCTGTACTGGCGCGGCGTGAGCAAGCCGTTATAGACCAACTGGTTGATGTTGTCGCGGTTGATCGCTAGCGACATCGCAATGCGCGCATCGCGTTGGTTAAAAAACTCGGCGAGCGGTTTGTTCTTGGTCGTCAGGTTGCAGTTAAAGCAGACGTGACTGGCCAGAGCTCCCAGGATCGTCTTGTAATCGCCCTTGGTTTCGCCTGCCTTGTAGACCGGGAGGTTGGCAATTGACATCAGACGGTACTGCATATCAATCTCGCCGTTAGTCACTCGCAGAGTCAGCACATCGGGTGCGGACGCTTGATACACGCGGTGCGTGACCTTGTCAATGTAGGGGAGCTGGTTGCCTTGCGAGTCCACGGCAAAGAAGTAGGGGTTCCGCTCCATCGTGAAAATCTCGTCGGTAAGGGTGTTCTTCCCCACCCACGCGCCGAGGGTAGGTCTGTCTGGGTTCATATTCCATTGTCTGGCGAACTGCATATAGTAGGTTTGCCAGTCGGCAAAGCCGCGCTTTTTGACGTCTGCCGCCAAAGCGTCCTTGTCCGTCGTCGTATCTTCGTGGAACGCCTTCATATAGTGGCTGGGAGAGACCGGCAGGGGAGCAATGGTTGGGCCACCACCAGTGCCGCCACGGGTCATGTTATAGATGAACATCGGCTTGGGCTTGCCGTACGTGAACGTCGCGGTGTACTTGTCCACCGTCTGGAACTTGACCATGGTCTTGTCCGGGTCACCCCAGGGCGTCTGGAAGCCGGGAGTGAGTTTCTTGTTTTGCAGCTCGTACTGGAACCAGAAGGCAATGTCATCGGTGGTGTAGTCTGCTTTGCCATCCGACCACTTGAGCCCCTCGCGCAGCTTGATGGTCCATACTTTGCCGTCCGGGCTGACACTCCACGATTCGAGTAGGCGGGGCACCAAGTTCAGGTTCTTGTCGAACCAACCCCATGCGCGGTCAATGACTTTGGTGGGGCCCCAGTTGTCGGATACGCCTTGGAACGCGCGGCGCCACGTGCCGCCGTATTTGCCGATACCCTCATAGCCTGTCATGACGCAGGGATTTTTCGGCAGCCGCTGGTCAACGACCGGCAATTTGCCAGCCTTGACCAGTTCGGCCAACGCCGGCGCTTCCTTGTACTTGCTGACCGGCGCGGCGGTCGCGGCCGGCGGCTGAGTGGGTACGGCAGTTGCGGGCGCCGCTGGAGCCGTCGTCGCTTGGGCCGGCGCCTGGGTAGGAGCCGGCGTGGTCGGAGCTTGACACGCGGCCGCTACGAGTCCTGCTGTGGCCAACCCCGACACACGCAGAAACTCGCGTCGGGTGATCGTCCTTTGCTGCTTCATCGTTCTTGACCTCCTTTGAGAATGGTGAGCGATTTTTTCCACCGTTGCTTGTAGAGTTTACCGAACGTCACTTGCCATTGTCTGATAGAGACCTCCTTTCTGCCAGTCGCAAGAAATCAAGCCACAGCCTGAGCCAGGCTGAGGACGCCAACCAGCTTCAATTCTTCCGCACGATGGCAACTCACAAAGTGGTCCGGCGCAATCTGCCGCAAGACCGGTTCTTCGGTTTGACAGCGATCCACGCAGTACCGGCAGCGCGGATGGAAATAACAGCCGCTGGGCGGGTGAGCCGGATCGGCCACCTCGCCTTGCAGCACGATCGGCTCGGTCCGGATGCGCGGATCGGGCTTGGGCACTGCCGAAAGCAGCGCCTCGGTATACGGATGCTTGGGGTTGGTGTACAATTCGTCCGTCAAGGCGTGTTCCACCAGCTTGCCCACATACATCACGGCCACCCGGTTGCTGATGTGCTCGACCACGCTCAGGTCGTGCGAGATGAACAAATAGGTAAGACCAAATTCCTGTTGGAGGTCTTGGAGCAGATTGAGGATTTGCGCCTGGACGGAAACGTCGAGAGCCGACACCGGCTCATCGCACACGATGAGCTGAGGATTGAGCGCCAGCGCGCGCGCCACGCCGATGCGTTGGCGCTGACCGCCGCTAAACGCGTGTGGGTAACGGGTCATGTACTCGGGACGCAAGCCGACGACTCGCAAGAGTTCGGCCACCCGGTCCTTCATCTCGTCTCCCTGCGCCACCTTGTTGACGTACAGAGGCTCGCCCACAATCTCGAGCAGCGTCATGCGGGGGTTGAGCGAGGAATACGGGTCCTGGAAAATCAATTGCATGTTCTGACGCAGTTGGCCAAGTTTCTGCTTGTCCAAAGTCGCAATGTTGACCCGCCCCAGATTGCGGTCTTTGAACCAGACTTCGCCGCCGGTCGGGTCGTAGGCGCGCAACACCACTCGCCCGGTCGTGGTCTTGCCGCAGCCACTTTCGCCCACCAGCCCCAGCGTCTCGCCTTCGCGGATGTAAAAGCTCACCCCGTCTACAGCCTTGACGTAGCCGATGACCCGGGAACGGAAAAAGCCGCGCCTGACGGGAAAGTGCATCTTGAGGTCATTGACTTCGAGGAGAACGGTTTTCCCGTTGGTTTGTTCTGCCATAAGCTTTCTTCCTCAGCAATTTCCGTCGGCGTGTTTCAACGCCGCCTTTCCTTCTAGCTCACCTTCGTCCTCAGTGGCCTAGCCGGCGTCGTCGCCTGGAACGCATCTCCGTCCATCATCAACGAGTCTTCCACCTGCCCGGTATAGCCGCACGAGTGGCGCACGACCAAGGTCGGCTGAAGCTTGACCTCCTGCGGCGGGCGATTGCGGTCGGCCAACCGGGCAAAGAGAAGCTCCATCGCCACTCGTCCGACTTGATCAGCCGGATTCCTTACCAGCGTCAGTGGCGGCTCCATGAATGCTCCCCATCGGACATCATCATACATCGCAAAAGCAACGCCCTCCGGAATTCGCAGCCCCCTCGCGCGCAACTCGGTCATCGCCGCCAGCCCGGTGCCATAGCCCGCCGCGAACAGCGCCGTTGGCCGGGGCGTGGCCTGCAAACAATCTCCAATCACGCGACCACTCTGAAAGTTGGCGCAGTGCACCAGGCCTTCATCGTACGCCAAACCATGAGCGCGCAGAGCCTCGCAATAGCCGCGCAGCCGCTCAGATTTATGATACTCGTGCAATCCCAGGTCATACACCATCGCAATCCGCCGATGTCCCACACGAATCAGGTGGTCTACCAAATCGTATGCGCCACGGTAGCTGTCTACAACGACCGCGTCAACCAATGGGCCATCGTCACGCAACGGGCGATTGAGCAGCACAACAGGAACACCTGCTTCAGTAAACTTGCAAATATGCTCTCGGCAATCACCGATGTTGTTGAGCAAAACGCCATCCACACGGCGAAGGCGGAGCATGCGCAGATAGCGGTTCTCGATTTCCGGGTCAAAGTAGGTGATGCAGAGGATCACGCTATAGTCGTGCTCTAGAGCAACAGCGCCCGCTTCTCGAAGCAGGATGCCATGATGAGGACTGGTGTTATCCGAAACGACGGCGGCGACGGTGCGTGTCACCCGCGTGCGCCAGCTTTGAGCTAAAAAGTCCGGCTCAAAGCCAAGCGATTGAATGGACTGCCGGACGCGCCGGCACATTTCCTCGCTGACGCCACCCGTGTCATTGACGACGCGTGAAACGGTTGCCACAGACACACCGGCGTGTTTGGCGACATCTCTCATGGTTGCCATGCTGTGATCACTTGCTATGTAGGCGGAGGCTGTCAAATGCCGCCGCGACAGGAGGAAGCTTGCGCGTTACTAGCGTCGCTAAAGGAACTTGGCTCACCATACGCCCCACCTAGGAGGCGGACACTAAGACCCGGGTAGGAAGAATCAACTGGGGAAACAGTAAATGTAATAGTTTACAATAACAACTGGAGAATCTAAACTTGTTGTAACTGTTTACAATACAGATTGTACAATAGAAATCGGATTTTTGTCAATGGGGAAATACCGTTTTGGCGCAAATCAACCCCAGGGTATATAATGACAAGAATACACTCGACTTTCGTGGCGATATGAGCCAAATGACACTCGGCAACGTCTTGCCGCTACTCGCACGACATATCAACACGACATTTGCCCTCCAGATTACCGATCCGCAACATCCCGTCTATGGCGGCATTGTCAATCCTGACTGGGGACTGGCTGTGCGCCAGGTCATGCGACATCCTTCATCGCCGGATGTGGATTTTTGTATCTGGCACACATGGGTCATCAGCGTCACGCGCTTGATCTCGACCCGGCCGAGTTGCTTGCCAAAGGTTCGCTGGCGGCAGAATACCACCGGCGCGTCCAGCGTCCGAGCGGCCTGATTGACCTGCGCGACTGCAATTATTAGGAGAACGGAATGTCCTCCAGATATATCGGTTCGCTCGACGCTAACGCACAACAACTCCTCACCGCTTCAGTCGCGTGGATGGATCAGTACTGGGATGAAGCGATGAGACTGTTGAGGTCGCCCGGCGATGTGGCCGATCCTCACCATCCGCAGCCTGGCGACGGTCACATGGTGCGCGAGAGCGCCTGGTACGCGCTCGGCCTGTTTCTCCGAAACAGCCCCGGCGATGTTGAACGGGCGATCCGCGCGCTTGAGGCCATCTTGACCTACCAGTTCGATGAGCCGGATAAGGTGTATCACGGCACGTTCTATCGCGAGCCGGAAGAATCGCATCCTCCCGAGCCGGCGATCGAGTGGCGGCACTATGATCCCAACTGGCGCGAGTTTATCATCACGACGATTGCCATCATCTTGATTGAATATGAGCATCAATTGCCGCGTTCGCTCGTGGACAAGATTGACGTTGCGATCCGCAAGGCGGTGGAAGGCACGCTCAAGCGTGGACTGAAGGCAACGTACACCAACATTGCGCTGATGAATGCCTTTATGCTGTGCTTTGCAGGCAACCGGCTGAACGAGCCAGCCTGGGTCGAGAGCGGCGAAGCGATGGCAAAAGAAATCCACCGCCTGTTCAAACTCCACGATACGTTTGAAGAGTACAACTCGCCCACCTACTATGGCCCCGATTTGTATGCGCTCGCAGAATGGCGCGTGTATGGAAGTGTGCCGCTCCTGCGCCAGCTCGGGGCCGAGATGGAAGCGTTGCTGTGGACGGACATTGCGGGCTTTTATCACGCCGGATTGCGCAACCTGTGCGGGCCGTTCGACCGCAGCTACGGGATGGACATGCGGCGCTATGTGGCCTTGCTCGGCGAATGGATCTGGCTGATCACGGGCAAGGATCGAGCTCCCGCCCCCAGCTTCGACCGACCGTTTGCGCACTCGGCTGATTTTTGCTTTGGGCCGTGCATCGCGATCCTCGGCGCACAGGCGCCAGGTGATGCCCAATCCCATCTATTGGCTTTCCAGGGTGAGCGACAAGTCGAGCGGGTCATTTCGGATTCTCCGCGCCGCGTGGCAACGGCGTGGCTTGCGCCCAACCTCATGATCGGCGCAGAAGATACGAGCAGCGCCAAGCAAGGCTCCCCGCAATTCCATCCAGGTACCGTGTATTGGAAAATCGGCCCGGATGAGGTGGGTTGGATCCGGCTGTTCAATATCTGGCCGGTTGATGCGCGTGCCGGCGCCAACCGGCTCGATATCAGCGGCGCCAGCGAGTTCTATTTCCAGATTTCTGCGCCGGGCCTTGACGCCGACTTGATCCAAGCGAATCACTGGCAATTGCCAGGGTTGGAGGTGCAAGTGGAGAATAATGCCTCCGACACTCACATCGAACGCAAACCGGACAGGGTCGAGATTTATTACCGGGCGGGTGACAGCCAACCCATCTCATGCGCACTCGTGACCCACTTGGTCTGAAAATAACAAACTGACAGGCGATTGGTTATGAAAGTCTTTTTGGTCTTTCCACCTCAGTGGACACCGGCTATGCCTCACCTGGCCCTGCCGGTGCTCACCGCCTATTTGCGCTCGCACGGAGTACAAGTCATCCAGCGCGATTTGAACCTCGAAATCTACGATGCCGTGTTGAGCCGCGCCTATCTTGAGCAAGTTGTCGAGCGTCTCCACGCCGAGTTCAACAAGGTGTGGCGGCGTGGCCTGCCGGAAAAAATCCAACGGGCACTTGAGCAAAGGGCAGGCATAGCGGCTCAGGTCGAACAGGCCAAGACTGTCTTTCGCAGTCCAGCGTTTTACGATGGAGACGCAAGCCTGGCAGCATTCGGCGTCATCGGGCGGGCACTTGAACTAGCCTCGTTGCCATTCGCTCCAGCGCAACTCGATTTGCTCAAGTATGTGCCAGCTTCGCCTGTAGATAGCAGCCAGAGTTTGCTTCAGGCCGTGCACGACCCACAGCACAACATGTTCCTCGGTCTTTTCAAGCGCATGATTCTGCCCGACATTGAACGCGAACAGCCGGACCTGGTCGGCATCTCGATTCCGACTATCGGACAAATGCTGGCGGGGATGACACTGGCGCATCTCGTCAAGCAGGCCGGGCTGCGGTGCCATGTCACGGTGGGCGGGCCGCATATCAGCATGTTACGAGATCAACTCCCGCGAGTGCCTGCGTTATTCAGCTTGATGGATAGCGCCATCGTGTTTGACGGAGAGCTTCCGCTGCTACGATTAGTCGAGGCGCTGGACGGCGGGAGCGACTTGAGCGGCGTCCCAAATTTGATCTACAAGGCGGACGACCAGATTCTTACCAATCCTGCCAGCCCGATGCCGCGTAAGCGCGCCAGCGAAACAGGCGACACCCCGGATTTCGACGGCCTACCCCTCACTCGCTATCTCGCGCCCGAGTTGGTATTGCCGCTAATGACGGCACATGGCTGCTATCACGGCCTGTGTGGATTCTGCAACGTGGGCTACGGAGGCGGCAAAGGTTTCTATCCGCTGCCCGTTGACCAGGTGCTTGAGCAAATCGCAACACTGCAACAAAAATACGGAGCGCGCCACATTTTCTTTGCCGACGAAGCGATCCCCCCGCGCACGTTGCGACTGCTTTCAGCACAACTGGCTGCGCAAGATTCGCCAATCTATTGGTGCGGCTGCGCGCGGTTCGAGCGCGCGCTTTCAAAGGACTTGCTCGAAGCGATATCCCGCGGCGGCGGCCGGATGCTGCTCTTTGGACTCGAGACGGCATCCGAGCGCATGATTGAACATATGGTCAAGGGCACGCAGCGTGAGGCGATGAGCCGCGTCCTGAAAGAAAGCGCGCAGGCTGGCATCTGGAATCACACGTTTTTCTTTTTTGGCTTCCCGGCCGAGACGATGGAAGATGCACAGGACACGGTCAATTTCATCTACGCTCATCAAGCTTCGATTCACTCGGCTTCGCCGGGCGAATTTGTGTTGGAACGTTACTCGCCTGTCTATCTCGATCCGGCCAGATTCGGCGTCCGGCGAATCATCGAAAAGCCCGAACGAGACCTCGCTGTCCATTTCGACTACGAGCTCGAATCGGGAATAGACCAGGCCATGGCGGAAACCATCGTCGAGCGATTACTGGACGTGTTGCCCATCAAGCGATTCGGCCAGTACTATGTCCATGACGTGTACCGCTTCTTGTACACCAGCCACTTGCACGCTCAGGGCCAAGCCCTTCCACCCTGGCTGGTGGATGAGGGCAGGGAGTCGCCAGATGCAACGCCGTAGATTTTGAAAATTGGTATTACCATTAAGCTGTAGCGGACACCCTGCGCGCTTAACAAACTCGTATACGAAAGGGAAAAATGAGCAACGCAACCTTCACACTCAGCGCCTTTGGCGATGAAATTGACAATGACCTCACGATGCAATTGCGGACCTTGCGCGATCTGCATGTCGGCGGATTGGAGCTGCGCGGCGCGTGGGGCACCAATGTGCTCAAGATGAACGACGGACAGGCCGCCGCTGTCCGCAGACTGTGCGACGAGTATGGCATCAAGGTCTGCTGTCTGGGCAGTCCCATCGGCAAGACGCCCATCCTCGACCCCATCGAAAACAAAGAGGCCAACCTCAAGCGGCTGTTCGAGATTGGCCGCGTGGTGGGCACGCGCCGGATTCGTATTTTCTCGTTCTACCCGCCCGATACGAGCACCAACGCCAGCTATGATGCGTATGTCCCGCAATCCATCGAGCGGCTGGCTCGCTTGACAGAGTTGGCGGCCAAAGGAGATTTCCTCTTGCTGCTCGAAAACGAAAAGGACATTGTGACCGATACGCCCGAACGATGTCACGCTGTGCTCGACAAGGTCAATTCGCCACATTTGCGCTTTGCGTGGGACCCGGCGAACTTTGTCCAGGTGGGCGTGGATGGCCCGATGACGCGCGGATGGAATTTGCTCAAGTCGTACATCGCCTATGTCCACGTCAAGGACGCGCTGCTGGCCGATGGCAGCGTTCGCCCCGCAGGCGAAGGCGATGGGCAAGTCAGGGAACTTCTCGTTGGCCTGAAGGAGATGGGCTATCACGGCGTGCTGGCACTCGAACCGCACTTGCAGGTCGCCGGTCACAGCGGAGGGTTCAGCGGCGCGGAGGGGATGAAGATTGCGGCGGCTGCATTGCGCAAGTTGATGGCGCAGGTGGACTGCCAGGAAGTGTGACAGTATCTCAATCATCCGAGCCGCGCTGCGAGCGTGACCTATAAAGGGGGAAAACTGCGATGTCGCCAACAGAAAATCTGACCCGACAAATCAAAGCGGGCGATACCATCAAGCCCTGGATTATGCTGGGGCCGTTCAATCACGACCTTTCGAGCAAGGTGGTGGGCCTTTCATACTATGAAAACAGAAGCTCGATGGTGGGCCGCGCGGCGATGAACGAGATCGTGGACGAAGCGCTGAGGCTTTTGGCGCAGTCGCCTGTGGAAGGACAGGAGACGACCTTCCACGGCGAAACGGTGCGCTGGAACCTGGTGCGCGGGCCGGAGAAATATCTTTCGTGGGGCACGTACAACATCTCGAACCATCTGGGCGCAGTGTTTCTCTCCAACATCATCACGCCGGACAAGCCCGGCATCCGGCAGTGGCGGCTGATTATCAACAATTCGCGCGCGATTGTATCCATCAATGGTACTGTCGTTTTCGACAGCACGGACGCTTCGCCCAAGAGTGAAGGCATCGTTTACGAGTATCACTTTGAAGCGGCGTTGCAGCCGGGCGAAAATGTGTTGAACGTCGGCCTGTTCCGGCTGGCGCGCATGGCGCAGGTCGGACTGCGCTTAGAGATCACCGACTGCGATGCTGCCGTGTGCGTTCCCCTCGCGCCGAGACTAGCGCTGGAAATGCGCGCGCTGGTGGAAGAGGAACTTGCCAGCCTGCGACTGGCGCGCGATGTGTTTTATCCAGAGCACGACCTGGCTTTGCACTTGAGCAAGACTTCTGCCAGCGGCAACCCGAACAGCGGGTTCAAGCTTCAAGTCGAACTCGTGTCGGGCAAGGGCGAGGTCTTGCGTCAGGCGATGCCGACTGCCGCCGGCGCGGTGAGCCTCGCCCCAGGCAAAGCACTGGCCGATGGCGTCTATCACATCCATTGCACTTGGCTGGACAAGGATGACCAGCCATTCACCGCCACGTCGTTCAATAATCTGCACAAGGTCACGCCCGTCACTGCGCCACAAGGATACGACAAGATTGACGAGCGTCGCCGGCTTACATTGGAACACTATGCCAATAGCCCTGAAACGGGTGACCGCAATGACATCTGGATGCAAGTCGCGCGCTATGCGCTGGGACAATACGACCATGCGGACGAAAAGGTGATCCGTTGGACGTGCGAATTCATCGCCGCGCGCAACGACTGCGCCGATTTCGTCATCCAGGGCATCTTGCGGCTGATGTTCTGGGAGCGCGAACAGCGCCGCCTCAGTCCAGAAATCAACGCGCTGATGAAAGATACAGTGCTGGGATTCAAGTACTGGGTGGACGAACGCGGCGATACGGTCATGTATATGGGATCGGAAAACCACCGGCTGCTGTTCCACGTGGGCGAGTGGATGGCTGGTCTGCTATTCCCCACCGAAGAATTCACCAACAGCCGCCAGAACGGGCTGTATCACTCGCACAAGGCTTGGGGGTACATCACCGAATGGCTGCGCCAGCGCGGGCGGTTCGGCTTTGACGAGTGGCACTCCAATTCCTATTTTCCGATCTGCATCGCGCCGCTACTCAACGTGTACGATTTTGCGACGATTGAGGGTCAATACAAATTGCGCCAGATGACGAGCGCAGTGCTCGACGAGATGTTTTTCAATCTGGCCGCCGATAGCTACCAAGGTGTCTGGGGCACGACGCACGGGCGCAGCTATGGCATCTATGTGAAATATCCCGACTTTGAAGGGACGGCGGCGCTGGCGTGGCTGTTGTTCGGCAACAGTTCGCTCACTACGGGTACGTCGGGCATGGCGCCGGTCTGCCTGGCGACCAGCACCTACAAGACACCCAAAGTCATCTACGATATGGCAATTGACAACACGAGCGTGATCGAAGCCAAAGAGCGACATGGCATCCTGCGCACATCGGCTCGACACGCCGATTTTGTCGTCTACCGCACGCCCGATTACATGCTGTGCGGCTTGCAAGATCATCGCAAGGGCGAGTTTGAAAGCTCGACGCACACCGCGCAGGTGACGCTGGGCAACAAGGCTGTCATCTTTTGGTCGGGCCCACACACCACTGGCGAAGGATCGGGACTGAGGCCGGATTACTGGTCGGGCAACAGCGTCATGCCGCGCGTGATTCAACACAAGAACGTCATGTCACTCACTTTTCGCCTGAACGATCTCACCTGGATGAGCCACGCCTGGTTTCCGCAGGCCTTGTTCGATGAAGTGCGGTTTGTAGGTCATTGGGTCTTTGTGCGCGTCAAACAAGGCTATGTGGGCATTTACTCGCAGAACGGGATGCAGGTGGGCGAAGTCGGCCAGTACGCCGGGCGCGAGCTGCAATGCTGGGCGCAGGAAAACACCTGGCTGGTCGAATGTGGCCGCGAAGCGGATTGGAAATCGTTTGATGCGTTCGTCAACGCGTTGAGCAAGGCGAACATCACAGAGCAAGAGAGCGTGCTCACGTTCGAGTCGCCCTCAGTCGGTCACTTCGTCACTGGATGGGATGCGCGGCCCACCGTCAACGGCGAGCCGATCCAGCTGAGCCGCTACCCGCTCGTGGATAGCGCCTGGGCGCACTCGGACTTTGGCTCCGGCGAGATGACGCTGCGCTACGGCGATGAGGTGTACGAGTTGTGGTTCAACCAGTAGACTCTCATCCCCGACCCTTCTGGTAGGGAGAAGAGAGGGGCGATTATCGAACAATGTACACAGAACGAAAGGACAAATACAATGAGGGAAATCAAGACGTTGCGAGACGATGGATTTAGTTTACTGGATCAAGATAGCGAATTGGCAGGCACAGCGTTACTATCTCTAAAACTTGCCCTGAAAGCATTTTTCTCAACTTACCAAAGTATACGGGACAAGCTGCCTTTCTATGCTGCGGAAAATCGGGTGAGCGATTTTGAAGATAGTATTCTCTCGTCCTCTCCTGCGTATTGTGAAGCATGTGTAGAGACCATAGTCCACTTTCAACACTTTGTGGAACTTGTCTGTAAAGATTCCCTTCGCGCCGATCATGTCCTGCTAGCAAATGATGCATCACGTCGTCACGTTATCCTTCACAAACTTCTTCACGCAGAGCCAGTTACTGATCTGGACATACAAGAACTGCGCTCTTTGGAATTTAAAGAGGCACTTGATAGGCTTTGCGAACTGATCAAAGAAAAGAAAATACTGGACGAAGATAAAATACCGGCCTATGACAAATTGGACTTCATTCGTCAAGAAAAGGATTTGCTTGAGGCCCTAACGTAACTTTTGCGCAACCAGAAGCCGAATCGTTGAATCAGATACGATTTTGCACGGTTCCGGCCGAAGCGAGTACCATTGTGGGCGGAGGTACTGCCCATGAATTCTTCTTCGGACGGGCTGATGGCCAATACCCAGCATGGTATGCTGGTTGCCTTTGGTGAGTTTCTCAAACAGCACGGTATGATTGATCGTTTGATGAATGTGACGATTCAACAAAAGACACGCCGATTTGCTCCGCAAACCAAGCTGGTCGAATTTCTGGCGGGCATCATGAGCGGCATTGAATATCTGCAAGACCTGAATGACGGACCACACCCGTTGGTGCCCGATACGGTCGTTGCTCGCGCTTGGGGGCAACCTGGGTTCGCGCACTACAGCAATGTCAGCCGGACGTTGGACACGTGCGACGAGCAAACAGTGAAGGACATTGAGCAAGTGATTACCGAGTTCAGCCGACCGTTCCTCGCCACGTCCGTCCAAGAGTTGTTGCGACGAGGCGCGCCGATCGTGTACGATTTTGATTTGACCGGGCAAGCGGTCAGTTCGACCAGTACTACGTACCAAGGTGTCGGCTTTGGCTGGATGGACGACAGTGTCAAACTCGGTTATCAGTTGGCGCGCGTTTGTCTGTCGGATCAGGATAGCCCACGCCTCTGGCTCGCCGGTTTTCATCATCCCGGCGATACCGTTTCGGCAGTGTGCTTGAAAGAACTGGTACGGGCGGCTGAAGCGCAGACCCATGTTCGTCCCCGACGCCGCATGGAACTGGTACAGCAGCGAATAGACGCTCAGGTCGAGGTCATCGCACGCTGGCGACGCTTGGCCGATCAGCAACGCACCAAACTGGACGACTTGCAACAGACCGCCCAGACCCTGATCGGCAAGGTGTATCATGCTCAACAGACCTTGCCAGAGGCCATTTCCCCTGCAAAATCGGCCCGTTTGACAGCCCAAATCGAGGGCTGGCAGAAACGCCAAGCTCGATTGGCAGCGCAAATTGCCCAATGTCAACTGGTGTGGGTCAAACACCAGACTCAAGGGGCCGAGCAGGAACATGTCCGGGCTGACCTGCAAACGTGGCTGGCGCAACTGGTCGCAGAGAACCAAAGTAATCCTGACCCGCCGCCCTACATCGAAGCCCGCATGGATGCCGGGTTCGTCTCCGGCGAGAACTTGACTTGGTTGTTGGAGATGGGCTACTGCCCCAACACCAAGGCGCCGAATGACCGTACCACGACCGCGTTGCGCAAGCCAGTCTCGCCTCAGACCAAATGGGTCTTTGTTGGACACAATGCTGAGATGACTGCCTGGGGTAACTATTACCTGCATGGTTGTCCATTCCCGTTGACCGTCGCCCTGGAGCGATTCAAGGTCGGCCAAGAGTTCAAGTACGCCACACTCATTCACTATCGAGATGATGGGGCCTTTCCCACTTTGCCCGCTTGGTTTCAGCACTACAATGGCCGCCAAACCATCGAGGCTGGCAACAAAGAGATGAAAGGCACTTTCCACGTACAGCATTTGATGAGCCGCTCTCTGGCGGGCATTCAAATTCAAGTGCTCTTCACCGGCTTGGCGGCCAACGTCGTACACTGGTGTACACCCTGGCTGAAAAGTTGTTCGACCGCGCCCTCGGACAAATGGACACGCACATTGAACAGTCCCAAGCATTTGGTACGGGTCGCCGCCAACACGGCCGCTCTGGTTCAAGATACCCATTTCGGTCTGGCTCTGCAATTCGCGCCGGAGAGTCCCTTTCCGGGTGTGACCTTGTTCATGAAGGGCGTTCCGGCTTTTCAGCCCACTTTGGGCTTCAACCAACCATGCAGAATTGAATCTGGATGAACGATTTGCTGTCTGGTTGCGCAAAACCTACGCTAGGAAGCCATCCG
>Ga0315279_10004333_pt1 | contig 19097 bp, 12 predicted proteins | sample YL17G06_20_MG_FD_203694 | JGI IMG/M metagenome (GOLD analysis project Ga0315279, IMG submission 203694) | Sediment microbial communities from Yellowstone Lake, YNP, Wyoming, USA - YL17G06_20 | ecosystem: Environmental > Aquatic > Freshwater > Lake > Sediment | place: USA: Wyoming | collected... | reverse complement strand
AGTCGTCCTGCACGACGCAGCGCCCGGTTTCGTAGCAGCGATTGCACTCGATGCACGGCGCGATCACAAGTCGGTTCAAGACGACGCGCTCGACCTGCGCGCCCGCGCCCTCGGCGCCGGCAATGGCTTGATCCAGCAGGACGTCCGTGTTGCCCCCACGTCGGGGGCTGCCAGCAATCGCCAGGATTTGCATAGGTCACCGGCCTTTCGCCTTAGAGTAGGTCGCGCCAGATGCTGTAGCGGTCCCAATCGGGATTCATGTTCAGACGGTTGTACTCGTCCTGGACAATGGCGCGGTGACGCTCCTCATCCTGGGCCAGACGGTGGAAGACGTTCTTGGCCTCCGGGTCCTTGGTCTTCTCAACGGCCATGTTATAAAAGTCGAGGGCCGCTTCCTCGGCCCGGATCGCCATGCGCAGCGCTTCGAGCGGTGTGGTCTTCGCGGTGACCTGCTCAAGTCCTACGGCCTCGACTGCACCCAATGCAGCCAGGATGGCATCGGTGAAGGCTGGTAGGTCGCTGGGCTGACGCGAGGTGATCAGGTTGCCGTCCTGCACCACTTCCTGATCCACCCAGGTGGCTCCAGCGTTGGTCAAGTCATCCTTGATGGCAAAGAATGACGTCAGTTTGCGGCCTTTGACGATGCCCGCCGAGGCCAGCACCCAGCCCGCGTGGCAGATTGCGGCGACGATCTTGCCCTGCTCAAAGGCATCGCGCACTAGCTTGAGCACAGCGGGGAAGCGCCGCATGTGGTCCGGGGCATAGCCACCGGGGATCACCACGACATCCACGTCTTTGGCGCTGACCTTGTCCGCCGTAGTCTGCACCTCCACGGGCAAGCCATACTTGCTGGTGTAGGAGTTGGCCGTGCCCGTGCCCACCACCTGCACGTCCAGTCCTGCTCCGCGCAAGCGCAGCAGGGGATACCACAGCTCCAGATCGTTGTACATCGTCTCCGCCAGAATCACCGCACGCTTTCTAGTCAGTCTCATCGGTTTCCTCCTTGTGCTAGCCGCTGGTGAGGCCGGGAACTCAGTCCCTCACGACCCACTGCCCACACCCCGGCACTCAAGACCCGACACCCGTCACAGGAGACCCGCTACGGCCCTATGTGCATCCCCTCATCGCCCAGGTGAAACTCATCAGCATTGTAGTAGTCGGGGAAGCGCGAGACCAGGTCATATTCGGTCTCGAGCGTGTGCAAGTGGCTGCGCTCGACGTTGGACAGGTAGCGCAGCATGGTGCGGCTCACCTCGTCGCTGGCGCGCGCGGCCTCGCGGGCGTAGAAATCGGAGGAGGCCTGTTCTGCCTGCATGGCCAATTGGAACAACTTGGGAATGTCAAGGCTATCGGGTGCGGGGCCATCGAGCGCAGGCAGCAGGGATTTGGCGGGCAACTGGAGCACCACGTCGGGGAAGCGTCGCGCATAGAGGTCCTGCAGCAAGGTGCGATGCTTGACCTCCTCCTGCCGAACAAAGTCTAGCTTGGCGCACAGGGCGGGGTTGCGCACGCGCGCGGCCAGGGTCGCATAGAACGAGGCTGCATCGACCTCGGACTTGATGGCCACACCCAGCACTTCCAGAGCTGTCAGACCTCGATCAGGAGTCATGGCCTCCCTACCTCCTTGCGGAACAGTAACCATGATTCTAGCTGAGATGTGTTAGAAGGACCCAAGATAATAGGTTGGCGCGGTTAGAGATGCATTAGAGCGGTGAGGTTCGCTCCACGCGCCTGTGATGATGGATTGCGTAGCATTATAGCATACGGGTGGGTGCAGCGCCAATTGGCACGGCACGGATGCTCACGGATCGCGCATTAACCTGCGGGAACCATCCATCGTCCCAAGCGGTATCCGGGTGGACTGTGGAACGTCAACATCATTAGTCGTAGTTGGTGATCTTGAAACGGGAGGCAGTTCCATGTTGATTGCCCGTCACGACGAATCCACCCCTGTCAAGGGCTGGTACCCCAAACTGTCCCATCCAACGCTGCCGATGATTGGCTTTGCGAACCAGGGCGTCAACGAGCCACACTTCCATCGCAAGCTACGCGAAGTCTACCTGGTGGCGCGCGGCAGCAGCACCCTGCTGGTCAACGGCGCGCCGGTTTCCCTGCACGCGGGCGACGTGATCGTGGTCGAGCCTGACGAAGTGCACACCTTCATCGACAGTACGCCCGACTATTTCCACTTTGTCCTGCACTGCCCGCCAGTCAAGGGCGACAAGGTCAGCCTGTCCTGATGTGCGAATGGGCTGTGCTGACTTCTATCGCAGACCAGGCGATGATTGGAGAGGCAGCATGACAGACATTCAACCCCACACTTTCAGAGTGAAGGCCTTCTTCTGGTTGCTGCGCATAAACCGCAGCGCGATGGTGGGTGCCGGGTCGCTGATGTGCCTGGCCATGGTAGTGGAAAGCCTGTAGGCCCTAGTACTGCTTTTCGTGCGCGAGGTACATGGTCGCGAGCGCCACCACGCACCCGACGCTGCGCAGTCTGTCGGGCTCCACGTGCTCGGCCGTATCCGCCGGGGTATGCGCGAGCGGATCGCCGCCGTCCCAGGTGAGTGAGACGTAGGGCACTTTCTTGTCTGGGGATGGATAGAGATTGCCATACGGCCACCAGGCTCCCACACCGCTGGTGCTGAGCTTGACCTTGCTGCGCCTGGCGGCCTCCTGCAGCACTTCCGTCAGTCGACCGCTGGTGTATTCGTCGATCAGCAACGTGTTGCTGGTGCCTGCGCCCACGCCGTTCAACTCGATGACCGCCGCCAGGCGGTAGGCTTCGATGAAGCCGGTGCGCGCGCTGAGCATGTCCACGAAATCGGGCGACTCCCCCAGCTCTGCTCCGGCCCAGGCCACGAACAGGATCGTGCGATTGGGCTTGTAGTCCGTCTCCTTGAGCACACGGGCTACTTCGAGCATGGTGGCCACGCCGCTGGCATTCATGTTGGCACCAGGGTACGGCGTGCCACCGAAATCCGTCCCTTGCCCGTCATAGTAGGCTAGCAGGAGCACCATCTCACTGTCCAGCGTTTCGTCCTGACCCGGAGTAAAAGCCTGCACGTAGGATGGGGTCGCCTTCTGGATGTCGCTCACGCGTATGTTCAAGTCGGCGGTCACCCCTGTGTGTAGCAGATACCCCTCGCCCTCGCGCAACGCCTTGTTGCGCTCCGTGACTTCTTCGAGGCTGGAACCTCCCTGCTTCAGGATGGCGTCCGCCAGCTTGGGCGAGATCAGCAGGTACGGTGTCGCATGGAACGGATCGCCGCTACTCAGTTGGGAGACCAGCTCACGGCGGCCCAACATCTTTTCGTCGTCCGCAATGACCAGCACTGCGCTCGGCCGCACGGACATGAAGTAGAAGGCGGGCGGCAGATCCGATCCGGTAGTGAGCAGGGCCTTCCCCCACATTTCCGAGGGATCTTCCCCCATGTTGGCCGGCCAGTTCTGCGCATCGGGCAGCATGCTCAGGTAGAGCACTTCCAGACTCCGCAAGTCCGCGTTGCCCCCCGGGACCTGGCCCGGCAACTCGGCATAGTCGCGTCGGTAGACCAATGGCCCCAGGCTCTGTCCAGCGCTATCGCGGAGATCGAGCGTGGGCGCACCGACCAGTTCGCGGTAGTCAAAGCGCGTGGGAGCGAAATAAGTCAGCTTGCCCGCCTCCTCGACTCCGGCGGGCTGCAGGTCCAGCGCTGCAAACTGCTGCGCAATATAGTCCGCAGCGGCCTGCAGCCCAAGGCCTTCGACGCCGCGCCCCTGCATTTCTAGCGCAGCCAGGGCCTGGACATCGGACATAGCGCGCGCGGCGTCGAACTTGCGGCTGGACGGGCCAAATTGCGCCCAGCCTCCCGTGATCTCGGACGCCAGGATGGACAGTGCGCCGATACCCAGCGCCGCCCCAACGGTATAGCGGTTGAGGATACGATGCATGCTCAGCGTCAATCGCTCTGTCAAGCGGCGCAATCCCTCGCCGAACAGGTTGAAACCCATGATGGCCACCGTGAACGCCAGCGCCGGATAGAACGTCATCCACGGTTGGGAGCGAAAACTGCGCCACGAACCAGCGACCATGGCTCCCCACTCGGGCACGTTGAAAACGGCCACGACCGCGTCTCCGACGCCGCGCGTCGTCCAGCCGCCGCCAATGAAAACCCCCAGGAACCCCAGCTCGCCCAGCAACATCAGCACTCCGCCCATCTCCAGGCAGGCCAGCACCACCAGTGAGGGTACCAGGTTGGGCAGCACGTGGCGCGCCAGCAGCTCGATGTCACCCAGGCCCACCGCGAGCGCGCCTTCCACATAGTCCTGTTCGCGGATGCTCATCACCTGCCCGCGCACGAACTGGGCCGACTCGCCCCAACCGACCAGGCTCAACGCCAGTGCAAAGACCCACACCCCCTGGCGGATGCCCAGGGCGTAGATGAACACCATCGCCAGGAGTAGCGTCGGGAAGGCAGCCATTACCTGCGCAAAGCTCGACAGAGCCCGGTCGAGCAGGCTGCCGGAGAACCAGCCGGATAGGGAGCCCAGCACCAGTCCGATGAGAATGCGCGCCAGCACCGCAAAGAACGCCAGCGAGAGGGTGCGCCGTGCTCCGTACAGCAACTGAGTCCAAACGTCTCGCCCCAGCGTATCTGTGCCCAACGGGAAGATGGCCGAGGGCCGAAAGGGCGGAGTCTGTAGCTGGCCATTGATCGTCATGCTAGTAGTCGGATTGTAGGGGTTCTGAGGCGCAACCCTCTGCCCCAGGACCACCATGCCCAGGAGGGCAAGCAGGATCAATCCGCCCAGCATGAAGGACGGGCTGCCCATCGTGCTCTGCACCCAGGCGCGGCGGCGCTCCTGCCGGATCTTGGCGTCCCTCTGCTTCTGCGCCTCCAGCGAGCGGGTGGCGGACCCATTCAGCACCGGCAGGGGAGGAAGCGGCTCCACGCCGCCCTTGTGCACCCACGGTAACAGCGAATCCAGACGATCGGGCATCTGGCGTAGCCCCGCCCACCCTTTCTGGAACATCGCCCACCAGGTGCGCTCCACCCCCAGGGCCGCCTTTTCGCCGCGCAAACGTGGATCCACCCAGCGGTAGGCCCAATCCAGGATGACGTGGACCAGCACGAACAGCACTCCCAGAACGAGCGTCACCGTGGCCGCCAGCCGTGTTTCGCCCACCTTGATGGCCCTTAGCAGCAGGTCTCCCATGCCCGGCCAGTTGAAGAGGGCCTCAACAATGGGCAGGCTGGAGAGCGAGAACTGCAGCGACGCGCCAAGCGCCGACAGGATCGGCACCCCAGCATTGCGCAGCGCGTGTCGCGCCAGCACCAGGCGAGCGTTCAGCCCCTTGGCCCAGGCCGTGCGAACATAGTCCGCATCCAGGACTTCGGACAGGGCTACAAAGCTCACGCGGGCCACCTGGGCGATGGGGCGCGCAGCCAGCACCAGGGCCGGCAGTACGATGTGGCTGTCCCATCCAAATCCGCCCACGGGCAGTAGCGTGACGTGCGTCCAGCGATAGAGGTTGATCTCCAGGATCTGCAGCAGCAGAGCCAGGAAGAAGCTGGGCGTGGAGACGCCAATAGTGGCGACTACGATGAACAGCAGGGAGAACCTGCGATGGCGGGCCAGCGCGCCGACGATCCCTAGCGGCACCCCAATCAAGGCGCCCAGCGCCATGGCTATCAGCAGCAGCACCACGCTCTTGTCCAAAGTGCTGCGTACGCCGCCAATGATGGGCTTCTCGCTCTGGCGACTCCAGTAATAGAGGCTGCTTTCGGCGCGATAGTTGCCCAGATCGCCCCGCAGCAGATCCCTTAGATACGTGGCCGACTGGCCAATGGAGTAGGAACCCGTCTGGGCGATCCCTCTGCCCACCGCAGGCCCTCCCAGCCCGGCCATGTTCAGCCCAAAGAAGGTCAAAAAGACGATCATGACGGCCACGGCAGCAGTATATGCCAGCGGCTTGAGGACCAGGTCAATCAAAGGCGCCAGAGGTCGCACAAACGGCGCTACGTCAGCATCGTAGAGCTCCGAGAAGAAATCATCCGCCCGCGTGTCCTCGGGTGAAGTAGGAAGCAGCTCGGAGGCCGTTGGCAACTGGATTGTCCGCTCCGCATAGGCAGCTACCTGGACAGACGAGGTACCTACCAGGATGGCAACCTGCTGCTCTTGACCCACCTGGCGCAACAGGGTCAAAAAGCGATGCGCTTCGTCGGGAGAGAGCCCTGCCGTTGGCTCATCGGCAAGGAGGATGGTGGGATGATTGACCAGGGCGCGCGCCAATGCCACATACTGTCCTTCGGTGGGCGTCAGTTGTGTGACATCCTTGCGCAGCAGCACAGCCTGACCAAGGCGCTCAAGCACGGCGCGGGCGCGGTCTTTTGCCTGGGCGTGCGGAGCATGCAGCGACTGCTGCGGTAGTGCGACGTTCTCCCACACGCTGAGACTGGGAATCAGCTTGGGCTCACGAAAAAGCAGACCCACGCGGCGGGCACGCAGCCGGGCTTGCCCCCGACGCGGCATGTCTTCGGCCTCCTCGCCGCCGATGCGTAGCACTCCACCGCTGGGTTCGACCAGCGTGGAGAGCAGCCCCAACAGGAGTTGCAGGTCCGCGGGACACTCGCCCTGCACAGCCACGAGCTGGCCGAGACCTACCACGATGTCGGGGCTGTGCCAGATGTGCATTTCGCCATTGACCGCCCGCCGGCCCTTGGTCAGAGCATAGGCTTCGAGGGCAGGCGCTGCAACGACCATGACTGACTCTCCCAACAGCAAACTACTGCAGGCCGCCCGTCAGCTTGGCAAAGCGGACGCGCACGGTCATGCCCCAGCGCAGGTCAGGATCCTGCTGTTCCAGGGTGATGACGCTCTTGTAGAACACGGCTCCGCTGGCGCTGACCGTCGGCTCCATGGCCACCGAGACCAGCCGCCCTCGCAGGCTGCGGTTGTCCAGGCTGGGGACCAGCAGGTCGACACTCTGATTGGGCTTGACCGAGGCCGCACCCCACTCATCCAGGTCTTCCGTCTCCACCTGCAGCTGGCTCAAATCCGCCACGGTCAGCACAGCCACTCCCGGACTCAGCATGTCGCCCGTCCGTGCGTTAACCGTTGTGACGGTCCCCACAAAGGAGGCGTGCAGGGTGGCCCGTTCGAGTGCGAGCTCGGCGCGTGCCAACTCGACCCTGGCGCGGGCCACGCTGGCCTGTGTGGTCCTGACGTCACTCGGCTGCGCATCCAGACGCGCTTTGGCAGCCGCGACCTGGCTTTCAGCTTGCCTCAGAGAGGCCTTGTCCGGCTTGGCCACCGCCAGCGCATACACAGCCTTGGCTCGCTCATAGTCGACCGTCGCGCTCTGCAACTGAACGGACTCGTAGCGCGCCCCGATGTCTGGCATACTCCTGACCCGGTCGTAGGCGCCCTGCGCGCGGTGCAAGGCTTCCTCTGCCTTCTGCAAGTCCGCCTTGGCGATGATAATCTCCTCGGGGCTCGGCCCGGCTTGCTGCTTCTCGTAGGCCGCCACGGCTGCATCATAGGCGGCCTGCGCAGCGGCCACCTCGGACGAGGAGGCTCCCTGCTGCAGCTTCGCTAGGCTGGCCTCCTGCGCTTCGAGCTCGGCTTGAGCAAGCGCGACGCCAAGCTCCAGCTCCTCTGTGTCCAGGCTGGCCAGAACCTGGGCAGGGGACACCACATCGCCCACCTTCACAGTCAAGGTCAGTAGCTTGCCGGTCGCAGAGAGACTTAGCCTCTCCCAACGCACGGGCACGAGGGTGCCACGGGCGGTCACCTGTTGCCCCTCCCGGCTGGACAACTCGCCCAGAGTGGCGGGTGCAGGCTCCTTGGCGGGGCGGATGAACCAATGTTGTCCCAGCACGGCTACCACCACGACCAATACGGTGATCAGGCTGATGTATAGGATGGCCTTTCTCATGATTCCTCACCTCCACGGGTAGCTTGAGCGGTGACGAGCAGCCCCGCCTCTGGCGGGACGCTCTGCAGCCTGGCCTCGGGTTGGGCTCCAGACCCCGTGAACAATATTGGGCTCACACTCTGGCGGGCGGCGCGCGTGGCAGGGCCAGCAGCCGCAAGCACAGTGACGAGCACCATGGCAAAGCAGACCCCGGCACCCAGGCCCGGCGTGAACAAGAGCTCAACGCTCTGGGCTGGTCCCAGGCCGTTGAGCACGCGCGCGAGCGCCCAACCACACAGAATGCCCACCAGCGCCGATGCCACGCCCAGTAACGTCGCCTTTTGCAGGTACTGCCCGAGCACCGAGCCCTCATCCGTGCCAAATGCCCTAAGCAACCCAATCTGGCGTTCCTCGTCCATCAGGCGACGGGAGAAGGTACTCGTCACGGTCAGAGCTATGCATGTCAAGAAGAAAAGGTTGCACAGCGTCGTGAGGTTGGCGTACGTTGCACTGGCATGCTGCACGCTGCCCTGCGCATCGGCGGGGGCCAGAGTCCACACGCCCGGGTAGCCGCAAGCAATCTGTGCCAGCCGATCCGCGATGGTGGTGACGGCGGGAACGCCAAGCCGATTGCTCACTTCACGCAAGAAGATGGCTTTCTCTTGCTGGTCTCTGGCCGGTGGGATGAGCAGAGTCACTTGGCCAGAGATCCCTGGGTCACGCAACACCCGCTGCAGTGCTGCAAGAGAGACCTCGACCCGGTGGTTGACGTCGCTGCGCGGGTCGTGCTGTAGGTGTTCGCGAATGCCCACCAGGACCAAGGCCACGCCGCGCACCTCGATGCGGTCTCCTACCTGCCAGCCCTGTTCACGGGCCAGGTCATAGCCAACCACGGCCTCGTCGAGGCTACCCTCCTTCAGAGGTCGCCCGCGCCAGTATCCCACACGATAGGAGGTAGACCCGGAGGCATCGCTGCCGACCCACTGCATGCCATACAACACGCCAGAGGCGGGCCAGGGACCCAGCCAACGCGTCTCGTCTTCGTTCACTGGCCCGCCGCGCGCTTCCAGGGCGTAGCCGCGGATGCCGGGCAGGCGGTACACGACGCGCAGCATGTCGCCACTGGCAGGCACGCCGGGCACGCTCACCCAGTCGGTTGCGGTCCGCTGTGCCTCGTTCAGCGACAGGTCCAGCGCCTCGCGTAGAGTGCCGACGACTACCATCGCCGTGGCGCACAAGGCCAACGCAGCGACTGCGGCAGCATAACGCGCCGGCCACGGCCAGCGCACTGTGCGCGATTTGCCCAGCAGGCCCATGCCCGCGCAAGCGACCAGCAAGAATACCGCCAACCGAGGAGTCACTGACAGGGGCGTCAAGCCCAGGGTCTGCCGCGCATAGCCATTGGCCAGCAGCGTGAGCAGCCAGCCGGCGATCAGACCACCAGATCCAGCCAGCAGCGGCACGATCCAGGTTGCCGTCCTCGCTGCGGGCGGCACGTCGCTCAGCAGCGGCAGGCTGACGAGCAGAGCCAGCAGTGCAGCGCCGCTCAGCGCCAGGAACAATGCGGCCCGTTCCTGGCGCGCTCGTCCAAGCTCCCAGGCGGGCGAAAGCACCTCTACTTCAGGCAACGCGCGCCAGATGCTCGCTGCCACCTGCACGACGTCTCGCCCGGCCTCCGGGAGCACCAGCCAGTGGTGAGGTCGCCGGGCAGCCGAGGGAGAAATCGCCTCCGCGGCCTCTGCCGAGACCTGGGCCCAATTACCTGGCAGACGCGCGCTGGGGCTCCAGATGCCCACAACCTGTAAGTCTCTCCCGCTGATTGCGACTCGCTCCCCGACGCGCCGCTGCAGCATCTGCGCCAGTTCGTAGCTCAGCAGCACCTCGTCCAGGCTCTGCGGGGCGGGCAGGCATCCTTGCCACAGCTTCAGCGTGGGATCTGGTGGCAAGAAGGCTCCAGCGGGGCGCCCAGTCTGGTCGGCGTAGAAGAGAACCCGGCTCCAGGGAATGACCCTGGTCTCGTCAAGAGGCAGGTCCCCCTGCAAGACTGCCACGGCATCCTGCACGCCATCGACACGAACCAGGCGCCACAGCACGCTGGTCGTGTCGGCCGCTTCTCGGGGAGTCACCGCGATGTAGCGTCCCGCAGGGTTGGGCCAGCGCGCCTCTACCCAGGCACCCACCATGGTCAGCAGGAGCACGCTGAGCAGCACCGCTGCTGCAGCCAGGCGCAACCGCATGCGTCCAGAAGGGTTGTCAGACGTCAACTTGTGCGTCATGTGCATTGTCACATCGGAGACTGGGATAGCGGCAACTCGGGGCAGATGGCACGTGGCCCAGGTCGAGGGGACTTCCGCTTAGTCCTCTTTTCATTATACACCAACTCGCGAGGAAAGGTTCAGTGACCAGGGTGATTTGACAAAACGGGCGAAGACGGTTACACTAGCCCCGTATTAAGCCGGGGTGGCGAAACTGGCAGACGCGCTAGGTTCAGGGCTTAGTGGGCATTACGCCCATGGGGGTTCAAGTCCCCCCCTCGGCATCGAGTTCTCAGTGCATACCGTGCGCTGAGGACTTGATCTTTTTCAGTCAGGCCTACGCGTGTCCACCCAACAGCGGATTGCTCGCCGGTTGCGGCGGCACTTGCGCACAGGCCGGTACGTCTAGCACTTGGCGCACCTGCACGATTAGCCTTTCCCAGTCCTTGCCGTGTTGCCTGGGGCAAACGCGTTCCATGTACTGCTCGCTATCGTAGATCAGGTATCGGCCCGCCAGGGTGTACCAGCGCTCCCAGCGCCAGGGCGTGCCGGTCTTGCGCTCCTCCAGAAAGTGCAGGTAGGGGTACGTCTGCAGCTCGTCCTCGTCCACTGCGGCCGGCCAGTCCCCGACGGCGCGCTCGAGCACGGGCGCGACGCTCCCGTCGACGTGCACTGTGACCTTTTCGTGTAGACAAGGCACGGCGTAGTAGAGCAGGCTCGAGACCGGGGCGATGCCTGCGACTTGCACGCTGCCTTCCTGCAGGTCAAAGCCGCCAAGCGCCTCGCCTCCAGGCTTGCGCTCCAGCTCGAGCCGCCCATCACACAGGATGCGCAGAAGGGCCTGTTCATTCCACACCTGCAGAGCGTGCATGGCTTTCACTCTCCTTTTGCGGCGTTCACCTCGGCAACGAGCCGCTCTGGTCTGCCGCGAAACTCATCCCAGGCGATACTCCCTGCAGCGATGCCCAGCAATGTGTTCACCAGCACCTGATTAACGGGCGCGGCCAATCCCACGTGCGCAGCATAGGTTACGACCGCCCCGTTCAGGTAGAGCACCTCGGAGCGTCTGCGTCCAGACAGCAGATCGATTTGCAGCGAAGGCTTCTTCTCGCCGCGCCCGCCTGCCACCAGCCGCCCCAGCAGTGGCCGCAGGATAGGCTCAGGCAAGTGACGCATGGCCCAGGCCAGCGCGGGCACAGGATAGTCAGGGAACGCCACAGTCGGAAGCTGCAGGGCACGCATTACGTCTAGCGCCTCGAGGTAGGCGGCGCGCTCAATGGCAAACAGACGTGGTGCTTTGAACGCGGCGTCGGGAGGCACGTCCAGAATCGCGGGGACGGCATTGGCCAGCATGTTCAGCAGCAGTTTGGACCATTTCTGCGCCCGATAGTCGGGGCACAAGACGGTCTTGACGCCTATCGAATGAAAGAGCTGCACCCACGGCTCGACGTGCTGCCCCTCGTGCGTGGAGGCCAGGCTGGCACCGCCCCGCCGGGACTGGATGGCGATGTGTCCCGCCGCCAGAATTGAGACCGGCCAGGTGATCACGCCAGAGACGATGGGCGTCTGGGGCAGCGCCTGCTGCGCCAGCTCCTCTCCGCCCACGCCGTTCTGCAAGAGCAGTAGCGGCGTCTCAGGGGAGACCGCGGAGGCCAAGGTCTGAGCCGCCTGCAGCGTGTCGTAGGCCTTGACTGTCAGCAGGCGGAGGTCCCACGCATATTCATCGGCTGCCAACTCTGCAACGGTCTCGACCGCCTTGGGGTGCACAACGAGGGCGCGCCCCTGTTCCTCCAGGATCAGGCCGTGCGTCTGCACAGCCCGTACATAGTCCACTCGCCCAACCAGGGTCACTTGGTGCCCGGCCTGCTCGAGCAGATGGCCCAGCAGAGAGCCAACCGCTCCTGCGCCGAAAATTAGAATCCGCATACAGTTTCCCCCATGGTGGCCTCTCGTTCCACGATGGTACCGCATTTGGACAGGGTGGTCAAGCGCGCTGTACTTGCGCCGAGAGACCTTCCCGAAAGGTCGCACCGCGATTCCTGCTGGCGCTTGCTGAGTGACCTTTCGAGAAGGTTATTCCACACTCTCGACTACTTGAGGACAGGCAGGGAACGGAGTACAATTGCGGCAGAGGCAAGCCCATACGCCAAGGCGTTCTACCTTCGCTGTGCGTCCTTCACAGGCCTGTATAAGAGGATGGTCTGCACACGTGCCAGGAGCTTTGGAGGGAGCGCTCACTTGACCTCGGTGGACTACTGGATTCCCGATCTTAAAGACGGAGTCTCTTCTCAGGTCATCGCGACCTATCTGGAGGCCAACACAGATCCCGGAGGCCTGGTCGTGGATCCCTTCTGCCAGTCGTCCTCCATCGTGTTCGAGGCCGTGCGCGCCGGACGGCGTCTCGTCGCCACCAGTGTGAACCCTCTGGATGCCTTGCGCACGCGCGTAGCTGTGGTTCCCTTGTCGACGCACGACCTCAACTCGGCCGTCACGCGCCTCTCTGACTCGCCCAGACTAGACACATCGTTGCGCGAACACCTGCGCCGCCTGTACCGCACCACCTGCGGGCGCTGTCACAAGACGGCCTTCGCCGACTACTACATTTGGGAACGCGACCCAGGCGTCCCCAGGCAGGTCAGCTATCGCTGCCCCGCCTGTGGGGAGGCCGCTCTGCGAGACTGTGACGAAGGCGATTTGAGCGTGCTGCAGGAGGTGCAACCACGCGGTCTGCACTACTGGTATGTCCTGGACCGCATCGCCCGGCATGATGACCGAGGCCGCAAATTGGTCGAGAGGTTGTTGGAGCTGTATACCCCACGCAATCTCTACGTCCTGTCGGACCTGGTGCGCAAGATCGAAGACCTCTTTTCCGGCTCACCCGTGCAGGACTGCCTGCGTTGGGCTCTGTTGCACTGCCTGGAGCTGGGCAGCAAGCTGCAAGACGTGGCCACGTTGACTCCGACCGCGGGGCCGCTACCCCTCCAGGATGTGGTCGATGAAGCAGGGCCAGCGGGTCGCGAAGCAGGCGCCGCGGCCCCAGGCGAAAACGTCGCTACTGCAAGCATTGGCCTCCATCCGCCCCCACGCTTTGTCGAATGGAATGTCTGGAAGCTCTTTGAGGATGCCACGCGCCGGCTACCCGAACGGCCCACGATCCCTGCCGTAGCGCTGGCCAGCAGCGTCCGCGCGCTGGTTTCGTCCCCCCCCAAAACCGGGGGAGCGCAGACAGCCCACACCGGCATAGCCTTCATCGGTCACATGTCGACCAGGGACCTGGCGCAGGAACTGCAGCCGGGGAGCGTGCAACTGATCCTGACCCAACCCCCTCAAATGAGTCGCACGCGTTGGGCCATGCCGTTTCTTTGGACAGGCTGGCTGTATGGTCACGCTGCCGCAGCGTCGTTGTGGCCTCTGCTCCGCCGGCGGGGCTCCGATTGGCCCTGGTACACGCGGGCGCTACGCGCCACATTTCGCGCCGTGCACCACACTCTGGCCCCCAACGGACACGTGGTCTTGCTGGCCCAGGGCAAGAGCCTGGCCTATCACGAGGCCCTATCCATGGCCGCAGCGGGAGCCAATCTGCGCGTCCAGAGTGCGCTCTTCCATGCGCGCGACCCAGAGGTCGCCGCCAAGCCCTTTGCGGGCCTGCGCGGCGACTATCGCATGACCTGGAGCGTAGGGGCATCGACCCCTCCCTGGCCGATGTCGTTCAGCGAGCTCAGGGACAAGACAGGCGAGTTCGCAGTGGCGGCCGCTGAGGAGGCCCTGGAGCAACGCGGAGAGCCGGCTCCGTTTGCGCGCCTGCACTGCGCAATCTGGCGGAGTCTGGCACAACGCAATGTGCTGCAGCGGGCACTCGCGGCGCAAGAGCCGCTGGTGCTGCCCGACTGGGTACGCGAGCAGGTGAAGACAGCGCTGGAGAGGCAGGTCGGTCAAACCTTTGTGCAGTTGTGGAAGGACGACCAGCGCGAGGAATGCCTGTGGTGGCTGACGCAGCCTCCTCAGGATGTCGTCCCGCTGAGCGAGCGGGTCGAGCAGGCAGTGCGCGAGGCCCTGGCCGCCTCTGCGCCCCTCGGGACTGCTGACCTGCTGCGCGCTGTCTATGCTTGCTTTCCTGGCGTGCTGACCCCGGATGCAGAATGGGTCAGCGCGTGCTGCAAATCCTATGGGCGCCCAGTTGCCACTGGCCGCTGGACCCTACGCGAAGAGGACCGCCCCGAGCCAAGTGCGCAGGCACGCCAGGCCACACTACTGGCCCTGGGTGAACTGGGACAGCGGTTGGAGTACGAGGCCAGGCTCGGAGTTCAAGGGTTCGACATGCAATGGTCACAGGCAGGGAAGACCGCCTCTGTCTTCTTGGTTCTCAACTCGGCGGCGCTGAGCCGAGTGCTCAGCGTCAGGGCGAGCGCCGAGCTGGCCCCAGCGTCCAGGTTTGTGGTGGTGCCCGAGGCACGTCAGGGATTGGTGCATTGGAAGCTGACGCGTTTCACGTGGTTGCGTAAGCAGCTTGACGTCAAGGGCTGGCAGTTGATCAACGAAAGCGACTTGGCCGCGTGGGCCAGTCGCCTCACCCATGATCGCAGCCAGTTGCCACTCCTCTGAGAAACGCCTTCGAAAACCCTCCCGAACCATTTGCCAAGGGACTTTGGGGAAGGTGGGGGCACACTCTCTTGACTCAGGCGTTTTGCAGCGCAGAGCTTGTATGCTATGATTGTCCGATTTTCAGAAGCCCGATGAAGGATGGTAGTTCAGAGTTGACCGCCCCAAGCTCGTCCGGTGGGCAACCCGCTGCCTCGGAGCTCGTTCTGACGCGCGAGAACCTGTCGCGCAACATCGTGAAGCTGGCCCTGCCCGCCGTTGCGGAAAACCTGCTCGTCAGCATGGTTTTCCTCTCCGACACGTTGCTCATCGGCTGGCTCAAGGACCCCGCGGCGTTGGCTGCGGTGAGCCTCGGTGGGATGTTTCTCAATGTGGCCAACCAGCTTTTCTCGGCCGTCTCGGTGGCGGCCACGACGCTGGTGGCGCATGCATGGGGGGCCAAGGATTACGCTCGCGCCCGACGGGTCGCCGCTCAGGCCATTGTGCTTGGCGTGCTGTTCGCCGCGGCAGCCATCGCCATCATGTGGCCTCTGTCCGAGACCATAATCGCCCTGATGGGTGCCAGCGCACGCGCGGTCGCCCTGGGTGCCACGTACATGCGCATTATTCTGATCACCTCGCTGCTGGGCTTTCCCATGGTGGTGCTGACCGGCATCATGCGCGGCTCGGGCGACACGCGCACGCCCATGAGCATCACGCTGATCATGAACGTCTGGAATGTGTTGGCCGCGGCGGCTTTGATCTTTGGCTTTGGTCCGATACCGGCGCTGGGTCTGCCGGGCGCTGCGATTGCCACGGCCTCGGCCCGTCTGCTGGGCGGCATTCTGGCGCTCTACGTCGTGATGAGCGATCGAGGATTCGTCAAGCTGGGCTGGAAGGACATCCTCCACTGGGACCAGCCGCTGATCAGCCACATGTTGAACCTGAGCCTGCCCACGGCCGGCGAGACCATCGTCATGCGTCTGGGATACGTCCTCTTTATGCGCATCGTCTCCGGGCTGGGTGAAGTGCCTCTAGCCGCGCACCAGATCGCCGTCAACGTCGAGTCGCTTTCCTTCATGCCCGGGTTCGGTCTGAGCGTGGCCAGCACCACGCTGGTGGGCCAGTCGCTGGGAGCGCACGATCCCGAGCTGGCCGAAGAGAGCCTGCGCGCCTCGGTGCGCGTCAGTCTGTGGGTCATGGGAACAGTGGGCGTCATATTTGCACTTTTCGGGCCGGCGCTTGCAGCGCTTTTCGGAAGCACACCCGAGGTGCTGGCTCTGGCTGGCACCGCCGTGCGCATCGGCGCGTTGGAGCAGTTGCCCATCGCGGTGCAGATGGTCATCGCGGGCAGCCTGCGCGGGGCCGGGGACATGAAGACGCCCATGTACGCCACACTACTCGGCACGCTGGTCTTTCGCGTGCCCATCGTGTACCTGTTCGCGGTCGTGTTCGGCTGGGGCCTTAACGGCGTCTGGTATGCGACGGCTGTGGACTGGACCGCACGCGCCGCGCTTCTGTACGTCCTGTTTCGGCGCGGAGCCTGGAAGAGAATCCGGGTCTGAACAAAAGGAGGGGATGGCCGGACCGGCCATCCCCTCTTGTGGTGAATCGCGTTTAGCAGATCGCCTTTTCCGAAGCCTTGTCAAAAAAGTGTACGTTGTCCATATTGAAAGCAATGTCGAGGTTCTGCCCGATGCGAGCCCCCGTGCGTGGGTCGACGCGGGCCACAAAGGTCTTGCCGCTGCTGACCAGATACAGGAAGACCTCGTTGCCCATCAACTCGGTCACATCGACCGGGACCGTAAGGTACTCGGTAGCGATGCCCGGAGGGGCAAACTGGCGGTCGTGGATGTCCTCCGGTCGAATGCCAAAGACCATGTCCTTGCCCAGGTAGTCACGCAGCGCATGGGTCTTGGAAGCTGGCCCGCGCAACCGGAAGCTCGCGCCCTCGACGTACATCTCTTCCAGCGTGCCCATCAGCTTGGCATCGAAGAAGTTCATGGCGGGACTGCCGATGAATCCGGCCACGAACATGTTGTTCGGCGTGTCGTACAACCTCTGCGGCGTGTCCAATTGCTGCAGGAGGCCATCCTTGATCACTGCGATGCGGCTGCCCATCGTCATGGCTTCCATCTGGTCGTGAGTCACGTAGATAAACGTGGCCTGCAATCGCTGATGAAGCTTGGAGATCTCGGCGCGTGTCTGCACGCGCAGCTTGGCATCCAGGTTGGACAACGGCTCGTCCATCAGAAAGACTTGCGGTTCGCGGACGATGGCGCGTCCCAGGGCCACGCGCTGGCGCTGGCCACCAGACAGTTGTTTGGGTTTGCGATCCAGAAAGCCCTGGATGCCCAGGATGTCGGCCGCCTGTTTGACGCGTCGGTCGATGTCCGCCTTCGGCACTTTGTGCAGCTTGAGTCCGAAGGCCATGTTGTCATATACGCTCATGTGCGGGTACAGAGCGTAGCTCTGGAACACCATGGCAATGTCGCGGTCCTTGGGAGCGATGTCGTTCACGACGCGGTCCCCGATCTTGATCGTCCCCGAGGTGATCTCCTCCAGACCGGCCAGCAGGCGCAAGGCAGTGGTCTTGCCGCAGCCAGATGGCCCGACCAAGACCAGGAACTCCTTGTCCGCAACGTCCAGGGAAAGGTCGTTCACGGCAGCAACATCGCCAAAGCGTTTGGTGACATGATCGTAGACTACTCTTGCCATTCAGGTATCCTCCAGATACGTGGTGGGGAGCGATACGGCGCACTAGGAACAGGACTGTTCGGTCATCCATCTGGTCAACAACCAGGACGGATGGGCACAAGGCCAAAACCGCTTCCTCGTGAGCCGCAAAAGGGCGTACGATTCGGGGAGTGTCTAGCTGGCCACCTCCTTTCTGACTCTTTCAAACGAGCCACGGTGGACACAGACCCTGGCGCGGCCCCAAAAGCCAGTGGGTAACACGAAATGCGCAGGGTCGGACGGGCACCATTGTAGCGGATTGTGTCGTTTTTGTCCAGTCAACAAATTGCCTTGTGGCTGGCGGAGACATTGACATTTGAGACAAAAGACGGCATAATGGGTGGCATAACGGGTTTCGCAGATGCGCGTTCTCCGTGAGTGAAAGGAGGCAGCGTGACCAGAGTAGTCTTACACGAATACTGTGACGAGGCACGCAAGTGGATCGAGTCACACGCCTACGAACAGGCTATCGCCATCTGTCGTCACGTTCTAAAGCGCTATCCCAAGCATGTCGAGGCCTACCGGCTCCTGGGCGAAGCCTGCCTGGAGAAGGGAGAACTCGCAGAGGCGACAGACGTCTTCCAGCGGCTCTTGAGCGCTGATCCGGAGAACTTTGTCGCCTACGCTGGCCTCGGCGTGATCTACGAAGAAAGGCAGCAGCTTGCGGAGGCGATCTGGCATATGGAGCGGGCCTTTGAGCTGGTTCCCAACAACGAGGAGATCCGCAACGCGTTGCGCAGGCTGTACGGCCGGCGAGATGGCACCGAACCTACGCGCATCAAGCTCAATCGTGTCGCTCTGGCACGCCTGTACTCCAGGGGAGGGCAATACCGCCAGGCGATTGACGAGTTCAATCGTACGCTGGAACTCGAACCCGGGCGCATGGACATCAAGGTTTCTCTGCTTGAGACCCTGTGGCGTGACGGGCGGCGCGAACAGGCGGCTGAATTGGCGCGCGATATCCTGCGCATCTCGCCCGATTGCCTGAAGGCGATCTTGCTGCTGGGCACGATCCAGATAGAGAAGGGTCGCACCGAGGAAGGCAGGGCACTGTTGGCGCAAGCCCGCACCGTGGACCCCGAGAACAGGCTGGCTCAGGCTCTGTTCGGCGACCGGTCGCCGCTGCCGCCTGAGGAAGTCAAGATGCCCAGGCTGGAGGGGCCGCCCCCGCCAGCCAGGACAGTTGAGCCGGGCGGCGAGCCACCTGGCGAGGAGGAAGACGAGTTCGGCGTGCCCGAGTCCGAGGAACCCCTCACACCAGACACACCTGCCGAAGCACCGCCCGTCGAGACTGCTGAACCGGCTGCGCTCGCCTCTCCCGAGCAGGCCGTAGCTCCGCATGAAGTCCCGCTCACAGCACCCGAAGTGCCTCCCGAGACAGCCCCCGTGGAAACCGTTGAGCCGAGCGTGACGCCGCCTGTCGCAGAACCCACACCGTTGGTCGAGGCCGAGACAGCCCCCGTGGCTCCGTTCGAGGCAGCGCCCGTGGAAACCGTTGAGCCGAGCGTGACGCCGCCTGTCGCAGAACCCACACCGTTAGTCGAGGCCGAGACAGCCCCCGTGGCTCCGTTCGAGGCAGCACCCGTGGAAACCGTTGAGCCGAGCGTGACGCCACCTGTCGCAGAACCCAC
>Ga0315279_10004332_pt1 | contig 19098 bp, 17 predicted proteins | sample YL17G06_20_MG_FD_203694 | JGI IMG/M metagenome (GOLD analysis project Ga0315279, IMG submission 203694) | Sediment microbial communities from Yellowstone Lake, YNP, Wyoming, USA - YL17G06_20 | ecosystem: Environmental > Aquatic > Freshwater > Lake > Sediment | place: USA: Wyoming | collected... | reverse complement strand
ACGACGCCGATGGTGAGGGCGCCGGTCTCTCGGGCCACCTCGGCCACGATGGGAGAGGCGCCGGTGCCGGTGCCGCCACCCATGCCGGCCGTGACGAAGACCATCTCGGCGCCGCGGATGGCGTCGTGGATCTCGTCGCGGCTCTCCTCAGCGGCCCGCTGTCCCTTGCCGGGGTCGCCGCCCACGCCCAGGCCCTTGGTCAGCTTCTCACCGATGCGGATGCGCATGTGCGCCTCCGTTCCGGCCAGGGCCTGACCGTCGGTGTTCACCGCCACAAGCTGGACGCCGAGTATGCGCTCGCCCATCATGCGGCTAACGGCGTTGCAGCCGCCGCCACCGACGCCGACCACTTTGATGGGAGGGAGTCCCTCCCGGTCTGATCTAGTCGCCAATGTGTCCTCCTTTCCCCCTCATTTTTGCTGTTTTACACAAGCCTGCTGCCACGTCACCTCCCCTCGGTCCGCCCGTTGGCGGACACGCTGCCTCTACTCGGGCAGCAGGACCTTGGCCCAGTTGGTGAACCGCTTTAGCCAGCCGCCGAAGGGCGCCGGCGGTCGCAGTTTCATGGTTCGGTAGCCGTGCTCGCTCTCGCGCACGGCCCATTGCAGGAGGCCCACGCTGGCGGAGTAGGCCGGGTCTGCCAGGGTATCGGAGAGGCCCTGGAGGTTGCGCGGCCGCCCGACGCGGGCCGGCAGCCCTGTCACCTGCTCGGCCAGGACGTCGATACCGCTCAGCTTGGCGGAGCCGCCGGTGAGGACCAGCCCCGCCGATACGATGTCGCCCTGGACGGAGCGCTTTACCTCCATGACCACCAGCTCCAGGATCTCCTCCATTCGCGCCTGGAGGATCTCGCAGAGCTGGCGGCGGTGGATCGTCTTGTGCCTCTCGCTGCCGAAAGCGTCCAGCTCCACCGTTTCGTCCGGGTCGATGCTGCTGGGGATGGCGTGGCCGAGGCTGGCCTTGGCTTCCTCGGCGGCTTGGTAGGGGCAGCGCAGGCCGATGACCAGGTCTCGCGTCAGGTGGTGGCCGCCCAGCGCCAGGACGGCGGTGTGGTAGATGGCGCCGTCCAGGAAGAGGGCGATATCGGTGGTGCCGCCACCGATGTCCGCCACCACCACGCCCTGGCGTTTCTCCTCTTCCTCCAGAACAGCCTCGGCGCTGGCCAGGGGCTGGAGAATGAGGCTGTCCACCTGCACCCCAATGCCTTCGACGCAGCGGGTGAGGTTCTGGATGGCGCTCACCGTGCCCGTGATAATGTGGGCCTCCACGTCCAGGCGCTGCCCGTACATGCCCAGGGGGTCGCTGACGTTGTCCTGGCCGTCCACCACGTAGTAGCGAGGGATGACGTGCAGGATCTCGCGGTTGGCGGGCAGGCTGACGACGCGGGCGCCGTCGAGGGCGCGGGAGACATCGTCGGGTGTGATGGGGCGCTGACGTTCGGGGATGGCCACGATGCCCCGGTTGTTCAGCGATTGGATATGGCTGCCAGCGATGCCGACGTGGGCGGAGAGAATGCGGGTGGCGCTGGAGCGTTCCGCCTTCTCCACAGAGGCCCGTATGGATTCGCTGGCGTCCCGGATGTTGTCGACCATGCCTCGGCTGAGGCCGGCGGCGGGGGCGACTCCCACACCGAGGATGCGCATCTCGCCCTCGCCGGCGATCTCCGCCACTAAGGTGCAGATCTTGGTGGTGCCTACGTCTATGGAGGCAAAGGTGCCGCTTTTGGCTGCCACCTCGGTCCCTCCTTCCTCACGGCGGGTCCCCTATTGAAAGGCGATCCGCTCGCCGAAGCGAAGGTCCACGGTGCGGACCTCCACTCCCTGCTGCTGAGTCCGTTCCATCAGCGCCTTCAGCGCCACCATCTTGTAGTCGAAGTCACGGCCATCGCCGAAGGTGACCCGCAGGTCCCCTTCTTCGCCAGAGGCGAATCCGCCTCCGGCGGAGAAGACGGCCGTCAGTCCATCCTCATCGCGGTACTCCACGGCCACCACTGCCAGTCCCAGGGCCTGGGGCGCCGCCTCGACTAGCTGGCGGGTCAGGGCTACCGCATCAGAGTCCACGCGGTCGCCGGCCTCCAGGCTATGGGTGGCGTCAAGGTGGCGAATGACGGGCGCCCCCTCGTCGGGGAGGACGCGCTCCAGTACGACGCCGTCCTCATCGATGACGTAGCGCTGGCCCCTGGCCTCCCAGAATCCCCACGGGCGCCGCTCTTGGACGATTATGCGCATGTTCCGGGGCCAGGCCCGTTCAAAGGTCACGCTCTTCACCATGGGCTGGCTCTCTATGCGCTGGCGGGCCCCGCCGGTGTCAGGGAAAAGGATGCTGGCACCGCGCAGGTTGGCGGCGGCGGCCATTTCTTCGGGATCGAGGAGCCGCGTTCCCTCCACTGTCACCTCCTGGATGCGGAGCAGGGGCGATTGGAGGAGCCACCAACCTCCGGCGGCGAGGGCCGCCAGCAGCGCTAGGAACGCCAGGCGACGAGCCCGACGCAGGAGGCGACCTGGCTTTGGTCGCCGGGCCGCCGGTTCCAGAGTCCGGCCGCGAGCCTGCCTGCCGGCCAGGTGAGTGGTGGCGCGGGATCTCTCAGGCACGGCGACGCTTCTCCTCGTGGCGCTCCAGGGCTAGGTCCACCAGGCGGCTGATGAGCTGGCTGTAGGTGAGGCCGCCCAGTTGCCAGAGCCTGGGAAACATGCTGATGGGCGTGAAGCCCGGGATGGTGTTGATCTCCTCCAAGTACACGGAGCCGTCGGGCAGCAAGAAGAAGTCGACGCGGCCCATGCCGGCGCAGTCGATGGCCCTGTAGGCCTGGACGGCCATCGCCTGGATGCGGGCCACCGTCTCGGCGGGCACCTGGGCAGGGGCGATAAGCTGGGTGTCGGGGTCCAGGTACTTGGCCTCGTAGTCGTAGAACTCGCGCTGGTAGACGATCTCGCCCAGGGGCGAGGTCTGGGGGTCGTCGTTGCCGAGAACGGCGCACTCGATCTCCCGGCCCTGGACGGCACGCTCCAGTACCAGCTTGCGGTCGTAGCGGAGGGCAAGCTGGATCGCCCCCGCCAGGTCCTCGCGGGAGCGGACCTTGGTGATACCGACGCTGCTGCCGCCGTTGGCCGGCTTCACGAACCAGGGGTAGGGCATGGCGGCTTCAAGCTCCTGCGTGAGCGTCTGCTGGTCGCTCTCCCAGCGCCAGCCGAGGACGGCGCGATAGTCGGGCACGGGCAGGCCGGCTTGAGCAAAGAGGGCCTTCATGAGGGCCTTGTCCAGGCCGATGGCGCTGGCGCCCACGCCGGCCCCCACGTAGGGCACGTCGGCCATCTCCAGGAGACCTTGCAGAGTGCCGTCCTCGCCGTAGGGCCCGTGTATGAGGGGAAAGACGACATCCACCTGGCCCAGGACCCCCAAGGCCTGGGGCCGGGCCAGGAGGCCCTGCCCGCCTGTGGAGCCGGTCTCCAGGGTCTTCTGGTAGGGGGGATCGTCTCGGGCCAGGATGGCTTCCGTCTCTTGGGGCGTTAGCCAGGCGCCGGAGCGGGTGATGCCGATGGGCACGACCTCGAAGCGCTTCTTGTCGGCAGCGGCGATGACGTGCTGGGCGGACACCACCGACACCTCGTGCTCCCCCGAGCGTCCCCCGAAGATGATCCCAAGTCGAAGCCGGCGACCGGCGGCGGCCATCAGAAGCCCTCCCCCACCAGAGCCACCTCCAGCTCCAGCTCGATGCCGAAGCGGGCCATGACCCGCTCCCGCGCCAGTTCGATGAGCGCTTTCACGTCGGCGGCGCGGGCGTGGCCGGCGTTAACGAAGAAGTTGGCGTGCTTGGGCGAGATGACGGCCTCGCCGATGCGATGTCCCGTCAGCCCTACCTGGTCGATGAGCCACCACGCCGGGTGCTCAGGAGTGTTCTTGAAAATCGAGCCGGCGTTGCGGCCTCGAGGCTGCGCGTCAAACCGCCGGCGGTCCAGCTCCGACACCCGCTCCACCAGGCGGGCGGCGTCGCCCCGCAGGAGGCGGAAGGTGGCGGAGAGGACGGCCTTGCCCTCCAGGAGGCCGCGGGTGAAGGCGCTGCCCCGGTACGAGAGTTCCAGGTCGGCGGCAGGCACCTCATACTCGCCCTTGCTGTTGGCGATGCGGATGCTGAGGAGGACATCGGCCAGGCAGCCGCCGTAGGCGCCAGCGTTGTAGACGACGGCGCCGCCGACGGTGCCGGGGATTCCGGCCGCCCATTCCAGCCCAACCCAGCCCTGACGAGCCAGGCTGCGGGCCAGGGCGGCCAGGCTCGCACCTGAGGCCGCCTCGAGCAAGGCGCCGTCACCGTCCGGCCGGGGCCCCTCGACCTGGGTAGCGCTGTTCTCGATGGTGACTCCCCGGATGCCCAGGTCTCCCACCAGGATGTTGCTGCCCGACCCCAGGACGAAGGAAGGCGTTTGGTAGCGATGGCAGAGGGCGAGGGCTTGGGCCAGGGCCTCGGAGGAGCTGGCCACGAAGTAGGCGTCGGCAGGCCCGCCGATGCCGAAGGTGGTGTGACGGGCCAGCGGCTCCTCCTCGCGGAGGGGGCCCAGCGCGGCCAGCTCGGCGACCAGTTCGCGTGCTATCATCAGGTCTTCCTGCTCCGCAGGCGCTCCAGCACCATGGGCCCTACCTGGTCCACGTCGCCGGCGCCGATGGTGAAGAACACGTCGCCGGGCCTGAGCAGGGCGCAGGCCGTCTCCGCCGCCTCCTCGAAGGTGGCGACGAAGCGGGCGCGGGGCTGCTCGACGGCCTCCGCCAGTTGGCGGCCGTCCATGCCGGCCTCGGGCGTCTCGCGGGCGGCGTAGGTGTCAGCAATGAGCAACTCATCCGCCCCTTCGAAGCAGGTGCGGAAGCCCTCCAGCAGGTAGCGGGTGCGGCTGTAGGTGTGGGGCTGGAAGAGGCACACCAGCCGCCGGCCGGCGAAGCGCTGATGAGCGGCGGACAGGGTGGCCCGCACCTCCGTTGGGTGATGAGCATAGTCGTCCATGACGGTGACGCCGCTGGCCTCGCCCACCAACTCGAAGCGCCGGCGGACGCCCCGGAAGGCCGATATGGCTTCTTGTGCCGTCTCCAACGGCACCTCCAGCGCGTGGGCAGCGGCGATGGCGGCCAGGGCGTTGGCCACGTTGTGGCGCCCAGGGACGCCGGTGTGGAACGAACCGTGGGTTTGCCCCTGACGGAGCACCCGGAAGGAGTGTGAGCCGTCGGGCTGGGGCTCCAGGGCCTCGGCCGTCCAGAGGGCAGGGCGGTCCAGGGCGTAGGACTCGACATAACGAGCGACCAGCGGAGCCGCTGGCGGGCTGCCCTCGAGCCCAAGGAGGTGACGCACCGCGGCGTTGTCGGCCCCAGCGATGATGAGCCCGTCGGCGGGCACCTGGCCCAGGAAGCGGCCGAAGGCCTCGGTCAGGCGCTCCAGGGAGCCGTAGATGTCGAGGTGGTCGGGCTCCACGTTGGTGACGATGGCCAGCTGGGGGTGGTAGCTGAGGAAGGCGGCGTCGAACTCGTCGGCCTCCACTACGATGTGGCGGCCGCTGCCGGCGGCGGCGTTGCCCCCGAGGTCCGCCACCTCGCCCCCTATGAGGTAGGTGGGCGAGAAGCCAGCCTGCTTCAGGATGAAGGCTATGAGGGCGGAGGTGGTGGTCTTGCCGTGGGTGCCGGCAACGGCGACGGCGTAGCGTCCCTCCATGAGGCGGGCCACCATCTCGGCGCGCTTGATGACGGGCAGGCCGCGGCGCCGCGCCTCAGCGATCTCCGGGTTGTCGTCGCGGGCGGCGGACGTGGTCACCACCAGCGCCGCCTGGCCCACGTTCTTCGCCCGGTGCCCCTCGAAGACGGAGGCGCCCTCGGCGGCCAGCCGCTCGGTGAGGGGCGACGGACGCAGGTCGGAACCGCTAACGGTGTGGCCCCAGGCCATCAGGATGTGGGCGATGGCGGACATGTGCGCTCCGCCGATGCCCACCAAGTGCACTCGCTGCGGGATCTGCTGGCCGACCGCTGCTTCCGTCATCGTCGTCACGTTCAGGCCGCCGCCTCCAGCACCAGCCGCGCGATCTCCTGGGCCGCCTCGGGCCGGGCAGCGCTGCGCAGGGCAGCGGCCATGGACTCCAGCCGTGGCCGGTCGCTCAGGAGTGCGCGCACGCGCTCGAACAGGTAGGGCAGGTCTTCCTCTTCTAGGACGACGGCTCCACCCAGCTCCTCGAGGTAGCGGGCGTTGGCCCGTTGGTGGCCGCCGGCGTAGGGATACGGTACCAGGATGGCCGGCCGGCCCACGGCCGTCAGTTCCCCCAGCGTCGAGGCGCCGGAGCGCATCAGCGCCAGGTCGGCGGCGGCCATCGCCCAGGGCATCTCCTCGTGGAGGTAGTCGTGCAGGTGGTAGGTCGAACGGCGAGCGTCGGGCAAACGCTCGCGGGTCTCGGCCAGCCAGAGATGGTCGGCGCGACCGGAGACGTGCACTATCTGGCACACGTCCAGCAGTCGCGGGAGCTGTTCGGCCACGGCCCGGTTGATGGCGCGTCCGCCCTGACTGCCGCCGCTGATGAACAGGGCAGGGAGCCGCGAGTCCAGGCCCAGCCGCTGGCGCCCCTCGTCCTTCTGAGCCTCGAAGAAACCGCGTCTCACCGGATAGCCGGTGACGATGGCCTTGCCCGACGGCAGTCGTGCCGCCGCCGGCGCGGCGGTGACGGCCATCCGGCGGGCCAGGCGGGCCAGGAGCCGCACCGCCCAGCCGGGCACCAGGTCCGGCAGGTACACCACCAGCGGTCGCCGGCGCAGGCGAGCCGCCAGGGCCACCGGCACGCTGGCGTAGCCCCCGGTGGCGAAGACGACATCGGGCAGGAAGCGCCCGACAGCGCGCGCAGCCTGGAGAACGCCGACTACCAGGTTGAAGAGGCCCTTCGCCAGGCCCCACGGCGTGCCGACGCGGAGGGCACCGGCCCTGATGGGCTGGAAGTCCAGGCCCTCGCGCCGCACCAAATCCTCCTCGCCGCGCGTCCTGGGGCCCACGAAGAGGAGATCCACAGGGCGCTCCGCCGTCGAGAGCTCGCGGAGGGCGGCAGCCACGGCCAGGGCTGGGTACACGTGTCCGCCGGTACCGCCGCCGGTCAACATCACTTTCACCGGCGTCCTTTCCCGCCCGCCTGGGCGGGCCTGTGAGCGTCACGGACGGGCCGGCGGGCCCGATCAACAGGCGTCAGCACTTGCCTTTCGCGGTCCAGGTAGCCTTTGTCGCGGCCATAGCGCGATACGCTAAGAACGATGCCGATGCCGGCCAGCAGCGCCGCCAGCGCTGAGCCGCCGTAGCTCAGGAAGGGCAGCGGCACCCCAGTCAGCGGGATGGAGCGTGTGATGCCCCCGATGTTTATCAGGGTCTGGTAGGCGATCCAACTGATGACGCCGACCGTCAGCAGGGCCCCGAAGTCGTCCCGCGCGTTCGTCACCGCCCGGAAGCCCCGGTAAATGAGAAGGGCGAAGAGGGCTATCACCAGCACTGCGCCGATGAACCCCATCTCTTCGCCGAGGATGGCGAAGATGCCGTCGGTGTGGGAGCCGGGCACGTAGAAGAACTTCTGTCGGCTGGCGCCGATGCCCAGGCCGTGGATGCCGCCGCTGCCCAGGGCGATAAGGAGCTGGAGGATGTGGAAGCCTCGGCCCCCCGGATCCTCCTCGGCGGAGGTGAAGGCGAAGAGTCGGTCCACCCGGTACTCGCCGGCCAGGATAAGGAAGCCGCCCATGACGGCCCCAATGGGCACCAGAGCTGACACGTGGGTCAGGGAGCCGCCAGCCACGAAGAAGAGGGTGATCATAGTGAGAACGATGATCAGGGTGGTGCCCATGTCGGGCTCTAGCATCACCAGGCCTGCCACCAGTCCCACCAGCAGAACGAAGGGCACGAAGCCCATGGCGAAGCTCTTCACTTCTCGCTTGTGGGAGGTCAACCAGGCAGAGACGTAGATGATCAGGGCCAGCTTGGCGAACTCGCTGGGCTGCGCCGGCGGCAGAGGGCCGAGGGGGATCCAGCGCGTCGCCCCGTTGCGCTCCACACCGATGCCGGGCACCAGGACCACCAGGAGCCCAACTATGGCGGCCGCCATCAGGTAGGGGCTCACCTGACGCAGCATGTGGTAGTCCGTGCGCATCATGATCACCAGGGCCGTCAGCCCCAGGACGGCCCACATGGCCTGCCGGACCACGAAGTAGGTGACGTCGTTGTACTCCAGTTGGCCCAGGGCAAAGCTGGCGCTGTAGACGGTGATGAGACCCAGCACCAGCAGGGCCATCACCAGGCCGAGAATGACGTAGTCCGGCTGGCCGGCGCGGAGGCGGCTTGTCTGTGAGGCCACGACTACTGCCCTCCTCGCCCGCCCGAGGCGGGGCGGAGCGCCAGGACCAGGCGGCGGAACTCCTCGCCCCGCTGCTCGAAGTTCTCAAAGGCATCGAAGCTGGTGCAGGCCGGCGAGAGAAGGACGACGTCCCCCGGCCGGGCGGCACCGCTGGCGGCCGAAACCGCCTCGGCCAGCGCGCGCGCCCGCAATACCTGGGGTCTCTCTTCGGAGGTCAGGCCGGCGGCGGCGGTTCGCAGCGCCTCCTCCAGGATCGGTGCGGCTTCGCCGAAGACGACCACGGCCCGGCAGCGCCGGCAGGCCTCGGCCGCCATCTCTTCCAGGGGCAGATGCTTCTCGCGCCCGCCCAGCAGCAGCACCACCGGCTCCTCGAAGGAGCGCAGGCCGGCCAGGGTGCGTTCGGGCGTCGTGGCGATGGAATCGTTGTAGTAGTCGACGCCTCCCACGCTGGCCACCAGCTCCAGGCGGTGGGGCGCCGGTCGGAAGGCACGGACGGCCGAGGCCATGTCGTGCGGCGGCAGGCCACAGGCGGTGCCCACTGCCACTGCCGCCAGCACGTTGCTCAGGTTGTGCCGCCCGCGCAGCGGCACCTCCGATGCCGCGATTACCGCCATCTCGTCGCCGCCGCGCCGGCAGACCACGACGCCGTCGCGCAGGAAGGCGCCGTCGCGCGGGGGCTCGGCCTCCAGGGCGAAGAAGAGCACCTCGCCGGCGGCGTCGCCAGCCATCTTGGAGGTCACCTCGTCCTCGTAGTTGAGGACTGCCCGGTCAGCAGCGCCCTGGTAGGCGAGGATCTTGCGTTTCAGGGCCACGTAGTCGGGCCAGGCGTAGCGGTCCAGGTGATTAGGCGTGACGTTGAGGATGCAGGCCACGTGAGGGCTGCGATCCGCCAGCTCAAGCTGGGTGTGGCTGATCTCTGCCACCACCCAGGTTTCCGGCGTGAGCCGGTCCAGGAGCGCCAGCAGACCGACGCCGATGTTGCCCCCCACGGCATGCGGGCGGCCGGCAGCGGCGAACATGTCGCCGACCAGGCCGGTGACGGTGGTCTTGCCGCTGCTGCCGGTGATGCCGACCACCGGCCCCGGACAGCGCTCCAGGAAAAGGCGCATCATGGAGCTGAAGGGGATACCCTTGTCCTGGGCCGCTCGCAGGGCCGGAATGCCCAGCGGCACCCCCTGGGAGACAAACACCACATCCGCCGACACAGTATCGGCGACGGCGTTTTGGCCCAGAGAGAGACGCACAGGCACGCCGTTCAGCTCCTTGAGGCGGTGGGCCAGTTGGTCGGCGGGCCGGGCGTCGCTGGCTGTGACCTGGGCGCCCTGAGCCGCCAAATAGCGCACCAGGTCGACCCCCTCGATGCCGAGACCGACCACTGTCACCTTTTTGCCCCGGAAGTCCGGATAAGCCGTCATAGCATTTTAACTAATTTGTCAAGGCCAATGCTATACCCAAAAGCCCCCCAACCATGCCAATTAGCCAAAATCGGGTCACTACCTGCGGCTCTGACCACCCCAGCAGCTCGAAGTGGTGGTGGAGAGGGCTCATGCGAAAGACGCGCCGGCCCCCTGTGAGCCGGAAGTAAGCGACCTGGATGACAACGGAGAGGGCTTCCACGACAAAGACCACCCCGACCACGGGCAGGAGGAGCCATTGGCCGGTCATGAGCGCCACCACGGCCAGGGCCGAGCCCAGGGCCAGCGCTCCCGTATCGCCCATGATGACGCGAGCCGGGTAGGCGTTGTACCAGAGGAAGCCCAGGGTAGCCCCCACCACCGTGAAGCTGAAGGTGGCCAGGAAGGTCTGCTCTTGAAGGAAGGCGATGACCCCATAGGCGCCGAAGGCCAGGGCGGCGGTGCCACCGGCCAGGGTGTCCAGCCCGTCGGTGACGGCGACGGCACTGGTGGTGCCGACGAGGATCGCCACCGCCACAGGAATGTAGACCAGCCCTATCTCGTACTTGCCGAAGTGAGGCACGTTGATGCTGCGGGCATCCAAGCCGTAGTAGAGGATCAGGGCCGCGGCCAGCGCCAGGGCAGTCAGGGACCCTAGCTTGGCGAGCATGTGGAGGCGGACGTGGGCCTCGATGCGCTCGCGGCCCTCCAGGGTCAAATAGTCGTCGGCGAGGCCGAGGAGCCCGGCGGCGACGATGGCCCCGAGGGGCAAGAAGATCGAGCGGTGGCTGGCCAGGTTGGTCGGCGCCGTCACCAGGAAGACCACCCCGAAGATGAGCAGGCCGCCCATGGTGGGAGTGCCGGCCTTCACAGCGTGGGAGGCGGGCCCGTCGGAACTGATGGCCTTGCCCAGGCCGCGCCGTCGCAGAAAGGCTACCACCGGGCCTCCCGCCGCCAGCGAGACCACAAAGGCCGCAGACCCTACTACGAGCGCATAGACCATCTAGCTCGACCCTCTCATTCGAGCAGCAGGGGCAGCACCGTCTCCAGGGCCATGGCCCGCGACGCCTTCAGCAGGACGATGTCGGCGGGCTCCAGGCGCTGGTGCAGGTCCTGGGCTGCCTCCTCCTTCGAGTCCCAGAAGCTGACAGAACCGTGGCCGGCCTGGCGGGCCGCCTCTCCCGTGAGGCGCCCCAGGTCGCCCACGACGTAGATGAGCTGGCAGACCTCGGCGGCACGCTGGCCCACCGAGAGGTGTCCTTGCTCCTCCATGGCGCCCAGCTCGCGCATGTCCCCCAGCACCGCGATGCGCCGCCCCGGCAGCTCGGCCAGCAGGTCCAGGGCCGCCATCATGGAGGACGGGCTGGCGTTGTAGGTGTCGTCCAGGATGGTGGCGCCGCAGCGAGCGCGGTGCACGCTGAGCCGTAGGGGCACCTGGGCCGTTGCCAGGGCCGAGACCACCTCGTTCAGGGCCAGGCCTTCCACCAGACCGGCCGTCGCGGCGGCCAGGGCGTTGTGGAGGAGTTGCCGACCCGGCAGGTGCGTCTGGATGCGCGTGCGGCGGCTGCCGCACTCCAGGGTGAAGGCGATGCCCTCCAGGCCGCGACCCTCCAAATCTAGACCCCTCACGTCGCAGCCCGGCGACATCCCGTAGAGGAGGGTGCGGGCGCTGGTGCGTTTCGCCATGGCGGCGACTCGCGGGTCGTCGCCGTTGAGGATAGCGGTCCCATCGGGCGGCAGGCTTTCCACCAGCTCAGCCTTGGCGTCGGTGATGGCCTCCAGGCTCCCCAGGCGCTCCAAATGGGAGGGTCCCACGTTGGTGACGATTCCTACCCGGGGTCGTGCGATCTCACAGAGGAGGCGGATCTCCCCCAGGGCATACATGCCCATCTCTAGGACGGCCTTCTCATGCTTGGGGCGGAGGTCGAGCAGGGTGAGCGGCAACCCGATTTCGTTGTTGTAGTTAGCCTCGTTCTTGAGTACGTGGTAGCGAGCGCCGAGGACGGTGGCCGTGATCTCCTTGGTGGTCGTCTTGCCGACGCTGCCCGTCACGCCGATGACCTCCACCGAGATGCGCTCGCGGCGGGCAGCGGCCAGGCGCTGGAGGGCAGCTAGGGCGTCGGGGACGACGTAGGCGGCGACGCTGTCGGCCAGGGTTTCAGGCATGTGCTGGACGAGCACGCCGGCGGCGCCGCGGTCCGTCGCCTCTTGGAGGAAGGTGTGGCCATCCTCGTGCTCGCCGCGTACGGCAACGAACAGGTCTCCCCGCTGCACCTGGCGGGAGTCCGTCACCGCCCGGCGGAAGCTGCGGGCTCGGCCGGGACGGCTCTCCAGCAGAACGGGCTTGAGGCTGCGGGCCACTTCCGCGGCACTAATCATTGCTTTGCCCTTGGTTCTTTGCCCTTTGCCCTGCCGTTCATGGCTCCTGCTGAGCCAACTCCAGGGCGTCGGGCATCACGTTCAAGTAGGCCAGGATCGTGGGGGCCAGCGCGCCGAATATGGGGGCTGCCACCCGGCCGCCCAGGGGATCATCCTGGGGCTGGTCGATCTTGACCAGCATGATCATCTGCGGGTCCTCCAGGGGCGCGAAGCCTACAAAGGAGGCGATGGTGGAGTTCAGGTCATAGCCGCCGGGGATGGAGACAATGGTAGTGCCCGTCTTGCCGGCCACGTGATAGCCGGAGATCCGCGCCAGGTGGTAGGGCACGCCCTCCACCACCTGGTTCATCATCTGGGCGACGGTCCGCGCCGTGGCCTCCGAGATGGCCCGCCTGACGACCACCGGCTCGTACAGCCGGCGGCCTTGGGGCCCCGACACCTCCTGCACGATGTAGGGTCGCATGAGGTTGCCGCCGTTGGCAATCGCGGCTACGGCAGTGATGACCTGCAGGGGGGTGGCGGCGACGCCCTGGCCGAAACTGTTGGTGGCCAGGTCAACCGGATACCAGCCTTCCTCGTCGCTGCTGCGCACCAGGCCCTCGGCCTCGCCGCCCAGGCCTGAGTTGGTGGGCTCGCCGAAGCCGAAACGGCCCAGGTAGCTGTAGAAGTTCTCCGCCCCGATGAGGCCAGACAGCCAGACAGCCCCCGTGTTCAGGCTCTTCTGGAGGAGCTGCGTCGCTGTCTGGGTGCCGTTGGTGCTGTAGTCCCAGTTGTTGATGGTGGAGTCGCCGATGGTCACGTAACCGGCGTCGTAGTAGGTGCTGTCGGGGTTCACGAGGCCCAGGTCGACGGCGGTGGACATGGTGATCACCTTCATGACCGAGCCGGGCTCGTAAACGTCGGTGACGGCGCGGTTGCGGAAGAGGCTGGTGTCTACCTCCTTGGAGAGGTCCAGACGGCTCAAACGGTAGCTGGGGCGGCTGGCCATGGCCAGGATGGCGCCGGTCTTGGGGTTCATCACGATGATGGTGCCGCCGCTGGCGCTGTGCTTCTCGATGCGCCGGTCCAACTCGTCTTCTACCAAGCGTTGTATGTAGCGATCGATGGTCAGGCGGACGTCGCCGCCCGGTACGGCGGGCCGGCCTCGCTGGCTGCCCAAGGGAATGGGGTTGCCCAGGCTGTCCCGCTCGAAGTAGAGGTCGCCGGGCGTGCCGGCCAGGTCCTCTTGGAGGTCTGCCTCCAGGCCGGCCAGCCCCACGTGGTCGCGGCCGGTGAAGCCCAGGAGGGTGGAGGCCAGGTCGCCCTCAGGGTAGAAGCGGCGCGTGGAAGGGATAGCCTTCATACCGGGCAGTCCCAGATCGATGATGCTTCGCCCCTTGTCGTAGTCCAGTGCCAGGGCCAGGGTGTAGTCGCCTTCGGGTTCGGCGGCGATACCGGCCACGATGTCGTCCACCGACTTGTTCACCAGGGGAGCCAGGGTCTCAGCCCACTTGCGGGCCGAAGCCATGTCCTGCCAGGCGCGGCGCTCGATGTAGAGGTCGTAGGCGTCGAGGCTGGTGGCGAGGGGGTAGCCATTGCGGTCGAGGATGGCGCCGCGGGTGGGCTGCACGGTCTGACGGCTGAGGTGTTCCTCCTCTGCCTCGAGCGTGTAGTAGTGGTGGTGCAGGATCTGGAGATAGGCGAGACGGCCCACAAGGCCCACAGCGCCGACCGCAAAGACCAGCGCTAGGACGATGATCCGCCAGGAGGCGCGACCCCCGCGTCCGGACATCCTTCCGTTCTCGCTAATCGCTTCTGACGCCCGCCGGTCCGCCGAGCCGAGGCCGAGGGGCGATGTCAACTAGTAGAAAGGCAGGAGCTTTAGCAGGGCCTGCCACCAGGAAGTGCCGGGTTCGCCGGCACCAGGCTCGGAGGCGGAGAAGCGCCGCGGGAGCAGTTGCTGCTGCGGTGGCGGCACGTCCACTTCCAGGTAAAGGACGTTCTCGGCCGGCACCATGCCGAGTCGGTCCCGGGCCTCTCTTTCCACCCGTTCTAGAGAGGTCAGGGTCGCCACCTCCGCCTCCAGGCTGTGCACCTGGGCCGACCAGTCCTGCCGGTCCTGCTCCAGATGCTGAATGGTGTAGCTGGTGCTGGTGGCGTCGCTGGTCTGGATGACCTGGAGCAGGCCCAGGAAGGCTATGGCGCCGAACGCGAGGACAAGGATGCGCGGCAGGCTCCAGGGCCGGTAACTCGGTCTGGCAAAGGGCCGGTCGATGGCTGACACAGCTCTCCCCATCGGCCTACACCGCCGCTGACGGCAGCCGCTCTGCGACTCGCAGGCGGGCGCTGCGGGCGCGAGGGTTGGCGGCCACCTCGGCGGCGGAGGGCCTGACGATACTGCGGGTCACCAGCCTCAGGGTGGCCCGGTGGCCGCAGACACAGACGGGCACTCCTGGTGGACAGACGCAGTCCTGGGATTCCCGGCGTAGGAAGTTCTTGACTATGCGGTCCTCCAAGGAGTGGTAGCTGATGACCACAAGCCGTGATCCAAAGCCGAGCAGGCCGTGGGCTTGGAGTAGCGCTGTCTCCAAGTGCAAAAGCTCCTGGTTCACCGCTATCCGAAGGGCCTGAAACGTCCTGGTGGCGGGGTGGATTACGCCTCGGGCCCTTCTGCCCACGGCCTGCTCAACGGCTTTGGCGAGTTGGGTGGTGGTGCGGAAGGGGCGCTCTTCGATGAGCCGCCGCGCAATGGGACGGCTCCGGCGCTCCTCTCCGTACCGCCAGAGGAGGTCTGCTAGGTCCTCCTCACTATAGGTGTTGACGATTTCGGCGGTGGTCAGCTCCTGGCGGGGGCTGAAGCGCATGTCCAGCGGTCCTTCCCGCTGAAAGCTGAAGCCCCGGGACTCCTCTTCCAGTTGAAGCGATGACAGGCCCAGGTCGAAGAGGATACCCTGCACCGGTGCGAAGCCTCGCTCTCGGCAGAGGTCACCCACCTGGCTGAAGTTGCCTTCCACGAACGTGACACGCTCTTCATAGGCCGCGAGCCGCTGGCGGGCGGCGGCCAGGGCCTCTGGGTCCAGGTCGATGCCCAGCAGCTCCCCGTCCGGCGAAGCGGCCTCCAGGATGGCTTCCGCGTGGCCGCCGGCGCCCAGGGTGCAGTCCACGTAGCGACCGCCGGGGCGGACGGCCAGCGCTTCCACCACTTCCCTGAGGAGAACGGGTACGTGCTGTCTGGTCATGACGGCGGTGCTCATGGTCGGTCTTCCATGGACTCTAGGGCCGCCTCGTACTCCTCGTCGACCAGAGCCTCCTCGGCCTCCCAACGTTTGGGGTTCCAGATCTCCAGGCACTCGCCGCGTCCCACCATGAGGACAGTGCCGGAGAGGTCGGCATGCTGGCGGAGGAAGGGAGGCACCAAGATCCGTCCCTGGCGGTCCAGGTCGGCGTCGATGGAGTGCCCGAAGAAGCCCCGGCGCAGTCGCCGGCCGCGCTGCCGGTTGGGCCTCTCCCTGGTGAGGAAGCTGGCCCAGGCGTCGTAGCCGGAAGGGGTGTAGACGTCGATGCAGCCGTCCGGGCTTTGCACGAGAACTATGCCCTCCGCGAAGGCGTCCCGGTAGCGGGAGGGGATGGGTACCCGGCCCCGTCCATCGATGGCATACTCGTAGGTGCCGCGAAATTCCATAGCAGAAAGGGACGAACCCACGGGCTCGACTTAGCGTCCCGCCACTTTTCGCCACAAGCTCCCACATATTACCACCAATGCACCAGATGTCAAGCAGTTGAGCCATTTTTCTACCACTACATGAAAACAGACAGCTTACGGCGGCCCGATGTGAGGAGAGGGCTGGACTCGCCAGCCCCCCCCCTGCTCGATAGCCTGCGGTGGCCCTGCGTCAGCCTGCCGGCCGTGGCTTGTCCGGTCACTCTGACGTTCCCTCCGATTCGCTGTCATGTTAAGGCAATATTATTAGTATTTCAAGTATTCGCATGAACATTTTTCTCCTGATTTGCGGATTCGGGAGTGGCCGGCGGTTTTCTTCACCCCAACGGTACCCTGTGCTATCATAGCCGCGGGCTGGGGCTGTGCCCCGGCCCTGGAGCTTACTATGGAGATGCGCGTCGGCGTCCTCACGGTCAGCGATAAGAGCTATCGAGGTGAGCGTCGCGACACCAGCGGCCCGGCCATTGGCGAGATGATGGCTACCATCGGCGGCCGCGTGGAGCGCTACGAGGTGGTGCCTGACGAGGCCGACGCCATCGCTGGCCGGCTGCGCGCCTGGGCCGACGAGGAGGGCCTGGACGTAGTCCTCACCACCGGCGGCACGGGCCTTACGCCGCGTGACGTGACGCCCGAGGCTACCCTGTCCGTCCTCGACCGGCAGGTGCCCGGCATGGCGGAGGCGATGCGACAGGGTGGCATGCAGAACACGCCTCTGGCCATGCTGAGCCGGGCCGTGGCCGGCGTCCGCCGCCGCACGCTCATCGTCAATCTCCCGGGCAGCGAGAAGGCGGTGCGGGAGAACCTGGCTTTCATCCTGCCCGCCCTGGCCCATGCCGTGGAGTCGTTGCAGGGCCGAACGGGGGATCACCGGGCCGCCGGCGCTGCCGTGGAGCGCCTGCCGGAGAGCGGTGGCTAGGGTGCGCATCGATATCCTGACGCTGTTTCCGGAGGTGTTCCGGGGCCCTTTCGAGGCCAGCATCATCGGCCGGGCCGTGCAGGGGGGCCTGGTGCAGGTCTTCGTACACAACATCCGTGACTACGCCGAGGGCCGCCACAAGGTGGTGGACGACTACCCCTTTGGGGGTGGCCCGGGGATGGTCATGAAGCCGGAGCCTATCTTCCGTGCCGTGGAGTCGGTGGCAGCGCAGGCGCCGCAGAGGGGCCGTGTGGTGTTGCTGACTCCTCAGGGGCGGCTGCTAAGCCAGTCTGTGGCCGAAGAGCTGGCGGACGAGGAACGGCTTCTTCTCATTTGCGGCCACTACGAGGGGGTCGATGAGCGGGTGTGCGAGTACCTAGTGGACGACGAGATCAGCATCGGCGATTATGTGCTCTCGGGAGGCGAGTTCCCGGCGCTGGTGGTGGTGGACGCCGTCGTGCGCCGGCTACCGGGTGTCCTGGGCTCGGAGGCGTCCCTGGAGGAAGAGTCGCACGCTGGGGGACTTCTGGAGTATCCTCATTACACCCGCCCGGCCGAGTTCCGCGGCTGGCCGGTGCCGGAGGTGCTCCTCTCCGGGCATCATGCCGAGGTCGCTCGCTGGCGCCGCCAGCAGAGCCTGTTGCGCACGGCGCGCCGTCGCTCCGACCTTCTGGGCCGTGCCGAGCTGGCTGGGGAAGAGCGGCGCTGGCTGGAGGAACGCCTGGCCGAAGAGGAAGATCTGCCTCTCGAAGAGGTTGTTGGGCGGAAGAAAACCAGGACGGCTTCGTCCTGAGAGCAGGATAGACAAATGGACGCCAAGAGCGCTGTCGAGTTGAAGGAGAACCCCAATATCCCCGGCTTCAATCCCGGCGACACCGTGCGTGTCAGCGCCAAGGTGGTGGAGGGAGAACGCGAGCGCACTCAGACCTTTCAGGGCGTAATCATACGGGTGCGGCGCGGAGGCCCCGCCTCCGCCTTTACGGTGCGACGCGTCTCCCATGGGGTTGGGGTAGAGCGTACCTTTATGTTCTACTCGCCTCGTCTGGAGAAGGTGGAGGTCCTCCGGGAAGGCCGGGTGCGCCGGGCCAAGCTCTACTACCTGAGGGGTAGGACCGGCAGGGCCGCCCGCATCAAGGAGAAGGGGCGCGCGCCCAAATAGGGTGTGTCGGCCGGTCTTTCCGGTGTGTCACCCTGAGCGAAGCGAAGGGTCTCGCCGAACCGGATTCTTCGTCCGCCTCGGTGGACTCAGAATGACAGGCGTGCGGCGGAGCCATGCCCTACGCTGAGGTGGCCGTCAACGCCGCCCTCCCTCACCGACGCGCCTTCAGCTACTCGGTACCGGGCGGGATGCGCCTGGAGGTGGGGCAAGCGGTCTATGTCCCTTTCGGCCGCCGTACCCTCCAGGGCATTGTCCTCGAACTGCCGGAGGTCCCCTCCTACCCGGAGACGCGTGACGTCCTGGCGCCCCTGACGGAGGGGCCGATCCTCTCGCTGGCGCAGGTCGCCCTTGGGCGCTGGATCAGCGAGGAGTACCTGGCGCCCCTCTTCCAATCGCTGGCCCTCATGCTGCCCCCAGGATTCGAGCAGAAGCCCCTCACTTACGTCGTGCCTCTGGTCAGTGACCAGGAGGCTGCCGGGCTCGACCTGTCGCCCCGGCAGCGGGAGGTCTTGTCGTTGTTGCTGGCGGAGGGCCGCCAGGAGGTGGAGGAGCTGCGGAAGCGGGCGCGGGTGCCCGCTTTGGCCACCATCCTGAACCAACTGGAGAGGCGGGGCCTGGTGGAGAGGAGCTACGGCCTGGCGCCGCCGCGGGTGCGGCCCAAGGTGCTGGCCTACTATCGGCTGCTTGTCTCGCCTGAGGAGGCCCTCGTTCGCGCCGGGGCGCTGCCGGGCAGCCGGCCGTCGCGCCGCGCCGAGCTGCTGGAGCGTCTGGCTGAAGTCGAATCGCTGCCCCTGGACGTCGCCCGGCGACTGGCCGGCGGCGAGCGCGGCCTGCGCTCTCTGGAACGCGCCCGCCTGCTGTCTGTGGATGAGAAGGCAGACACCGTGGGCCTCTCAGTAGGGGCCGACCGGGCCCGCGCCGAGGCCCTGGCCCTACGACGCACCGCCGTCGAGAGGTCTCAGGTCGCTGCCCTGCGGCTGCTGGCCGGTGAGGGCCCGTCGCTGCTGGCGAGCCAGGTGCGGGCCCGCACCGGGCTCACCGCCGCCGCCGCGTCCCTTGTGGAATGGGGGCTCATCTCTGTCGAAGAGATAACAGTAGAGCGCGACCCTCTGGCTGGACACCACTATCCCCGGCGGCCGCCGCCGGTCCTGACGCCGGAGCAGGAGGGGGTCTACCGTCCTGTTGAGGAGGCGCTGGAGGCCTCGGGC
>Ga0315279_10004331_pt1 | contig 19099 bp, 15 predicted proteins | sample YL17G06_20_MG_FD_203694 | JGI IMG/M metagenome (GOLD analysis project Ga0315279, IMG submission 203694) | Sediment microbial communities from Yellowstone Lake, YNP, Wyoming, USA - YL17G06_20 | ecosystem: Environmental > Aquatic > Freshwater > Lake > Sediment | place: USA: Wyoming | collected... | reverse complement strand
TAGGCTACGATTTTCTGGAGCCCGAGCCAGCCAGTGAGGACGATCTGCTTAAGGTTCATGACAGCGACTATGTTTGGAACGTTAAGAAGAGTCTCGTTGACGATCCGGACACGCCTGCGTACGATAACATTTTTGATTTTGCCCGGCTTTCAGCCGGCGGAGCAATGCTCGCTGCGAAAGTGGGCGGGTTCTCGATCATGAGGCCTCCTGGACACCATGCTGGTAAGAGCGGCGCAGCGCTCGGGGCCTACACGCGGGGTTTCTGTTATTTCAACAACATCGCCGTGGCTGTTAGGCATCTGAACCGGCCGACTTTGATCTTGGATATCGATGGGCATCATGGGAATGGGACGCAGGAAATCTTCGAAGGAGACAGTAGAGTGACTTATCTCTCCTTGCACAGGTCTCCGCATTATCCGGGAACCGGCGACGCCAGCAGGGGCAACATTCTGAACTTTCCATTGTGGGCTGACTGCGGAGACCAGGCTTACTTGGAGACTCTTGACGGTGCTTTGAGGACGGTCGATCCAAACAGGTTCGAAGTCATAGCTGTCTCCGCGGGCTTTGACACGTATCAAGGCGACTTAGCCTCGCTTGGGCTCACAGAAAAAGGCTACAGGGAGATTGGAAAACGAATTGCAGGGTTGAAGAGACCCACGTTCTTCGTGTTGGAAGGCGGCTACGACGGCCGCAACAACGGAAACGCCATTCACTGCCTACTGGAGGCCTTCGAGACCTAGGTAATCCTTATTTCTTTTTCTCTTTGATGATACCCCGCTAAGTTATTTGTGGTAGACATGAAACTCACAATCTCGTCACTGAAGTACCCCAAGATAGCGCGTGCTAAGCCTTATAGTGCCGGCTACATCCTCGATGAATGTGTGGAACTCTCGAATAGACCATGTACCGAGCTTGAAAGCAAGCATTCAACTTTTTCTATTCGCTAAGGTCCTGAGAGTTGGCACGTTCCTTTCTTGTGGTCTTCCTTTCTGCGTCTTGCTGTCCTTGGTTCCGAAATGTTGTTATGATAACTACGGCGGTCAAGATTATGGCGGCCGCGGCCACGTTTCTCGCGGTGATCGGTTCGTGCGCCAGTGCCCACCCTAGAAACATCGCCACTATGGGGTTGACGTATGCGTATGTTGAGGCCTGGGAGGCAGGCACTGTTTTCAGCAGCCAGATGTATGATGTGAACCCGACGAGTGAGCCGAGCACGATTAGATAGATCCAAGAGACTGCGGAGAGGGAAGACACTGATTCCAGCCTGACATGGGTCCATTCTCCGGCGATCAAGCTTGCAAGAAGCAGCAACAGCCCGCCTGCGATCATTTCCATGGCCGTGCCGAGTAGAGGTGAACAGCAGAGCCTTGCTGAGCGCGAGTATAGCGAACCGTTGGCCCACAGGAAGGCACCGAAAATGAGGATTGCGGCTCCGGTAATGTCAATGCTGCTTCCGCCCAGGCTGCCTCCGCCTCCGACCAGCAGGAGAACGCCTAAGAAGCCCAGGAGCAAGCCGCCCACAACCTTGGTGTTGGGCCTAGACCGGTTCCGCACCCAATCCAAAAGCGCTATCCACAATGGCACAGTCGCGACCAAGAGCGAAGTCAGACCAGACGGAACCGTCTGCTCAGACCACACGACGGCTCCGTGTCCGCCGAGGAGCATGAGGCCGCCGGTCACAAACATTTTGCCCCAATCAGTCTTGTTCTCGCGTACGGCTCCGCGAAGTCTGGCCACGAAGTACAGTACTAAACCGGCGATCAAGAACCGCGTACCAGCCATGAAGAAAGGCGGCAGGGACTCTTCCACAAACTTGATGGCCAAGTAGGTGGAACCCCAAATGAGATAGACCGCTGCAAACGCGGCTACCACCTTCATCTTCAAGCTCGCCACGACGCTTCACTCCCAGAAAAAACAGCATAATAGCATCTGTGGATTTAGTCCTTTTGTCCACTTCGAATCCATGTTGACTAAAGAAGGAATGAAGACTCGAATGATAATGAACAGCCCTTGCGCGCTGCACGAGGGCTTAAATAATCGGCCTTTCAAACGTGGTTTCGAGGATCATTCGACATGAGTATTCCGAACGTCGTGGGCCAAGTTGATGGCGAGAGAATATACAAGCACGTTATGAGGCTTGAAGGCGTCAAGCATCCGATTGCCTCACCTCAAAAGCTGAATGAGGCGGCTGATTACATACTTTCAGAGCTTAAGCAGTATGGCCTTGCCACAAACGAGCAGAAATTCAAGGTTCCAGGGTTCGACGGCACTTTCAGGAACGTTGAGGGTTCAATCAAGGGCGGAGAAGGACCAGAATTGTTGATTGGATCACATTATGACACGGTGGAGAATTCTCCAGGAGCCAACGACAACGCGTCCGGAGTGGCAGTCATGTTGGAAGCAGCTCGACTCCTTTCAAAACAAGAAGGCATTCACAATGTCCGTTTTGTCAGCTTCACGTTGGAAGAAGGGAATCCTGCCTTTGCTTTAAGATCCAGAGAAGCTGCGCAACGCCTTGGTCTAAGGGATGTCAGCGACCGGTACACGAGTCTAGAAGCTCATAATTTGATGAGGAAATTCTGGCAGACCTACAGAAAATACTTAGCATTGGGCAACAACCCTTCAGAAGCCAATGCAAAAGCGAAGGCTGAGCTTGAAATGAATATGAGCGAAGCGATGATCAAGTACGCAGAGGAAATGCAAGCAATGTATGAAGGAATATCGACAACGTCTTGGCCTGGCAAGACAGGCTGCATGGGGAGTTCTTTCTGGGTAGAAGAAGCTCTCAAAGCAAAAAGAAAAGTGTCTGGCATGCTGTGCCTTGAAACCGTAGGCTACACGTCTGACCAAGAGGGCTCGCAGCATCTTCCACGAGGCATGAAGCCTGAAATGTATCAGACAAGCAAAGCCGTCAGCCCAAACGTGGGCAACTTCTTGGCAATCATCGGAGACGCAAATTCAGGTCAGCTGATCAAACAGTTCTCCGCTCAAAGCCAACATGGCCAAATCGATCTGCCATGCGCCTCTCTTCAAGTTCCTTTCCGTTTTGAACAAATCGCCATGGGCATGGGCGACCTGATCAGATCTGACCACGCACCATTCTGGCGACAAGGAATCCCTGCACTCTTTCTCACAGACACGGCAGACTTCAGGTATCCCTACTATCACACGCCAGCGGACACGATAGACAAACTTGACTTCGACTTCATCACAAAAACATGCAAAGCCACAATAGCCACCACAATCAGCCTAACAAACAGCTAACAAGCAATACTCTAACAGGCACTAGAAAGCATAGAACGAACAAGCGATTTCTGATTGGCGGGCCCGCTGGGATTTGAACCCAGGATCTCCGGCTCCGCAGGCCAGTGTCCTAATCCAGCCTAGACTACGGGCCCCTACGCCAGACTACAGCCCAGTGGCTTGAGCTGGCGTGGAATAATACAGCTTTTTCTTCTTAAACAGTTTTCCGCCGTCGCTGTATTCGCCAGTGACGTATTCGAAGTGCGCGCGCTTCACGTAGACAGCTTGGATGGGAAGGTTTGTTCATAAGCATGTCTGGCAACCTCGCTGAGCAAGTATCTGACGCAAGCGGTCTTTCCAGTGCCAGGCGGCCCGTGGAATGAATAGGTTTCTGTCTTGCGAGTGATGAAAAGATTAGCAAGGTGACGGGCCATCAGTTTCGAATCAGCATCGCGGCAGAGGAGCCTTCCGCTTGGAGGGTCTGAGAGAGGTTGAAGCCAACTTGGCTCTTGCAGAATGTCGCTCTTGTCAGAATTGAACAGGCTCATGACTTTGGCACCTCGACTGATAAAGGCAGAGACAGAGAGACGGTCGGGGCCCCTCCCTAGTAGTTTCTTTCAAGCAGCGCGCATGTGGAGTGGGAGCCGGGGGCAAGTGCATTAAACCAAGGACAGTCTGTTAGAAACGCCTGGAATCTGTCATTATGAACAAGCAGCTTCTTGAGCGGAGGACTGAGAAGCTCAGGCAGAGCCTGACAGGTGCGCCCTTGAAACTTATAATCGAAGTCTTGAAGGATGAGTACGGCCGTCAGCTAGAAACGGCTGTTTGTTGATTGGGAGCGTCGAGGGAAGTTGGTTTCGCAGATTTGTTCAGCTTCAAGATCCCACGTTGCTGCATCAGTTTCTCGAGGGAGCTCGGCAGGTGCTGCACAGGGCTTGGCAAATAGCGTTGAATGTTGATGATGACTTTGCGAAGCTTAGAGCGCTCACGCTGATCAAGGACACGAACCTGAGCATGCTGAAGATCCTGCAGAGCATCGACGTCATAGAACAGAAGCCCGTTCGGGTTGACCAGAGGGTTCTAGCGATCAGGGATCAATGGTGGCACGCAGGATTTGAGGCTGATCGAGATCTCAAGAGGGCCCTAGTTGAAGAGGCTGAAAGGCAACAGAGAGAACAGGACCAGCAACGAAATGAACAGTCCGATGTCCCGAGAGAAAATGATTCTACGTGTTTCCCAAGTTGAGAATGTGCTGTTCGGGATACTGTCTTCTTGAGAACAGTTAAAAACTGAGGAAGTAACCTATTGTTACCTCAAAATTGTTACTTTTTCCCATCAAAAACCGTTGTTCTCTGTAGTGCACCCGCCATAAGAGCCCGCAAACATTTTCTGAGCTCACGCCCGCAGCGCTATTGCTCCACCAAGCTTCTGATAACATTCAACAATGTCTAATGTAGCTAATCTGCTGGCAGTTGAAGGCCTATACTCAAAAACCGCTTTCTTCCCATAAAGTTTGTATCTCAATATCCGCTTGTCGAGTTTGGTAATAAGTTTAGTTTTCCCAATCGATTCAAATCATGGTGTCAGGGTAATAACATCTCTGATTGTAGTATCTTTGGCGGTCTCTATGACGTAGGCCTAGCTGATTTATACTTTTTTCTCCGATCCTCTTCCTCTTCAGCCAGTAATTCTTTGATCTTTTCCAGATTGTAGCTTTGTTCTCCAATCCCTTCCTCTCTCATGTGCACCTTAGCTAATCCAGCGTTGATTATCTCTTTTTTGCAGATGATGCATGGACCATATATCTTGCTTGGTTCCTCTCCGTTATCATACGCACCTTTGAGCTTCTGGCTTGAGATGTACAGTTCTCCGCCCACTATGCTAGCCCCAGTTCTTGCAGCGTTTATTATTGCGTTTTGTTCTGCGTGCACACTCCTACACAACTCATACTGTTCTCCAGACGGAATCTTCAGATCCATCCGTAGGCAATTACCGAATTTGATGCAGTGAACTACGCCTCTTGGGGCTCCTGAATAACCAGAACTGAGTTCCACGCCATCTTTGTCAACGATGATTGCGCCTACTTTTCTCCGCAAACAAGTGCTCATTTCGGCCACAACTTTCGCCCTGTTTAGGAAATGTTCATGTCTGGTCGGTCTTAACTCTTCTAAGTTCATCAAGCCATTCTCCTTTCCTTCGCTAGCTTGACTGCGACTGAAATATTCTACTAAATACGCTCCACACTTCCTAGATTGTAGAAAACACATCTGCAAGGCTTCTTTTTGCAAGACGGACATCTGGTTTTGCCGGTTCTACCGATATATTCGTCTCCGAGGACCTGCTCTACCTGCTTCAGTGTCTTGTGTTTATCAGGATGATCCCATATGAATCTTGATATTGAGTCCAATTTATTCAAGAGCGCGTAGAACCACGAAAATGAATCTCCAATCTCAACCACTAGACCCATCTTGGCATCAACTACTCTGGCTTTAAGCATGCTCGGATCTTTGACTGCGTAATTTATTTCCCCTATCGTTTTATGCTTTGTATAGTTCTTGACTATGCCATCGACCTTTGACAGTTGCTTCATGAAAGCCGAATCAATTTCCGTACTTTCATCTTGAGCAATTCTCCTTAGTTGACTTAGCTTACGCACACAGACAGCTGCTTCTCCTATTTCTTCCAAGAAATGAAAGCCTATACTCTCGAGAGTTTGAATATGCACTCTTCCACCGTAAATCTCGTAGAACATTTTTTTGTAACTCTCGATAGAATAATCTTCTTGGGCTTTCAATTCCCTGCTTCTGCGGTCAAGAAGATCGGTATATACAGCAGATTTATCTTTTTCACCTTCCATTCGCACAGGATCACATTTACACGGTTTTTCGGTACAATGGCCGCATACTCCAGGGTATTTCAGGGAAACTATTCCTGGGAGAGATTCTGAAATACAGAAAATGTCATCATTGGGCATTGCTTTGCATTTGTTTACAAAGCTGCACAGCCAGCAGAATGTGTGCGTTGCAGATTTCAAAAGACTCTCAAAAGCGAATTTTCGTATAGACTCGCCGATTTCGCTAGTGTGAGCCATTACTGCGATCCACATTTGCTCCGGTGTTCTTTCAGAATCTGCTTTAGAGTATAACTCTTTGAAAACTTTCATCCAATCATTGACTGATACGGGACCAGCTTTTGTCTTCATTTTTCTTCCTTAACCATAATATCTTTCTGCATGGTCAGCAGAACTTATGTATTCAAAAAATCTAATTTCATCATCAATGGTTCCCAGCCGAATCTTCTCTCGCGGTTTTTCTCCTTGCGTATAGAGAATTCCATTTCCAACCAATAGAACCACACAATTGTGTCTCCGATCCTTCTTGGTTATACACTCAACGCCTATTCCTTGACACTTTCTGGTTAATTTTCCAGTAACCCTCTCATATTCATCATTACTCACTTCGTAACTTTCGCCCACTGCTTTGTATGAAGGTATGAATCTTTGCAAATACCATCGACAGATTGAAAGCTCGCTCAAAGCCTTCGGCATGTCTAGGATTGAGATCATATTTCTTTTGTGGACGACGCTCTGTACGGCAACGTGTACGCTTGAATTCTGCAGGCGTCGTATTACGTCAAGCTTCTTGTGATAATACTCCAGATTTATATCTTCATTCGATCTCTTGTTTAGCTTTACTCGACGAAAATACGTTTCGTCATACGATCGGGTCGAGTCCCAAGAAACTCGCACCAGTGTGCTGGTGTTACGGATCGTATCTATGACAGAATCACTGGGAAAGATGGTCCCATTCGTATCAACAACCAAACCTTTGTTGCGAGTCTCTCGAAGAAGTGTTACCAGCTGGTTTTCATATTCTGGGAGTAGCGGTTCCCCTCCAGTGATAACAACAACCATAAAAGGCGATTTGTGGATCCAGTCAAGAAGCTTCCTTGAGATTACTAGATCTTCTGTCTGGCCAAAGTCCTTGGCAACACAATGCAGGCAGTCCATGTTGCATTTCATCGTTAGATCAACGTTGAGAACAACTGGTTCCTCTGCATATGGAATTGCATCTTTTTCGTCAGTATGGATGTAAGAAAAACGGTGTTGCGAAGTGTCGTATATGAGTCTGCCCCACGCTTCTTTTCTCTCAACAGTCATCGCCATATCACCATAAGTTTTTCCAATTGCTTCGGTCTGACAAACGCATGATTCCGAGACACATTCCGTAGACCCTGGTGATGTCTTTCCCATTTTTTAATCACCTTTGAAGACCAATTGTTTGCTCTAAGCATGTCACTGAGCACTCTATCAATTTCTATTAGTTCCCCTCGATGAGTGTTATCTTGTGTGACTATATACATTTTCCCAGTTTTGGACAGATTACTCAGCGCTCTATCTATAACTTGAAAAAGTTTGGCAAAATAACGTGTGTAATATTTCAGATAATATCCAGGGTCGTCCGATACAGAAGATTCTTTTATTCTAGTTAGCAAACGGCATGCGTATTTTGACCTAGTTGTTAGAGTCTCGAAATCCGATGCAAGTTGATCATAATCTCTAACCTTTGTCGTACTGATTAGACCCTCCTCAGGACTAATGTACCCAAGAGTAGCGAGGAAATAATTCTCGGGGCCGTACTGTACAATGGGATCTAATCTATTGCAGTAAGGCGGTGATGTAAGAATAAAATCTACTTTCCGAGAGAGGCTCAAATCAGCCGCGTTTTTGTGGGTAATTATGCATTTTCCTCTATTCTTAGCGACTGTTAATGATGGGTAGTGATGATGGTAGTATCTATCAAATCTAGTTAAGCTGTCTCTAATTATCCCATTCAAGTTCTTACCAGACGACATTCCGCCATATTTCAACCAAGTTGGATTCTTTGACTTTGTAATCGAAGAAAGAGGGCGCACACATAATAGAATCACAGCTTTCAAGATAGTTGCAGAATTTCTATCGAGCAGTTCTGCAGCATGCCAGGCTTGGACCAGACCATGGAGGATGTTGTCATCTATCCACTTGTCGGATATGCATAGCTCTTTACCTTCCAAGGGAGACATGCAATTTAGTAACCCCTGAAAGCACCAATCATAGCCTCGCTTTTGGTAGTTTCGAAATGCTTGGTATGTTTTTGCTTTATTTATGAAAAAATGGACTGGTAGAATATCATTAAGATAGGCTGTGTGTCCGTTCGTTTCAATAAAAGGAATCAATGGTGCTGTGCCTGTCATTGGATCTAAGATAACTGACGGTTTTTTAAGTACTGTATGTTTGAAAAATCCTTGTATTTCGCCTCGGAAAGCACCATACTCAGAAGGCAAAATCCTGAAATTGTTCACTGTATGCTAATCCTCAGCAATAATAGTGAAAGCGATGGCTCTTAAGCATTCTAAGAATCAGGTGCACAAAACGAATTTTGCAGAGATCTGCCGGTCAAAGTCTTTTATGCTCTGTTTTGCATACATAACATGACATTTGCGATAAGCTTTACAAGAAGAATCTGATGGAAACATCTAGGATGGATGTGATGACGAAATTCTTTATGGCGGGACATGCGCTGATCAGAAGAAAGAGTAAGTATCTGATTACGCGACGCTCGAAGACAAGCAAGTACATGCCGCTCAAATGGGATATTCCCGGAGGAATTGTTGAACCAGGCGAAACTCTAGAAGGAGCTATATGTCGTGAAGTAAGCGAAGAAACTGGGTTAATTATTCGAGTTGGACAAGTAATCTTCATCTACGCCAACCGAGACCAATTGCCTGTCCGTCAGACCTTTCAAGCAGTATACCTCTGTGATTACAAAAGCGGTGACGTTCACCTCGATCCATCAGAGCATGATATGTATCAATGGTTGGATTACAAACAAATAGCAAGTGTTGATATGATCGATTTCTTGCGTGAATTCGTCAAGTCATATCGCCCAACAACTGCTTAGAGACATAGCGACCATCTTCTTGAACGAATGGATCTTTGAAAAAGCTCTCTCAGCGCGCGAAGTATACTATTACAGAGAAAATAGAAGAATTACGGATGACGTCTCTACAGCAGTCAGGGTTTGAATCCCACCCCTCGCACCTCCATGCGTTGCTTTTGGCCGCGAGCGCGTTCGACCCTCCGCAAGTGAAAAAGCAGGCTCAGAACCCTGTGCTTCTCCCAGATGTCTATCAGCATTCTCTTCTTGTTGATTAGTCCAACTTTCTTTTATAACTTCGAACTTTCGATCGAAAAATCATGAACTTTCTTCAAATTAATAGCGCCGCAGTCTCACGTGTCCACGTTAAGACGATACCGTTTAGAGTCAAGCGCGTTTCAAACACTCGCTTTCAAGAAAGGGGAGTTGCGCGGATGACATCCAAGTTCCTTCACTTGGTTTCCTGAACAATTTGAGCGCAGGCGCTTAAACTATCCATATGGAAATGGACGACAAAACAATAGGGGCATTTTTCTTCAAGTAGTTAAATTGTTATACCGTCACCGTAATGAGCACAGAATCAAAAGGTTCAGCAGGAACAATAGGGTAGGGAAGGAACAGAATTGTTCACTTCTGTTGACGGAATCCCCCTAATGCACGCTAGTTTTAAGTCATTAGTTCGCCAATAGGACTCTCGAGGAACCCAGATTGAGTTACTTACAACTGATCAAGAATTGGCATGCGAAAGCTCGAGAAGAAGACTATTTTTCGAAGTTTGTTTTTGAGTACTTGGCATTCATTGCTTACCTTAAGACGCAGCAATATCCAAGTGAAGATCCAAAGAAAAGCGTCACTGACAGAGATGCCATCCAGAAACTAAAAAGAGAGCAATCAATTAGAACTAACTATCTTTCACGAGTTCACAATGCTCATGATTTGTCAGATGCTTGGCAAGAGTTGAAGGAGGAGTTGGACAGATCGCCCTTAGGGAATGTTTCTAAGAATCCTGAATATGTGGAACAAATACGTTGGTGGAATTGTTCCCACGATGATTTGAAACAAAAGACTCCAGAAGAAAGAGCGCGGATATGCGGGGTTTTGTACTCACTCAACGATTGGGAAAACATGGTTGAGTTTTGGCATAGCATAAGGAATAATCTGTTTCACGGCGGAAAGGATCCGGAAGCAACACGCGATCAACTGGTGGTGAGAAACGGTTACTTAACACTGAGAGAGTTGCTTTCAATGCTGCTAAACGAGCCTTAGTAGCCTTGTAAGAAAGGGAAGACGTTATGGACAATGAAAAACCTCAAAGCGTTAATGAGACAGAGGCACTTACTCTCTTAGGATCGAGTCTGCTAAAGCAGTTAGAGCCAGAAATTGAATATGTTAGGAAACTTTTGAATGAGGAAATCAAGAAGCTTTTGGCAAGCAGCGAGTGGAAGGGACAACATGAAGCAGAGACTCCGTGGCTCTGGTCCTTGGAAAGGAGGAATTACAGACTCAAGATAGCGATTATCCACGCTCGGAAAGGAGAACACAAAACAGGTGCTGATTTAGTCTTCGAACTAAAAGACAGAAAAGTCCTGTTCTTGCAGTCAAAAAGGGTAGGCTCAGATCGTCGATTGCACTTTGATAGACTGCAGTTGAAGAAATTAGCGGACCTAGAAACCGAAATCAATCTTGGGATTTATCCAGAACGACTTCCACCTCCATGGCCACCCTACCGCCTACTCTTTCTCAAAAAGGCTGCATTCTACCATTTGATAATGAACGAACCCGTCCAAATGAAGGTCCAAGAAAGATTCTTTCATATTTCAGAAATTGCTTCTGTTTTGGGTTCTCGAAAAAGTGTCGCTCAAGATGAGTTCCTTCATGGAGGGATCGAGCAAGAAAAATTTGACGAAATGTTTTGGAAATGCAAGATCGGGGGGCCTGATCTGGAAGAAGAAACTAAGAGAAGCGTCTTTGAGGATTATTCATTGATCACCAACAGAATGTTGATATGGTTCCACGTCGAACTGAAGACTTGACTTGGACATAGAGCCACATGATCAAGAAAAAAGGGGTTGCGCGGGAGCACTCAGACATTTAATGTCTAGATAGCTGTTCTGGACTCTGGATCAGGACTCTGGATTCGTAACTCCTAAACCTAGAAGGAGGTAGAGAGATGTACGATATGACAGAGTTCATAGAGTCCCTAGTGAGTCCTCAGACCAGACGCTCCTACAAGTTTGCACTGGCTACTTTTGAGGCTTGGTACAAGAAGCCTGTCAAGGACTTACTCAGTGAACCTGAGCTGACCAGACTTCTGGAGAAGTACTGGGTCTATCTTAAGGAGACGTACAAGAGTAACACGCCAAGAAGCAAGTTCAACCCTGTTCTCCAGTATGTGAAGTTCAATGGCATAGAACCCAAGATCAGGAAGTCACTCCATGTGCATAAACAGATAGTCTCAGTCAATGATCATGTGCTCTCAATGGTTGAAGTGAGGAAGATGTACGGAGTCTCCTCACTGGAAGAGAAGATCATGCTCAAGGTCTGGATGCTGGGACTTAGAGTAAGTGATGCTTCGCTCCTTGAATGGACGGACTTTGACTTCGGAGAGTCCATAGATGAACTCAAGGAGGTCAGGATAGTCACTAAGAAGGAAGAGACTCCAGCATTCCTCTACATAGACAGAGAGTTCCAGATACTCCTAAAGCATTACTTGCCAACAATAGACCAAGAGAACAAGTTCTTACTCCAGAGCAACAAGGGAGGAAGATATTCTGAGAAGCAACTAATCAGGAAGATACAGGCACTCAGAGACAGAGCAGGGATCAAGACAACAAAGGTCTTTGGTTGGCACATAGGCAGGGACTTAGTTCTGACCACTGGGGTTAACCTGGGTCTCAATTCTTGGGGGCTTAAGATCATGGTAGGCAAGAGTACTGGAGCAAGCATCTGGAGTTACATAAGCCATGTAAACTTGAAGACTGATGCTGATATCCTCAGAAGAGCCTTGAGGATGGAAGTAGAACAGAACGGAGGCAACGGAGCACACAAGAAGATAGAGGAAGAGATCGAGTTCATCAGCAAGGTAGTCGCCAAAGTAGTCAGGGAACTTAGAGGAGACCAGTACAGAACCTCAAGTACGGGCATGGGTCTGGTAGTACGTAAGTCAGACAGAGAAGCCCTAGAAGAATACTTGGAGGAAACATAAGCCTACAATCAGACAGTCTGAGAAAATAAGCGAGGCGGGGTGGAAATATTGGGAAGGAAATGGAAGTGTGAAATCTGTGACCACCTGAACTCAGAAGACGTGGACATCTGCGAACAATGTGGGGCTTATAGAGAAGAGAGCAGCTATGATGCAATCGCTGACGAGGATGATGAATAGGGATGTTGGCGTCCGTTCACAAGTTCATTCTTCAAAGAAGGTTGCTTAATACTTTAGTAACAATATGATGGAGCCAGTCTTAATTGAAGAAGCATCAGAAGAAAGGAAAGAGTAAAAAGGAGTTTGTTGATGCAAAAACAGGTTCCCTACTTCCGCCTGATGAAGACCTTGAGGGACATTTCGAATCTATTAAGCGTATGTTTCTAAAAGAGATAGATGACTTAGGACTTGACCCTAACGAGTTTTATTGCGACATCAAATCTGGGTCAATGTCATTTGGGATTAAGACAAGTACAAGTAAGTACGTCTTATGTCGAGCAAGAAAGAAGCGAATTCCATTCATATTTGACAATATTCCCCTTCTGCCAATAGCTGAATTTGAAAAGCGATTCCAGCCGATAATAGCGAATCCTGGTTTTTTCCAAAGACTTATCTTACTGGTCTGAAAGGAGTCTTTCGTGAATTGCCCATTCTGAGGGCTACGTATCCACGAAAAGATTACTTCTCAATTTGCGTTAATCCCATATCAGGTAGAGGAGTCGATGTCTTGGTCTTGAAGGAGGGAGAGCCAGAGGCTGTCTATGAGATAACCAATTATGCGTCCACTTCTTTTTTGAGTGATGCCACGGTTAATAGGTATTTGACTAATCTAGGTCGCTTCGTTAAGTATGCTAGATGCGAAAGATATTTCGTTGCCTCCTTTGATGCAAACCTTTACGATAAAAAGCTGCAGGTTGATCACGTGAATGATTTTAGGAATGCTGGTGTTAATGTAGTTATCAGAGGCAAACAAGCTTGATTTGTCATGACTGAATACTGTCAGTGAGAATGGAATCGCTCTTTCACATAATGGACACTTGCTGTTGTATTTTTCCAATGGCTAGAACGACGTGGTTTTTGATGGAGAGTTGAGGTTCTTCTGAAGTCTGGAGACGCTTAAGTGTCCGATTCTTGGACACTTCGCAAGAAGAGTCTCTATGAAGTCAAGCCATCAGATCGGCAGTTTTCAAGATCATCTCACATTTGCTTGAACCTTGTTGCCGCCCCATACTGCAAGTTGTGCTTTCCTAAACTTTGTTCAAAAACATAGAAAAAGGAAGGGAATTGCCTCGTCTTCTATTTGACGGTCTTGAATTCGAAACTGCCTATTAGCATGTCCTTTCTCCAGATCTCAACCCTGTATGTTTTTGGAGTACTCAGAGTCTTGAAGTTTGTGACGTATTTCTCGCTTGGAATGTCTATGCGATAGTCTCGTGAGGTTTCTCCGAACGTTGATATCTGCAAGATGTTGCTTGGTTTGTCTGTGGCGTATATTTTGATTGTGAGTTCTTCGTTGTAGACGAAAGGTTGAGTTAGGTCTACCGATGCAGCGACTCTTAGAGCGAATTTGACTGGCATTGTTCTTCCTGCTTTGCTGTTCGGCGTAGATGGCAAACGCTCCAGCACGGCCCAGTTTCTGATGCTGTATTGAACTGTTATCGAGGAGGCGTGTCCAAGATTGTCTTCGGCGTTGACGAGGACTGTATAGTATCCATCGGGAAGCTGAAGAGTATTGAAATACCAATTCCATCTTCCTGTTATCGAATCGTAAGTGGCTGGGATGTCTTCGAATCCTACTGGTATTCCTTGGTCACCGTTTGCCTCGCGTATGGAGAAGTTCAGACCACGTGTTCCGCTTGAATCGCTGGCTGAAGCTATGAATGTGACTCCGTCTTGAAGAGCCCATCCTGCAGGTGGGTTCTCAATGGTTATCAATGGTCCAGAATTGTCCAGAGTGATAGAAATTGTCTGTGTTGATTCAATGTTACCTACGTTGTCGGTGCTATTGTAGTCTATGAAATACAATCTGTCAGCAAGCCCAGTAAGGTAGAACTCTATTGGTGGTGCGGAAGCTGTCCATCCAGAATTGTAGGAGGCTGCATCGCGTATGCGATATCCTGTAGTAGCTACTCCTGAACCACCTGCATTGTCTTCTGCTGATAGTGTGAATGGCGTAGCTGAAGTTACGTAGACGTTGCCGCTTGGATCTGCATATTTCGGATTGCCTGTTGCGAGAGTCGTGGTTGGGGGCACTGGGTCAGGTGGCGGAGGTAGCGGAGTTAATCCCACATGGAGATCCGTGACTGGTGGGGGTACAATTACTACGATGCTGTCTGCCGGATAGTATCCAGGTGCTTCAACATGCACGCGATAAGATCCTTCCAGAACGTCCCATTGGTACTGTCCGTCTACTCCTGTGATCTGTGGATTTACGTCGGGTTGCATTATTGCCGGAGTCTGGCCTGTTGGAACATTCTCCCAGCTTCCTTGACCATCTGAGCGTTGTAACCAAACGCTCGCGCCTGGGATTCTTTGAAGAGTAACTACATTGTATACGTAGCCTGCTGGGTCGACATAGATATTGAAGGTTACGCTGGGAACAAATGGGCCTTCTATAGGATCATAGTAGTAATGTATAATCCACTGCCAATCTTTACCTGTTTCGGCCCAGTACTGCGTTCCCCACTGACTCATTCGACCAGAATAGAGAGGATCAGGTGAACCTGCAGTACCTGAATCGTATTGGGCCAGAAATATCTCTCCGTTCTTGGTCATCACCCAGTTCCAAGTTTCTTCCACTGCTTGGTTGCTTCTCGAATTGCTTGTACCAGGCATGTATACTTGGTATGCAGTAGTATCATCTACGTCGTAATTCTGACCGGTATGGTGAATTGTCCAATACCAAGCATAGGTTTTGACGGCCATCGCTCCAGCTTTCAGGGCGTTCATGTCCCATGAGGCAATCCATTCGTTTGGTAGTACGTTCTTCACGTAATCCATGAAGTTGACGACTTCTACTTGACCAGTAGCTGTCCTAAGTACTCTTATCGTGCTCGGTAGGGCAGGAATAGGCCCCGCAGTCCCCAATACTGTATACGTTACCGCAGCGCGACCGGTTCTTGGGTAAAATGTCGTAGTGTATGTCCACGTCGGTGGTCCTCCAGTCATGCTTCCTGTTATATCCGATCCACCATCGTCCAAATGAATTCTTATGTCAACGCCTGTTGCTGTTAGACTATAGTACGTAAATGCTATCGGTGTTCGCCAATAGATTGAGGGCATTCCTCCTACTGTGCCGACCGTTGGACCTACGCCTACATTAGGCGGAAGGCTTGACCCTGTTACCGTTGTTTGCGTGGAAGCAGTGTTGTCGTCGATTCTTGTTTCAAGTGTGGTTGTGCTGATGGATGCTGGGATTTGTATAACAGTGCCTACTGGAACGCTCGCGGGAATAGTGACCGTGACCGTTCTCAACCCTCGTCCTGAGGGAAATGCTGGAACTGTGCCGATGTTCCATGTTACTCTTCTTCTGACGGCGTCGTATGTGCCACTGTCAGAGGCAGACACAAAATCCACGCTCGAGGACAGTGTAGTTTGCAGTACTACGTTTTGGGCTGCTACGTCACCAAAATCATTGTAATATAGGGTGTAGGTCATTGTGCTCCCGTGATCCATGCTTGCAGGTGCATTCATTGAAAGGTACATGTTTGTCCCTGCAAAGGCGGGAAACTTGAATAGAATCGCCAATCCTGGATTGATAACTTGCTGATTGAACGAGTATTGCAGACCGATATTGCCTGTAGGGTCTTCTATGCCCACTGTTGCAGATCCACCATTGTTGTATGGCGGCAAATCTTGACTGGTTGAGCCGGACACGCTTCCAAAGTTGACGTCCTTGTATTGGAACAATATGTTGTTTGTGCCTTCGTAAAGTATTGCTTCGAAAGTGATTCCTGACGTGGAGGAGTAATAGTGTTGATTGTCATACCATTCTACGATGAACTTCCTGTTTGGACTTGTTCCCTGTGTTTCATAGTAGATGGTGCCTGCCGAACCCCACGTTACTATATCATCCCAGAATGGAGCAATAAGTCCATGTATGCTGGGTGTCTGTGTAATAGGTTGGTTCACATACTGCGAAGTTCCTACGCCTGAGAATAGCAATCCATTGTTTCCAATAGCAAGTTGACTGTAATCTGTTCCGTAGTAGTTGAAGAAAAATCCAAGGTTTATGTTTCCTACCCAGGAATCATCAGAACTTGGCAGAACTTCGGTTCCAGTTTCTGAGATCTCAATCCAATCATAAGCAGGACCTCCGTTTTTGTCGCTATCTGTGAATGTGTAGCCGAAAGAGTCTGGACCTCCTGAGCGCCCGCGTAACACTATCTTGAAGTAGTAATTTGGGCTAAAGTCACCTTCATAGATGCTAGATGTCGCAGAATCGTCATCAGCGCCAACCACTTTGATTTTGAACGTATTAGGATTCTCGCCATTCAAGGACACTTCTTTACCGCCAGCGAACTCGATGCCTGTTCCTACAAGAGTATCGTCAGAGCGGTAGACGAATAGATCGAGATCACCTCTATTCTTGTTAAACTCTATTGCTACTTTGCTGTCAGCATTGCCCTGTATGGAAGTCGTGAACTTATACCAATCAATATCTGTAACTATCAAATCTTCAACTTTTTTTGATGTATCGACAGTTCCAAGGTTGCTTGCCGCGGCAGAATTATCGTTACCGCTACCTGAATCGTATGAATCATCAGTGACTCGGATTCCGTGATCGACGAATATTTCGTCAACTGCTCTCGTTTGACCAAAGCGGTTAATCCAATAATGGTAGAAATCATCGTTAGCAGAGGGGCTCCAGACACGATCAGGTTGATCAGTTTTGAATACGGTCCAAAGATTCGAAAAACCTCCATTCACGCCGTCATCATTAGCACCATCATAGAGATCCCAAAGAATGCTGGCAAAAGCGCCTTCAACGATCTCTCCAGTAGTCCCATCTGTATTCCGGACGCCCCATCTGTTTGCATCAGCACCCATCCAATAGTCATTTGTCTCAAGACTTAGCTCTGAAGTCAAACCACGGCGAGCGCCTTCAAAGAATTCTGCCCAACCTTCAGATAACGCGAAACCGCCGGAAGACTCGCTATAGATCCAGTGGTGCCCCGTTCCCGCATCAGCAGTTCCATCTTCCGGATCTTCCTCTCCAATCGGCACTGGGTTTATGTCAAGCGTATTGCCACTGCGCAAGGAGTACTGCACGGCATGACCATATTCATGACTTATGGTGGCTTTATCCCATGGCGTGCTAGCAGTTCTTTTGGGAATCCTCATTACATCATTGATTAACCAGTATTTGGGTGAGAAACCAGGCCAATCAGAGTCCGGATAGAGGACACAGAGCTGATTACGTTTCCATCCTCCAGTCATGGAGGACAACCAATCCCGATCATCCTTGATATATCCTGGAAGACTTAAGGCAGGAGAGTTCTCTGATGTGACATATATATCGACACTCCATGTTGGTCCTGTTACATCATAGTCAGCTGAAGTCTCTCCAGAATATGTATCTCCTAGAATACCGGATACCCAATTGCTTGATACACGCGCCGCTTCATTCTCAGCATAATACTTGATGTATATGTCCCGAGTCCCAGATTCGCCTACACCGGGGTCTTCGTTCAGAATGGGATTTCCATTTGTATCTTGAGAGAACGCATAGTGACCCGTGTTATCAGTATAACCTTCCGCGATTTTGTAGTCAAGTAAAGCCTGTTTTTCCCAAGCCTCAACTTTTACGTAGCGTGCATTCACCAGATTTCCTAATTCATTGTTATTCTGAATCAAACCAGCTATGGTCAAAGGTTCCGCTGCTGATGCTCTTTGAACAAACCCGAGCAGACCGGTGCTTCCAATCAGTAGCATCGAAACAAACAGAGCTGCTATTATCTTCTTCATTTTTCTTTCTCCTTTCTTTATTCCGTAAGTCACTCTTATCTGGTTCATGTGCATAAAAGTCTTGTGAAAGACACTTCTATGGCGTTTGGTGCACGCATCCAGCATCGGTATGAATCATATGCAAAGTCACTCTGTGTAGATAACCTTTGTTTCTTGAATGAGCTCTATAAAAAAAGGGCAGAAGCGCGGAGCAGAACGTATCAAATTATTCGCTTGAGAACTCGGTACCATCAATGGATAAGGATGGGAATGAGCAAGCATGAATAGAGCGCACGCGACTAGGGAGTTCGGGAGATATCTAGAAGTATCTTCTATATGTATTCTTAAGTCAGACAGGGCTAGTATTCATTGGAGAGCGATATCCAGACATAAAACGACCGAGTTCGGGAGATATCGCCACTTAAGCCTGAGTCCAGCCTAGACTACTGGCTTCTAAACCGCTAGAATGGGCGCTGACCATTTGTTTAGTCAGGCTTTTTTAGGTGTTCGAGTCTCTGTGGTATCTTGTTTGGTCTCTGGTTTCCTGATTCCCAAGTAGACCGTGGCTGCAACGAGAATCACTGCAGCCGCTGCTAGGGCATACTCGGCGTGAAGCATATCGTTAACTTGGCTGTTCAGCGAATCGATCTGTCCTTGCAGTGAAATGAGCCTCAGCTGGCCGGTGTAGTACCGTGTCTTGTCGAGCAGGAAAGACGGATAATCCTTGTAGGCAGAAGTGTTATCGTAACAGGGCTCTATCTGCGTCCGCTCCGTAAAATCATTCCAAGTAGCG
>Ga0315279_10004330_pt1 | contig 19099 bp, 14 predicted proteins | sample YL17G06_20_MG_FD_203694 | JGI IMG/M metagenome (GOLD analysis project Ga0315279, IMG submission 203694) | Sediment microbial communities from Yellowstone Lake, YNP, Wyoming, USA - YL17G06_20 | ecosystem: Environmental > Aquatic > Freshwater > Lake > Sediment | place: USA: Wyoming | collected... | reverse complement strand
GCAGGCATTCCGCCAGCCAGGCGTTCAGATCTTCGCACACCATGGCGCCGAGTTCGATCACCTGAGGGATGACACAACATTCAGGCCGAGCTCGACCTTACGAGGGATCATGCAACATTGAGGGGGAGGACATGTTTTGTCCAAAATGCAGAGCAGAATACCGTGAGGGATTCCGTACATGTGCGGACTGCAATATTGAGTTGGTTGACGAGCTAGCTCCGGAGCCGGAGCCAGAGTTTGTAGATTATGAAGAGATATTAGCCACTTATAACCGTGCAGACATGGCGTTGATAAAGAGCATTCTGGATGCTGAGAACATAACCTACTTTTTCAAGGGAGAGTATTTCGCGTATGTGAACCCACTTGCCGATCCTGCCAGATTGATGGTTAGAAAAGATCAGGTAAGAGATGCCAAGAATGTTCTGAAGGGTTTGAAGTTGTCGTACTTGGGGGTTAGCCTGGACAAAAACTCGGAAGAAGGGGAAGAACAAGATTCCTGACCGCTAGCTCAATTGTGATGCAGGTTCACTTAGCTCACTCACGCAGGTTAGCTCAACTGTGACCTAGGACCTGCTGCGGTCGATCCCGCAAGCGAGCTCAACTTTGACACGGGCTTCTCTCCCCTGACCGATGGAGGCTGGCATAGCTCCGATGTAGGATTCGCTCCACTTGCCGGCGCGGTTGAACTCAACTGTGACTTAGGACTCGCTCCGGTCGCCCACGCGAGTTAGCTCGATTACTAGGTATATGTCCCATAACTTCAGGGAGGGCATGCAATGGAAGAACGAATCGTTTACTTCGAGAAACCGGGGCAAGAGAATACTGAAGAGGTCATTAGGATGGTGAAGGAGAAAGCCCGCGCGAGAGGAATAACCAAGATAGTGCTGGCATCAACCCGAGGAGACACTGCAAGGGCTGCCGCGGAGGCCTTTCGAGGAATGAGTCTACACATGGTAGTGATTCCATGGCAATTCGGCTTCGGCGAGAGTCAGCCGTTTCCACAAGGGCTGGTAAGCGAGCTTGAAGGGAAAGGTCATCGCGTTCATTTTGGGACTATGCTGTTTCACACTGAGGACCTCTACGGCATACAGACTCCCCGCGTTATGGCGAATCTTCTCCGCATCTTGGGACAGGGGATGAAGGTCTGTGTCGAAATCATCATGATGGCGACTGACGGAGGGTGCATCGAGCCGGGAGAAAAGGTTATTGCGGTGGCAGGCAGCGGCAGGGGAGCCGATACGGCGGTTGTGGCATCTGCCGCGCCCAGCACCAATATTAAGGCGCTTCGCATCCACGAGATCATCTGCAAGCCCCTGTGACGAGCTATCAAGAGCTTTCGGACTTTTTCTAGAGACTCCTCGACCGCGTCGGGCACAACGGGAAAGAGTGTGTCACTTCTTCAAAGATGAACAGCAATTATCACATCCGTCTCGCGAAGCCAGATGACCTTTCTGAACTACCGGAAATCGAGCGGCAGGCCGCAGCGCTCTTCTCAGAATCAGGCTTTGCTGACGTACTGGCCAACATCACTACTCCGGAGGAAACGCTCAGAGAGGGACTCCGACTCAGTAGACTGTGGGTCGCGGCCGACACAGAAGACAGACCGGTTGGTTTTGCACTTGCCGGCGTAGTCGGAGGTAAAGCTCACTTGGACGAACTTGATGTTTATCCTCAACACTGCCGGCGGGGTTTGGGATCGGCTCTTGTCGAAACAGTCTGTGATTGGGGGCGGCAGTCGAGCTTCACGGGGATAACCCTGACTACCTTCAGCCATGTTCCGTGGAACGCGCCCTTCTACGAGCGACTGGGCTTTCGCATCCTTTGCTCCGATGAATTGACGGAGGCGCTCAGGGAGCTGATGCAATTGGAGGTCGAACGCGGCCTACCAGGTCAGAACAGGGTCGCCATGTACAGAGAGCTTTGAGCCAGGATTAAGTGAGACTTTTTCACCTCGGTGGAGACAGTCAGCTTGGATTAGGGAGGGTCCGCAACCTGGATTGGAGGAAGTAATCGAATGGAGAAGAGCATTCGCATCAGATGGGGTCGAGTCATCCTGACAAGCGTTGGAGCCTATTTGGTCGGTCTTCTTTTCAACACGATCGTGGTCACGGCTTATGCGTTCAAGCTGGCCTTTGAGGCGCGGGGGGCGCCCGACCAGACTCGAATCTCACAGTTCGCCCAACACTTCTCCACTTCATGGGGGATGGTGCCAGGCCTTCTCCTCACCTTTGGGGCGGCGGTCTGGGTAGCTCGAAAGGTCCGGCTTGCGGCTGCTCTGCACGGAGTCGCAGTCGGTCTCACTGTCGCGATCCTCGGTTTCATCGTAGGTTTAATCATCGATCACACCTTTAGTCTCCGAACGCTGATCGACTTTGCCGCAACCGTAGCCGCTGGCTGGATGGGCGGACTCATTGGTGGACGGGCAAGGGAGGATAGACAATGAGACACCTGAAACTAGTTTTGCCACCGCTGGTCTTGCTATTGATCATCATTGCCTATTCGTTCTGGTCACAAATCATCAATCTGATGTTACCTCCCGACTCTCGCCCGGCCAGGATTGAGTTTCCGGCCGAGCGTGTTACACCTGAGGAATTCAAGACCATCTCGGAACAATTAGCAGAACAGTATCCCATCACGTTCAATCACATAGAACGCTTTAGCAGGGCCGGAGTTTTTTCCTACGAAGGACCCAAGACCTGCTTGAAGTGCCACAGGGTGATTAAGGTAAAGGATGCCGCCACTGGCAAGGAGAAGAAGGTACCTTTGATGAATAACCTGCTACGCTCGGCTCACTATCGTTTCTTCACCAAAAGGCATCCTAACGTCTACGGTTTCAACGGCAAACTTGCCGACAATTTTCCGACGGGGAAAATTGACCGCCCCTACCCCAAACCCGGTTCTTTTGCCATGACTGCCTGGGTCGAACTTGTTACCACGCAAGATGGCAGAGAATATTCCGAGGGCTGTGGCCAATGTCACATGGGTGGTCAATACCAGGCACCGCTGGGAGAGATTATGCCGGGTTACCGCACCCTTGGCCAAGAGAAGGACGCGATAGATTGCCTTATATGCCACGCGGTGGCTTACGACATGAACAAGAAGCAAGTCATCGCAGACAGGAACGGCCGTTTGAGGTGGGGACAGGACCGCTCGATGAAAGCCGCCATGTCGATCACCACGCCCACTGCGCAGAACTGTCTCCGTTGCCACCAACACAATTTCGGAGGCGATATTTACGTTGACTCATTGGATGCCTCGTACATGCAGAGTCTGCTGAACCTCGGTGCGGAACGCCCCAGAATCCAGCATCCCGGTTCCAAAAGAGGAACGCCCTACTCCCCGTCGTGGGACGTCCACGCGGCAGGAGGAGTCTCTTGCATCGATTGCCATACAACGGAGGGTCATCTTATTGCCAAAGGGACTCACACTACTACCATGATGGCGAATGACCTTCCAGACGTGGAGGTCACCTGCGAGAAGTGTCACGGCGACAAACCGCATCAGAACGGTATTGACATGAGTGTAGACCTGGCGGAATTCTTGAACGTGCACACCGAGAAGGTCGCCTGTCAAACCTGCCACATTCCGTCTCTACACCCTGACAACGTTACGATGAGAGATTTTTCTACGCCGGTTCTCGAAGAGAAGTCCGGAATCTACATCTACAACGATGTTACAAAGGAAACCGAACCGGGAAAGGGCATCGTTTACGTGTGGTGGAATGGAGATGGCTCGTTCCTGGGTAATCCCATAGGAGACAACCCAAACGGGAAAAACCTCTATAGGTTCTACAGACCCACAAATACGTGGCCGGAATACAAGAACTTTGACTACGGCTCCTGGTATGAGAAAGTCATGCGACCCATCGCGAAGAAGGGGAGACAATCCAAGCTTTATGCAGTCAAGCTTTACAATGGAAAGCAACACATTGACCTTCAGAACATCACACCTTTCGGTGGAATGTTTATTCCATACAACTTCCCCACTTACTACACGACCGGCAACGCCGACCTCGCCGCTCAAAAAGAGATGCAAAAAAACATGATGAAAATGATGTACGGCCGGATGTTCGATATTTATTTGATGAACAAATTCATGACCTTCATGGGCGCCAAAGGTTGGAATACTTCATCCTATAACGATGTTCTCAACATGAGAAAAGTGGAGCCACGCTGGCTCCCAAACAATGCCTCAATGGAAATCGACCACGCCATCAGACGAAAGGGCGCTCTCTCGTGTGCAAATTGCCACAACCCCAACGGGGTATTGGATTGGAAGGAACTCGGCTACACGGACGAGGAAATTCAAGCACTCACAATGAATCCGCTGGAAAAGTGAAGGGGAGCAAGGAAAAATGGACCACTCGATGACGACAACAGCTTTCACCATTGACGGGTATCGTATCGTTAGGAACTTCGGGGTAGTTCGAGGCATAACGGTTCGATCTCGCTCCGTAGTCGGAACCTTTGGAGCCTCACTTCAGACTCTGTTTGGTGGCAACATTTCCCTGCTCACTGAATTGTGCGAAAGAGCGCGGGGTGAAGCATTTGAAATGATGGTTAGGCACGCGGAGGCCCTGGGAGCCAACGCTGTGATTGGCGTGAGGTACGATGCAACACAATTGATGCAACACGTTTCAGAGGTATTGTGTTACGGAACCGCGGTAGTTGTTGAACGTAACAAGTAACAGTTGAGTGAACATGTCGAGCATGACGAGGAACAAGACATCATCTTGGCCCGAAAACCAAGCTCAACACAAAACCGCGTCTTTCGAGTTGACTTTCTCTGTTGATAAGCCAGTGGTTTCCACCATATGCTTACATTATGCTTATATGCAGTCTTCAAAGCTCCTTCTCAGGAACGCGGCGAAGAGAGAGCTTTGCAGTAAGTATTGTACCTTTAAGTATCGTATTCTATAGATATCGTACCATAGAGCTGACTGGACACATTGACTGAAGGACGGTCAATATCAACCATGACAACGCGGGCTCCTTACAAATGCGCCTTGGAGAAAACGATGTTCACCGAGTTTGAGGCTGCTCTGGCTTACATTCGCGACAATGAGATCAAGATGATCGATCTAAAGTTCAGTGACCTGGCCGGGCGCTGGCATCACGTCACCCTGCCGGTCAGCCAGTTCAACGAGGGCCTGTTGCGCGAAGGCGTTGCCTTCGACGCGTCGGCCATCGGACTGCGACCGGTGAAGGCCGGGGACATGGTGTTGCTGCTTGATCTCTCGACCGCGTTTCGCGACCCGTTCTGGGATGTGCCGACGCTCAGCTTTATCTGCTCGGCTTATGAGGCTGACACCAAGCTGCCCTTTGGCCGGGATCCGCGCAACATTGCCGTCCGAGCTGAAACCTATATGCTGGAACTCGGCATCGCCGACGAGAGTCGGTGGGGACCGGAGTATGAGTTCTATGTCTTCGACAGCGTCTCGTTCGAAAACGATGTAAACGCGGCATCGTATCGTGTAGAAAGTAGCGAAGCCGATTGGCAAAGCTCGCGCGGCGGCCACGGACACCTCATCCCGCTCCACGGCGGCTATCACGCAATTCCGCCAAAGGATCAATTATTCAATCTGCGGAGCGAAATGACGATGCTTCTTGAATCAATGGGGATCGAGATAAAGTATCATCACCACGAGGTCGGCGGGCCTGGTCAGTGCGAGATAGAAACCCCGATGATGGGTCTGGTGCGGAGCGGAGACGTGACGCAGATGGTCAAGTATGTGACCAAGATGACCGCGGGTCGCAATCAGAAGACCGTTACCTTTATGCCCAAACCTCTGTTTGGCGAAGCGGGTAATGGCATGCACTTCCACCAGCAGTTGTTCAGAGATGGTCGAAACCTTTTCTACGATCCCCAAGGCTACGGCAAGCTGAGCAGGACTGCGCTATTTTACATCGGCGGCCTGCTGACACACGGCCCCGCACTCCTAGCTTTCACTAATCCGTCCACCAACTCCTATCGCCGTCTGGTGCCGGGTTACGAAGCGCCAGTCAACGCATTTTTCAGCCTTGGAAATCGCAGTGCGGCGGTACGCGTGCCAAAGTACGCCGATCAGCCGGACAGCGCTCGCTTCGAATTTCGGCCACCCGATGCAACCTGCAACATCTACCTTGCATTGGCGGCCCAATTGATGGCGGGCATTGATGGTATCGGCGGTAAGATTGACCCGCGCGAGGAGGGCTTTGGACCGATCGATCAGAATATCTTCGCCTGGAGCGAAGAGCAGCGCAACTCAATCAGACCGCTGCCAGGATCTTTGAGCGAAGCCCTAGACGCATTGGAACACGATCATGACTTTCTCCTCCGGGGCGACGTGTTCGACTCGGGCCAGATAGCAGAATGGATTAGGGTCAAACGAGAGGAATATTACAGCGTGCGCAATCGCCCCCATCCGTTTGAGGTGGCAGTCTATTTTGACGTCTGAGCGGAGACAATCGCCAAAGAGCAACCGCATGGCCTCCCTGGAGTCAATCTGGCGCACGGAATCGATGCAGCGCAGGGAATCTCAAGGGGGTGCAGGGAATCAACGGGGTGAGGGGAACCAATCGGGCGCACCGAATCTGTGCGCTGCAGAATGCCTGTCTTCACCGACTGCACAGCAGTTCTTTCTTTGTCCGCCGCTGACCGCGCGCTCATGAGCTAAAGAGGTACCGAACAAATGGGGTTCACGGAAACAATCATTCAGTGGGTCACGCATCTGATTGACTTTATGGGCTATCCAGGTGTGGCATTTTTGATGATGCTTGAGAGCATGGTCGCCCCGGTCCCAAGCGAGGCAGTGATGCCATTCGCGGGGTGTTTGATCACCGTGGGTCGGTTTAGTTTCTTCTGGGTAGCTGTGTCGAGCACAATCGGAAGTATCGTTGGCTCGCTATTGTCATACGCAGCCGGCTACTACGGTGGCAAACCATTCGTGATTAGATTCGGAAGATACGTTCTTCTCAATCTTCACGATCTTGAGGTGACGGAACGTTTTTTCGACAGACACGGTTCTATAACGATCTTTATCAGTAGATTCATCCCGGTTATCCGCCACCTCATCTCCATTCCGGCCGGAGTGGGCAAGATGAATCTTGTTCATTTCTCAATCTACACAATAGTCGGTGCATGCGCGTGGAACACATTTCTTGCCTGGCTCGGATATCACCTCGGAAATCACTGGGAGTTGATTCACAAGTATAGCGGGCCGATTGATGCGGTGGTGCTTGTGTTTATTGCCATGGGGCTCGTCTACTTTGTTAGGGCACACTTGAGGAGAGCGGCCAGGTGACTGCGCCGCGACGGTTCTGCCGAAGCCACATTGAAGAGAACACGTAAGTAAGTCGCCCATTGGAAATCCAGATAACCTGCATAACCGACAGGGCATCTGGCAGTGAGAGGAGTCATGGGAAATCAAACGAATAATCTATTAGAGAAACTAGCGTCTGACTTCGAGGCTCTCAACGCTCGATTTAGAATCGTTTCCGCTATTCATTTAGAACACTGCCGAGAGCGAACGGAACAACTCAGGAGTGAGAAACTGATAGGCGAGCGGCTCTACGCAGAATATTTGAGTTTCTTTCAGTTTAGGAAACCGGAGGTGCTCCCCGACTCCAAGTCGATCATCATAATTGCGATCCCCCAGGCCAGCTCTGCCATCGATGTTGTGTTCAAGGGGCAGCATCACAGGGTAATCATACCACCAACATATCTCTATAAGGAGATCAGAGAAGCGTGCACGAGAATCCTGTCTGAAGCTCTGAGCAGAACAGGTGCTGGAGTAGCCAGGGCCTATCTGCCTCTGAAACTTCTAGCGGTTAGAAGCGGTCTCGGGAAGTACGGCAGGAATAATATCTGTTACGTGGGCGGGATGGGCAGTTTTCATAGATTAGAAGCGTTCCACACGGACTATGGCTTTGGCATTGATGACTGGCAGGAGATGTCGATGATGGGAAGCTGTACCGGTTGCTCCTTGTGTACGGAAGCCTGTCCTATCGGTTGCATTCCCGCTGAAAGAATGTTTGTTGACGCAGAGCGCTGTCTTACCTACCTGAATGAGAACAAAGAAAACTTTCCGGAGTGGGTTAACCCTCGGTGGCATAATGCACTCGTGGGCTGCATGAGGTGTCAGGTCCCATGCCCTGAGAACAGAGATTTCGTTCGGGACAGAGACAAGACAGAGACATTCTCTGAGGAAGAGACAGAAGTGATTCTCAAGGGTGTGCAGGCACAAGACCTACCAAAGGAGATCTCGGACAAGCTCTCAAGGCTGAGTATGGACGAGCTGTATCCCTTTCTGGCGAGAAATCTCGCCGCGCTGCTGAGGGTGTAGTGACGAAACGAACTTTCAGCGGAAATGCAACCGAATCGCGCGGTCACCTGCCAGCGAGGCCCGAGGCCTTCTCCAATCGCTAGCTCACGGCTGTCGACAGTTTCGATTGCGATTCTCCGCAGGTCTCTGTTCAACGGACCTCTATTTCGATCCCACTACTTTGTGATCCCTGCCGAGTCCAAGAGAAATGCGTACATAAACGCGACCTCCCTGTAGCGTTGGTAACGGCCCGAAACGCCACCGTGTCCCGCTTCCATGTACGTCTTGAGCAAGAGCACGTTCTTGTCGGTCTTTGCCGTGCGGAGTTTGGCCACCCACTTGGCTGGTTCCCAATACTGGACCTGAGAATCCTGAAGGCTGGTCGTGACAAGGAGGCTCGGGTAGTTCTTGGCCCGGACATTGTCATACGGCGAATAGGACAGAATGTAATCGTAGTATTCCTTCTGATTCGGATTGCCCCACTCGTCGTATTCCTCGGTAGTGAGCGGTATGCTTTCGTCAAGCATAGTCGTGACCGCGTCCACGAAAGGCACCTCGGCGACAACGCCCTTAAAGAGGTCGGGTCGCATGTTGATGACCGCGCCCATCAGAAGACCACCGGCGCTCCCGCCCTCGGCAAATAGCTTCGCGGGACTTGTGTATTTCTCGCGTACGAGTTCTTCCGCACAAGCGATGAAATCCGTAAATGTGTTTTTCTTTTTCAGAAGCTTCCCATCCTCGTACCACCATCTTCCAAGTTCCTGCCCCCCTCGTACGTGGGCAATGGCATAAACGAAACCCCTGTCCAGCAGGCTCACTCTTAGGGCGCCAAAAGCGGCATCCATGCTCAAACCGTAGGAACCATAGCCGTACAGCAGGAGCGGATTAGCGCCATCTTTCTCGATTCCCTTTCGATACACAATTGAAATGGGGATCTTTGTTCCGTCGCCCGCGTTGGCATACAGACGCTCAGTCACGTAATTGTTAGAATCAAACCCGCCCAGAATTTCATCTCGCTTCAACAATACCTTTTCTCTTGTCGCCATGTTGTAATCGAAGATAGATGTCGGCGTCGTCATAGAAGTATAGACGTACCTCAGGATGGCGGTGTCCAGTTGGTAATTGTCCCCAAGATAGGCCATGTACGCCGGCTCGCCAAAATCCAAATAGTGCTCTTCCGTTTCAGACCACGGTCGAATGAACATTTGAATCAGACCGTTTTTGCGTTCTGTGACCACGAGGTAGTCCTTGAAAACCTGGAAGTCTTCGACGAGAACGCTATCGCGATGTGGGATGACGTCCAGCCAGTTAGCTTTGGCGGTCTCCGTCATGGGCGTTCTCATCAGGCGGAAATTCTTTGCCTGCCAATTTGTGCGAATGTAGAAGTAGTCACCGTAATGGTCAAGATGGTACTCGTGGTTTGCTTCGCGAGGCAAAAAGACCCTGAAACTGCCCTGAGGGTCATTGGCATCGAGGTAACGATATTCGCTACTAAGTGTCTGTTCGCATCCGATAAGCAAGTACTTCTTGGATTTTGTCTTGACGACGTAACAGTTAAAGCCCTCGTCCTTCTCTTCATAGACGAGCACGTCCTGATTTGTGTCTGTTCCCAAGGCGTGGCGGTAGATCCGATACCATCTAAGCGTGGCAGGATCCTGTTTGGAGTAGAACAAGGTTCTATTGTCATTGGCCCATGCCATGTTGCCTGTCACATCAGGGATTAGGTCTTTGAGTGATTCGTCGGTTGCAAGATCCTTGAAATGAATCGAATAGAACCGACGCCCAACCGTATCCACCGGGAAAGCGAGAAAGTTTTGACCACTGCTGACGGCTCGCTCGCCCACCGAAAAGTACCCGTGTCCTTGTGCAATTACGTTGACGTCGAGCATGACCTCCTCAGGGGTCTCCAATGAACCCTTCTTCCGGCAGTAGATTGGGTATTCTTTGCCCTCCTCGACACGAGAGTAGTAGAAGTAGTCGTCCAGCCTGTACGGAACGGACATGTCGGTCTGCTTTATGCGCGCCTTGAACTCTTCGAACAAGGTCTCCTGAAGCCATTTGGTGTGAGCCATGACGGAGTCGGTGTATTCATTTTCAGCATTCAGATAACCGAGCACCTCGGGATTCTGACGCTCTCTTAACCAGTAGTAGTTGTCTACGCGAGTGTCGCCGTGCTTCTCTAATTTCGTCGGTGTGACACGTGCGCTAGGAGGCTGGATTGTGCTCTTGTCTTCGTCCGTTTTTCGGACTTCTTGCGGCTTTGTGACTTCCGGCGCTGCGGCTGATCCCGTAGCGGATTGAGCGCAAAGTCCTGCAACTGTCAGAGCGCAGAGCAAAGCTACGAACGACATCGCGAGAGCGATTCTCTTAAAAGCAGACATAACGACCCTCCTCACGGTGGCGGCTTCGGGGGGAGCTCAGATGAAGCTCGAGTGAACCTCAGGTGAACCCCGGGTGAAGCTCGGATAAAACCCCGATGAAGCTCATGTGAAGTCCGGGAAAGCTCAGACGAAGCTCGGGTTAGGCTCAGATCCCACCGAAACTAAGTCTTCAAAGCTCTCACTCCAGTCGGCACAACATCGCACGACCGAGCGCTGCGAGCAACCTCAGCGTGCCGGTTCTGCTACATCCGGGAGCTCCGGGCTTCCATTCTAGATACGCGAACAAAGCCACAAAAGTTTACACTTAATCGTGAGTCCACCAAAGGGTAAAAAGCAGTGACGCGCGTAGCGTCGGTAGTGGAAGGAATAGTGATCCCTGTAGCATCGGCTCTTTTGAAATTGACGACCACGTACATGTCTATTAGACTCCTTTCTGGATGAGCGTGGACTAGCGGGGCCGGGCGTTGCGCTCTGCTCGAACAGTTGTGTGACCACAGAGGTGAGAGAATGTCCGATGATGAGAAACCAGCAAGCACACAAAATCGCCGAACCGCACCCGCCAGGGCTGCCGACGATTTTGGAGCTCTTTCTCGTCGCATACTGCACTATGCCGGCCGCGGCATGTCGAGAATCGAATTTCTGCGCCAGGTCTCGGGGTTGCTACTGGATTTTTCCGAATACGATATCGTGGAGCTCTGGCTAAAGGAAAACCACAGTTATTGGCGCTGCGAAGCCAAAAGACTGGAGACTCAAGGGGGCATAGGCTCCTCTTTCAGGTTCCAGATTCTGCCCCATCTAGTCGACAATGAATTCAACGACATTCGCATTCCGGATAACATCTCGGACCTCGAACGAATAGGTATAGAAGTGATCCACGGACACTTGAGCCTTTCTCCTCCATTATTTACGAGGGCGGGGACCTTCTGGACTGGTGACTCAAAGGTCCCTTTCTCTTATCGCCTGAAGACCGGTAATAGGAGCTCCTCACAGAAGCTCTGTATAGGCGGCGATTATCCTTCGCTGGTGCTCACGCCACTTGTCGGCCCCGAGGGGAACATTGGGCTCCTGCAACTCAAGAGTAGGAATCAACAGTACTTCACAAAATCGGAAATAGTGTCTTACGAACATGTCAGCCAGAATCTTGCCTCGGCGATACTGCATCAGCGCACCCAAGCTGCGTTGCACGAACGAATCAAGGAGCTGACGTGCCTTTATGGCATTACGCAGGTATCGACGGATCCAGATTTATCGCTTGAGATGATTCTTGAAAGAATAGTCGACTTGCTTCCACCGTCGTGGCAGTACCCGGATATAGCCTCGGCAAGCATAACGTTGGACGGCAAGCATTACTCTGTGCGCGGCTTCCAGGATCGGCCGCAGAATCAGATCGCAGACATTGTTATACGAGGCGAAAAACGAGGGGTTGTGAAAGTTGTATATCATGAGGAAAGGCCGGACCTTGACGAGGGTCCGTTTCTCAAAGAAGAGCGCGGCCTGATAGACGCGGTTGCCAGACAGGTAGCCCTGATGGTAGAGCGAAGACGGGCTGAAGAGGAGCGATTGCGGCTTCAGGACCAGCTAAGGCACGCGGACAGACTCGCAACCATAGGACAGCTCGCCGCCGGGGTCGCGCACGAGCTGAATGAGCCTCTGGGTAATATCTTGGGTTTCGCGCAACTAGCGAAAAAGTCGACCGGGCTTCCCGAGCAAGCGAGCAAGGATATGGAGAAGATCATTAACTCTTGCTTGCATGCACGGCAGGTTATTCAAAAACTCATGATGTTTGCTCGCCAGACGCCGCCAAAGAAGACAATGGTCAACCTGAACCAGATAGTGCAAGAGGGGCTCTACTTCCTTGAGACCAGGTGCACAAGACAAGGTATAGAACTAGTGCGTCTGCTTGACCCCAATCTTCCCGAGATTACAGCAGACGCGGCACAACTGCATCAGGTTCTGGTAAATCTGACAGTCAATGCTATCCAGGCAATGCCAAATGGAGGCAAGCTGTTTTTGCGCACAGCCAGATCCGGCCAACACATATCCCTGATCGTTGAAGACACTGGTATGGGCATGAGCGAGGAAGTAATGAAGAAGATTTTTATTCCTTTTTTTACTACCAAGGACGTTGGCCAAGGAATAGGCCTGGGTCTTGCCGTTGTCCACGGAATAGTAACTGGTCACCGAGGTTCAGTCAAAGTACAGAGCACGGTAGGCGAAGGCTCTCGCTTCGAAGTTTTGTTACCCGTGTCGGGGCCTGAAGACAAAGAGGAGGTCACGAAAGAATGACAGCCTCGCACGATAAAGAACACATTCTTGTTGTGGACGACTCCCCGGACACCCTCGAAGTGCTCCAGAGGAATCTGACGTCTGAGGGTTATCAGGTTTTCACGGCACCCGGCGTACCCGAGGCATTGCAAATACTCGAGGGTACAACGATACACCTAGTCATCACGGATCTCAAGATGCCGAAAGTAAGCGGGCTAGACCTGATAAGACACGTCCGCGAAAATAACAAAGACACTGAAGTAATGATGATAACTGGTTATGCAACGATAGAGGGAGCTGTCCAGGCTGTGAAGACGGGCGCTGACGAGTACCTCCCGAAACCTTTTACGGACGAGGAGCTCATTGCGGCCGTTGAAAGATCGCTTGATAGACTGCGCCTGAGGAAGGCTGGACAACCAGAGGCTCCCAAGGCCCGGCCAGCCCCGCACGGCCTTATAGGTCAGTCTGAGGCGATGCTCAAGATATTCAATGCGATAGACAAAGCAGCCTCGACGACGGCCACCGTACTCATTACTGGAGAAAGTGGCACTGGAAAGGAACTCGTTGCCAGGGCCATACACTATAGAAGTACCAGGGCATCCTCACCCTTCGTACCCGTGAACTGTGGGGGCATCCCAGAGGGACTGCTCGAAAGCGAGCTATTCGGCCACGTCAAGGGCGCGTTCACCGGTGCCATAGAATCAAGGGCGGGCTTCTTCCAAACGGCAGACGGGGGGACCATTTTCCTCGACGAAATCAGTGAGACAAGCCTGTCAATGCAAGTGAAACTCCTCCGCGTGCTCCAGGACAAAGAGGTCTGCATGGTGGGCTCAAGCAAAACGAGAAAGGTGGACGTAAGGGTCATAGCCGCCACGAACAAAGACCTGCTTGGGCTCGTAAACAAAGGGGTCTTCAGGGAGGACCTCTTTTATCGCTTGAACGTAATCACGATTGCAATGCCGCCTCTCAGAGAAAGAGGTGATGACATTCTTCTTCTGATAACCCACATAGCTGGAAAGTACGCTCGAGAGCTCGGCAAGCCAGCACCAAGATTTTCTGAGAGGGCGCTGCGGGTTCTCAGGGACTATCAGTGGCCTGGGAATGTGAGAGAGTTAGAAAACGTCATACAGCGTCTCGTCATCATGGGTGAATGTGAACTGATAGAAGTCCCTGACCTACCTTCCTTGATGCGCTTTTCTGCTTTGGGCGCGACGGGGCTCAACCGAACCCTGACCGAAGTGGAGGCAGAACACATTCGGAACGTACTGGCGAGTGTGGATGGCAACAAGACCAGGGCTGCCAAGATTCTCGGTATCGATCGCAAGACCCTCCGCGAAAAGATGAAGAATCTTGAGAATCAGTCACCTTGAGCGATACATCACGGAGAATAAACGCTTCTCGCGAGCACTACACGATGGCCCATGAGGACCATCCCCCGATTGGGGAATTTCTCCCCGACGGTTCAAATCTCCCCGTTCCAAAGCTTGTTCGGATTTTATCCCAATCCTGGTGCCTCAAACCGTTCGATCAGATACCGTCCGCAAATCTTCTTTAATTGCAACGTGTTAGCCGAACTTCCCTCCTATCCTTCAGAACGATGAACAGACAAATCCCTGCCCCATGATTTGGCACGAGACTGGCGTTACGTATGTCTGGGCGGCGGGAGGGCTCGGGCGATCGGAGGATCCGAGCGGTGCGGGGGACCGGAAGTAAATTGGAGGAAAGACAAGGAGGTTGAAAAATGAGTACGGTGATAGAAACCAGAAAAGGAAAAAAAGGAAGGAACAAGAACAAAGCTTCAACGGCGAAGGTCAAGGAAAAAGAAACGGCAGTAAGGGCTAATCACAGGGCAAGGAACATAGCCACTGTCGTCAAAACCGTCAAGACCAGGCAGCGCCAACGCGGCGCCGAAGTTGGCCGAGAGGCATCTGATGCTGCGGCTGGGGCGGCTGCTGCATCCACTGCCGCCACATCTGCTGCCACTGCATCTGCTGCGGAAGTGACAACGCCCAGGAAGCCCAAAGTTGAGACCCCAAGAACCCACGAAGATAAGGTGGAGACGAAAGTAGAAGACCGCGAACGCGTTTCGAAGGAGGAGGTTGAGGAGCTTCGAGAGATTCCAAAGACCAAGGAATGGAAGTTACTCTACATACCATATCCTTTCGACGACAACATGAGGGTCACCGCTGAGAGTGCTTCTGCAACAGTTACAGAAACGGGACTGGAGGCTTACAAAGGCCTATGCCTGATGTGTGAAAAGGATGAAACGTGCAAACACGTGAGGCCTGAAGGTGGCGTGTGGCGTTGCGAGGAATACGAGCCGAGGACGGCGACAGCAGAACGGCCTCTGAGAAAGCGAAGTGTCTTCGAGAACGTAGCGAGGCAGTTCACCAAAGCTGCCGAACTCATGAATCTTGACCCGAACATTCGAAGGATACTGTCGAGAACAACTAATGAAGCTGTCGTCAACTTCCCCGTGAAGATGGACGACGGTAGGGTTGAGATGTTCACCGGATACAGAGTGCAACACTGTAACCTACTCGGACCATTCAAGGGAGGGCTTCGTTTCCATCCATCGGTGGACCTTGACGAAATCAGGGCTCTGGCCATGTGGATGACCTGGAAGTCAGCGATAGTGGACATACCTTTCGGTGGCGCCAAGGGCGGTATCCAGATGGACCCATCCAAGTACTCGATTGAGGAACTCGAGCGCATAACTCGTCGCTTCACGTTCGCACTCGGGAATAATATTGGACCCGAGTACGACATTCCCGCTCCAGACGTAAACACAAACCCGCAAATCATGGCCTGGATTCTTGACACCTATCTCTCGACAGTGCCGCCCCAGGAAAGGCAGCGCTGTATGCACGTTGTAACGGGCAAGCCCGTCGAATCAGGGGGAAGCCTCGGACGCGAGAAAGCAACCGGGCAGGGCATAGTGTTCCTGCTCGAAGAGTGGGCCAGGGAACACGAATTCGATTTGAAGCATGCCACCTTTATGGTTCAGGGTTTTGGCAACGTCGGTTCATGGGCTGCCCGTTTGCTCGAGCGACTTGGTGCCAAGCTGGTCGCGGTCGAGGATGTATCGGGAGCTCTGATAAACACAAAGGGGATTAACCCAGACGACCTTGCGGGTTACGCATCATTCAAAAAGGGTCTGGTGGCAGGCTACCCCAAGGCACAACCTATCGACCGAGAAACGTTTCTCAGGACAGAGGCCGACATCTTCATTCCCGCAGCTCTTGAGAACCAGATTACCGCTGAGACCGCACCGTGGCTCAATGTCCGGCTTGTCGCCGAAGGCGCAAACGGCCCGACCGATCCGGATGGTGATGCGATTCTTCAGGAGAGAGGAATCGATGTTCTTCCCGACATTCTGTGCAACTCAGGCGGAGTCATCGTCAGCTACTTCGAGTGGCTCCAGAACAAGAGGAGTGAGCTCTGGGAGCTCGAAGAGGTTGACTGCAAACTTCACAAGAGACTGGTCTCTGCTTATCAAAGGGTGCGCGACACGGCCAGAGAAAACAATACTGACGCGCGCACCGCTGCTTACATACTTGCCCTGTCTCGTTTAGAGCTAGCCTACAAGAAGCGAGGGATTTTCCCGTAGAATGTGACCATCAATACTCGATCGTGGAAATGTGAGATTTACCAGTCTGGCCTGTCGCTTTCGTGCCGACAGGCCAGACGGCTTAGCGAACACCCAAAACACGCCTGGGTGGGCCGCTGCTTGGCTTCGTTACCGCTTGCGGTGACGCCATAACTGTGCTACAATACGGCAAAAGCATTCTCCTTCAGTCAAGGCTGTATTTACAAGAAGCAGGTGCCTGTGTGGGAAGCTCTGCGCCGTTTCTTGCCTGCGTAGCCTTGCCGCAGGTTTCTCGTGCGCGTCGCTGGAATCCGGGCGTCGCGAGTGAGATGCCAGTTGGCTGAGACCGAGGTGCTTCTGCTAGATGTGCCAAGATCCCTCACCGCGACCTTCCGCCCGAGTATCTCTTCATCCGGCGTGATTTCCTTCCACATCAGGCATGGCCGGCTTGCTCACGGGTTTGCACGCTGGCTTCCCTATCGGTTTTCCTGCTGATGATCTTGTCAGCTAGTTGTCTGTGCCACTTTCCCTCAAAGGAGGTCGAGGTCTTATGAGAAGAAGGTCGTTGCGACCTAGTCCGATTGCCACAGCGCTTCTCGTGGCAATCTCCGTTCTTGCCATGACGGTGCCCGCGTCTCTCGCGATCATGACAAAAGCCAGCATGGCTGACCTTGCGGCTGGATCAACAGGCATAGTCCAGGGTAAAGTCACAAGTGTCACCTCTCAATGGGACACCGAGGGCAAAACCATCTTCACTTACGTCACCGTGACAGTGAATCGGTGGCTCAAAGGCACTGGCGCAAAAGCGGTGACAATCCGAATTCCTGGTGGAGAAGTTGGCGACGTCGGCCTCTGGGTTGAGGACACTCCTGTGTTCCGCGAAGGCCAGGACGTAATTACCTTTCTCGAACCCAGTGGTGAAGAGTCGGTGATGAAGGTAAAGGCCATGTTTCAGGGCAAGTTCACCGTGGAGAATGGGAAAGTGATAGAGGCGGGCTTGCCGGTTGGTGATTTTGTGAGGATGGTCAGCTCTATTGTGAAGATGCAAGAGAAAGAACTCAATCAGAAGTAGATCGAGTCAGCAATAAGAGTCAGGACAAACAAGCAAATGAACACCGGAACTGATAACAGATTGATGAGAGATCGAGAGACTGCAGAGGTGATGGCAATGAGATTTTGCAAACACACAGACAAAGAGATGGGGCCACGGGGTATCCAGGCTGTACTTGCCAGGTCTAGTCTCGCCAGTGTCCTTCTCGCATTGGTCATCGGCTGCCTGGCGTTTTTGATAGCGGCTGGCACTCCGCGCACGCGGCCTGCCGAGGGGAGCTGCCCGCAAGATAGCTGCAACACGACGACTTGTGTAACCGACTTGTATTGGTACTCCTACAATCACTGGTACGAAAGCCAGATGCCGATTAAGTATTACATAAACAAGAACGGGTCAGCTAACCACGTAGGAAACGAGTTCACGGCGGTTCAGAACGCATCTGTCAACTGGGAATCCTTGAGCGGGACTTTCTGGGCCACATGCTATGGCGATACGACGAGCAAACATTCAACGGCGCACAATGGTAACCCCGTTCGAGATACGCTTAACGTTGTTTCCTGGGAAAATTTGGGTGGAGGCAGCCCCTTGTCTCTCGGCTACGGATACGCATGGTATAGCGTTACCGGCGACTCCATCGTCGAGGCGGACATGAGTCTCAACGACAATGCCGCAGTGAAGTGGTCTGCATTCACAGTTGACTCCTGTGTTCCAGGAAGGTTCGACGTGGAGGATCTTGCCACGCATGAGTTCGGCCACTGGATGTACCTAGGCCACTCTTGTGATTTGGCGGCCACGATGTACTGTTTCGCTGACAGCAACGAGATAAAAAAGAGAACCCTAGAGGATTGCGACCGGTTAGGCATGCAGTACAACTACACCCAGAGCGCAGGCGACCCCAAGCCCCAGCCTGGATGCTGGCCGGTAAGCGTCGGGACTGATGTCAGCTCGAACCCCGTCCTTGGCGATGTGAACCGTGATGGTAACGAGGAAATCGTGTTGGTCGGCGGGGATGGAGGTGTTCATGTTTACACCGGCAGGGGTAAGGAGGTTAATGGCTGGCCGCAATACGCAGGCAACCAGGCGGACGGCTCACCTGCTCTTGGAGATGTGCAGGGCGACGGGTGGCTAGAAATCGTAGCGGGCTCGACTAACGACAGCCTCTATGTGTTTGGCCACAACGGCTCTCGCATAGCAGCCGTCGGGACCGGCGGGGATGTACATAGTACGCCGGCCATAGGCGATCTGGATAAAGACGGCTTTCTGGATATCGCGTGCGGCTCTGAGGACTCGAAAGTTTACGCCTTTAGAGCCAATGGCAATGCCCTGGCTGGCTGGCCTGTAACGCTTGGGGGAAACATACCGGGTGGCGGGCCGGCATTGGCCGATCTCGACGGTGACGATAGCCTTGAGGTAGTTACTTCAGGATATGACAACAAGGTATACGCGCTCAAGCCCCACGGCGCAAATCTCACGGGCTGGCCTGTCTCTACTGGTCGCAAGGTACGCGAACG
>Ga0315279_10004329_pt1 | contig 19108 bp, 14 predicted proteins | sample YL17G06_20_MG_FD_203694 | JGI IMG/M metagenome (GOLD analysis project Ga0315279, IMG submission 203694) | Sediment microbial communities from Yellowstone Lake, YNP, Wyoming, USA - YL17G06_20 | ecosystem: Environmental > Aquatic > Freshwater > Lake > Sediment | place: USA: Wyoming | collected... | reverse complement strand
TAGTCATACCCGCTGAAATTTGATCCACTTATTCGGCCTATCCCGACAAAAAGTTCCTGAATGGATAAATCTTGGGGGTGCGCCTTTGATAGTACGCTATTTCACAGAGAAGTTGCGGAACTGCTGTAGCCGGCATATTTGCATGGATTTCAAGGGGATGCATCATGTATTTTCTTCGCTGAAGTCTTCACTGAAAGGCAGGATGATGCCCGGTCTTCGCAACGTTTTGAGTATCGTCGCCATCATCGCGGCCGCCGGATGCGGACCCGCGGACCGCAGCCCGGTGATCGCCCGCGTCGGCAAATCCGTCTTAACAGTCAACGATCTCTACGAGAGCATTCCGTCCGAATATCGCGATCGCATCACGCGCGAGCAGAACATCAACTATGTCAAGCAATGGATCGATGCCGAGCTTTTCTATCAGGAAGCGCTGCGGCGGCATATCGACCGGGAACCGGCCATCAGGGCGCGCATGGAAAAAACGAAGCGCGACCTGCTGGGCGCCGAAATGATCGCGCGTCTGTCGCCGGCCAGCGGGAGCATGCAGATTTCCGAAGCCATGATCCAGGAATATTATGAGAAAAGCAAAAACACGTTCGTCCGCGACCGCGACGTCGTGCGCCATGCGGAAATCACGGTCGCCGACGAAGCGACGGCGATGGCGCTGCGTAAAACGATGACCCCGGATAATTTTCTTGATATCGCGGAAAAACATTCGCAGGCGCCCGTCCAGGACCCCCGCTTCGCCCCCTTCGTGCCGATCAACGAGCTTCCCGCCGCGTTGGCGCAGACCATCGAGCAGATCCCGCCGGGCGGTATTTCCGCTCCCGTCAAGACCGAGTCCGGTTACAGCATCATCCGGGTGCTGGACCATCAAAAAGCGGGCGCCGTTATTCCCCTTGATGAGGTGCGCGAAGAGATCGCCAACCGGCTTGCCGCCCAGCTGCAAAGGACGGCGCTGGACCAGGTCCTTGCCGATTTACGCAATAAAAACAACGTTCAATACAACTTCGACCAGGTCCCCGCGGCCGCGCCCGCGGGAAACTGATTAGCCCCGGAGATTCATCAATGATGATCCGAAATCTGACGTCCGCCCTGCTGATATCCTTGGCCGCGGCGGCCCTGACGAACGCTGCGGTCCAGCGGCTCGACGGCATTGTCGCCGTGATCGGCGATTCCGCCATCCTGTATTCCGAGTTGGAGGCGTTCACGCTATACCAGCTCAACAAGCAGGGCGTCAAGCCCGATAGCGTGCGCGTCGATACGCTGCAGAAGGAATTCCTGAACGAGCTGATCGACCGCAAGGTGCTGCTGGTACATGCATCCAAGGACAGCACCGTGCGGATCAAGGATGACGAGGTCGAGGACATGCTCAATCGTCAGGTGCGCGGCATACTCCAGAAAAACAACCTTTCCATGGACGATCTCGAGGCGGAGGTGCAGAAATCGTACGGCATGACCATGGCGCAATTCAAGGCCCAGCTGCGCGCCACCATCCGCGAAAACCTTCTTATCCAGAAAATCCAGCAGCAGTATATTTCCGCCGAGCGGATCTCCCGCAAGGACGTGGAATCGTTTTATGCGATGTACAAAGATAGTCTGCCCTCGGCCGGCAAATGCGTCCGCCTGTCAAAGCTTCCGATACGGGTCGCGCCCTCCGATTCGGTGCGCCAGAAGGCCTACCGGAAAATGCGCACGATCAGGCAGCGACTTGGCAACGGGGAAGATTTCGTCGCCCTGGCGAAGCAGTTTTCCGAAGACCCGAATGCCCAAAACGGCGGCGATCTCGGCCTGGTGGGCAAAGGGACGCTCGATGAGCTGACCTTTGAACAGAAGGCCTTTTCGCTGGAGCCCGGGCAGATCAGCGACATATTCGAGACCCGCCTCGGGTTTCATATTATCAAGGTTGAGGAGCGGAAGGACCAGATGGTGCATGTGCGCCAGATCCTGGCCATCGTCGCCCCGCGCGAGCAGGAAATCAGGAAGGTGACCGTTGTCCTCGATTCGATACGCGCGCAGGCCGCCACCCGCGAGCAATTTACGGCCGCGGTCCAGAAATTCTGCACCGATGCCGGCGTCAAGTCGCGCAACGGCGACATCGGATGGCAATCGGTGTACGACATTCCCCAGGAGATCCGCGCGCTCATGGATTCGTCCGCCATCGGCACGGTTTCGCCGCCGCTGCAGGAGGGCAACGATTACGTGATCTTCAGATTGAACGACCGGGTCGACGACCGACGGTATACGCTGCAGGACGATTACGATATGCTTGCCGAAAAGGCAAAAGATATTTACGCCCAGAAAAAGCTGATCGAGCTGGTCAAAAAGTGGCGCGCGAACGTGTTCGTTGACATAAGGCTGTAGCCGTGGTGTATCAGGCGATCGCCCCGATCTACGACCGGATCATGGCACATGTCCGCTACGACGAGTGGGCCGCGCTCATCAACAAGGTCATCCGGAAGTATAGCGCCGTCCCGCGACCCTCGATTTTCGAGTTGGGCGCCGGCACCGGCCGGCTGGCGGCCGAATTGATCGGGCAGGGGCTCGATTACACGGGTTCGGACGCCAGCTTTTCCATGTGCCTTGAGGCGCGGCGCCGGACAGGCCGCTTCGTGTGCGCCGACGCCCGCAACCTGCCGGTGCGGCGGCGTTTCGATCTGGTGCTTTTTCTCTATGACGGGATCAATTACCTGATGTCGGTTGCCGAATATCGTCGCGTGTTCGAGGAGGTGCATGCCCTGTTGCGCGACGGCGGCTTGTTTCTGTTCGATATCACCACCCAGGAGAATTCGCGGCGCCATTTCAACGAATTCATTGACTTTGAAGATTTTGACGCCTATTATTATATACGTCGAAGCTGGTTTAACGAAGCGGACCGGACCCAGCATAATGAATTCACGGTCTTCAAAAGGGTCCGGGAAGACCCGCCCCTGTTCGACAAGCGGCGGGAGCACCATGTGCAGACGGTGATGCCGGCCGAAACGTTGCGGGACGCGGTCCCGGCCCGTCTGTTCGAGGTGGTTGGTATGTGGGACGGTTTTTCGTTTTCGCGGTGCCATCGGCGGTCGGAGCGCGTCCATTTTCTGCTGCGCAGGAAACCGGGCCTAGCAGGCGGGCTATGATCCATTTTTCGCATGTCAGCAAGATGTACGACGGCCGGTTCGCCGCGCTTTCCAATGTGTCGTTTTTCATTGATAAAGGCGAATTCGTCTTCCTGCTCGGCGCCAGCGGCGCCGGCAAAACCACGCTCCTCAAGCATATTTACATGGAAGAAAATCCGTCCAGCGGGCAGGTGTTCGTATGCGGGTGCGATTCCACCGACGTGCGCCGCCGCGACATTCCGTTTTTGCGCAGAAAACTGGGCATCGTGTTCCAGGATTTCCGCCTGCTGTCCGACCGGAACGTGTTTGAAAACGTCGCCTTCGCCATGCGGGTCACCGGCGCGCCCGAGCGGGTGGTCAAGCGCAAGGTGTTTGAGGTGCTGGCCCAGACCGGGCTCAGCCATAAATGCTTTTATTACCCGGCCCAGCTCTCAGGCGGCGAGCAGCAGCGCGTGTGCATCGCCCGGGCGATCGTCAACGATCCGTGGGTGCTCCTGGCCGACGAACCGACCGGCAATCTCGATATCAAGGTATCGCAGGACATTTTCAATCTGCTGCAGCGGATAAACCGCTGGGGCACCACGGTGGTCATGGCCACCCACGATGTTCATCTCATCCAGCCCTACCCGTACCGCCGCCTTGAACTCGACAAAGGACGGCTGGTGGGCGGCGGCGACATCACGGTCAAGCCGAAAGTTTTCAACATGGCGGCCTAGGCCGCGGCAAGGAAGGACCGGGCAATGGTATCGTTGCGAAAAGGAAAAATCATGCGCGTGTTCTGGTGCGTCGTAGCGCTCCTCGCGTCCCGGACGATCGGCCAGGACCAGCAGCCGTCATCGGAAATGATCAGGATGTATCTCCAGCAGAGCGGCCAGTCGGGCTCCAACAGCCAGATCCAGAAGGCGCTGAATGAATACCGGGCCCAGAAGGAAGGGAAACCGGCAATGGGCGACAGCGCCGCGCAGAAAGCCGCCGAAACAGCGGCCGATAGCGCCGACACCGCGGGATTATCGCCCGAAAAATCGGTGTATCAAAATATTCTTGCGCGTAAATTCGCCGATCCCGATAAGATGATTAAAAAGCTTGAGCCCTTCGGCTACAGCTTTTTTGACCGCGCGCGGCCGTCGACCTTCGCGCCAACCGATAAAATGTCGGTGCCGTCGTCGTATCCTATCAGTTCCGGCGACGAGATCATCGTAACGCTCTGGGGCCGGATGAACGAGGAATACCGGCTGAAGGTGGACCGCGACGGCAAGGTCGCCATCCCGCATATCGGGCCGGTCAATGTGGCCGGCCAGCCGTTTTCTTCCATGGAAAAGAACATTCTGGACAGGGTGCAGAATATCGAAGGCGTGCAGGCATCGATCAGCATGGGCGATCTGCGCTCCATCCAGGTTTTCATCGTCGGTGAAGTGAGGTCGCCCGGCCAATACACCGTAAGCGCGCTTTCCAGCGTCACCAATGCCCTGTATGCGGCCGGCGGGCCCACACGCCAGGGATCGCTGCGCATGATCCAGCTTAAGCGCAACGGCGCGCTGGTGGCGAACGTCGATTTTTACGATCTGCTGCTCTCCGGCCAGAACAGCTCCGACATCCGGCTCAAGGACGGCGATGTCATCATGGTGCCGGTGGCCCAGAAAATGGCGGCCATCGCGGGCAACGTGCGCCGCAGCGCGCTGTATGAATTAAAGGGAAAAACAACGCTCAAGGAGTTCATCAGCCTGGCCGGCGGCGTAACGCCGGCCGCATGGGTCAACCGGATCCAGGTAGAGCGCTTCAACGATAATAAGCTCCAAAACGTGCTCGATCTTGAGGCCGGGTCAGCGCAGGACATTCCGCAATTCGAGGTCCAGGACGCCGACATCGTCAAGATATTTCCTATTGTCATGCTGGATGAAAACACGGTCTATCTTTCCGGAAATGTAAAACGGCCGGGAAAATACGAGTACCGCAAGGGCATGAAAGTCTCCGATGTCGTGCCCGATTACGACGCCGTCATGACAGAAACCTACTTCGAATACGCAATTGTCAAACGGCGGCAGCCGCCGAGTTTCCTGGACGCGATACTGCCCTTCAATCTTAAAAGCGCGATCGACGACAAGGCCGGGGCAAGCAATCTGGCGCTTCAGCCGCGGGACGAGGTCGTCATTTTCCATCGGGACTTCTTTGAGCCCGACCGCTATGTCTCCATTGGCGGGGCGGTCAATGCGCCGGGGTCGCAGAAACTTCTGGAAAACATGACCGTCCGCGACCTGATCATCCAGGCCGGCGGTCTGCGCGAAGACGCCAGTCCCAACCGCGGCGAGCTGTACCGCCGCGTTACCGAGGGCGAAACCGTGCGCACGCAGGAACTGCAGTTCTGCGTGCAGTGCGCCATGAACAACGAACCGGAACATAACCTTGCGCTCCAGCGCTTCGACCGCATTTTTATCCGCACGAAAATCGGATGGGAGGAAGAGAAGAAGGTCGTTCTCAAGGGGGAATTCGTTTTTCCCGGGCAGTATGTATTGCTCGAAGGGGAAACCCTGGGCAAGCTTATGGACCGCGCCGGAGGGTTCACCAAAAACGCCTACCTGGCCGCGTCGGTCCTCACGCGCGAATCGGTCCGCATCCTCGAGAAGCAGCGGCTCGATGAATATGCCCGGCAGCTGGAAATGGACATCGTGAAGCTGTCGGCCGAAATGTCGGCCAAGGAGAAGAACGCCGAAGCCGAAGCGCTCCTGATACAGCAGCGGAGCGTGCTGGATAAAATACGCGCCACCCGGCCTTCGGGCCGCGTGGTCATCGACATGACGCGGCCGGAGAGCTATGCGTCATTCGCCCTTGAAGACCGGGACACGCTCATCATCCCGCGTGAGATGTACACCGTGTCGGTGCTGGGGGAAGTCTTTAATCCGGCGACGTTCCAGCTTGACGGAAGGAATAAAGCGGCAGGACATTACGTGCAGCTGGCCGGGGGATATAAACAGTACGCGGACGGCCGGAACATGTATATCATCAAGGCCAACGGGAGCGTGGTGACGCGGAAAATGGCAAATATCAATGGCTACCCGCTGCAACCCGGCGACGCCGTGGTGGTGCCGCAGCAGATCCGGTTCAGCAATAACTTCCGGACGTTCGTGGATACGCTCACGGCCGTAATGAGCCTGTTGACCATTATCGTGCTGATCAACAACCTGCTCATGCAGATCCATAAATGATCCATATTCGCGGATAAGGCCGGTTTACCGCTGCGTATCCGGCGGCGGATCATCCCCGGCATCCGGCGTTTCATCCGCCGGCGCGGCGGCGTCGTGCGGCGAAGGCTGTTCCGGTTCGGCCTCGATCGCCCCTTCCGGCGCCGGCGCGCCCACCGACTGAGTGTCGCCGTTCAATTCCTGCTCTTCCTTGCGGCACAGGGCCACATCGATCACCTCATCACCTTCGTCAAGTGTGATAAGCTTTACGCCCTGCGTGTTGCGGCCGATGATGGGGATCTTGTTGACGTCGCTGCGGATGATAATGCCGTTGCGCGTGATGAGCAGCAGGTCGGCGTCGCTTTTTACGCCCTTGATGCCGATGACCATGCCGGTCTTGTCCGTGCATTTGAAGTTGATGATGCCGGACCCGCCGCGATTGGTTTTCCGGTAATCGGCCACCGGCGTCTTTTTGCCGAAACCGCGGCCGGTCACGCTGAGCACCACATCCGATGCTCGCGCCACGATCATGCCGATCACCTCGTCGTTGCCGCGCACGGTGATGCCCTTCATGCCGCGCGTATTGCGTCCCAGTTCGCGCGTGGCGCTTTCATGGAAACGCACGGCCTGGCCTTCGCGCGTTGCCAGGATGATGTCGTCGTCGCCGCTGGTGAGCTTGCATTCGATGACCTGGTCGTTTTCGTCGAGATTGATGGCATTGATGCCGTCTTTGCGGATATTGGCGTAGGCGGACAGGGGCTGCTTGTTGATAACGCCGCATTTGGTGGCAATAATGGTGAATGCAAAGCGCTCAAAATCCTTGACCGGCACGAATGCGGCGATCTTCTCCTCCGGCCGCAGTTCGAGCACATTGATGATGGGCCGGCCCCGGGCCTGACGCGGGGCTTCGGGGATGCGATACACTTTGATGCAATAGCACCGGCCGGCGGTGGTAAAAAAGAGAATTGACGAATGTGCAGAGGCGATGAAGAGCGCGGACACGAAATCGTCCTCTTTGGAATCCATGCCTTTGACGCCGCGGCCGCCGCGGCCCTGGGACCGATAGGTGTCGACCGCGCAGCGCTTGACATAGCCGGTATGGCTCATGGTGATGACCATGTCTTCGTCGGCGATCATGTCTTCGATTTCAACGTCGCCTTCCGCATCGATGATTTCCGTTTTCCGTTTGTCGCCAAACCGCTGCTTGATATCGGCCAGCTCATCCTTGATGAGCCGCATGCGTTTTTCCGGGCTGGCCAAAAGTTCGGCAAGGCGCGCGATGAGCGCCTGCAATTCGCGGTATTCGGCCTCAATCTTATCGCGCTCAAGGCCCGTCAGCCGCTGCAAACGCATTTCGAGAATGGCCTGCGCCTGGGCATCGCTGAAGGAGAACCGCGCCTTCAGCCGGTTGTGCGCTTCGTCGGGCGACGGCGCGGCCTTGATCAGGGCCACGATTTCGTCGATATGGTCGATGGCGATGCGCAGGCCTTCCAGAATATGCGCGCGATCGCGGGCCTTTTTAAGCTCGAACTCGGCGCGCCTGGTGACCACGTCGAACCGGTGCTTGACAAACAAGTCAAGCAATTCGCGCAGGCTGAGCAATCGCGGCCGCATATCGACCAGGGCCAGGTTGATGATACCGAAGGTCGACTGCAGCGGGGTAAATTTATACAGCTGGTTAAGGATGATTTCCGAAAAGCTGTCTTTCTTGATGCCCACAACGATGCGCAGGCCCGAACGGTCGGATTCATCACGGAGAAAGGAGATACCTTCGATGACCTTTTCGCGCACCAGCTCGCCCATCTTTTCCAGAAGCGCTGATTTATTGAGCATAAAGGGTATCTCGGTGAAGACGATCTGCTCCCGTTCACCCTCTTTTTCAACGGACGCCCTGGCGCGTATGATGATTTTTCCTTTGCCGGTCTTGTAGGCTTCAACAATGCCGGCGCGACCATAAATGACGGCGCCTGTCGGGAAATCCGGACCGGGCATAATAGCAAGCAGCCCGGGCAAATCGATGGCGGGATTATCGATCGTGGCGATGATCGCGTCGATCACCTCTCCCAGATTATGGGGCGCCATGTTCGTGGCCATGCCCACGGCGATTCCCGTGCTCCCATTTACAAGCAGAAACGGGACTTTGGCGGGAAGCACTTTCGGTTCGGTGGTGGAATCGTCGTAGTTGGGGCCGAAGCCGACGGTTTCCTTGTCGATGTCCGAAAGCATTTCTTCGGCCATCTCGGTCATGCGGCATTCGGTGTATCGCATGGCCGCGGGCGGATCGCCGTCGATGGAGCCGAAGTTGCCCTGGCCCTCCACCATGCGATAGCGCAGGGAAAAATCCTGGGCCAGCCGCACCAGGGCGTCGTAGACCGGCATGTCGCCGTGGGGATGGTATTTGCCGATTACGTCGCCCACAACGCGCGCGCATTTCTTGGGCGCGCGATTGTGGACAAGGCCCAACTCGTGCATGCCGTACAGCACGCGCCGGTGCACCGGCTTCAAGCCGTCGCGCACATCCGGCAGGGCGCGAGCGGTGATCATGCTCATGGAATAATCGAGATACGATTTCTGCATCTCGTCTTCGATAAAGACGGGAAGGATCTTTCCATTCTCCATTATCAAGCACTCCTCGGGGTTGGGGCGGGGGGGGGAACCCGGATCGGCGCTTCCGACAGCCGCATGCGCGCCGATTCGGCGGTCGCGTCAAAATCGAGCGGCGTAATGGTGGCCCATCCATTCAAAAGCGCGCGCGAGTCATACAGGTCACCGGGCTCAAGGTCCGATTTTTCGCCATAGATCTGAAAACGCTCCGAGCCGTCCGCATCGGGGACCGGCCGGTAGCGGTCGTCGAACCAGGCCAGGCTCTGGCGCGTGGCCAGCAGGCCCTTGCACGCTTCGGGCGCGCATTGCGGAAAGTTGACATTAAAAAATATCCGGTTTTTCGCTTCAAAAGGAAGGCGCGCATGCTGATTGAGCAGATGAGCCAGAATGTCCGCCGCCCACAGCGAATAGCCCGCAAGCAGGGCGGCGTTGTCGCCGGCCATCGAAAACGCAAAGCTGGGCATGCGCCAGAAGGCGCCTTCTCGGGCGGCCGCCACGGTACCCGAGTAATAGCCCGCGATGCCGGTGTTTTCGCCCATATTCATGCCCGATACCACGATGTCCGGCCGGCAATCGAGCAGCCGGCTGATCGCGAGCTTGATGCAATCGGAGGGCGTGCCGCGAACGCGAAACCCGGGCGGCGATCCGCTTTCCCCGGTGCGGTGGATAAACGAAATGGGATCGAGCGAAAAGGCATGGCTGATGCCGCTCCGGTCGCGGTCCGGCGCCACGATCGTCACGTCGAAGCGCGGCATAAGCGCCGTGTACAGAGCGGCAATGCCGGCGGCATCGAAGCCGTCGTCATTGGTGAGCAGAATCCGCGGGCGGGATGAAGGGTCGGTCATGGAATATTAAATGTCAAGGTTTGTCACTTTTCCGGCGTTGTCTTCGATGAATTTGCGCCGCGGCTCGACCTCTTCGCCCATGAGCATGGTAAAAATCCGGTCGGCCTCCACGCTGTCTTCGAGCTTGACCGAAAGAAGCGTGCGCGAATCCGGGTTCATGGTGGTGACGGCCAGCTGCTCGGGGTTCATTTCGCCCAGGCCTTTGTAGCGCTGGATCGTGACGTTTTTCCGCGATGCCTGCCATTCGGTTGCCAGGCGCTCTTTGTCTTCATCCGAAAAGATATACTGTTCCTCCTTGCCGGCCTTGATACGGTACAGCGGCGGCTGGGCGATGTAGACATGTCCATTTTCGATAAGGCCAGGCATGTGGCGGAACAGAAACGTAAGCAGCAGGGTGCGGATATGCGATCCATCAACGTCGGCGTCGGTCATGATGATTATTTTATGGTATCGCAGCTTGCTGATGTCGAAAGCGTCTTCGTCGTCGGTAGTGCCGAAGCCGGTGCCGAACGCCTGGATCATGGCCAGAATTTCCTCGTGCGACAGGACCTTGTCGATGCGGGCCTTTTCAACGTTCAGGATTTTTCCTTTCAGCGGCAATATGGCCTGAAACGTGCGGTCCCTGCCCATCTTCGCGCTGCCGCCGGCGCTTTCGCCCTCGACAAGGAAAATCTCGCATTTTGCCGGGTCACGTTCGCTGCAATCGTGCAGCTTGCCAGGCAGGCCGCCGCCGTCAAGGATGCTTTTGCGCCGCGCCAGCTGACGAGCTTTGCGCGCCGCCTCACGGGCGATGGCCGAATTGACGCATTTATCGACGATCTTGCGGCCCATCGCCGGGTTCTCTTCCAGAAACGTAGACAGGCCGTCGTTGACCGCCGACTCGATGATACCCAGGACCTCGGAATTGCCCAGACGGTGCTTGGTCTGGCCCTCGAATTGCGGGTTCGGCAGTTTGACGCTTACCACCGCGGTAAGGCCTTCGCGCAGGTCTTCTCCCTTGAGCTCGACTTTGTTGTTTTTCATCAGGTTGCTGTGTTCGATGTAGCTGATGATGCTGCGCGTGAGTCCGCGTTTGAAACCCGACAGGTGCGTGCCGCCGTCGATGGTGTTGATGTTGTTGGCAAAAGAGAAGATATTTTCAATATACTGGTCGTTATACTGCATGGCGACTTCGACTTCAATGAGATCGGCCGATTGCTGGAAGTAAATCGGCTCGGGATGCAGGGGGGTCTTGTTTTCGTCGAGGTATTTTACAAATGATATAAGCCCGCCCGGATAGCAGAACTCATGCTTTTTGCCGCCCGGCCGCTCGTCGGCAATGTTGATGTGGACGCCCTTGTTGAGAAAGGCCATCTCGCGCAGACGCTTGCTCAGGACATCAAAGCTGAATTCCGTGGTTTCGAAGATCGCGGGATCGGGCTTGAATGCTATCTGCGTGCCCTGCTTGTCCGATGGCCCTAGTACCTTGAGTTCGGTGGCGGGCTCACCGTTTTCAAAGCGCATGGAATAGTGTTTACCATCGCGCCAGACCATGGCCTCGAGCCATACGGAGAGCGCGTTGACGCAGGTCACGCCCACTCCATGCAGACCGCCGGAAACCTTATACGTCCCTTCGCTGAATTTGCCGCCCGAATGCAGCGTGGTCATGATCAGCTGCAGCGCCGGTATGCCCGATTCTTTGTGAATGTCAACGGGAATACCGCGGCCGTTATCGAGGACCGAGACCGATCCGTCGGCCTTGATCGCTACATCAACCTGCGTGCAGTAGCCGGCCAGGGCCTCATCAATGGAGTTGTCGACCACTTCGTAAACCAGATGATGCAGCCCGTCGGCGCTGGTGCTGCCGATATACATGGCGGGCCGTTTGCGGACCGCTTCAAGGCCCTTCAGCGTCTGTATGCTTTCGGCACTGTAGGCATTTTCACTCATGATATCATTTCCTTGTCGGGCGGGTTAATACAGCATGATTTCGCGGATGGTGGTGCACGATGTTTTTTCACGGATATGCGACAGGATTTCCTGCTTGAGATAGCTGATTTCATGGCGCCATGCCGCGGAAGCGACGCGCACGAAGAGGACGCCCGCTTCCGCGCTGGTGCATTGCGTTGCCGCGGCCACACGCTCACCCACGATCCGGGGCCATTGACGCACGACATCGTATTCGCGGCATATGGAAAGATACCCGCGTTCGGCCAGTATGGCGTCGATGATGGAGCCGATTTTTTCGGGTTTGCGAAGCGCTTTCATAGGGCCGAAAACACCCCTTCCCGGATGCTGTAGCGCGGCATGCCGTCCGGAAGCGGCATGCGCAATGACGGCGAAGCGAAAAAAATCTGTCCTTTGCCGGCCAATAGCGATCCGATGCGGGCGCTTCGCTCTTCGTCAAGTTCAGCGAACGCGTCATCCACCAGCAGAATAATGGACCCGTCCTTGCGCCGGTCGAGATAGCCCGCCGAGGCGCACCGCAGCGCCAGCGCCAGCGACCGCTTCTGTCCCTGCGAACCGAAACTGCGCGCCGGCTTTTCATTGATGGTGACGGTCAGGTCGTCCCGCTGCGGCCCTACCGAGGAAAGACCCGTTTCGGCATCACGTTTCCGGGCCTTTTTAAGCATGATTAAAAATACATTTTTCCACTCGTTTTCGGAAGCGCTTTCAAGGGAAAATGAGGGGAAATATTCAATGCGCGCCGCATCGGAAAATCCGCTGATCGCGGCGCCGTATTCCACCATATACGGCGCCAGCGCGGTGATGGCGGCGCGCCGCGCCGCCATCACCGCAACGCCGTGCTCGGCCATGCTTTCTTCGTATATGTCAATTTGCACCGGGTCGCCGGCCGTTGCCAGCAGCCGGCCGCGGTTCCGCACGGCGCCGCGGTAGTGGACCAGGTGGTCCAGGTATCCGGGAACGATCTGGCACAGGAGCATGTCCATGAACCGGCGGCGCTCGGCGGGCGGGCCGTCGATGAGCGCATGGTCCTCGGGCCCCAGCGAAATGACGGGCGCGCGGCCGAACCATGCCGACAGGCCCGCCGCCGGTTGTTCGTTTACTTTAAGCACGAATTGCCGCTCGCGGTCGAATCCGATGAACACGCGCGCCGGCCCGGACGGCTCCCCGCCGGCGAATGTCCCGGCGATGCTTGCGGTATCGGCGCCGAAGGCGATCATATCGGGACGCGCGGCATGGCGCTGTGAACGCCCGGTGCACAGCAGGTGGATGGCCTCTAAAAGATTGCTCTTGCCGGCGCCGTTGGGGCCGATAAATGCCGCGCCCGATGCCGGAAAATCGAGCGAAAGCTCCGGATAATTGCGAAAATGGCAAAGCGTTATGGTGGTTAGGCGCATGGGACCGGTGCTGGTTTACATAAAGAGTATTCCCGCGAAGGCCCGGTGCGGGCCCTAGTGCATCCGCCGGTCGATCATGACGATCAGCGCGGGACCGCCGCTGCCGTCCCGCGCTGACAGCGCCAGCGAATCCACCAGAAACCGGCGGCGGTCGATGGCGATGGGCGTTCCATCAGGCATCTCCATGCCGCAGGCGGCCATGACCGTGGCGTTGCGGCGCAGCAGCAGGCGCGACCGGCCGCCGGGCCACAGGGACCGGCAGAATGCCTGGTCGACCGCTATGCCGCCGATGCATTGCAGCGCTGCTCCTTCGATGGAAAATCGAAAGCGCGCCGCAAGAAGCAGGAGACTATCGCCGGCGCCGTTTGGGCACAGGACGAATGCCGCCGCCGACTCGGGGGCGGCCGCCGAAAGCCATGAACGATTGCCCGCCGCGGCTGGAAAATGTCCGGAGGACAGGACGATTCCCGTTGAATCGGCGATTTCCAGAAACGCAAGCCCCATCGGACCGATATACCGGCCGGCGGTCCCGGCAATCGCCGGGGAAGACCGGTCGTTCTCCACCAGAAGTTTCAGGGCGAACTCCTGGTCGGCGGCAATGCTGCGCGCAAGCTCCCCGAGGTCCGTCACGAGACGCTGTTGCCTTATGTCAAGTTGTCGCCCCACAGCCGCAACGGCCGCATCGCGCAACGCCCGCCCGGATTGCGCGGCCTCGAGGGCGCAGCGCCACCAGCCTATACCGCCGGCAATGCCGGCGGCAAGGACCGCCGCAATAGCGCATGGAGCGACTTTCATGGGGCGCGGCTTCCATTGGCGATCTTTTGATCGATCTGCCTGATGCCGTCGAAAATGTACTGGATGGCCGAGATTCCGGTGCAAACCGCCGCTGCGCCTAACAACCAGGGCATTGCCCGCATGGGAAATCCGATCAGTATCCAGGCAATGACGGTCATCTGGAAAAATGTCGCGGCTTTTCCCGAAATGCGCGGCCGGATCATGACATCGCCTGCCATATAGTAAATGATGATGGCGCCCACGACCAGCACGACGTCGCGGCTGATGGCAAGAATGACGAACCACATGGGCAGGTGCGCCTCAAATCCGGCGGACGGCCGCGAAAGCAGGATGAGCCCCGAGAGCAGCAGCGCCTTGTCGGCCAGCGGGTCCAGGATGCTGCCCAGGCGCGTGATTTCGTGGCGCGACCGCGCCAGGTAGCCGTCGACGGCATCGGAAAGGAAAGTGAACAGATAGCAGATGGTAGCGGCCCAGCGGAAAATTTCATTGGGGCACCCGGCTTTTCCGCTATTGCCGTAGTACATCAGCAGCAGGATGAAAAACGGTATTGAAAGGATCCTGATGACGGTGATCCGATTTGCTAATGTCAACGGCAGAGGCTGTTTGCTCATTGGCAGGAAAATACAATCCGCCGGCCAGTGGTATCATAGGGGAATGGTGATGTATTTTACCTTTTTCCATGCAGGTCCGGTCTTCAACCCCAGGGAGATTTTCATGGTAGGAAAACGCGCCTTTTCCCAGCCCCGCAGTTCCCGCGAAGCCGAGTCGCCGTGGCACATTTATTTCAAAGGCATGGCCATGGAGGACATCCAGCGCGGGTTTTTAAACAATCTCGAATACAGCATTGCCAAGGACGAATACACCTTTACGCCGCATGACCAGTATCTGAGCCTTGCCTATACGGTCCGCGAGCGGCTCATCGAACGGTGGATCATCACCCAGCAGCAGTATCATAACCAGAACGTAAAGCGAATCTATTATCTCTCCTTCGAGTTCCTGCTGGGACGGCTCCTTGCCGACACGGTCCTCAACCTCGGCCTGCGGGATCAGTGCGCAAAGGCAATGGAAACCCTCGGCCTGGATTATGAATTCATCCGCGACCAGGAACCCGACGCCGGCCTGGGCAACGGCGGTCTGGGCAGGCTGGCGGCCTGCTTTCTCGACTCCATGGCGACCCAGGAACTGCCTGCCATCGGCTACGGCATCCGCTATGAATTCGGCATTTTCAAGCAGCAGATCATCAACGGCCATCAGCATGAAGTGCCGGAAGAGTGGCTCCGGTTCGGCAATCCATGGGAAATCGAGCGTCCCGAGTATCGTCTCGATATTAAATACTACGGCAAAGTCAACCATACCGGCAGCAACCTGCGCATGGCGTCCGAGTGGGTCGACGCCGAAGTGGTGCTGGCCATTCCTTTCGATACACCCATCGCGGGCTTCGGCAACAACACGGTCAATACGCTGCGGCTCTGGTCGGCGCGGTCGGCGGCCGAGTTCAAGTTCGATTTCTTCAGCAGCGGCGACTATGTGGGGGCCTGTTATAATAAATTGACAAGCGAAAATATATCCAAAGTGCTCTATCCCAACGACAACAACTATTCGGGACGCGAGTTGCGGCTCAAGCAGCAACATTTCTTCACCTCCGCCTCGCTCAAGGACATCATCCGCCGCTACCAGCGCCACAACGAAACGTTCGACGATTTTCCAAACAAGGTGGCCATCCAGCTTAATGACACTCACCCGGCCATCGCCATCGTGGAACTCCTGCGCCGGCTGGTTGACAAACACGGCGTGCCATGGGAAAAAGCGTGGAACATCGTGCGCCGGACCTTTGCCTACACCAACCACACGCTCATGCCCGAGGCGCTCGAAAAATGGCCCGTCAGCCTGCTTTCAAAGCTGTTGCCGCGCCATATGGAGGTCATTTTCGAACTCAATAAAGACCTGATGGACGAAGTATCGCGCCGCTGGCCCGGCGATTTTGAGCGGATGCGCCATATGTCCATAATCGAGGAAGGGCCCGAGCAGCAGGTGCGCATGGCCCATCTGGCGATCTTCGGCAGCCATGCCGTCAACGGCGTTGCCGAGCTCCATACCAATCTTCTTAAAAACGGCCTGATGCGCGATTTCTACGAGCTGTATCCTGAAAAATTCAATAATAAAACCAATGGCATCACCCCGCGGCGATGGCTGTATAAAGCGAACCCGTCGCTCTCCGATCTGATTACCAAAACCATCGGCGACGGCTGGGTCCGCGAGCTCTCGCAGCTTACAAAGCTCATTCCACATGCTGATGATCCCGGCTTCCAGAAAAAATGGCAGCAGATAAAGCATGAGAACAAGCTCAGATGCGTTGAAAAACTCAAGGCATGGGAAGGCCTGGAAGTCAATCCGGATTTTGTTTTTGACGTTCAGGTCAAGCGCATCCACGAATACAAGCGTCAGCTCCTCAATGCGCTGCATTGCATCCACCTGCATAACGAGATCAGGGCCGGCCGCGCCAGTGGTTTTCTGCCGCGCACTTTCATTATCGGAGGTAAAGCCGCGCCGGGCTATTTCATGGCAAAGCTGGTCATCAAATTCATTAACAGCGTTTCAAAGGCGATCAACAACGATCCCGCCACGGCAGGATTGCTGCGCGTCTATTTTGTGCCCAACTACCGGGTTTCACTGGCGGAATACCTGATCCCCGCCGCCGATATTTCCGAGCAGATCTCCACGGCAGGAACCGAAGCCTCGGGCACCGGCAATATGAAATTCGGGCTCAACGGCGCGCTGACCGTAGGGACCATGGATGGCGCCAACATCGAGATGCGCGAAGAGGTGGGGCCAGACAATATTTTCATCTTCGGACTTACCGCGGAGCAGGTGCGTGAAAAGCGCTCGCATGGGTACAATCCAGGAAGCCATTATAATCAATCGCCTGCATTGCGCGCGGTCATTGATCTGGTCCGCTCCGGCCGCTTCAATGACGGCGAAGGCGATATTTTCCGTCCTATTCTGGGTTCCCTCCTCGAAGGCGGCGACCCCTATATGATCATGGCTGATTTCGATTCCTATGTCGAATGCCACAAACGGGTCGCCCAGCTCTACCATGACCAGAGAGCATGGACGAAAATGGCGATCCTGAATGTGGCCAATATGGGAAAATTCTCATCGGACCGGACTATCCTGGAATATACGCGGGAAATATGGGGTGTCAAGCCGGTGCATATTGAGTTGAACCGGTAGGAAGACAGAGGTCGGTGAAATGCAAGTAATCGGTAAACGGTAATCGGTGAACGGTTGAAAGCAAAGAAACGAAGTCAGTCCCTCGACAAGGCTCAGGAACCAAGTTCGGAGGTCAGAGAAAACTGGCGATCAGTGATCGGTAAAGAAGGGAAGTTGGAAGCCAGGGGATTATCTCGATGGTGGACCTGAATTCATGACGATCTTCCTGATATCAATCCTGCCATTGTCAAGCGCCCGGAAATTTCATCCGGCATAAAAAAAGAGGCGGATCGCTCCGCCTCTTTCAATCAACCTTCATTCGCCGCGGAAGCTATTTCCGGACGATCCTCTTCACATTGACCGTACCATTGCTGAGCACGCTGCGTTCCAGCACGATTGTGCGGGAAGGAACCGTGTTCAGGTTGCTCACGCGCTGACCGGCAAGCGTGAAGTACTGGGTATTCTGGACCTTGAACTGCCTCATCGCATTGACAAGCGGTTGCTTGCATCCGGTGTTGCATAAGTTAGAAATATCCGTGTCCGTGACATTCGCCGCGGTATTCAGATCGCCGACAAAATCAACCTCGCCCCAGGAGTCGATGGTTGTGGTAAGTCCTGTGCCGGGATTAACCTCGAAGGCATATGGGTCCGCGGCATTTCTCCAGCGGATGGCGGAGGCGGAGGGCTCCAGGCCGTCATCGCGATCGTTATAGCCGAAACACATTGCGAGCTTGTCACCTTCCGCGGGTGCCGAGCCTTTGCCCGGAGGCTGGCCATAAAGCGCCCATGGAATCATCCATTCCTGGCGGCGGATATTGGTTTCGTCGCCGCGCGGAGGGATGATTTCTATTGCCATTCCCCATGTCGTAAAGGCTTCAGGGAAGGTAAGGTTGCGCTGATAGAACACGCACTGCGGTGGCTGGGTGCAGCCTGTACCGATGACCGTCGGATTCCACCAATTCAGGGAGAATTGTTCCACCGGCTCATTGCCGCCAAAACGGATCTGGAACTGGTCATAGGTTTCCGTGAGTTGCGAAATGTCAACAGCCGTAAAATAAGGCGTACCGGCGCCATACAGGGCTTGTGCTGAATGCGGATCCAGGAAAAGCTCAACGGCGTCATTTTCATAGTCGATCGGCGAAACATAGCCGATCCAGGCGTCATCGATGACTTGATAGAGAACATATAAACCTTTGGTACCCCAGCCCATCTTGACAATAACAGTTTCATCGGCCGGCGTTTCGACCGGGCCCCATGCGGTATTAGCCGCAATGCCTTCGGCCATGGCCGAATCAAGCCGGGTTGCCGTGGGAATTTCCCATGCAAGCCAGAAGCAGGAACGCGAGTTATCGGCATTGCTGAATTGCAGTTCCTGAGACAGCGAGAGATGGTAGGCTTTAAGAGAGGGCACATTATTGTACCCATGGGTGAAGACGCTGGCATCACGGGGCTGTGCGGCCGCAAGGGCAACCAGGCCGCCTATGGCCAGAGCACATACAATAAAACGTTTCATGAAATCCTCCTTTGCAGATTTTACTTTACCAATTTTAAAAGGTAGCTCGCACAATGCAATAAACACAGATCGTTGCGCATCATCGTTTTCCTCTTGTCACCTCCTTATCATTTGTGAAGTGCTGAGTCATTGATTCGACGTACCATTCTTTCCGGCTTTTAATGACAGCTTGTGAATATAATACATTAAAAATACCGAATTCAAATAAAATAAGCAAAGAAACGATTTTTTCACCCTTGTCTTCAATCTTTAATAAATATACAAAAATTTATTTAACAGCGCAGAATTATTTAAATAATACCGTATTCAGATGTATTCTTCGGCGTTGATTCTATAATTCGTTTGATCTCAAGCGGTTATTCGGCAACAGCCGGCAGGTCCGGTTAGCCTGGATTCGGCGCTGAAATGTATTTTATACACGGCGTCATAAGTAATTGCCGATATATTTATTAGATTTTGCACAAACGTCTCAATTCGTCGTTTGGTTTTTCCCATTGTTGAAATTTACGTTCGACAGCAACAG
>Ga0315279_10004328_pt1 | contig 19108 bp, 22 predicted proteins | sample YL17G06_20_MG_FD_203694 | JGI IMG/M metagenome (GOLD analysis project Ga0315279, IMG submission 203694) | Sediment microbial communities from Yellowstone Lake, YNP, Wyoming, USA - YL17G06_20 | ecosystem: Environmental > Aquatic > Freshwater > Lake > Sediment | place: USA: Wyoming | collected... | reverse complement strand
GCTAGCGTTGGAGCTGGATAAGAAAGAAGAGTACCCAATGGAATTATACAAGAAAGCAGCTAAACTCGGCTTCACAAGCATGATGTTCCCAGAAGAATACGGAGGACAAGGCATGGGACTGCTAGAAGTATGCTTGGCAATTGAAGAAATGTGCAGGGGCGATTCATCACTCGGCGTTGCCATTTCAAGTGGTAACTTCGGCAGCGAATTCATAATGACCCACGGCTCCAAAGAACAGAAGGAGAAATATCTACCACCAATATGCAGGGGCGACTTCATGTCCGCAGCGGCTTTCACCGAACCAAACGTCAGCGGAAGCGACATAAACCGCATGGAAACCACAGCAACAAAATACGGAAACGAATGGTGGATAAACGGGCAAAAGACCTTCATAACAAACGCTACGGTGGCAGACTTCGTAGTTGTGCTGACTCAAACAGACACAAAGATAAGACCCACCCACCGAGGGGAAACTCTGTTCGTCGTCGAGAAAGGCACACCAGGTTTGGAGGCCACGAAACTACACAACAAAATGGGGATAAGAGCCTCAATAACCGGAGAACTCAATTTCAGCAATGTGAAAGTAACCGATTGGAGCATGATAGGCGAACTCAACAAAGGCTTCTACTATTCAATGGAATTCTTCGACAAAACACGCGTCGGAGTTGCCGCACAAGCCATCGGCATGGCGCAAGGAGCTTGGGAAATCGCATTCAAGTATTCCAAACAAAGGGAAGCCTTCGGCATGCCTATCATGCAACACGAAGCCATAGGAATGCGGCTAGCCGAGCTGGCAACCAAGATAGAAGCCGCTCGACTGCTCACCTACAAGGCAGCGTCTTTGGTCGATGAGAACAAGCTGGACGCAATGGCAACAGCCATGGCCAAGTACTATGCCGGCGAAATCGCGATGGAAGTCACAAACGCTGCGATTCAGACCTTGGGCGGCTACGGATACTTCGGCGAATACCGTGTTGAAAAGTATCACAGAGACGCGAAAATAACGGAAATCTACGAAGGAACAAGCGAAATCCAAAGGCTACAGGTACTCAAGTATCTTCTCAGCAAGTACTAGAAAACCGCGTGAAAAACATATATGCCCATCAAACAGACAAAGAATAGGTGGCAGATTTGAGTAAAGCATACGAAACCCTCAAAGTGGAGAGAGAAGAAAACGTTCTTTGGATAATACTGAACCGACCTCACCGACTCAACACCTTCAACGAGGTCTTGGTTGAAGAACTCGGAGACATGCTCAACACTGCTGAAAACGACCCGAGTGTCAAGTGTGTTGTCATAACAGGCGACGGCGACCGAGCCTTCAGCGCAGGCGCAGACGTCAGCATGTTCCAAAAAGCAACCCCCGTCCAGGCTGAGGAGTTCTCCAGAGGCGGGCAAAAGACCTTTGGCAAGATCGAAGAGATGTCGAAGCCGGTCATCGCCGCAATCAACGGGTATGCACTCGGAGGCGGATTAGAACTTGCTTTGGCATGCGACCTCAGAATAGCAGCCGAACACGCCGAACTTGGAAGCACAGAAATAAATCTAGGCTTGATCCCAGGCTGGGGCGGAACCCAGCGACTTGTCAGAATCGTCGGTCTCGCAAAGGCAAAGGAAATGCTGCTGATGGGAAACAGGCTGAAAGCTGACGAAGCACTGAGAATAGGTCTAGTACACAAGGTTGTTCACTTCGAAAAACTCAAAGACGAGGCAAGATCGATCGCTAAGAAGCTCGCAGAAGGACCTCCGATAGCGATGAAATATGCAAAGCATGCTGCAAACTTCGGTGCCCAAGTTCCCTTGGAAGTCGGGTTAAGACTTGAAGCGGCACTTATGGCATTAGCATTCTCGACCGAAGATATCAAAGAAGGCGTAGAAGCCCTGTTTTCCAAGCGAAAACCGGTATTCAAAGGCAAATAGTTTTAGCATTCCCTTTTGTTTGTCATTTCTTGAACCTTCAGAAGGATAGTGCGTTTGAAGTGAGAAAAGTAGCGGTAATAGGAATTGGCAACTCAAAGTTTGGCGTGAGACAAGATGTCAACATTTCCGAGCTTGCCTTTGAAGCAGTAAGACCCGCTCTTGAAGATGCAGGCTTAGGCGCAAGCGACATACCTTTCGTGGCTCTTGGCTCCGTTGGAGCTGGTGCTTGGTATGAGGAACTGCTCCCTGCCGTGGTAGTTTCAGAATACTGCGGCATGACAGGCGCAGGACTCGTGCGTTGCGAAGCAGCATGTGCAAGTGGGAGTGCAGCATTTTTCACTGCCTACTCTACAGTGGCCAGCGGTCACGAGGACATTGCTATGGCAATGGGTGTCGAAAAAATGCGCGAAATCGACTCGGCAACAGCCATGGAATGGATAGGTCGCGCAGGCTACTATCTTTGGGAGTTTCATAACTTCGGCGTCACCTTCCCTGCTTACTACGCCTTGCATGCTAACGCTCACATGGCTAAGTATGGGACAACTGAGGAAGATTTGGCCCTTGTCGCCGTTAAGAACCACAAGTACGGATCAATGAACCCGATTGCTCATCTTCAGAACAGGGTAACAGTTGACGACGTTCTAAATTCGATGGTCATAGCTTCGCCTTTGAAGCTCTACGACTGCTGTCCCCTAACTGATGGCGCTTCATCTCTGGTTTTGGCATCTGAAGAGAAGGTTAAGGAACTTGGAGTCGACACACCCGTGTGGGTAGCCGGAATTGGTTATTCCTCAGGAACCGCAAACCTAAGCAAGCGGAACAGTTTTTCTGGGCTAGAAGCAAGTGTTCAGGCTTCGAAAAAGGCGTTCGACGTTGCAGGCGTAACTCCAGGTCAGGTCGATTTTGCGGAAGTTCATGATTGCTTCACAATAGCGGAGATAATGGCTTACGAGGACGTAGGCTTCTGTGGCAGAGGCGAAGGGGTCAAACTGCTACGGGAAGGACAGACCGAAATCGGTGGTAGGATTCCTATTAACATGGACGGCGGATTGAAATCGAAGGGTCATCCCATCGGCACTACGGGGTGCTCCATGATGTATGAACTCACGAAACAGTTGAGAGGGGAAGCGGAAAAAGGCAGGCAAGTACCGTTGAAGAACAACATTGGACTTGCGCATAATGTAGGCGGAACGGGTCACTACTGTTATGTGACCATTCTGCGGAGGTGAAAACGAATGCCTTCTATGCCATCCATAAAATCCCATGAGATCAAAATCGTCCAAGAAATTCCCATAAGCAAGAATCTCAAGTTCTACGAAGGACTAAAGGAAGGAAAAGTGTACGCAACCAAATGCAAGGACTGCGGAAAAATCTATTTCCCACCCAACGCTGACTGTCCAGAATGCCTTTCAACTGGACTCGATTGGGTCGAACTCAGCAGCGACGCCGAAATAGAGACATTCACACACGTGGTGGTGAGACCAACTACCTTCCAACAGAACAAACCATACACGGTTGCAATCGGAAGCCTGAAAGAAGGAGTAAAAGTCCTCGCATGGCTGACTGGCTTCAAACTTTCCGAAGTGAAGGTCGGCATGAAAGCCAAATTGGTTGCCAGAATAACACCTGAAGGAAACCCAACCTACGAATTCATCCGTCCATAGCCAGCACAAACAGGTCAGGCGCGCTTAACGGCTTCTTTCTAGATTCTCTATCCACTGCACGGTTTTTTGGACAAGTTCGTCTTCCTTTCCTCTAAATATGTGATCTGTGGATTCTATGATGATCAGACTCTTAGGGTCATTTGCAGAGTCGTAAACCTCTTCAGCTTCGTCGACGCCCACTATTCTGTCGTTTTCTCCGTTTACTACAAGTAGGGGAATCCCTTTCATTTCTGACGCAGCTTTGCATTCGTTTAGTTTCATGAGTTTCTCTCTAACGTCTCTTGGGCGCAGCTCAATTCCATAGACTTCTAACTTGAACAGTTTCGAAACCCTAAAGACCTTGTCCATTCGCGAAAGAATGAGGAATGCATAGAGGCCGAGTCTTCCCCTGGTGTTCTTGATGAACTTACGCACGTTATAGTCATGGTTCTTCGGAACAGACCACAAAACAAGACCTTTGGCTCTTTTCTCATTTTGCAGTGCGTAAAGAGAGACGGCTCCGCCCAGACTATGTCCAACAACGTATATTCTGTCCTTGGCCACGTCCGATCTTGAAGCGAGAAAGTCCAGTGCGCATTCTTCATCTTTCCGCTCTCCGACCCCATAGTCAAACTCACCTGCGCTTCTGCCGACTCCCCGAAAATCAAAAAGCAGAACCACAAAACCCATTTCGCAAGCGGTTCTTGCAAGTTGACTGTAAATTTTCAACAAATGAAAGCCTTGCTTATTCATACCGTGGCAAATAAGTAGGGCAGGCGCTGGGACCACATCAGGAACATATACTTCACCGTACAATTTTGCGCCTTCACAGTCTATCCATGTTGTCTCGGTTTTCACCGTGCGTCCATCCGTGGAAAATATTATTACCAATACGGTTGCTATTAAGAATAAGGGATGCTTGTGGCGTTTAAGAAAAAGAAGTTTGACAAACCAACGGGCAAAGAAGAACCCGTCGGAACTTCCACTCTTGAAAAGCCTTGGTTCAAGTTTTGGCCAGAGGGAGTACCTAAGCACATAGATTTTCCTGAAATTCCTCTTCACCAACTGCTTGCAAAAACCGCCCAAGAATATCCCGACCACATCGCAACTGTCTACTTCGACAAACAGATGACTTACCGAGAGCTCAATCATCTGACTGACAAGTTTGCAACCGCGCTTGCCTCATTGGGCGTGAAGAAGGGAGACAAAGTTGCTATCTTCCTGCCCAACATACCTCAATTCATCATTTCCTATTATGGCTCGATCAAAACAGGAGCAATCGAGACCGCAATCAGCCCGCTTTACAAGGAACGCGAGGTTGAGCACCAACTGAACGATTCTGAAGCAGAAACAATAATCGTTCTCGACGCTCTTTACCCCATTCTGGAAAAAGTTCTTGCACATACCAAAATAAAACGCGTGATAGTAACCAGCCTGAAGGAGTATATGCCTTCGGCTAAGGCATTTCTCGGTTCACTACTGAAAAAGATCCCCTCCCACAAGGTTGAACGCGGACCTAACACATTCTTTTTCCAAGAACTGTTGAACCAACATGAAGCGAACCCGCCCAAGGTTGATGTCAACCCCAAGGAGGACCTTGTGGCCCTTCAATACACGGGCGGAACAACCGGACTTTCCAAGGGAGCGATGCTGACACACATGAACCTGGTCTCGAACGCAGTCGGTTGCGCCGAATGGCTCAAAGGGGCGCGAGGCAGTGAAGCTTTCCTCACAGTGTTGCCTCTGTTTCACATTTATGGAATGACAACCGGCATGAACGCCCCAATTTACCTAGCTGGAAAAATGGTCATGCTCCCCCGTTTCGACCCAACTTCCACTTTCGAAGCAATTCAAAAACACAAAGTCACAGTATTTTGCGGAGCGCCAACAATGTACGCGGTGCTGCTTGCACATGCTGCCCTACCCAAGTATGACTTGAAATCAGTCCGATTCTGCATTTCAGGTTCAGCCCCACTTCCACCAGAAGTTCAGAAAAAATGGATGGACGTAACCGGCGGCGTACTCGTCGAAGGCTATGGATTGACAGAATCGTCACCCGTCACCCACTGCAACCCTCTGGACAAATCACTGGAAACCGTCAAGATAGGCTCAATAGGATTGCCCTGGCCAGACACTGACGCAAAGATCATGGACATAGAGACTGGCCAGCGCGAACTGAGTTCAGGCGAAACCGGCGAACTAGCTGTCAAGGGTCCACAGGTCATGAAAGGCTACTGGAAGATGCCTGATGAATCCGCAAGCGTGCTTCGAAACGGATGGTTGTACACGGGCGACATTGGAAAGGTCGATGATGACGGTTACTTCTACATAACAGACCGCAAAAAGGACTTGATAAAATACAAGGGCTACAGCGTCTATCCAAGAGAGATCGAGGATGTAATCTATGAACACCCTGCCGTCAAGATCTGCGCAGTCATAGGGAAACCGGATCCAGTGGCGAGCGAAATCCCCAAAGCCTTCATCGTGTTGAAAGAAGGCAAGACGGCGACAGCCGAGGAGATCAAAGAGTTCGTAAACAGCAAATTAGCACCATACAAGGCAATCAGGGAAGTTGAGTTCCGAACCGAGTTGCCTATGACGCTTGTTGGAAAAGTGCTCAGAAGAGTATTGCTTGAAGAAGAGAAGAAGAAAACAGAAAGAACCTAGATTACTCGCTCGCTTTCAGTAGGGTTCGTTGATTTTTTTTCCCGTCTTCTTTGTCCATTCGGCAATGGGCACAGCAAACTGCTTTTCAACAGTCGGTCGGTGAATGCTGTTGTAAGTGCAGAAACACCGTATCTTGCCGTCCGGAGTCACATAATGAATGGCGCACTTCTGAACACGATCCAGGTCAATGTTCCAGACGTCCTGAAAATGCATTATTCCGACCATGACAATTCGACGCATCAAATCTCCCAAAGCACCATAGCTTCCCTTAATCACAACATCCTTGATCAGACCTCTAACAAAGTCAGACTTAGCCATCGGCAGCAATTTCAGCATTTTCATTTTTGCCATCGTCTTCTTTCCCTTTGTTCCCGAATAGTACACGTCCCAGAAGATGTCTGCAAACTTGTCAACGTCAACATAATTCATGATGGGTTTGTATGAACCATCCTTATCAATGACCAGAAAGGTCGCGGCGCCACACATCGGGTGAATCGTGAACTCAGGGTAAACCTTATTCTTGACCTGACCCATTCCTTTCGAAACCGGAACGGGCCAATTAACGGGTCTCCAGTCGAAACGTCCGACCGCGCCTTTGGTCTGTTTCTCGATCTCGTTGATCGTGTCAGGAATTGTTATTCGCATCTTTCGCATTTCTTCTTTCCTAGCTTTGCCAGCCATCGAGACGGGCTGAATATTCACGCAGCGGATGACGTCATGGTTCGTGACGGCAAAATCTATGATTTCGCCAATGTCTTTGTCGTTGACTCCCTTTGCATACGTTACAACAAGAACGATAGAGTGCAGTCCGATCTTTCGTGCGTTCTCTAGCACCTTCAGTTTTATTGGAACCATGTCGCCTCTGGCCCGCGTCTTCTTGTATATTTCGTCTCTCAATCCGTCAAACTGAAGGTAAAGTGTGCTCAATCCAGCGTCCAGCAGCTTCTTGAAGTAATCAATGTCCTCAGCGATGCGGATTCCGTTCGTGTTAACTTCGACATGAGTTATTCCAGCCTTCTGAGCTTCTCGGATCAAATCAGGCAGATCGTTTCTCAGAGTCGGTTCTCCTCCGCTGAACTGCAGGGCATTGCAGGCCCACGGACTGTTGGCCCTTAGCAACTTGATCATGTCCACAATTTGACCGTAAGTCGGCTCGTAAACGTAATTGGTCACACCAACATATGCAAAACAAACTGGGCACGCCATGTTGCACCTGTTCGTCACGTCGATGATGCCAAGAATTGTTGGCGTTTTATGTTGAGGACAGACGCCGCAGTCAAATGGGCATCCTTTTTCGGTCTTAGTATGTGGGTTCTCTAAGCCGCTCCCCCAGTAACGAGCGTTGTACCAGTTGTCGTAAAACCATTTAAAAAGCTCTGCATCTCCCCAATAAATATCATCGAACTTGCCATGCTCGGGGCAGGTTTTCTCCAGGTAAATCACTCCGTCTTCTTCGTAAATTCTCATAGGAATTCGTTTCATACACTCCGGACAAAGACTTGATGAGACAGTCTCAAATTTTTCAGTCGCCTGGGTCTTTGACATACGCGACATCCCGAATTTTCGATCATTACGTAAACACACAAGCCATTTATAAAGCATGGAGTGAGCGTTTACACACCAAGTAAGAAGCAACGAACCGTTGCAGAGATAGCCAACAAGTTGGCCATGGGGTTTTCTCGTCTACAGAAAAGCCGTTCGATGTTACGGCGAAACATATCTTGTCAAAATGTATATGAAACCCCAAACTAGCTCTAGACCACAGAGATGGCTACCGTGCGGATTAAAGTACGAGTCACGGGCATCGTACAAGGCGTAGGCTTCCGTCCGTTCGTCTACCATATTGCCGTCAAGCACAAACTGAATGGATATGTCAGAAACCGAGGCGACGCAGGCGTAGAAATCCTTCTGGAAGGCAACGAAAATGAGATCAGAGGGTTCTTGAATGACCTGAAAACAAAGAAGCCACCTCTTGCCCAAATTCACAGAGTCATCACTTCGAAAGTTGAAGGCAAAAATGAATATCCAGGCTTCGCAGTACAAAAAAGCTCGAACGAAACTGAACTCTCAGGATCAATCATACCTCCGGACATAGCGATTTGTGAAGACTGTTTGCGAGAGCTTCGAGACCCCGAAGACCCAAGGTACGAATACTTTTTCATTACCTGCACAAACTGTGGCCCAAGATTTACGATCATCGAGAAACTGCCGTACGATCGTGAGAACACGACAATGCGCGAGTTTCCAATGTGCAGCTTCTGTTTGAGGGAGTTCGCAGATCCCTTGAACAGGAGGTTTCACGCTCAGACAGTGGCGTGCCCCAAATGTGGACCGAGGGTGTGGTTAGCGACAGGGCGAGGAGAGGCGCTTGAGCATGAGGACCCAATTCGCGAAGCAGGCAGACTTCTTTCCGAAGGCAATATCCTCGCAATAAAGGGCTACGGCGGCTTCCATATTGCAGCATCAATAACTGAGACCGAACCTCTGGTCAAGATGCGGGCAGTCAAGCATAGACGCCAAAAACCTTTTGCGATAATGGCTCGAAGCCTAGCCGCAATAAAAACCTTCGCCGAAGTTAGCGAAAGAGAGGCTTCACTTCTGAAAAGTTACTCTCGTCCGATTGTTCTGCTCAACAAAAAGCACGACTATTGTCTTTCTGAACTAGTAACTCCTGAATTACATAACATCGGCGTAATGCTTCCCTATTCGGGTCTTCACCACATGCTTTTCGACAAAGTAAAAGACTCGGCGTTTGTAATGACTAGCGCAAACCCGCCGAACCAGCCAATAGTCAAAAACAACGAGGAAGCCGTAAAAACGCTTGCCAACACAGTTGGCTATTTCCTATTTCACAATCGGCAAATAGCACACAGATGCGACGATTCGGTACTGCGTATGCACGATGGCCACACGGTTTTCCTGAGGCGCTCTCGGGGCTACGCCCCTGCTCCAATAATGCTCAAAGAACCGTCAGAAAATTGTGTTCTGGCCTTGGGCGGTGAGCTCAACAATACTGCCTGCGTTCTGGACGAGGACAAAGCTTTCATTTCACAGCATGTCGGTGATGTGGAAAATGTCGAGACAAGATCCTTTCTGGAAGCAGCTGCGAAACACCTCATTCACCTCACGAACAGCAAAGTTGAAACCATAGCATGCGATCTTCATCCCAAATTCACCACAACAGCTCTTGCGCGGGAATTGGCAGAAGCAAATGGTTGGCAGGTCAATCAAATCCAGCATCATTTTGCCCATGCCGCTGCGTTAATGATGGAGCACACCGTCGATGAAATGGTTGGCATATGCTGCGATGGTTATGGCTATGGACCGGACGGCGAAGCATGGGGAGGCGAGATCCTTCTATGCAAAAAGGGTTCACATGATTTCAAGCGCCTCTCGCATCTTGAAAATCAGCCCCTCCTCGGCGGAGATCAAGCAACTCGCTTTCCACTCAGGATGGCTGCAGGAATACTCTATGACAACGTGCCTATCGAGGAATGGCTTTTCCAGAACGAACGTTATTTCCCTTATGGCAAACAAGAAATAGAGCTGATTCTTGAACAACTCAAGAACCAAAGGACAATCATCCGAACCAGCAGCTGCGGGAGAGTGCTGGATGCGGTTTCGGCAGTTCTGGGAATATGCCGTGAACGCACCTACGAAGGCGAACCATCCATGAAGCTCGAGTCGGCTGCCATGAAAGGCAAAGAAGTCCTAAGACTGAATCCAATCATAAGAAACGACGAGTTGGTCACAACACAGATGTTGACTGAAATCTTTGAAAACAAACAGAAATATGATAAACGGGATCTGGCATATTGTGCACATATTTACATAGCAAAAGGCCTCGCTGCGTTGGCAATTCAGAAAGCAGAAGAAAACAAAGTCAAGACTGTAGGCTTCTCGGGCGGAGTTGCATGCAATGAGATAATCGCAACTGCCATTCGAATGATCATTGAGGACGCTGGTCTCCGTTTTCTGGTGCACGAAGCGATTCCGGCAGGCGATGGTGGTATATCCTTCGGTCAAGCCGTTGCATCAGGCTTTTTTAAGTAGCAGACCATAACCGATTTATTGACGTCCCAGACTCGCATAGATACTGATGTAGATGTGCTTAGCAATACCGGCCAAGGTCGTATCACGAAGAGAAGATAAGGCTCAGGTCGACTTCGGTGAAGGGGTTCTGAGAGAAGTAAACGTCACACTCGTGGACGCAAAAGAAGGCGACTACGTTTTGGTTCATGCCGGTTATGCAATTCAGGTCCTGGATAAGAAAGAAGCTCAGGAAACTCTGCATCTGTGGAACGAGATCCTTGAGGCTGAAGCCCAACTCAAATAGCATGATAATCAAGCTGGAAAAGAAATGGTTGAAGAGCTAAGGTTTAGAGATCCAAACCTTGCAAAACGCATTTCGGAAAAAATAGTGGAGATTGCACCCAAAAAGGACCAGATAAGAATCTGTCACGTTTGTGGCACTCATGAATGGACGATTACTCATTACGGACTGCGCAGTCTCTTGCCCGAGAACGTTGAAGTCATAGCTGGTCCAGGCTGCCCGGTGTGCATAGTTCCCGCTTCAGAAATAGATGAGGCAGTTCAGCTGGCTTTGAAAGGAATAGCCGTCACTTGTTTCGGTGACCTTTTCCGAGTTCCTGGTTCAAACATGTCCCTTTTGGAAGCCAAAGCGAGGGGCGCAGATGTGAGAGTTGTTTACGGTGTTGGCGACGCGGTTCAGATGGCAAAAAACGAGCCCGACAAGGACTTTGTTTTTTTTGCAGTTGGCTTTGAAACGACCTCTCCCTCAACGGCAGTTGAAGTCGCAGCAAACCCTCCAAGAAACATCAGTTTTCTAGTTTCTCATCGCACGATTCCGCCAGCGATGCGATTGCTCGTGAAACTGAAAGACCTGAGCCTCAACGGTTTCATTGCTCCAGGGCACGTCAGCACGATCATCGGTCTCAGACCCTACGAGGTTTTCCCAAAACAGTACGCAATGCCTGTGGTTGTAGCTGGTTTCGAACCTTTGGATCTGATGTTTGGAATCTACATGATAGTCCGACAGCTGCATGATGGCAAACCCAAACTGGAAAACGAGTACAATCGGGCTGTCAACTGGGAAGGAAATGTAAAAGCGCAGAAACTGATGAACAAAGTCTTCTCAACAGTCGATGGAACATGGCGGGGACTCGGCATCATTCCTGAATCCAAGTTTGTCCTTAAGGACGACTATGCCGATTATGATGCTCACTCAAAATATGGGATGAAAATCGAAAAGGGAATCGACATACAGCACGGATGTAGATGCCATCTCGTCATCATCGGCAAGATAAGACCCGCAGAGTGTCCTCTGTTCATGAAAACCTGCACCCCGCAGAAGCCAATTGGCGCCTGCATGGTCAGCGTCGAAGGAACTTGCAGGATCTGGGCGACAACGCAGCACTAAGCGCAAGGTCCTTTCATACTAACATATTCTTGGAACTGGGTCTCCAATTGGGCGCGACACAATTCTCTTGCCTCCAACAGTCGTCTGCATAGCCACGCCACTGACGTCTGCCACCACAGAGCCTATGATCTCTGCATCCTTTCCTTCCTTCGTGTTCTTCAGGAAGTTCACAATCTGCTCGGCTTTCTGTTTCACCGCGCCGATGATAAATTTCCCTTCATTTCCAACTTCAAAAGGGTCCAAGCCGAGCATTTCGCAGGCTATCTGCACGTCTTCCTTGATTGGAACCTTGCCTTCGTTTATCAGAATGCCGACTGATGATTTTTCGCTTAACTCGTTAAGGGCATCTGCCAATCCTCCTCTTGTAGGATCTTTCATGGCCACTACTCCGCCGACCTCCTTGAGCAGACGCTGAACCAAACGGCTCAAAGGTCTAACATCGGATGTTATTCCGCTGCCGAAGCTCAATCCTTGTTGAGCCGACAAGACAGCGAGGCCATGATCGCCAATAGTCCCAGACAGTATCAGCTTATCTCCGACAGCAAGATTCCTGTCCAGAACCCAGCGAGACTCAAAATCTCTTCTGTGCTGTTTAACAACCTCAAGATTCCCGTCCAGAGCAGAGGTTCTTCGCCCTATTCCAGACATATTGATTACGCAGCCCCCTAAACTTCCCTTTTCAACAACCTTCGTGTCCCCCGTGACAATACTCACACATGCTTCATTGCATGCCTGCCTCATGCTCTCGAGAATCCTTTCAAAATCCCTCAGAGCCAGTCCTTCTTCCAAAATGAACCCACATGCCAAACCAAAAGGTTCAGCACCCAACATGGCAATATCGTTGACTGTCCCTGAAACTGAAAGCCTTCCTATGTCTCCTCCAGGAAAGAATATGGGTTTGACCGCGTGAGAGTCGCTTTTGAAGACAACGCCTCCAATGACAGCTGCGTCATCCATGGCTTCTAGAGGAACTTCTGCGTTACTCGGACCGCCGAAATACTTGATCACATAGTTCTTCACCAAATCATGCATGACTGTTCCGCCAGCACCATGCAACATATTGATGTATCCTTTCTCGTCTGACAAGCTTCCATGTCACCTTTTCATCGTGAATTACGGTTTTTTAAGAGTTAAACATAGCGTCTGGAAAAATGGAAAGGATACATTCCCAAGAGCGAAAATGCAAGGGTCTAGAAGGTTTAAACTGATTTTAAACCGTTTTCGTTAAAGGAAAACCATATAAATCACCATACAGCTGTTGAATTGCACAACTGGAGAGAATATAAAATGCCAAAATGGGGGTACTCAATAGCCGAAGAACGGTTGGATCCCGAAAAAACCGTGAAGGCAAGTGCACGAGAGATTAAGGTATCCCATAAGGCAGCCCGCGAAGTATGCGGGGCAATCAGAGGAATGATGCTTTCCCAAGCCAAGAATTATCTTAAAGATGTCGTGGTCAAGAAGAAACCCGTGCCTTACAAGAGGTACACCAAAAAGCTGGGACATCGACATGGTCTTACCAAGGCTTTCGCAGGAAGATACCCTGTAAAAACGGCTCAATACATACTGAAACTGCTCGAAGGCGCCGAGGCAAACGCCGAGAACAAGGGACTTGACATAGACAGAATGCGCATCATACATGCAGCCACAAGTCAAGGAATGAAGGTGAAACGTTCTCAGCCCAGGGCGCAGGGAAGGGCAACGCCGTCATATGACGTTCTCTGCCATGTAGAAGTAGCCCTCGAAGAACAGCAGGAAAGAGGAGAAGCCGCCTGATGTCGGTCGTCAAACATTTTGTCACCGAAGCGATAAAAAAGACCGAAATCGACGAGTACCTGCAGAAGAAGCTTGACCGCGCGGGATATGGCGGAGTAGGCATATCCAAAACACCTTTGGGAACGCACATAGTCATCTATGCGATGCGTCCTGGCCTAGTCATAGGCCGTGGCGGAGAGACAATAAGGGAACTCGCAGCCTTTTTGGAAGAGAAATTCAAGGTCTCCAACCCGCAGATTTCTGTTTCTGAAATTGAAGTTCCAGAACTAAACGCCTACGTTGTTGCCTCTCGGGTCGCATCAGCCCTGCAGAGGGGGGTGCACTTCCGACGAGCTGGTTTCTGGTCTCTTAACCAAGTCATGGAGGCAGGAGCGCTCGGGGCAGAAATCGTAATCAGTGGAAAACTCAGAACCGAGAGAGCCAGATTTGAGAAATTCCGCGCTGGATATCTCGTGAAATGCGGCGATCCATCGCTGAAATATATGCGGAAAGCTGAAGTCCACGTCCAGTTGAAACCTGGCATATTCGGCGTCAGAGTCAGAATAATGCCTCCCGATGCAGTTTTTCCAGACAAGATCAAGATAGTGGAAAGTCTCCCTCCGGAAGAAAAGGCAGAGAAACCCCGCGAGGAGGCAGAAGTGGAGCAGAAGGGGCAGCAAGAAGCCCCAATTGAAGAAGCTGAGGCAGAGGAAGCAGCGACCGAGGAAGAAGACTCTGAAGGAACAAAAGAAGGGGAGGCCACGCAATAATGCCGATACTCCGAGTTAAAGAAATCCGCGACATGTCGACCGAAGACAGGTCTAAGAGACTCGGCGAGTTGCGAACAGAACTTCTGAGGTTGAGAACCATGATCAAGGCAGGCGGCACAATCGAAAACCCTGCCAGAATCAGGGAGATACGCAAGGCAATCGCCAAAATGCTCACGATAGAGCATGAAGAGAGACTTGGAATAAGAGGCGCAAAGAAAGAGACTAAGAAAAAGGCGAAGGAAAAACCGAAACCCGAAAGGAAGAAAGAGAAATGAAAGTAACGCCAGATATAGTCCGTTGCGAATTCGTCGGAACGGAGGCCAGAGTCTGCAAGAGTAGCCACCGTGGGAACATAGGAATATCTGGCAAGATCGTAGATGAAACGCGAAATACTTTTGCAATCATGCAGAGTGGGAAAAGAAAGATCCTGGTTAAGGATGCGAGTACGTTTCAGTTTAGGTTTCCAGACCGCACGGTCGTTGAGATCGCGGGAAGAATTCTTGTTGGAAGACCTGAAGACCGCCTCAAAAAGACCATCAGGAGATTATGGTAATGTCGTTGACTTTCAAGAAGCCTAAGAAGACCTGCGATGACGTTAATTGTCCTTTCCATGGCGAGTTGTCGGTAAGAGGTCGCGTGTTGGAAGGAGTGGTCGTAAGCGCAAAAATGGACAAAACAGTCATTGTGGAACGCGATTATTTGTCATACGTACCCAAATTCAAGAGGTATCAGAGAAGACGCAGTCGCATTCCATCGCACAATCCTCCGTGCATTGATGTGAAAGAGGGAGATCGCGTGACCATCGCTGAAAGCCGCCCTATGAGCAAAACCGTCATGTTTGTCGTCGTTGAAAAGGTCGAGGAGAAGTAGGAATGGCGGCGAAGGCGAAAGGAAGAGGACTCATCGCCAAGGGAATGATTGGACACGGAAGGAAATTGTCCAGAGGACTTCAGCCTCCATCGGTGCTGAGGTGCACCGATAACACTGGGGCAAGGACTCTTCGACTGGTCCAAGTGTTTGGTTACAAAGGCAGGCTCAGACGTTACCCATCAGCCACAGTCGGAGACAAGATAACAGTGTCCGTAAGGCAGGGAACTCCAGATATGCGGAAGAAAATGTTCCAGGCAGTAATCGTAAGGCAGAGAAAACCGTTCCGACGAGTCGATGGTATCTGGGTTCAGTTCGAAGATAATGCTGCCGTGATAATAACTCCTGAAGGAGAAATGAAAGGATCCGAAATTCGCGGTCCCGTGGCAAAAGAGGCTGCAGAGAGATGGCCGAGGATAGCAAGTGCTTCCAGCATAATAGTCTGAGGTGAGTGAAATGCAAACCGCGAAACCGCTGACGAAACCAACTAAACAAAGAAAAATGCTCTTCCAGGCACCGGCCCACATACGTCACAAGCTCTTAGCAGCACATCTTTCGGCAGAACTGCGAACTTCACACGGAACCAAGAGCTTTCCAGTCAGAACGGGCGACACTGTGCGAGTTGTCAGAGGAGACCACAAGGGCGTTGAAGGAAAGATCACCCGTGTGGATTTGACAAAGTACCGAATATACGTTGAAGGTCTCACTCGAGAAAAGGTAGACGGGACAACAATCAACGTTCCAATACACCCCTCTAAAGTCATCGTTACACGTTTAAACCTGGACGATAAGTGGCGAAAGGAACTCCTAGAATCAAAGAAGGAGAGGCAGCGACGGGTCAAAAAGATCAAGAAAGCAGAAGAGATACCGAAAGCCAAACCTCCAGAAGAAGCTGTTGAAATCGAAAAAGCGAAGGAAGAAATCAAACCCGTCGAAGAAAAACCGATCGCAAAGAAGAAGGCCCCCCAAAAGAGGGTCACAAGGACCAAGAAACCCGCCCGAAAGAAGGCGAAAGAGAAAGCAGAACCAGAAGCCGAAGAAGCTCCAAAGGAGACACCTAAACCCAAGAAACAGGTCAAACGTACTACTCGCAAATCGACCAAGAAAACTGACAAAGGAGAAGAATAACGATGGGCGGAAAAGGAAAATCATCAGGACTCAAACGCAAACCTGCACCAAAGTTCTGGCCAATCCACAGAAAAGAATTCACATGGACCGTGAACCCGACCTCTGGTCCGCACCCACTTGCAAAATGCATACCGCTGGCGATAGTCCTTCGTGATGTTCTCAAATTCGCGGAGACAAGAAAAGAGGCAAAAACGATAGTCGCACAGGGAAAAATCTGCGTAGACGGAAAAGTGCGACGCAGAGACGATTTTCCAGTGGGGCTGATGGACGTAATCTCGTTACGCGAAGTCGGCAAGAACTTCCGTGTTTTGCCCTCCTACAAAGGCTTGATCTTAAGCCCGATCAAAGATGAAGAATCCAAATTCAAACTGTGCCGGATAGAGGACAAAACCGTTACGAACAAAGGACAAATACAACTTCATCTTCATGACGGATCAAATTTACTTGTCAAGGTGACTGATCCCAAGAACCCGCAGGAAGATGTTTACGGCACGCTTGACACTCTCAAAGTGGGCATTCCGGAAAAACAAGTTCTGGAACACACAAAAATGAAGGAAAAGGATTTTGCAGTAATAACTGGTGGGAAAAACGTTGGAAAATTCGGCAGGATAATCGAGATTGAGAAGGCAGAAGGAAAGAAACGCAGAAATGCTTTAGTCACAGTTGAAGACGAAAAGGGCACCCGCTACCAGACAACGTTGGAATTCATCTTCGCAATTGGAGACGCCCACCCATTTATTTCACTGTCGGAGGGCGACTGATTTGTCCGACGATGACATTAGCAAAAAACGGGAAAACCAACCCATGCTCAAACCCAAAATAGAAAAAGTTGTTGTGAACATCAGCGTCGGAAAGTCTGGAGAACCGCTTGAGAAAGCAGTAAAAGTATTGAAGGAAATAGCGGGTCAGACTCCTTGCAGAAGAAAAGCCAAGGAATCAGTCAGGGATTTCAACATAAGAAAAGGCGAATCGATCGCCTGCATCGTGACACTCAGAAAAGAAAAGGCTGTTGATTTCTTAAACAAGGTTTTGCCGGTGATTGACAAGAAGCTGTCAGGGAGATGTTTCGACAGGCAGGGCAACTTCTCCTTCGGCATAAAAGAGCATATTGAACTGCCGGGAGTGAAATACGACCCCGATGTGGGCATCTTTGGCATGGATGTATGCGTATCAGTAACCCGACCGGGCTACCGCGTCAAGACCCGAAGAAGGAGAAGAAGCAAACTTGGTACAAAACATGTCCTGACGCCTGAGGAATCGATGGCGTTCGCCAAGGAAACCTTGGGAGTGGAAATCGTCTAGACAGGTGGATAATGAATGGGGAAGCAGAAATCACAGAAAGAGAGAAAATACGGCAAAGGCGCAAGGCCATGCAGCAGATGCGGATCTTACGGTCCGGTAATCAGACGTTACAATTTATATCTATGTCGGCACTGTTTTAGGGAGGTAGCCAAAAAACTCGGCTTCAACAAGTACGAGTGAAAGAGGAAAACACGATGGACACATTGGCAAACGGTTTGACAACCGTAATCAACAATGAAATGCGAAACAAGCATGAATGCATAATCAGTCCAGCCTCTAAACTTTTGGGTCGAGTATTGAGAATTATGCAGTTGAATGGCTACATCGGCGAATTCGAGTATATAGATGACGGTCGTTCTGGAAAATTCAAGGTCCAGTTGCTCGGAAGAATAAACAAGTGCGGTGCCATAAGACCGCGCTTTTCGATTAAGACAGACCAGTTTGAGGAATGGGAGAAAGAGTTTCTTCCGTCAAGAGAAGTTGGATTGCTCGTCGTCTCGGCACCGACAGGCGTCATCTCGCACCGAGATGCGAAAGAAAAGCACACCGGAGGCAGACTGATAGCTTTCGTTTACTGAGAGGTGTTGACGATGCGGGTGCCAGAGAAGTCAGAGACCGTTCAAGTTCCGGACGATGTGAAGATCGCCTTAGAGGAAAGAGAAGTCAAGGTCACAGGTCCCAAGGGGACCCTAACACGCAACTTCTCTCATGAACCCGTCTCAATCGAACTTGCTGACAACACAGTGCGAGTACGGGCCGAATGGCCACGCAAAAAGGAAGCCGCATTGGTGGGCACGGTTGCGTCCCATATTCGGAACATGATTACCGGCGTCACAAAAGGTTTTACTTACAAGCTCAAAGTTGTCTTTTCCCACTTTCCCATTTCGGTCAAGCTTAAAGAAAAGACTGTGCTTATCGAAAACTTCACTGGCGAGCGCAGTCCGCGAAGAGCCAAGATAATCGGAGACGTTGAAGTGAAGATCCAAGGTGAAGATGTCATAGTTCAAGGCATAAACTTGGAGGATGTGAGCCAAACCGCAGCGAACGTCGAACAGGCGACGAAGGTCAGGAGAAAAGACCCGCGCATCTTTTTGGACGGACTCTACGTCTTTGAACAGGTCGAGGGAATGGAAGCATGACAGAGCCAAAGACACGGCCCTGCAGGAAAGCGTTGAGAACCAGAGAACGCGTAAAGGGAAAGAAGCCGAAGTTCGTCAGACCTGAAAGCTGGCGATACGTCAGACTGAAGAAAAATTGGCGCAACCCTCGAGGATTAGATCATAAAGTACGCCTTATGTACAAAGGCTGGCCTCCTGCTGCTGGTGCTGGATATGGAGGACCAAGAGTCTCTAGGGGACTGCACCCGTCGGGTTACCGAGAAGTTCTTGTTCACAACGTTGAACAACTGGACAGAGTAGACCCAAAAACCCAAGCCATACGCATAGCCCACACGGTAGGCAAGAAGAACAGGGGAGACCTTCTCGCAGATGCGAGAAGAAAAAAGATTGTCGTCCTTAACCTCGGACAAGCGGGCAAAGCATTAGCGAAGAGGCCAGAAGAAGAAAAAGAGAAGGAAGAAGCCGCAGAAACAGAGAAAGAAACGAATGAACAACAGG